>JACKQG010007445.1_pt1 | contig 11023 bp, 8 predicted proteins | sample 8237621 | NCBI WGS metagenome assembly JACKQG01 (sample SAMN15677084, study PRJNA649215) | marine metagenome | biome: marine; feature: Black Sea; material: saline water; isolation source: suspended particulate matter (SPM) from the Black Sea western gyre | collected 2013-06-09/2013-06-10 | depth... | reverse complement strand
TTAAGAATTATGAAGTACTAAAACTAGAACGAGATTTAGCATGGGCTAAAGAAGGACTAAATATGAGTGAAGAAAAGTTAAGTACTAACCTAATTCGCTTCTATGAGTACTTTATACAGTACGATGAACGCAGAAATTTAAACTTCTTAGAAACATTTCCTGAGATGACAGATTTCTGGAATGAAGCGAAAGAAGAATACAAGGAGCAACATGGAGAACACTAGAGAAGAATCATTCAGCGAATATAAAAAACGAATCATTGACCCGATTAGTCCTTCGTTCTGTGCGGCCAAATGGCACAATGCTACTATCTGGTTAGGTCATGGTCAGACTACTAGTTGTCACCAGCCACCAATGCATGATATTCCATTGGAAGAAGTAAAACACAATCATACGGCGATTCACAATACTAAACACAAAAAACAAATGCGTAAGTTAATGCTTAACGGTGAACGCCCTGCCGAGTGCGGAGTTTGTTGGAAAGTGGAAGATTCTGGCAAGGATAGAATATCAGTACGAGTAGTTAAAACACAAATGTCAGAAGAGAAAGACATATTAAAAATACCAACTCAGGCTTGGGATAACAACTCAGTGTTACATACATTAGAAGTGTCGTTTGACCGTGCTTGTAATTTCAAATGTTCATATTGTAATCCTGCTTTCTCAACTGCATGGGTGAAAGATATTAATGATAATGGACCGTATCAGAATATTCAGTCAGATACTAGAGGGCACTTTGTTGGCACTGCGCCATGGGCAGAAAAAGTAGCGAAAGATGACAAGGACAATCCATATATTCAAGCATTTTGGAAATGGTGGGAAGAACCGGGCGGTCTAGTAGACACTTTATACGAAATACGAGTGACGGGAGGAGAACCAATTATGCATCCCGGAGTGTGGAAATTATTTGATTGGTTTAAAAATAATCCCACTAAAGGTCGTGATATGAAATTTTCAATCAATAGTAACTTAGTGCCAGAGAAAGAAAAAACATTTGAGAAATTATTAGAAATTATACAATATGTTCCTAATTTTAAAATATATACTAGTTGCGAAGCAATAGGGAAGCAGGCAGATTATATTCGTGATGGAATGAATTATAGTAAGTTTTTGGACAATATCTCTCGATTATTAGATAATCCTAAAGTTTGCGAATTTCATATGATGATGACTATAAATTCTTTATGTTTAGAGGGGATAACAGACTTTATGGATGATATGTTAGCACTACGTGAGATATACGGAGAACGTGCGCCTGTGCTGTCATTGAATATGTTGGCATTTCCAACATTTCAAAGTCCAGATATTCTACCTGAGTATATGTTAACTCATTATCATGACAAACTAGAAACATGGTATGAAAAGAAAAAAGGTTTACTAATAGATTTAGAACGTCTTCATGTTCAGAACTTATTGCATCATCTAACACGATGTAAATCAGAATATCACAATCCTGAAGAACTAAAAAAACAATATAACGATTTTAAAACATTCTATACACAATATGATGAACGCCGTGGGTTAGATTTCAGGTCAACGTTTGACCCTATGATGGTAGACTGGTTTGATTCACTAGAAATACAACAATCATTAGTAGCAGAAATAGGACCAGACCCTGCTACTTTAGAAAAATACAATGCGAGTAAAAAATATGGGTAGAAAATACTGGGAGTTTGAAACACTCCACGAATATAAAGAACGAATTATCGACCCAGTTAGTAAGTCATATTGTGCCGCTAAGTGGTACAATGCAACTATCTGGTTAGGACACGGACAAACTACAAGTTGTCATCACCCACCAGGACATCCTATTCCGGTAGAATTATTAGACGACAATCCATCAACGATTCATAATACGCCACATAAGAAGAAAATGCGTAAGATGATGCAAGAGGGCGAACGTCCAGCAGAATGTGAATACTGTTGGAAAGTTGAAGACATGGGCAAAGACCATATCTCTGACCGAGTATTCAAGACTGAAATCTATAAAGATGAAGATATTCAGAAGTCGGTTGATTTGCCATGGGAAGAAAATGTAAATCTAAAGACCCTTGAGATATCATTTGATAGAGCGTGTAACTTTAAATGTTCATATTGTAATCCTGCATTCAGTACTGCCTGGGCAAAAGACATCAATACATATGGTCCATACCAGAATATCCAATCTGACGCAGTAGGACATTTTATTAATTCAGCCCCTTGGGTTGGTGCTATTGCTCCAGAAGACAATCCATACATTAAAGCATTTTGGAAATGGTGGGAATCTGATTTAGCAGACTGCTTAGAAGAAATTCGTATCACTGGCGGGGAACCTATAATGCATCCCGGTACTTGGAAATTATTTGATTGGTTTAAAAATAATCCAGGTCGCGGAAAAGATATGAGATTTGCCATCAATTCAAATATGTGTCCTGAAACTCCAAAGGTACTGAATAAATTGATTGAACAATCATGGTATGTGCCTAATCTTGAAATTTATACGAGCATGGAATCTACAGGCAAACAAGCAGAATATATTCGAGACGGACTTAATTACGATGAATGGAAGTCAAATCTTCACCGGGTGTTAAATGAAGCGAACTTATCTTCGTTACATATGATGATGACTATAAACTCCTTGTGTCTAGATTCCGTTACTGAATTTATGGATGAAATGCTAGACCTACGAGAACAATACGGAAAACGAGCCCCAACGCTATCGCTGAATATTCTACGATTTCCTTCATTTCAGAGTAATGCAATATTACCAGATGATATTAAAAGTATTTACAAAGATAAGTTAGATATATGGTACAAGTCTGAACGCCCACAAGAAATGTTACACGATGGTGAGAAGGCTAGTGTAGAACGATTAATTGACTATCTTGATATCATTAAAACTCCTCATAGAAACACGGCAGATAAAGCAAAACTATATAATGATTTTAAGGCATTCTTTGCACAATACGATATTCGCAGAGGTAAGAATTTCACAGAGACATTCCCAGGACCGTTAGCAGAATGGTTCGAGTCATTGGCTAGTGAGATTCCTACAGCAGAGAAAATATTAAGTAAAGAATTGCAGTTGGATGTGTCTGATACTGCGATAGACCCGAAGACAACTGAAACTTATATTGACCAGACTGATGATATATTGAAGTAGTACCCTAGGCAAATAATGAGCAACAAAATAGTACCAATTTGGAATAGCGACGGAAGTTGTGCAGAAGAAAGTGAGAACAAAACTTTCTGCATGGCTCCGTGGTCACACACTTACATATCTCCTCAAGCAGAGAGAAGAATGTGCTGTGCGAGTAGAGAAGAACACTCATTTCAAAAACAGTATATCGATGCGACTAACGATGAGAAGTATGGCGAGATAAAAGAATCTAAAACATTAGCAGACGATTTCAATCCTGTCAGTTTAGAAGAACATTGGAACTCACCGTATATGAAAGACATCCGTAAGAAACTAATGGCAGGTGAACGTATATCACAATGTGATGTGTGTAATGATGACATCCTAAGTATATCTTCGTATCGTAAATGGTTTACTGGTGTTCTATTCAGAGATAAGATACAAGAAGCATTTGACAATACAGACGATGACGGACACACAACGATGCCCGTCATTTCATTTGACTATAGATACTCAAACTTATGTAACTTCAAGTGTCGTATGTGTGGTGAACAGTTGTCGTCATCGTGGGAAGCAGAGAAGAAATTGAATAACATGTGGACTGTAGAACAACAACCATTCATGCAGAAAGATGTTAAGAAGAAGATGACTACGTTTCAGACTGAAGTTGTTGAACCAGAATTTAGAGATGCAATTTCAAAAGGTATTGTTGAAGAAATTTATTGGGTTGGCGGTGAACCGTTGATGTATGATATACATTGGTGGGCATTAGAAGAAATGGTCAAGAATGGTTCAGCAAAGAACTGCCATTTAAGATATAATTCTAATCTATCACGTACAGAATTTAAAGGCCAGAAACTATTTGACTACTTGCCACAATTCAAAGATTGGTTGATGTGTGCGAGTATAGATGGAACGGGTGATATCGTAGAGTTCATTCGTAAAGGTATTGTATGGGAAGAATGGCTAGAAAACTTCAAAGAAGGTTTAGCCGCACCAGGTGGCAAAGACAAGATGTTGTTTGACTTGACTATTACTGGTCCAGGTATGTTTAGTATCAAAGACTTATTTGATTTGAGTTTAGAACTTGATGTGAGAATAGAAACAAAAATTATGTTTGCATTCCATCCAGATATTGTATTCTCTCCATTTGCTTGGCCAAAACATATTCTTATTAGAAAGATTGATGAGTTACTTGAGTATATTGAACCTCGTGCGACACACAAGCAATCTACACTAATAAATACATTAAGAGAAATGAGAAATAGACCTTCATTTGAAGAACAACATCCAGACGAATTTGTTCAAGGTAAAAAGAATGGCAAAGGATTCCAAGATAGACTAGATGAAATCCGAGATGAGAAAATTACAATTGCTGACATATACAAAGCAAATGATGAACTGTATGAATGGTGGGTAACACAATGATTAAAGCATTAATAATTATAGATATGTGGGATAAATATTTACCAGGACATGACCGTTTCACTAGTTCATTAGAACAGTTGTCGTTAAGACTGGCAAGCCTGATGGGTAGAATTAATAGTCCTATAGTAGTGGCTTCATATAATACACCCAATGAAAACCCCAACTATAAGTACCCGTGCTATACTAATCAAACTATAATAGATGCATTACCCGACCACCACCCTAATGATAATCTTGTCTCTTGGAACAAAGATGAAGTGATGAACTTTTTAAATTTGCACCACGTTACAGATTTATATTTTGCTGGTGTCAGTTTTCCGGGATGTGTTCAAGGTAGAGAATTAGGAATTAATAATATGAAAGATAATTTTAATTGTCATGTTGTTATTGACTGTGTATTAAATACTCAAGGTCACAATTATACAGAATATGATATTATACATGATACTTATCATCAGGTATTAATATCTGAATTATCATATGTTCACAGCACAGATTTAAAATGATTAATGAAAAGAACAAAGATGTAATCTGCGCCGCACCAGGTGGCAAAGACAAGATGTTGTTCGACTTAACGATTACTGGTCCAGGTATGTTCAGTATCAAAGATTTGTTTGATTTGAGTTTAGAACTAGATGTGAGAATAGAAACAAAGATTATGTTTGCGTTTCATCCAGACATTATATTCTCGCCCTTTGCATGGCCGAAACACATTCTTGCTAGAAAGATTGACGAGTTACTTGAGTATATTGAGCCTCGAGCAACACAAAAACAATCAACACTAGTTAATACACTACGTGAGATGAGAAATAGACCCTCATTTGAAGAAGAATATCCAGAACAATTTGTTCAAGGTAAAAAGAACGGCAAAGGATTTCAAGATAGGCTTGATAGTATTCGAGATGAAAAAATTACAATCGCCGACATATACAAAGCAGACGATGAACTGTATGAATGGTGGACAAAATGAAATTTAAAATAACATTATCACAAACTCCTATGATGCCCCCTATCAGCGGAGACACAATGTTGCCAATAATGGATATAGACAAGACTTATAGTGTAACCTATAATCTAACAAAAAACTGTAATACGACTAATAAGTTTATTGGTGTATGTTCAGATGCACTACATACTAACCCTACATACCACTGTGGTTATAATATTTATAAAGAGGTAGACATCGATACTTATATCTTTCTTCAAAATAGAATGAATTCAATAATTGAGATAATCAATACAACAGATGGAGTACCATCCATTAATAAATCATTAATATTAAATGTTGGCTCCAGACTGACAGAAAATTCAAAATTAAATAAACTTCATTTCTATTTTGAAGAAAAAACAAAAGATGGAAATAATTACGGTCAATATATAAATGGTTTATTGGAAGAAATTAATCAGATAGTCCATATACTAGAGGGCGGTAATCCTGAGAATCAGAACAGATGGGCGTTGGCATTTCAAGCCGCTATTCGCCTTGCTCCTGATAATTCTGATAATATGCCTAAAACGCTACCATTAACAGATGAAGATTATAGTAACTTTACGATAGACCATGAATGGGGTGATTTGCTTCTCGATTATTACAGAGTAGGAAAAGATTTATATAATGCCGTTATGACAAACGATGTTAAACTGGTAACCAACAGAGATGTGTGTCAACAAAATACAGTACATCCTGCAATTTTCATGGAGTGCCAACCTAAGCCTTTGGAATATATCGCTATTGATTTATATGATACATGGTGTGATAAAAATAATGTAAGGGATTATTATGACATTGATTTGCCTATGTTTTCCTTGGGTAGAGTTGTATTAGGAAAAATAGATACAACTGGCACTACTCAAGAAGAAGTGATTAAAGAACTTTCTAAATGTACAGGAATAACAAATGTGGAGTTGATTGATGAGTGATACTTTCTGCCCATTATTGTTTCAACACCTTGCTACACATCCACATGGCGGAGTAACGCATTGTTGTGTTGCTGACCATCGTAATGCATTGAGTAGTTCACGTGACGGTGATAGATTTTATAATCTAAATCGTGACACGGTGCATGACACAATGAACAGTGAGAGTTACAAGAAAGCAAGACTAGAAGTATTAGATGACAAAAAACCAAAAGCCTGTTTACGTTGTTATTCAGAAGAAGCCAAGGGTATGAACTCAAAACGCATAGAAGAAATTAGAAATTATCCAGAATACACTATAGACGTTGCGAGAGAGGCTACAGATAGTACAGGTTATATGAAAGACGTACAATTAGAATTTGTAGAACTACGTCTGGGTAATACTTGTAACGTTGCTTGTCGTACTTGTAATCCTGCTTCTAGTAGTAAATGGAGAAATGACTACGATGCATTACAGAAAGCAACTACATTTCAGTTGACTGATTATAATACAATGGAAGGCTTCAGATGGCCAGAACGAGAAGGTTTCTGGGAAGACTTGTTACAACATTGTGACCATGTGAAAACTTTTTACATTAATGGCGGCGAACCAATGTTAATCAAAGAACACTTTGCATTCTTAGAACGACTTGTTGAATTAGGCAAAACTGATATCAAGTTGTGGTATAATATTAATATGACATTGATGAATGAGAAAGTTATAGACTTGTGGCGCAAGTTTGACCATGTAAAAATAAGTTGTAGCATAGATGACTTAGGAATACGAAACGAGTATATCAGACATCCAACGAACTGGGACACTGTAATGAAAAACTTTCTAAGATTAAAAGAAGAAGATTTTGAAATCGATATTACTCAGACTGTTTCGTTTATGAACTATTCAACTCTTGGAGATTTTTATAATTTCTTTTACAAAGAACATGGTACTTATGTATATCACAACATGGTATATGACCCTATTATATTATCTCCGGCTGTGTTGCCCAAAAAGATGAGAGATGACATTCACAAGACATTTGAAAACGTATTTGAGGATTGGAGATTTGAGCAACTACTAAGCATGTTCAGTAATGAAACGAATGAAAAAAACTGGAATGACGCAATAGAATACACGAACAAATTAGATAAGATACGAGACCAGAACATCGGCGATTATTTACCAGAGTTTAAGGAGATTATGTAATGCAGGATATGTTTAAGCCATTATATTCTAACACTCATAATTTAGATAATATAATAACTATTTTGTCAAAAAGTCCAGATTATAAATATGAATCTTATAATAATATAATTTTAAATATAGATTCTAATAAAAGATATGACCATTATTATATTATTAATACTGATATGACGTTCTATGATGAAAATAATAATTACTATAGTGATTATAATGATGAAGAAATAAATTACACAGATAAAATATCCATCGTAATCGACCGTGTACTTGCAGATGACACTATAATGTCACGCATTAAGTCAGGTAAAGCCATGTTACTATTTGATTTTAGTGTAGAAGATTGTCCTATATCAATAGATGATTCAACCATATATGGAAAAATAAATAAATATTTCAGCAAAATAAACACTCATAACAATGTAGTATATTGGACGATGAATGAAAGTGTTTATGATAAAATTGACAAGAAAGATTGTAATGTTAGAATTGAATGCGTTTCATTGAGTACCCTGCGATATGTTAGATTCAATTATAATGATTACAACAAATTAATATACAGCAACCAAAACGGACTGGGACGCAAATCAGCATTGTATTTGAACAGGCGACCCAGAAATCACAGAGTACGGCTATTGGCAGAATGTATCAGACGAAATATAGATATCGATGATATGTACATTTCACTTATCGGCAATTCACTCTCTGATGATGATAAGAAAAAAGATATAGAATCTATTAAGAATATATTAGATAGTTATTATGGAACTGCTTATAATGAGAATTATGCTCATTCAATTTATATAGGGAATAGCATATCATCTTATCTATTTAAAAACATATATCCGCATATGGGCAAAAATATAGAAATACGCACAAATAAGGTTAGTGGAAAAATAAGATTAGGAGACAAAGTTGATGGTGATGTACTAACACGAGTAACCGATTTGCTACCTCATAGATTAAAATCAAAATTTGAAATTATTACAGAATACACATATACTGATACTGATATTTCAATAAGTGAAAAATTATCATTAGCAATGTTAAGTAAAATTCCATTTGTTGTTCTTGGTGATAGACATTATTTACAACATTTAAAGAAATTAGGATTCAAAACATTTGACTTGTTTTGGTCTGAGGAATATGATAATAAAAACGAAGATGATAGAATAAGTTCATTGGCATCAACAATAAATGATATAATTAGTTTTTTTGATTGCGATACTGATGAATACAATAATACTATATATTCTAAAGAAATGAATAAAATATTAGAACACAACTATATTCATTATAAAGATGTATATGCCCCTACTATTGCTGACAGAATTTTTAAGACGTTATCGATAAACGAAAAGGACACAGATATGACAAACAATAAAGAAGAAAATATAACACAGTATGCAATGACGTTAAGTAAACTAATGACAAATCATTTTGATAACTTCAAACAAAATTATCCAGAAATAACAGAATGCAAAGAATTAATGGGGTTTCATGGTGATGGATTTGAAGCGTCAATGAGAAAGGATTTCTGGCAAAATAATATAAGAATGTTAGAAGCAATGGGATTATCAATGAACGGATTACTGTCTAAGTCAAATCCTGCTATATTGGATTTAGGGACACAATTCGGATTGTTCCCTCATTTCTTAAATTCGATAGGATTAACTGATGTAAGTTATACTAATTCAGTAGAGGAGGCATCTGATGATATAGGAGATTTACAACTTGTTTGGGACAAATTAAAGTCAAGTAATGCAGAAGGCATCAAAATGCCAATTCCATTGCACATTACACAACAAGAACACTTTACTTTGCCTAAAAAGTATGACCTAATCATATGTACTACGACAAATGTGCTGTGGAAAACTGATAAAGTTCTACGATTTCACAATCATAGATTGGATTTTGGATATTATGTAATGGATAAAGATGATAAATCTCATACATTTTTTACACCATACGATGTTAGTGACCTTAGATTTTTCATTGAGAATATAAAAGAATACTTAAATGACGACGGAATTGCACTAATACAGCCCTATCCTTTTCCTTATCATGTAGATGGATTCAAAGAAGAATTGAAATTATTAAAAACATATCAATTACCAGAAGACGGATACGTTGGACCAGCAAATAAAAACAATCTATTTGATTACTTTATAATTAGGAAGTAATATGAAATATTATATAGCAGGCAATCGAGGACTAGTAGGAACACATTACAGTAATGTAATTAGTAATTCTCTAGGCGGCAATACAGACACAGTTAACTATAGTGACCTGACTAGTACAATCAGAGAATTTATGAGATTAGGAAGAACATATGGATTGCCAACACACGTAATCATCAATGCGGCCACAGTTGGTGGTCTACAAGAAGACTTAGATAAAAGTTATGAACTGATGATAAAGAATTTGACTATTCAGAATAATATATTTGATGTATGTTCTGAGTTTGGTATAGATAGAGTGTTGTTACAAGGAAGCACTTGTAGTTATCCAGCAGAGGGAAGTCAACCATATAATGAAGACCAACTAATGGAAGGTGAACCACACAAGACATATTTACCAACAGCAATGCCAAAGTTAATGGGCATGTATCAATGTAGAGCAAAGAATGAAAAGGCAGGAACACATTGGCGTACTGCGATAAACTCTAATATGTTTGGACCAAATGATAGAACAGGAGAACACGCACACGTAATTGGTGCGTTGATGCAAAAGTTTGTTACAGCAGTTAAAGAAGACCACACTGAGATTGAAATATGGGGTAGTGGAAATCAAAGCAGAGATTTGATTTATATCAAAGATGCCGTGAGTGCAATGGATATAATTCTAAACAACAATAAATATGATACAGTTAACGTTGCTAGTGGAATTGAAACTTCTATTAGAACTTTAGCAGAAACATTAAAAACAATAAGTGAATTCAAAGGTAGATTGTGGTATAACACTGATAGACCAGAAGGAATTAAAAACAGAGCAATTGATAATTCAAGGTTGAAAGAACTAGGATGGACACCAAAATATACATTAGAAGAAGCACTAACAGAAACATACGGATGGTATTATGATAACGCCTAACAGCCATATGAACCCAGTATATGGGGAAGAAGAAATAGAAAGTGTAACAGAGTATATCACCTCTGGTGGGTGGATAATGGAACACACCAAAACCAGAGAGATGGAACAAATGATATGTGATTACACTGGCGCCAAGTATGCACACATGGTAACAAGTGCAACAACTGGTCTCTTAGTTGCATCAATGGTTGCTGATATAAAACCTAATGAAAGATTTGCTGTAAGTGCCTACACTCAGGCCGCTACGGCTAATGGTGCTATTCTAATGGGAGCAACACCAGTTATAGTTGACG
>JACKQG010007444.1_pt1 | contig 11024 bp, 8 predicted proteins | sample 8237621 | NCBI WGS metagenome assembly JACKQG01 (sample SAMN15677084, study PRJNA649215) | marine metagenome | biome: marine; feature: Black Sea; material: saline water; isolation source: suspended particulate matter (SPM) from the Black Sea western gyre | collected 2013-06-09/2013-06-10 | depth... | reverse complement strand
TAGGGTCGGGTGCGGATGGATGGTCAGGGCCAGGTCCTCCGCGGTCAGCCCGCCCTCGATGGCGAGCGACCCCTCGGTGATCATGTCGGTGACGTTCGGGCCGACCATGTGGACACCGAGAATGGTGTCGTCCTTGGCGTCGACGATCAGCTTCACCAGGCCGTCAGTGCTCTGGAGCGACATAGCTCGGCCGTTGGCGCCGAAGTTGAAGCGCCCGATCTTGACCTCGATGCCGCGCTCCTTGGCCTCGGCCTCGGTCAGGCCGGCGGTGGCGATCTCGGGGTCGGTGAAGATCACCCCGGGAACGACCTTGGGGTCGTAGCCGGCGCCGGGCTTGCCGGCGATCGCGGCGGCGGCCGCCAGGCCCTCGGCCGAGCCCTTGTGGGCCAGCATCGGCCCGTGGCCGATGTCGCCGATGGCGTAGATGTGCGGCACGTTGGTCTCGCGCTTCAGGTCGACCGGGATGAAGCCGCGCTTGTCGGTCTTGACCCCGGCCTCGGCGAGCCCGAGCCCGCCGGTGACCGGCCGGCGGCCGACCGTCAGCAGGATCACGTCGGCCTCGAAGCTCTGCGGCTTGCCCTGGACGTCCACCAGGACCTCGACACCGGCGCCCTTCTCCTTCCAGCTCTTGGCCGAGGACTGGGTGTGCATCTGGATGCCGGCCTTCTTGGCCTTGCGCGCCACCACCTTGACCAGCTCGGGGTCGATGCCGGGCAGGATCTGGTCCATGAACTCCACCACCGTCACCTGGCAGCCGACCTGGGCGTAGAACATGCCCAGCTCCATGCCGATGACGCCCCCGCCGATGACCAGCAACTTCTTAGGAAGCGTCTTGGGCGAAAGGGCTTCCGTGCTCGACCACACCAGCGGGCCGAAGTCGAAGCCGGGGATCGGGGCGGGCTCGGAGCCGGTCGCCAGGACGATGTCGCGGGCCTTGACGGTGAGCAGGCCGTCGGCGGTCTCGACCGTGACGGTGTTCGGCCCGGCCAGCTTGGCGGTGCCCTTCACCAGCTCGATCTTGCGCTTCTTGAACAGCAGGCCGATGCCGCCGGTGAGCCGCTTGACGATGCCGTCCTTCCACTCGATCAGCTTGGACAGGTCCAGCTTCGGCGGCGCGACCGTGAAGCCCATGGCGGCGGCTTGCTGGGTCGACTCGACGAAGTGGCCGGCGGCGATCAGCGCCTTCGAGGGGATGCAGCCCCAGTTCAGGCAGGTGCCGCCGAGCTCGTCCTGCTCGACGCAGACCACCTTCTGGCCGTACTGGGCCAGACGAATGGCACAGACGTAGCCGGCCGGTCCGGCGCCGATGACCACGGTGTCGCAGGCGATTTCCTTCATTTCGGCTCCTTTCGCGGCGTTTTTGGACCGCCAGCCGCCGGCGCAAGGGTGCAGATTATAGGCCGGCGGCGGCGCGGCGGCCGGGCGGCGGCAACGGCCCTGGACATGCCCGCCGACGGGGTTATCCCTAGGGCCGCATGGGAGACGCCTCCACCCCCTCCTTCGTCGAGCTGGAACGGGTCCACGAAGCCATCATGGAGGAGCTCCAGCTCCACCAGGACGCCCTGGTCGTGAGCGACCTGCCGGCCGCCCGGCGGCACCTGGACCGCCTGGTCCTGATGCTCAAGGCCCACATCCGCGCCGAGGACGAGGTCCTGCTGCCGATCTTCGCCGAGCGGGTCGAGCCCCAGGTCGGCTGCACCCCCGAGCTGCTCTTCAACGAGCACCGCAAGCTCGAGCGCTTGTTGAAGAAGACCCAGGAGCGGATGCTGGTCTTCGAGGCCGCCGGCGAGATCCGCCCCCGCGAGCGGGTCTACATGATCGAGGAGGAGCGCATGCTCAAGGAGGTCCTCGACCACCACGACCGCCGCGAGCGCGCCGCCTTCTTCCCCAATCTAGACCAGTGCATCCAGGGCGAGGAGCGCCAGCGCGTCTGGGAGCAGTGCAGGCTAATTCAGGGGTCGTACATCGATTGATATTGGAGGAACGACCCCTCAATTCAATCGATGTACGACCCCGGTATTAAACTGCCGGTATGCGGTCCCTCCTCTGGCTCCTTCCGCTGGTCCTGGTCGCTTGCTCGCGCGCGGTGGTCGACGAGAGCTTCTACGCCCCGACCGAGGTCGAACTCGCGGTCGCGCTCTCCGAGGGCGGCGACGCCTGGGTGCTGCCGGCGGAGGTCGGGGAGATCGACGGCTGGCGCTGGTCCTGGCAGGAGCGCGATCCGCTCCTGGTCGATCCGCGGCCGAGCGCGCCGGACGGCGCGGCGACCCAGCCGCGGGCCCATTACGCCACCGAGCCGCTGGATCCGGCCCTGCCGCGGATCACCATCGGCGAGGTGGCGGTCGACCGCGGCTACAGCGGCAAGTGGCGCGCCCGGCTAAGGATCAGCTACCGCGACCCGCGCGCCGGCGTCACTTGGTCCCAGCGCCTGCGGCTGGACGAGGACGACGACGGCTCCTGGAAGGTCGACCTCGGCCCGAACCCGCTGACCGGGCTGCCGCACCACGCGACCATCACGGTTCGCGAGGCCGGAGCCGGGACGCCCGGATCGAATTGAGCCCCGGGGGTAGAATCCGGCCATGCGGCCGGTCGCAGTCCTCCTGCTCGCCCTGCCCGCCACCAGTTGCCACGCGCCGTCCTCCGGGAACGCGCCGCCGGGTCCGGCATCCGTCCTCTTCACGGTCGAGCTGTTCGAATCGGACGCTCCGGCCCCCGACCTGAGCGACCCGCGCCAGGCCACCAGCCTCGGCCGCCAGGAGATCTCCTCCTCGGACACCGAGGTGGCCGTCTACGAAGCCCGGGCCTCCCTCGTCCAGGTGCTGCCCGACCAGAACCTGCGGGCGGCCCATCCGGTCGAGGCCGAAGCCCGACGCGGCGGCGGGACCGTGCTCCCGGCCGGCTACCAGAATTCCTGGCGGCTGCGGCTGGAGCTCCGGCCCGAGCGGACGGACGGCCTGTGGCGAGCCCGCGGCCAGTTCCAGCTGATCCTCGCCAACGGCCACGTGGCCGTCGAGCTGCCGGTCGAGCTGGAGCCGGTCCCCGAGCAGGCCTGGCGCCTGGACCTCGGCCGGAGCAAGAGCAGCGGCGGCTACCTCTCGGCCCTGGTCGAGATCCGCCCCTAGCTGCCCAGCACCCAGCGGTCGAACCACGCCAGGTCCCACTCGAGCTTGGCGCGCCGGTGGCGGTAGCTCGCCAGGGTGTGGGCGGCGCCGGGGTAGACCACCAGCTCGACCGGCACGTCGAGGTAGTCGTAGAGCGCCCGGTGCAGCGAGAGGCTGTGCTGGATCGGCACCCGCGGGTCGTTGGAGCCGACGTGGATCAGCGTCGGCGTGGTGATCGCCCCCGCCCGGTAGATCGGCGAGCTGCGGTGCATCGCCGCGCCGCGGGTCCACGGCAGGCCCTCGGAGAAATTCATGACGTGGCCTGGGGTGTCCTCGATCGACCACTGCATGACGGTGTCGAACACCCCGGCGCCGCTCGAGGCGGCCTTGTAGCGCCCGGTGGTCGAGATCAGGCAGTTCACCAGGTAGCCGCCGTTGCTCCAGCCCGTGACCGCCAGCCGCTCCGGATCGGCGATGCCCTGGGCGACCAGCCAGTCCACCCCGGCCTCGATGTCGGCGACGTCGCGGTCGTTCTTGTGCCCGATCAGGTCGGTCATGAAGTCGTCGCCGGCGCCGGTCGAGCCGCGGTAGTTCGGCGACAGCACCGCCCAGCCGCGGGCCGCCCACAAGGTGCGGCCGTAGATCCAGTAGCGGAAGGCGAAGTAGGTGGCGGCGGTCGGGCCGCCGTGGAGCTCGACCAGGGTCGGCAGCGGACCGTCCTCGGGCCGCCAGTCGGGCGGCAGCTCGAGCACGCCCTCGACCTCGGCGCCGTCGCGGCCCGACCACCGCACCAGCCGGAGCTGCGGCAGCTTCCAGGTCCGCATCTGCGGGTTGATCTCGCCGAGCTGGCGGGAGCCGGCGGCGGTCAGCTCGAACAGCTCCGAGTCGTGGCCGGGCGCCCGCATCGACACGTAGAGGTCCTCGAGGGTCGAGAAGCCGAAGTCCTCGACGACGACGTCGCCGGCGCTCAGCTCGCGCAGCCCGGCGGCGCCGTCGCGGCGGCCGGCCTCGGGCGCGCCGTAGAGCCGGCAGCGGGCGTGGTCGTCGGCGGTGAAGCACAGCTCCTGGCTGCGCGGCCGCCAGGCCATCGGACCGGTGGGGTGGACCTCGCCGACCCGCTCGATCCGCCGCAGCCAGTTCTGGCCGCCGGCATCGAAGCCGGCGACGAAGATCTCGGAGGGGTAGCCGTCGAAGTCGACCCGGAAGGCCAGGCGGTCGCCGCCGGCGCTCCAGCAGGGCTCCTCGATCCAGCCGTTGGGCGACGGCGCGCGCGCGCGCCATAGGTCGTCGGGCAGGCGCGTGGTGCGCCCGGTCCGCAGGTCGTAGACCTCGACCCACGACCGGCCCTCGAAGGTGATCTCGCGGTCGTCGGGGGTCGTGACCATGGCCACCCGCCGGCCGTCGCCGCTGACGGCGAAGCTCTTGATCTTGCGGCCCAGGTCGACCAGCTTCTCGGCCGCGCCGCCCTCGAGGTCGATGCGCCACACCTGGGTCAGCATCGGCCGGCCGTGGGCGTAGCCGAGGTCGGGGTACTGGCGCTTGAGATCTCCCCAGGCGCCGTCCTCGACCTGCTGGTAGTCGAGCACCGCGTAGAGCCAGCGGCCGTCGGCGGTGAGCTGGAACGACTCCACCCCGCCGGGCGAGGTGGTCACCGGGCGCGGCTCCCCGCTGCCGTCGGCGGCGACCCGGAACACCTGGGGACGGCCGTTGAACGGCGGCTGGGCGCCGTCGCCGCGCAGGCGGGAGGTCAGGAAGTAGACCCACTCGCCGTTCGGCGACCAGGCCGGCGCGCCGTCCCAGGCGGCGTCGGTGGTCAGGCGGATCCGCTCGCGGGTGACCGTGTCGGTGACCCACAGGTCGGAGTTGCGCAGGTCCTCCTCGGGCTCCCAGCGCATCTCCTGGGTGGCGACCATCGAGCCGTCGGGAGCCACGGCGAGGCCGGTGAGCGCCGCCAGCGTGAAGTAGTCGTCGAGCGTGATGTCGTGGCTGCGCGCCGCGGCCGCGGGCGGCGCGGCCTGGGCCGTCAGCTCGCCCGCGGAGTGGGCCAGGACGGCGAGGGCCAAGGGGATGAGTCGAGGAGGGATCCGCATCGTGGTTGAGGCCGGCAGCGCGCGGATTATAGGCGGCAGCGCGCGGGCCCGACCGCGACCGGCGAGGCCCGGTGCTATCCTCTTCCGCTCTTCCAGGATCTCGCTGTTCCCCGTGGACGACCTACTCTCCGACCCGACGCCACCTCCCCGTCCTGGGGAGCCCGCCCGCTGGCTCGGCTATCCGCTCGTGCCGGTGATCCCCGGCTACACCGAGCTCGGCCCGGTCGGCTGCGGCGGCCAGGGCACCGTCTACACCGCCATCCAGGGCTCCACGCGGAGGAGGGTCGCCATCAAGGTCCTCGACCCCTCGTGGTCGACGTCGAAGCGCCACGCCGCCCGCTTCGACAGCGAGATGGAGCTGATCTCGCGCCTGAACCACCCGCACATCGTCAGCCTCTACGACAGCGGCCGCGCCGAGGACGGGCGGCCGTACATCACCATGGAGCTGCTCGACGGCCGGCCGCTGTCCCAGTGCTTGCCGGACGGCCGGCCCGGCGGACCCTTCGCGACGCTGCGCCAGGCGCTCGAGATGTTCCTCAAGGTGTGCGGCGCGGTCGCCCACGCCCACCGCCGGCAGGTCATCCACCGCGACCTGAAGCCGGCCAACATCATCATCGACGCCGCCGGCGAGCCGAAGGTGGTCGACTTCGGCATCGCCATGGCCTTGGACCGGCCGGAGGACGGCGCCCGCCCGACCCAGACCGGTGAGTTCCTCGGCAGCCTGGCCTACGCCTCGCCCGAACAGGCCCAGGGGCTGCCGGGCGAGATCGACGGCCGCACCGACGTCTACTCGCTCGGCGCGATCCTCTACGAGATGCTGACCGGCTGCTCGCCGCACCAGACCGACGGCCCCTTGACCCAGGTGCTGCGGCGGATCGCGGAGGAGCGGGTGGTCCCGCCCCGCGAGCGCCAGGCCCGCCCCGGGTCCAGGCTGCCGCGCGTCGACCGCGACCTCGAGCTGGTGGTGCTGCGGGCGCTGGCCAAGGACCGGGACGCCCGCTACCCCACGGTCGAGCAGCTCCGCGAGGACGTCCAGCGCTTCCTCGACGGCCGCCCGGTGCTGGCGCGGCCGGACAGCCGCTGGTACGTGGTCCGCAAGGCGATGCAGCGCCACAAGGGGCTGACCGCGGCGCTGGCGACGCTGTTCCTGGTGCTGGCCCTGTCCTCGGGGGTGCTCGCTTGGCAGCGCAACCAGGCCCGCCGGGCCGTGAACGACAAGACCCTGGCGCTGAACCTGGCGGTGAGCAGCTTCGAGCCGATCCTCGACCTCGGGGTGGACGGCACGCGCGAGCTGGCCGGCGCCGGACCGCTGCGCTGGCAGATCACCGAGACCGCCGAGGAGCGCTTCCGCGAGCTCCACGACAGCTTCCCCGACGAGCGGCTGCCGCTCTACCTGCTGGGCCAGATCACCGACCGCAAGGCCGATCTGCTGGTCGAAGTCGGCCGCTTCGTGGAGGCGCGGCGCGCCCAGGAGGAGGCGATGGCGATCCACCGCGAGCTGGTGGCGGCCGAACCGGAGGTCGCCAGGTGGCAGCGCGCCCTGGCCCTGAACCACGTCAAGCTCGGCGACATCGAGAAGGCCCAGAACCGGCCGCAGCAGGCCTGGGAGGCCTATCGCGCCGCCGAAGCGATCCACCTCGAGCTGGCCGGCCGGCTCCCCGAGGACCTCGGGATCCTCGACGACCTGTTCTGGAGCCAGGTCCGCCTCAGCGAGCTCGCCGACGAGCTCGGCCGGACCGCGGAGGCCGAGCAGCACGCCGCGCGGCTGTTCCCGCTGGCCGAGCGGGCGGAGCGCCTGGACCCCGACCAGCCCAGCGTGGTTCACCTGCAGTTCCAGGCCAACTTCTTTCACGCGCTGCGGGCCTGGCGTCAGGAGCGGACGGCGGAGGCCCGGAGCTGGGCCCTGAGCGCCCTGCCCTTCGCCGAGCGGATGGTGGAGCTGGAGCCCGCCAAGCGCCACCCGCGCTTCCTGGAATTCTCCTGCCTGAACCAGATCGGACAGGCCGCTGACCGCCTCGGCGACTTCGTCGAGGCCATGCCCTACATCGACCAAGCGCTGGCCAAGGCCGACTGGCTGGCCGAGCAGGAGCCCCAGAACCTGACCTACGTGACCAACCGGGCCCACGTCTACCTGGTCCGGTGCCGGTCGCTGATCAAGCAGGAGCGGTGGCAGGACGCGGAGGAAGCCCTCCGCAAGGCCACGGCGGCGGCCGAGACCGCCGCCCGCGACGCGCCGGAAGGATCGCCGGCGAGGAAGCCGTTGGAGGAGGTTGGGGAGGTGGAGGCGGCGCTTGGAATCCGGCCCCGATCCGTGGCCGCAGAGAACTCCTAAGTATTTATTAAGAGACAACTTACGGCCACAAAACGGTTCCTGCCGAGCCTCGGCCGGCGCGGCCGGCGCAAAGTCCTTCACCGCCGGCGATTCCGGAGAATCCGAGGGCCAATGAAGGGGGCCGGATTCCAGGTGGGTCAGGCCGCGAAGACGTAGTCCACCCCTTCCACCAACCCAAAATCCTCCATCGCCCCGCGGATGATCCGCCGGGCCTGGGCTCCCGCCACCGACACCACCACCCGCAGCCCGCGCAGCCCGCGCAGCCCAGCGGGCGCGATCACCGGGGTGCCGTGGATCTTGTTGCCGATCCGGCCGGGGTGGATCTCGACGATGTGGCTCGGAATCCTGCCGTGCTCGAGCAGCGCCGCGCGCAGCGCCTTGCCGGTGCCGCCGTAGCCCCAGAGCACGTAGTCCTGGACGCCCGGGAGCCACTGTTCGGCCAGAAAGGCGGCCCGGCAGCGCATGAAGGAGCCGGTGGAGTAGGCCGGGGAGCGGCGCGACAGGCTGTCCGGCCGCAGCCGCCAGGCGTGGAGGCGCTCGGCCACCACCCCGATTCGCGCGCCGGCGCCGAGCAGGCGCAGCAGCAGGTCCCAGTCCTCGGGCCAGCCCATCTGGCGGTAGCGGTGCTCGCGCAGCAGCTCCGCCCGCAGCAGCAGGGTCGGGTGGCCGACCGGCATCTCGACGAAGCGCTCCAGCGCCAGGCCCTCGGGGTCGTGGAAGCCGTTGAGCCAGCGCTCGTACTCTCCTCGCCCCTCACCGGCCGCGGCGCGCGGGAAGTAGCGCACGTGGCAGCCGACGCCGTCCAGCCGCGGATCGGCCGCCAGCGCCGCCGCCTGCTTCTCCAGCCGGCGGCGGCGCATCAGGTCGTCGGCGTCGAGCAGGGCGATCCACTCGCCGCGGCACTCGGCCAGCGCCGCGTTGCGGGCCTCGACCACGCCGCGCGCCGGCAGCGGCAGCAGGCGGAAGCGCGGATCGCGCCGGCAGAAATCCGCGGCCAGGTCGCGGGTGGCGTCGGCGGAGCCGTCATCGGCGATCAGGCACTCCCAGGCGGCGAAGCTCTGGCGCCGCACGCTCTCCAGGGTCAGCGCCAGCGTCGGAGCGGCGTCGCGCGCCGCGATCAGGACCGAGATCTTGGTCTCCATGCCGTCGCACCCCCGCGGCCGGTTCGCCGATCGTACCAGCCGCGGCGAGCTTTCCCGGTCGGAGCCGCCGCACTGTGGCAGAATCATGACCGGAAACGCCATGCCATCGGACGATCTGAACGACTCCAATTCCACTCCCGAAGCCCGCGAGGGCCGCGGCCCCGACGGCCTGACCGAGCAGGAGCTGCGCCGCGGCCGGGCGGAGTGGTGGGACGACGCCTTCACCGCCCTGCTGCTCGACGCCATGCCGGACGGCCCCTTCCGCCTGGTGGACCTCGGCTGCGGCTACGGCCACGCCGCCACCACCTTGCTGCCGGCCGCACCCGAGGCCCAGTACCTGGGCGTCGATCTCGACCCCGTCCGCGCCGCCGCCTGCGCCGAGCTGATCCAGCCCCTGGGCGGCCGGGCGCGGGTGGTCGCCGGCTCGGCGCTGGCCCTGCCGATGGCCGCCGACTGCGCCGAGGTGGTGCTCAGCGTCTCGACCCTGATGCACATCGACGACGTCCCGGCCGCCCTCTCCGAGGCCCGCCGCGTCCTCCGGCCCGGCGGCCGGCTGGTGGCGGTGGAGCCCGACAACCGGGTGCAGATGTTCCGCTTCGACGGCTCGCTCCCCGGCCTGGACCGGGCCTTCTCGGCGCTGTTCGCGCGCCTCACCTCGCTCGGCAAGCCGGCGCACCCGGAGCTCGGGCCGCAGCTCCCGGCGCTGCTCGGCGCCGCCGGCTTCGACCAGGTCGGCTTCCGGGTCCACATGACCCAGTCGGCCCACGCCGAGCCGGCCGAGACCTTCCTCGACCGCGTCAGCGGGGTGGCCGACGTCGTCGCCGCCAGCGCCGAGCTGTCGGAGCAGGAGCCGACCCTGCTGGAGTGCCGCCAGGTCCTCGCGCAGCTCCGCGAGCAGCTCGCCGGACACGAGGGCTACTCGGTGCACGCGGTGCCGTCGTGGCGCTGCGTCGGCGTGGCCTGATCCGAGCCCGGCGGCGGCGCTCGATGCCCGCCCCGCCCGGCGCTCAGCCGCCCTCAGGCAGGCCGTCGAAGAAATCGACCAGCCCCGTCTCCAGCGAGTACTCGGCGCCCACGACCAGCAAGCCGTCCTCCTGGATCCGCTGCTCCAGGAGCTGCGAGCCGTGCCGCAGGTGGTCGGCCGAGGCGCGGATGTTGGCGCGGATCGCCTGCCGGACCAGCGCCTCGGGATCGTGGCGGAGCTCGGTCTCGAGCAGGGCCTGCACCGACGGCCGGATCCGGCTGACGATCGAGCGGAGGTTCGGCGACCGGCGGTCGCTCGGGCGCTCGAGCTCGGCCACCGTGGCCTGGACCGCGCCGCACATGGTGTGGCCCAGCACGACTACCAGCCGGGTGCCGAAGCGCTCCGCCGCGAACTCGACGCTGTCGACCTGCGAGGAGGCGGTGATGTTGCCGGCGACGCGGATGACGAACAGGTCCCCGAGGCCCTGGTCGAACAGGATCTCGGCCGGCGCCCGCGAGTCCGAGCAGCCGAGGATGATGGCGATCGGCTCCTGGCCCTCCAGCAGCTGGTCGCGCCGCCGCTGGCAGGTGAGGGCGCGGCTGTCCTGGTCGTCCGCGACGTAGCGGCGGTTCCCCTCGCGCAGCCGTTCGAGCGCTTCCAAGGCAGAGATCATCGACGCGACTTCATCCTCCGGTCCCCGGATGGTAGTCCGGCCCGAGGGCCGAAGCCACCGGGTCTCGGCTCCAGGTCGCGCGACTCATCCGGCATCATCCGCCCTCTCGAACTCACCGGACGGAACAGGGCTGGCCTCGCCGGATCGCTGGGTCCGGCGCTCGGCCTTGGCGGCGTACATGGCCTGGTCGGCATCGGCCACCGCCGCGGCGAAGCCCCGGCGCGGGTCCCTCATGGCCATCCCCACCGAGGCCTGGATTCCCTGCGCGGACAGAGCGCCGCTGATCTTCCTGCTCAGGTTGTCGGCGGCGAGGGCGCCGCATTCGATGCCGAGGACCGCGTACTCGTCGCCGCCGATCCGCGCCACGGTGTCGCTCTCCCGAAGCTGGCCGCGGATGCAGCGGGCGGCGGCGCGGATCACCTGGTCTCCATCGGCGTGACCGGCGCTGTCGTTCACCTGCTTGAGGTCGTCCAGGTCGACGATCAGGACGCAGGCCGGGCTGCCGTAGCGCCTGGCGCGGGACTCCTCGGTGACCAGGGCCCGATCCCAGCCCTTCCGGTTGAACAGACCGGTCATGGAGTCGATCAACGCCTCCTCCTGGCAGCGCTCCAGGATCCGGGCCTGTTCGATCCGCTTCAGGTCGGTGTCGAGCAGGGTGCCGAGGAAGCGCGCCAGCAATTCGACCATGGGGAGGTGGTCGCGGATCGAGTCGTCCTGGGGCT
>JACKQG010007443.1_pt1 | contig 11025 bp, 6 predicted proteins | sample 8237621 | NCBI WGS metagenome assembly JACKQG01 (sample SAMN15677084, study PRJNA649215) | marine metagenome | biome: marine; feature: Black Sea; material: saline water; isolation source: suspended particulate matter (SPM) from the Black Sea western gyre | collected 2013-06-09/2013-06-10 | depth... | reverse complement strand
AAATACTGCTCATTTTTCCGTGTTTTAATGAAGCGGGGCGTTTACCCGTTGCGCGGATTTTGTCATTTTTATACCAGCACCCTAATGTTAATCTCTGTTTAGTAAATGATGGGAGCAGAGATGCCACTGAAAAAGTGATTGACGATGCTGCATCCAGGTGTTCCCGTCAAATCAAAACATTACATCTTCACCGAAATTTCGGTAAAGCAGAAGCAATCCGGCAAGCCATGTTGAAACAGTTATTGTATGAGGATTTTGAGTGGTTTGGCTACTGGGATGCTGACCTGGCTACTCCCCTTGAGGAAATGAATCATCTATTGAAATATGCTGATGAATCGGTGAAGTTGTTAATGTGTTCGCGTGTTAAAAGAATGGGAGCAGCGATAAATCGTCATCCCTGGAGGCACATTCTCGGACGTCTGATGGCAACCATAATTTCATATGTTTTGAAGTTGCCCGTTTATGATACACAATGCGGCGCCAAACTGATTCGTCGGGAAGAGATTGCAGAGCTTTTTTCTGATAAATTTGTATCTAGATGGCTGTTTGATGTGGAAATTATTGCCCGTATACAAAAAAAATACTCCCAGAGCAGCATTCGTCGACATCTTCTCGAAGTGCCGGTCCGCAAATGGGAAGATGTTCCCGGTTCAAAGTTGAAATTCAAACACATGCTTTTTTCGCTGGTCGAAATTGTCAGGATTCACTGGAAATATAATATTCAAAGTTAAAAATGAAATTGAAGGCTTTTCGCAAGGAATTACGCATGAATGATAGATTGACAAAATCACCAACTCCTCTACTTGGTTTGTTTGTTCTTGCTACGGTAATCAGTGTTATATATATCGGATTGACCTATAGTCCCGGATTTTTATGGGGAACCGGTCCTTATTGGAAGATCCAAATTAATGATGTTGGCACCTATATAACCGGCCTTCGTTTTTATGTTAGAGACGAGTGGCGATTCCCTTTATTTTATACAAAAACGCTTCACTATCCAGATGGTGTAAACATCATCTTTACTGATTCGCTGCCATTAATGGCTGTCGTGGCGAAAATTCTTTTTAAGACAACCGGGCTGGAATGGAACTATTTCGGGTGCTGGGTTATATTTTCAAATATTTTTTTTGGCTTGTCAATTATTGTTTTTTTGGATAGCTTGAAAATACGGTCCATTCCGGTTTCTGTCGTGGCACTATTATTTGGGTTTTCGGTGTTTCCATATATTAATCGCACTTTCCATATAGCGCTTTCATCTCATTTCCTGATCATCCTTGCATTGGCCCTTTATTATCGATCGCAAGATGCGAATCGTTTCAAGGGCAGCCTGATTTGGTTTTTGGTTTTGTTGGTCATTTGTTTGCATGTTCATTTTTACCTTTTTGCAATTTCTTCCTTGATCGCCATTGCTTCGCTCTTAACGATGTGTCTTAAAAGGCGAATATCCTTAAGCCAAGTCTTTCGATATGGGGGTATTGCCACCTTTGTGCTGCTTTGTGTGATGTTTTGCAGTGGATATATTTCATTCGGTAGCTCACAAGGCTATTCGTCGCTGGGCAGCGCTGTGGGAAAAGCGTCCATGAACATCCTGTCTCCTGTTTTGCCGGTTCATTCGTCTTTTTTTCCTGATCCGCCCTTTTCAGATCCCACAGGCAATCAGTTCCGTGAAGGTCTGAATTATCTTGGGGCCTCTGTGTTAATACTTGTGTTGATTGTTTTGATTCGACACCCCAGGACAGTTAAACATGGAATCGCAGACCATCCCTTATTGGCATTACTATGCCTGGGCCTGTTCTTTTTTTCACTTTCAAGCAAAATATACTGTGGTTCACACCTGATTGCTGAAATTCCATTGGTGCCCGGTGTCGAGACGCTATACAAAACCCTAAGAGCATCGGGTCGTTTTTTTTGGCCCTGTATTTATTTAATAACGCTGCTTCCCGTTGCTGTGTTGTGGAGAACGAAACCTGATTCCAAAATCATTCTTGTATTGCTGTTTTTTTTGGCTATCGCACAAAATGTCGAGGTGTGGCCATTGCGGGAGAGAATTCGAGACGAAACAGGGTCTTCATTGAAAATCGATGACTATATCAAGTGGACGATACCGTGGTCATTGCGGAAGAGCAGCCAAGGTGAAACAGGGTTTCAAGAACAGATTGACTACTATTCTTTCTATGAATCATTGGTCCATCAACATGATCTGATTCTCGTTGACAATACTAAATGGATTCCCCCGAGTCATTATAAAAATACTGTTCGGTCTCTATTTTTTCTTTCGGGAAAAGAGAATAAATTGACCAATTATTGCGTTACTGCCAGAAGACCCCGCAATACAACTGAGCTGAAAGAATTGATCAGGCAACATCTCGATGGAGAGATGTCTGTTTTATTTGTCATTCCGGCTGATTCAGAATATGCGGAATCGCTAAAAGGGATGCCCCATCAATTTGAACGGGACGGCATTATATTTGCTTCAAACCGACATGAACTTAAGCAAGATTGAATCGGTTTTCAAATAAATAATGTTGAAAAATTTTCAGGATTCCATGCAAATCCTTCCCTTTTATTCTTTATCGTAATATTCCATTGATAATTTTGGTCGGCGATGATAAAATGCCTTCACTGTTTTGGTTTTAAGGAAGGCAACATGACTGAAAATCGAAAACGCGTTCTGGTCATTGGTCTGGATGGCTTTACTTGGGATCTGGGACGAGGTTTTATGGCGGAAGGCATTATGCCAAACCTGGCCAGGTTGGTCCAAGACGGGTGTCACGGAACACTGGAAAGTGTGGTTCCTTACGAAACAGGTCCCGCCTGGTCCAGCTTCCAAACGGGGTGCTATCCCGTGAAAACAGGTGTCTTTGCTTTTCATGGATATTCCAGCGAAACCAGACAGATCAAGCTCAACAGTTTCAGTGAGATCAATGTTCCAACTCTATGGGAACTGCTCAGCTCTGAAGGCAAAAAAATCGTCAGTATTAATATGCCCGTGACAAGCCCGCCGCCGAAGATCAACGGCGTGATCGTCCCGGGAATGACCTGCCCCAAACTTTCGCGGCAAACGGTTCATCCGCCGGAGATATATGAAAAATATATTAAGCCGGATCCGAATTATTTGATTGTCAACAATCAAAGGCAGGACGGTTTACAGGATTATATTCGGGAGCTTTCAAAAACCGAGTCTCATCGATGCAATCTGGCGCTCCAACTCATGCAGGAAATCGACTGGGATTTGTTTGCTGTCCAGATTCAAAACACCGATACCTTTCAGCATCACAACTGGTGGGCTCTGGACCCTTCGGCTGCAGGATTTACAAAGGAGAGTTACCTTCAGGCAACCGAGTTCTATAAAGAGATCGATGCCATCTTAGGAAAACTGATTCAAGCTGCCGGTGAATCGGTTTTAACTGCCGTTGTTTCTGATCATGGTTTTTGTTCCCAGAAAGCAGAAATCGGCATCAATACATGGCTTATTCAGCATGGATATCTTCATATGAATGAGGACGAAAAAAGAAGCCGCTTTAAGCGCCTTAAAAATAAGGTCAAGGAGGCTGTGCCCCCACTAAAATATCTTGCCAGCGTTTATGGCAAATTCATCAAATCGCTTTCCAGTTGGGCTGTTTTTATTAATAAAGACCATGTAAGGAACAGTCGCTCCATACTGTATTCGGAAAAGGTGGCTAAGCATCTCAGAGCCAACATTGATCTGGATCGAAGTCTTGCCTTTGGCCTGGGAGGGATGGGAGAGGTGCTTTATATTATCGACAAAACCCAGGCCGACAAGGCGAATGAGATGATCAAGAAACTGCTGAAGGCGTATGGACCGGATTCATCGGAACCTTTGATCGCTACAATTCGCCCCATTGAAGCCCCTTGTGAAAATAATAAACCGCCGCATTTTCTTCCCGACTACATCATTACCCTTATGGACGGTGTTGAGGCAAGGGTGAATCCAAAAGGCGCATCGGTTGTTGAGTCCGGCATTATCAACGGCAAACAAAGAGGAACGCATGCGCAAGACGGGATCTTCGTCCTGCAGGGTCCTGGGGTTAAGAAAACGAACTTCAATGCAAGCATCGTCGACATTGCCCCGACCATCCTGTCCTATTTTTCAATCCCAGTGCCCGATTATATAGACGGAATGACATTAAGTGAAGCTTTCGCTGAGACCCTTGACATCCAATACCGAACTGTTGAAATCCCCGAAAAAAGAGACACCCAATACTCAGACATCGATCAGTCGATTGTCGAAAAACAGCTTGAAGACTTGGGGTATTTATAGAATCTGCCGAATACTTTTTAGGATTAATTGAGAACGAAAGGTGTTGACTAAGAACGATGGTATGTGATGAGTATCAATGTATTTTTGTCCATATTCCTAAGACCGCCGGACAGAGCATCGAACATTTCTTTTTAGATTTGGTGGGTTTGTCCTGGGATGAACGGGCTCCATTGCTGCTCAGGAGTAATACCGACCCCAAGCTAGGGCCGGAAAAACTGGGCCATTTAACGGCCTCAGAATATGTCGATTGTCATTATCTCAGCCAAGAGACATTTAAGACCTACCACAAATTCTCTTTTGTCCGCAATCCATGGGAGCGACTGGTATCCGAATATTTTTTTCATCTTTACAACAGAAAATTCAGCTTTAAAGATTTTGTGCTGCGAGGTCTTCCTGAAAAGAACATGAAGGATGTTTATCGTCATATTATGCCTCAATACGATTTTCTTTACAGTTCACAGGGAGAGCTCTTGGTTGATTTTGTCGGCAAGTTTGAAAATCTTCAAGCGGACTTTAATGTTGTCTGCGAAACACTCAATATCAAGAACACAACACTCCCACATATCAACGCCTATAAACCAATGAAAACCATTCGATCCATCCTTAAGAACTTCCTGCTTTCCCGTTCCCGAAAGAACGGATACACCGATTACTATGATACGATGCTGCAGGAGGTCGTCGCCGAGATGTACCAAAAAGATGTCGAGGCCTTTGGATACCAATTTGGAGAGTGAATTGCGGCCACGATGATCATGATTCTTATTGTTTAGCTTGGCAACGCACGGTTAGAGGGAAACATCACTTGGTTGTTAAAATTTATAGCCCAGTAATTCGATCTCTTTTCTGCATATCCGGCGGATACACTCTTTTTCATTCTCTTCAATCACCTCGCGGTAAGGGCGTCTGTCCTTTCGATAACCGCCTTTTGCCTTAGGCAGGATCAATTTTTCGGGAAGCCCTATTTTTTGCCGTATCCCTTCGATCTCATTGCCTAAGTCTTCATACCGGGCAACATAATCAACGGCCACTTTGCCATCAATACTATAGATGCTATAATTAGAGAGTCTTTCACCGAACGCCTGAATTTGGACATCCATCGGACGGCTGATGTTATGCGTCTTTGTATAAAAATAATACATCGAAACAGCCTTGTCCCAGGGATTTCGTTCAAAACAAAACTTGTAATAAGAGTCCCATACTTTTTTGTCAACCCATCGATAAATTTGCGAGGCGGGAACATGATTATAAAACTCGCGTCTCTTCTTTTGCCTCAATGTATTTTTCCAGTCACCCAGTGAGTGCTTTGCAAACGGAACGTTATAATTTTGCGGCCCTCGATACCCAAGTTCGCTCCTGATATTTTCATCTTCGGGAGGACTGATCGGAGTAATAATATCTATTGGGCCACAAAACTTGGACAATGCAATCTCAAGACTGGTTCCGGCAGTCTTGCGTGTCTTGAGGAATATAAATTTGTACTTGTGCGAAATAATCATAGCTAGTGTGAGCCCCTGTTAATTTGCTCTCTTAGTAATCGGCGATAACCTTTTTCTGAATATCGGTCCAATAGATAGAGAACTCCAAGGTAAACGATGCCGGAAATAAATATTAAGAGAAAAAAAGTAGGCCGGGTAACATGAGGGCACAATAAAGACCTTGAACAGGCTACTGATGCTGCCATAACAAAGGCGGAAATAAGTGGGTAAATAGAAGGCTCCAGGAGACACCGCGCTGAGCACTTTAAAAGCCGGCATGATTTCAAGAAACCCAGCGGTTTGACCAGAAGTGTAACCAAAACAGTGGACAGGGCCGTTCCGGTAATGCCCCAGATCTTTGTTAAAGGATAGAGCAGAATTACCAACAAACACAACCGCAGGCATTGATAAAATAACCGCAGGCGAGGTTGTCCCATCGCATTAAGCAGCGGCCCTCTCGTGGCGCCCTCTGACCTTAAAAGTCCTTGAAGTGCAATGATTTGAAGCGGCACGATCATTGCCTGTGATTCTTCAACTAAAAATAGCCTCACAAAATCAGGACCCAGAATGAAGACGAGAAAAGCAACCGGAAAAGAAGCCGTTGCCGTGACCTTGAGTACCTTGAGATACGCTTGGCGAAGACGAGGTACATCGTGCTGGATTTTCGAATACGCCGGGAAACTGACCTGAGAGATCGTGCTTGTAATATATGTCGCCGGCATATTTGCAAACCGATAGGCATAGCGATAAAGCGTCAAGAAATCCGCCCCCAAATAGAAACCCACGAACCAGTCATCGCCTTCATTCAGAAGATATCGAATTATATTTGATCCAAACAACCATTTTCCGAATTTCCACAGTTCGCGGGCTTTTTCCGGAATAAAATGGAAGCGGGGGCGATACGAACACAGCAGATAGCTCATCAGTAAATTGATCGTTGCCGAAACCAAACTCGCGATAACAATCGCCCAGACATTTTGATAGATCAGCACCAGAGTAATGGAAAGTACGATATCTGTCAGCGTTCCGGCCATGGTCAGTCCGAAGGTCTTATTAAACTGCATCTCTTTCTGGAAATAAATGACACCGACATTCTGAAATGCACGAATTAGGAAACAACAGCCCATCGCTCGCATAACAGAAACTGCCAACGGTACAAGTTCCTGAGTTGCTAACAGGGAGGCAAAAAAAGGAGCCGCAAAAAAGATAATGAGAAACAGAAAAATGCCCCGAAGAATACCAATGACCCAGGCCGTATCGAGATAGTCGGCAATATTTTCTTTCTTTTGAACAAGAGCCGCCTGAAATCCGCTCTCGGAAAATGTGTATAAGCCCGCCATAACCAAATTCGCAATTACAACCACCTTCAGATTATGGCTCAGTAGGAGATTCCAAATAATAATCGATTTTAAAAACCCTAAGAGCTGTGTGCTGATTTGTAATGCAAAGACCCAATATCCGCCCTTGATGGAGCGTTTATAAAGGTCGGGTTCTTCTTTTTGGATGTTTATGTTATTAGTTTCTGTCATGGAAGATAATCATTTATACAACAGTCAACCGTTAATAGGGATTTATTATCGTCAAAAGGCGGGGTTAAGTCAATCAATAAACCTGCAACTGGTGAAATCAAAAAGGGTTATAAAAACAGGGGACTATCCAGAAACTTGAACCGCTGACAATTAAAAACAACCCGAGCGACCATCGGGAGCGGCAAAAGCAGATAAACGCATCTGCCATTTACCTGCCTGAAGGCAGTCGGAGAGACAAGATTTGAACTTGCGACCTCTGCGTCCCGAACGCAGCGCTCTGGCCAAACTGAGCTACTCTCCGTAAAGAATCGGTGAATATACAGGATTGGCGAAAAAAAATCAAGTTATAAAACGCCGATCGGGTCAATATCGACCTGTGTCTGGACGGCGGGGCGAAGGGGGGCCATGCCGCGGAATCGCTCGAAGAGCTTTTGCAGACAGACGGCCGATTTTCCCTGCAGAATAAACTGCAAACGGTGCTGTCGCTGGATTCGCCCGATTGCGGGTTCCAAGGGGCCGCGAAGCGTGATTTCAAGGTTTTCGGCACTGATAATCGACTCCAGCCGGAGCCGCATTTGCTCGGCGGCGGCGGTCAGTCGGTCGAATTTCCCGTCCCGCATCGCAACGATCGCCATCCGGTAAAACGGCGGCAGACAGCAGGCTTGGCGGTGTTCTAATTCTTTTTCTATAAATGACTTAAAGTCATTTCGGAGGGCGTACTCGATAGCAGGGTGCTGCGGGAAGAAAGTCTGGACATAAACGGTCCCCTTTTTTTCGCTGCGTCCGGCTCGCCCAGCGACCTGGCTGATGAGCTGAAACGTGCGTTCATTCGATCGGAAATCCGGTAAAAACAGGGCTGTATCGGCACTGATAATGCCCACCAGCGTTACGTTGGGAAAATGCAGGCCTTTGGCGAGCATTTGCGTGCCGGCCAGAATATCAATCTTCTGATTCGAAAAATCTCTTAAAACATCGTAATAATCCTGTCCGGCCATGGCATCGCTGTCAATCCGGCGGACACGGGCCCGGGGTAGTTTCCTGGCTAATTCCTCTTCCAGCCGCTGTGAACCGAGCCCGATCATTGTCATATTTTTGCTGCAGAGGGGGCACTGTTTCGGGACCAGGGTTTTGGAAAGACAGTAATGACAAATCGCGTAGCCGCCAACCATATGCCGGCCGAGGATCGTTTCTTTTCGGTTTTCCAGTTGGGGCTTTTTGTGGAAAGTCAGGGTTACATCACAATTTCGACAGGTCAGGCTATGCCGGCATGAGGGGCAATAGACAAAATTGCTGTAGCCCCGGCGGTTCAGTAAAAGGATTGCCTGTTCTTTACGCTCTAAAACCTTACTGAGATGTTCCCGAAGCTGCGGGCTGATGAGGTGTACGCCTTTATGTTCGGTATCTGCGAACGCGCATGTCATATCCACCAGTTTCATCTCCGGCATGGGCAGATCCATCACGCGTTTGGGCAGTTGGAGCAGGGTATAATGTTTTTTTATTTTACAGTTGTACAGCGTTTCCAGTGACGGCGTTGCCGAGCCGAGAATGCAATGAGCGCCTGCCAATGAGGCGCGTTTGATGGCGACATCCCGTCCATGATAACGCGGGACGGTGTCCTGCTTATAGCTGCCCTCGTGCTCTTCGTCGATGACGATCAGTCCCAGATCGCTGACCGGTGCAAAGATGGCGGACCGGGCACCGATCACCACATCGGCCCGATTATTTTTAATGCTTTGCCATTGAGCGTTGCGCTGCGGCCCGGAAAGCTGCGAGTGCAGGATGGCGACATTTTCAAACCGGCTGCTGAATCGCTGAACGGTCTGGGCGGTCAGGGCGATTTCCGGCAGGAGGATAACCGCGCGTTTGCCCATTTCGATGGCCGTTTCGATCGCACGGATATATACCTCGGTCTTGCCGCTGTCGGTAACACCGTGCAAAAGTGAGACGCCAAAGTCTTTTTGATTGATTTCCTTTGTGACAAAATCCAGCGCTTTTTGTTGGTCGTCGTTCAGTACGACTTCTTTGGCTTCCGTTGCCAGTCCGTTGGGCACAACGGGCAGGGCGTGCAGAACTTGTTTTTTTTCGATCTTCACGATTTCTTTGCGGACGAGCTGTTTGAGCGGACCCTCGGTGCAACCGGCCGATTCCAGCAGTGCGGATTTTTCAATCCCGCTGTCCATGTCCACGGCACTGGCTTGTTGCAAAATCTCGACGAGAGTCTTTTGCTTTTTGCTGGATAGCGTTTCAAGCAAACTTTCTGCATCGGGTTTCAGATACACAATGCTTTGCTTCTTGACGCCCACATCCCGTTTGACCGCTCCCGGCACCATCGCACTGAACACCTGTCCCAGCGGGCAGACATAATACTGACTGATCCACTGGGCAAGTTTTATGAGTTCTTCATCCAGCAGCGGCTGTTCATCTAAAATGGCCTTTGCCGACTTGAGCTTAAAGCGCCTGCACTTTTCAATTTCCTCCGGGTCGTCAATAACCTGAACCACAAACGCCTGCTTGAGCTTATTGGCCCGCCCAAACGGCACCTGCACCCGCTGACCGGCTCCCGCCGTCCCCAAAAACTCCGGCACCACATAATCAAATAAAGAATCCGCACCCGTATCCAACGCCACCCGAACAATCCGCCCCGACACATTCGATACGTCTTCTATATCATCTGTTCCAAACAGGCTTTTGGTTTTATCTTTTGCCATTGAGAGGTTATTTTACGCTTTTTTGAACAATTATCGAGTCTCTATGTAATAAGTTTGCAAAAAAAGCGAAGGCGGTTGCCATAAATTGACGATTTCTGGTATAATTCGGTATAGTTTGAATAACCATTATAAGTTCGGGAACTAATCTTATGGGAAAAATGAACAAGATTGTCATGACGCTGGTGGGGTTGTTGTTGATGGCTGCGGCGTTGCTGAAGGCTCACGAAGTGATGAATGTTGGGTTCCCATCCTGGAGGGATAACCCGACCGGCTTTTGGGAATCGTATGAATTTTTCCTGCTGCAGATTCCGCTGGAGTTTGCGTTGGGCGCATGGATGGTCAGCGGCCTGTTTCGCAAAGCCGCCTGGCTTGCGGGCACGCTGTGCTATTTTTTCTTTATTTTTGTTACGTTAGGAAAGGCCCTGCTGGGCTATGAATCCTGCGGCTGTTTCGGGCAGATCCACGTCGACCCGTGGATGACACTGTGGATCGTTGATGTTCCGTTTTTCCTGCTGCTGGCGATTTTCCGGCCCAAAGGCTGCAAACTCCTGCCGCCGCCGTGGCCCAACACCTATCACGCCATCCTCTGCGGTGTGCCGATCATCGCCTTTTTGGTGCTGGCGGCTCCCGCCATTGTGGCATTTCGCCCCGAGTTCAAAAAACCGCAGGAACAAACCCAGGTTTCCGCTGAAGGCAAGATTAAACTGCTTCAATTCCAACATCAACAGGAAAAGGCCAAATGGCAGCAGCAGACCGAGGATTTGAAGCAGACAATACAACAGTTACAGGCTGAGCTCGATGAGGCCAAAGAGCAAACGCCGACCGAATCTAATGCTGTCGAAATACAGCCGGAGCAGCAAGCGGCGGCAGAGGAACAATTAATTGAACAGGCACCCGTTACTGAACAGCAGGGTGACCAAACACCCACTGCGGAACAATGGGACTGGCTACCGTTTGTGGTTGACGATGATGTTCGTCGGCAGATCAGCGAGGGGATGGCGGTGGTGCTGATGTATCATCATGATTGCTCG
>JACKQG010007442.1_pt1 | contig 11028 bp, 7 predicted proteins | sample 8237621 | NCBI WGS metagenome assembly JACKQG01 (sample SAMN15677084, study PRJNA649215) | marine metagenome | biome: marine; feature: Black Sea; material: saline water; isolation source: suspended particulate matter (SPM) from the Black Sea western gyre | collected 2013-06-09/2013-06-10 | depth... | reverse complement strand
ATTGCCAGGAGTCAGACACCTGCGGTCAATGTATCGGAGATTCTTCAGGACTTCGGGGGCGGCGGGCATACACAGGCCGCTTCAGCAGTGATCAGAAATCTCTCGCTTGTGGACTCCGTTGAATCCCTGAAAAAGACGCTGGCCTTAAAAATCCCCCCTGCAAAAACTGCCCTGGACATAATGACAAGTCCGGTTAAGACCATTGAGTATAACACTACCTTAATAAATGCTGAAAAAAGCATGACCCGCTCTGAAATAAATGTACTGCCTGTTATGATAGATAATGAACTGTACGGCATCATCTCAAGAGAGGGAGTGGAAAAGGCCCTGTACCACGGTTTTGCACAAAACAGTGTAAACGATTTCTGCACTACCGAGCCTCACACCGTTTCCCTGGATACACCCATCAGTACGGTAGAGTCTATGATGATAGAGAACAATCTAAGGTTTATGCCTGTAATGGAAGGCAGCGTATTACGCGGAGCCATTACAAGAACCGATCTACTGCGTTCTCTGTATGAAACCCTCCTGAGAAAAAGCAGGGTCAGAAGTACTGATAGCCTTTCAGAGAAACCCTCGATTGGAAAAAATTTGTTTTCAGTTATACATACCAGACTGCCGGTAGAGGTCTGTGATCTTCTGCACCTTTGCGGAAAGGTTGCCGCTGATCTCACATTCCGGGCATACCTTGTCGGTGGTTCGGTAAGGGATATACTCCGGAATGAATCAAACCTTGATATAGATATTGTTATAGAGGGGGACGGCATAATTTTTGCAAAAGAACTCGGAGCACGACTTAAGGCCAGGGTCCGCTGCCACAAAAAATTTGGAACTGCGTCGATCATTACAGATATACTTAAATTCGATGTGGCCACGGCCAGGACAGAGTACTATGAATCTCCTGCAGCCCTGCCGACGGTTGAGATGTCTTCCATAAAAAAAGACCTCTACCGGCGGGATTTTACCATTAATACAATGGCTATCAGCCTGGATCCCGAAAGGTTCGGTGTCTTAATTGATTTTTTTGGAGGCCAGCGGGATATAAAAGAAAAGACGCTGCGCATCCTGCATAACCTGAGTTTCATAGAGGACCCCACAAGAGCCTTCAGAGCCATAAGATTTGCCGAGCGTTTCGGCTTCCGCATATGCAAGCACACCCTGAATCTCATAAAAGCAGCTGTCAAAATAGAACTTTTCAACAAGCTGTCCGGCACAAGAATATACGATGAACTAAATCTACTGTTTCTTGAGACCGAACCGGTTGAGGCACTTAAGCGACTCTCAGAGCTTAAACTACTGGAATGCGCCTTTCCCGGCATAATAATCACTAAAGCCCTTGAGGAGCTTTTCAGGTCTATTCAGGAATCTTATAACTGGTTTACCCTGCTTTTCCTCGAAGAGCAGGTCAATAAATCCCATCTCTTTCTTATGGCCCTGCTCGAGCAGATTACCCAGGAAAAACGTGACAGCGCATTACAACGACTCGCTGTCCCTTCTAAGGCAGCTCAAGAAATAGCCAGCGGAATAAAAAACTCCGGGCAGGTACTGGCAAGACTTAAAAACTGCTCTGATATAGATATCTATGAGATTTTATTTCCCCTGCAACTGCCTGTCATAATTTTTACCATGGCCAAGGCATATAATAGCTCACAGAAAAAAGCCATATCCAGGTATCTGACAAAACTACGAGGAACAGTGCCGGAAATTTCGGGAAATGACCTTCAGTCTATGGGCTTTACTCCAGGCCCTGTATACAGGCAAATCCTCTCAGCCATCATTGATGCCCGCCTGCAGGGCAGTATAAATAGCAAAGAAGAGGAGCTGAACTTTATAAAAGAGACATTTAAAAATTAATGACTGCTGTTTTGAAACCTTGTAATTTAATTCAATCTTTGCAAGAATATTCAGACATTAATATATAATTAACTACTAAACATCTAAAAAGGAGACATACGTCAATGAAAACAGTCCGCAATTTTGCATTACTTATGATGGTTGCAGTTTTTTCTTTTGCCTGCTCGGAAGGCACCGACTCGGATAGCCCTGTTATAGCCAAAGTCGGCCAGGGGGTAATTACTGAAGAGGACTTCAAAAAAGAAATCGCCAGGATTCCTGACTGGGCAAAGAGTCAGTTCAGCAGTGAAGACGGCAAGGAAAAATTTCTTGAAGAGCTTATCAAGAGAGAGTTAGTGTACCAGAAGGCCCTGATGATGAAACTGGATACTGACAAAGAATACACCGATAAAGTAGAGGAATTTAAAAAACTGACACTTACACAGCTCATCCTGAAGAAGGAAGTTGAGGTAAATGTTGTAATTGATGAAGCTGAAGTCAAAACATTTTTTGACAGTAACGCTGACAAACTCCGCGTTGGCTCACAGGTTAAAGCAAGTCATATACTGGTTGCATCAGAAGAAGAGGCAGTAAAATTAAAGGCCCGTATCGCAGCTGGTGAAGACTTTGCTGCCCTGGCAAAAGAGTTTTCTACAGATAAAGGCTCAGCTCTTAAAGGCGGAGACCTTGGTTTCTTTGGAAGAGGACAGATGGTTCCTGAGTTTGAGAGAGCAGCATTCAGCCTCGCTCCAGGCAATATCAGTGATCCTGTGAAAAGCCGCTTTGGTTTTCACATAGTGAAAGTAACTGATACAAAAGAAGGTGATGCAGCAAATTTTGATCAGTCCAAAGAATCTATCAGAAGACAGCTGCTGGCTCAGAAGCAGAAAGCCTTTTTCGATGAATTTGTAACAAAACTCGAAAAAGATATTACCGTCACAAAAAATGAAGAAAACATTACAGCTTTAACAATGCCATGGGATGACAAAACAACTGAAGCTGAAAATTCAGAAGAAGTTCCGGAACCTCTTCAGCATCAATAATCCTGTCGATAAAAAAGCCGTACTGCGCTTGCAGTACGGCTTTTTATATATATCTAAAAAATACTATTTAGGAACTTTCTCCCAATCACTCAGAAACTTCTTTAACCCGATCTCCGTCAGGGGATGTCTGGCAAGCTGATCAATCACCTTAAACGGAATTGTTGCTATATGCGCACCCATAAGCGCAGCATCCTGTACATGCAAAGGATTCCTTACGCTTGCAACAATTACTTCTGTCTCATAACCATAGTTATCATAAATATCCATGATCTGCTCCACTATGTCCATACCGGTATGAGATATATCATCAAGCCTGCCAACAAAAGGACTTACATATGACGCTCCTGCCTTGGCAGCAAGCAGGGCCTGATTAGCAGAAAAAATCAGGGTCACGTTGGTCCTGATATCAAGATCTGAAAGTTTCTTTGTTGCCTTAAGCCCCTCCGTAGTCATGGGAAGCTTGACAACTATATTTTTGTGGATTTTGGCAAGTTCTTTGCCTTCCGCTACCATGCCTTCTGCATCGAGACTGACGACTTCCGCATTAACAGGCCCGTCAACGATCTCGCATATTTCCTTAAACAATATTTCAGGTTTTTTATTTTCCCTGGCTATCAAAGACGGATTTGTTGTAACCCCGTCAATGACACCCAGTTCCCAGGCTTCTCTGATCTCATCCGTATTGGCCGTATCGATAAAAAATTTCATCTACTCCTCCTTTTTATAAAAAATGATCTGTGACAGCCGTCATATCGACGTCAATTGATAAGAGTTAGTATATCAGAATAAAGGCTGAAAACAATGGCGTTTCAAATAACGCAAGCCTTATCCTTCCGGGTGCATCGCCTCGTCCAGAATCTCCACTATATGACGGACCTTAACCTCTGAACCAGAGCTCGCAGCAAGTCCTTCCAACTGCATAATACAACCGGGGCAGGAGGTAACTACCGTCTCCGCGGCTGTACCGGCTATATCCTGCATCTTGCGCTCTGCAATGCGGTCAGACATTTCACGGTACTGCAGACTGAAAAGTCCGGCAAAACCACAGCAATTTTCAGGATGCCGCATCTCATGAAGTTCAATACCCCTGACCTGACCCAGAATTGCCCTTGGCTCACTCTTTATACCAAGACCATACCCAAGGTGGCATGGGTCATGAAAAGTCATCCTGGCGGGGGATATTTCAAGACCTTCCGCAATGCCGTTTTCTAAAAAAAATTCATTCACATCCTTGATATTTTCCACGGAATCCCCTGTCATAAGAGGGTATTGATCCCGAAATACATGCGTGCAGGTCGGACACATACTTATTACAGCCTCAGCCCTGACCTTATTGAAGTGCTCAATATTCTTACGTGCCAGACTTACAGCCTCCTGCTCCAGTCCCATCGACCTTATAGGTGCACCGCAGCACAACTCTCCCTTAAACACCACTACCTCATACCCTTTAGACAAGAGAATTCTCACAAGTGCATGTCCCAGACGGGGATAAAAATAATTCACACTGCACCCGCCATATATGGCCACCCTGCCTATCTTCTTCGAATTTTTATAAACCTGAACACTTCTATGAAACGGCTCTGAAGATATTTCCGGAACATATCCAACCTTTCCGGCCCTGAACAATGTGCCATACATAAGACGTTGACATTTCCGCAGGACTGAAAACAAATTATCCATTTTCATGGAAGATTTCTTCAGTACTCTTTTCAGCATTTTACTCCTGCCATAAAAGTCTACAAGCGTACTCCTGCCCCTGTATATCATCTCGGGGATATCAATACCTGTAGGACATTTCCCTCTACATGCACCGCAGAGCATACAGCTGAAGATCTTCTCTGCAAGCGCAGGGGTAGGTTCAAGAATGTTGTTCTGAAGCGCTCCGAGCATGGCTACCCTGCCCCTGGCGCCAAGTGTCTCATTCATTGTCTCCAGGTATGTGGGACAGATTGATTTGCAGGCGCCGCAGCGCACACACTTGCCTAGCTGTCTGTCAAGCTCATCCATTTATTTTCCGCTCATATCCATGATCAGAGGTCAGAACCTCATTCGCACTTCCACTTCTGAAGCCCTGCAGGTCGAGAGTAACATGTCTGAAACCAAGAGACTGCATATAAGATACAATACTTTCCCTGGCAGCCCCTGTAAGCGTTTCAAAACTCTCAACAGGGATTTCCACCCTTGCTAAATCACCATGACAGCGGACTCGCAATTCCTTCAGCCCTTGTTGACGCAAATACTTTTCAGCACGGCCGACCCTGTCCAATAAGTCAGCCGTAATCTTGTGACCATAAGGAAAGCGCGATGCCAGACACGGGGCAGAGGGCTTGTCCCAGGTTGGAAGGCCCAGTATTTTTGATAATTCTCTAATCTCTGCCTTACTGAGGCCCGCCTCCTGCAAAGGACTTATCACCCCCGCTTCAGCAGCCGCCCTACTTCCGGGACGCCAGTCCCCGGCATCATCGATATTACTGCCATCCAGGACATACAGACAACCCTCGGCAGCGGCAATGCCGGAAAGCCTCTCAAACAGCTCTTTTTTACAGTAATAACATCTGTCAGGCGGGTTACTATTGTATTCAGGGTCATTGAGTTCCTCCGTACGGACCTCAATATGGATCATATTATTGGCTGCGGTAAATTCACGCGTAAAAGACACCTCTGCCTCTGCCACGCTCTCGGACATACCGGTAACAGCCACAACTTTCGCCGCCCCTGACAACACAGCAGACTTAAGTAAAAATGTGCTGTCCACTCCGCCAGAAAAGGCCACAACAAAGCGGTTCATCTCTTTAAGACGGGCTTTTAATATTTCAAACTTATCTTCTATATTCATATCTGATTATTAAGGAGGAGGAACAAACTGCGGCTATATTTTCCGGGCCATGTATGCCGGCAACATCACGGTCACAATGTCACTACTTCATAATATTCCTGATGGAAACTTTTGTCAGCCTTGATAATGACCTTAAAACCATGTTCTCTCTCAATATTTTCTATACCCTCACGTTCATCATCATATATCAGATCAGCAACCTGGGGATGAGCGGTGATCATTATCTTGCAGTTTGACCTGGAAATGCCTATCCTTCTAAGCTCCATAAATATCTCAAAACATACAGTAGTGGCCGATTTAACAAAGCCCTTGCCGTCACAGTATGCGCACTGCTCACACAGAACCCTCTCCAGACTTTCTCTGACCCTCTTTCGGGTCATTTGTATAAGTCCGAGTTCAGAAACCTCAAGGATCGTACACTTTGCCCTGTCCTTACTCATGGCCTCCTGAAATACAGAAAAAAGCTTCGCCCGGTTCTCTTCCTTTTCCATATCTATAAAATCAATAACTATGATGCCGCCAAGGTTTCTCAGTCTTATCTGATATGCAACTTCCTTGACCGCCTCCATATTGGTTTTAAATATCGTATCCTCAAGCGATGCCTTCCCCACGAATTTGCCGGTATTGACATCAATCGAATTCAAGGCCTCAGTCTGGTCAATAACGATATATCCGCCCGATTTAAGCCAGACCCTTTTGCCAAGCGCCTTGGGAATTTCCAACTCTATACCGTAAGCATCGAATATAGGTTCAGAATCCTCATACAGTTCGATAGTAGCTGAAAGCTTTGTAAAGTAGGTGCTGACAAAATCCACGAGCTTTTCATGCTCAGAAGCAGAATCAACAATTATCCGATCAACTTCATGACTCAGCAGATCCCTTGCACTGCGGAGAGTAAGACCAAGATCACTGTAAAGAAGCGTCGGTGCATTAATATTTTCATTTCTCTTATCAATATTATCCCAAAGAAGCTTAAGATAATCGATGTCTTTTTTCAGCTCCTCCTCAATACAACCCTCACTGGCAGTCCTGATGATAAAGCCGAAATGCTCCGGCTTGAGATCTGTGATGAGATTCTTAAGTCTGGTTCGTTCTTCTTCCTTCAGAATCTTTCGTGATATACCGACATGCTCGACCCCCGGCATCAGCACCAGATGCCTGCCCGGCAGGGTAATATAAGCCGTAACCCTGGCACCCTTTGTCCCCATCGAGTCCTTGGCTACCTGCACAAATACATACTCTTTTTCCTGCAGAAGGTCTTCTATAGGGGGATTAACAGGCGGTACTGAATCCTCAATATCCTCCTCATACATGGAATAATCAAATCCGGAAAGTACATCAGCCGCATGAAGAAATGCCGCCTTTTCCAGCCCTATGTCCACAAAAGCGGACTGCATACCCGGCAGGATTTTAACTACCTTGCCCATATAGATATTGCCGACAAGGCTTACATCCTTGTTACGTTCAATATATAACTCCGCCAGCTGCACATTAGAGTCCAGTAAAGCGACTCGCGTCTGCTCCGGTGATACATTTATTATTATCTTACCCATCATTAGTTTTTATCTCTCATCGGCAAATCACGCCTGCCGCTATTATAACCATAAAGGCCTGTTCTTTTTACTGCCAGCCCGATAGACTCCTGCTCAGTTATTCCCAGCAGTTCCTGCAAAAGCTCAAAAAGTCTGGGGTTTTTCCCGGAGTCATCCTTCAGAAGCAGATTCAAACACCCTCCGGCAAGGTCAGCCGACTTTACAAACGGCCTGATATTCATCTCCTTGCCCTTACGAGTAACAAGACAACTCTCGCTCTCCATAAAACGGCTGAGCGCGTCCTGAACCCCATGATCTGTCTCTACCTCAAATGAATACTCTGATATAAACCTCTCAAGCGCTGCCACCGACATCGGAATTATCTCAGCATCTTTCAGCAGGAGACCCTCCGGCAGTGTATGGTTAATCTTTGAAAGAAATTTTTCAATATCAGGCAAAGAGCAGAGTTCAACATCAAAATACTCTTTTTCCGCTTCAATCCCAACAGGCAGGGCCGGTCCGAATGAGACCTTCGGGTGAGGATGAAACCCCTCAGAATAGGCAATATCTATACCAGCTCTTCTCATCGCCCTGAGCAGCGCGGTTATTGTCTCCTGATGCGAGAGATAACGCAATGTTGCGGTCCTTGAAAATACTACCCGTACTCTTGAGGCAACCATTACCCTGGACTGACCGGGGAGTTCCCCTTTATAATTTTTTTTCTGCGGACCATGCCCGGCTGTATTCACAACCGTCTGCTGTGTCATCGGGGCGCATCCAAGTCCGCACCCTCCGCACTCATGCCGGCAGTCAATCGTAACCTCAGAATTAAGAGATTTTCTTAATTCAGAGAGCAGAAATTTCTTCGTCACTCCGATATCAATCATATCCCAGGGCAACACACTTTCCTCAGGTAAATCCCGTGAGGCATACTGCGGCAGATCAAATCCGATCTCCTGTGCAGCCTGCTGCCACTTCGTAAAATCAAAACACTCGGACCATCCGTTAAACCGGCAGCCATTTTTCCAGGCGCCTTCCAGCAGGTCTGACGTCTCCGCTCCCCCGCGGGCAAATACTGATTCCATAACGCTCGTTTCAACGTGCGAACCCTTATAATTAATCTTCCATTTTCTGAAGGCCTTCTTTATATAATCCTGCTTTTCCCTGAGTTCCGCCATGTTGTTCTGTCCGGTCCACTGAAAAGGCGTATAAGGCTTAGGAACAAATGCGGCTATACCAACATTTATATTTACACGTCTTCCTGAGACAGAACGCCCTTTTTTAAGCGCCTTGACAGCCATATTAATGAGTCCGTCGATATCTGCCTTTGTCTCTGTAGGCAGACCGATCATAAAATACAGCTTAATAGTCTGCCAGCCTTCTTCAAACAATTTGGTCAGCGTCTGTTCATATTCCTCATCACTGAAGTCCTTGTTAATAACATCCCGCAGCCTCTGTGTCCCGGCCTCTGGCGCAATTGTAAACCCTGTCTTCCTGACACTCTTGATTTCCTGAAGCACTTCGCTGTTAATAGCACCTACCCGGAGAGAGGGCAAAGACACCGAGGTGTGTGTTCCGGCATATTCTTGATTAAACGTGCGGATAAGCGGCAACAGCCCCGTATAATCACCCGCGCTAAGAGAGGTAAACGATATCTCCTCATATCCTGTGCATGAAAGAGAATTGTCCGCTATCTTAAGGACAGTGTCAGCCGTCCTCTCTCGAAGGGGCCTGTACGTCATGCCAGCCTGACAAAACCTGCAGCCTCTGGTGCAACCCCTCGAAATCTCTACTGCTATACGATCATGGACTATCGGAGCAAAAGGCAGCACAGGAGTATCAGCATACGGAGCGCTGTCGAGATCCTCAAGTATTCTCTTTTTCACGACCTTACCGGAAGTATCATGTACAGAAGGCACATATACACCCTCAATCTCAGCCAATGAATTCAAGACCTGATCCCTGTCCCCTGATACCTGTTCCCTGACACAGGCTATTATCTCAAGAATGACTTCCTCCCCGTCACCTACCACAAAGGCATCAATAAAGGGAGCGAGCGGACGCGGATTAACCGCGCACGGGCCTCCGCCAATAATCAGGGGATGCGACCCGTCCCTCTCAGAAGACCTGACAGGTATTCCGGCAAGATCAATCATATTAAGGATATTTGTATAGGAAAGCTCATACTGCAGCGTAAAGCCGATAATATCAAATTCTGACAGGGGGCTCTTCGATTCCACCGATACAATAGGAAGATCCTTTTCCCTGAGCCACTCCTCCATATCGAGCCAGGGGGCATAAACCCTCTCAGCAGAGACAGTATCAATGTTATTAATTATTGAATACAGGATCTTAAGCCCGATATGAGACATGCCTATTTCATAGGTGTCAGGGAAACACAGCGCAACCCTGAACTCAGAGTCCCTGTGAACACTGTTTATCTCACTGCCTATATACCTGCTGGGTTTCCGGAACTGTGCATAATTCATGAATGATCATTATCCCACAGCAAATCAGGCAAAAGCAATTTCAGTACCTCGAAAGGCTTATTTTTTCTTTAGGTGAAATTTTTCACAATTGATTCCGGAACTCTGAAATACCAGGCGGGAGGGCAACTGTGAGCACTTAAAATTCATTGCCTTACAGCCGCGTGGAAACTTTTTGTCCCAGGTTATATAAAAATATACACATTCATAGCAGTTAATTCTTTTTTCATTCATAGCTGAAGCTCATATTTTAAACTGAACTACCTAAACCTGTCCATAGTCATACTGATATTTACAGTTTTGATCTACCCCTTTCCATATATTTTATTTGTGATACACTTTATTTAGTGCGGAAAAGATCAGTATGAGCTATAAAAAATATTCATTGTTAAACAGAAGGCTATATCTAAATATTTTATTACCTTTGACCGGATAAGACATGAGTATCAAACTAGTTATCGGCTGCAGCAACTACATTCTCAGCGAAGGGATTAAGACTCTATTGCAGGGGCAGATCGATATAAGTGTCATAGGAATCTTTGATGAAGGCCTTGATATCGAAGATATTTCAAGGCTCAATCCGGACATAATCATCACAGACATAAATGTTTTTCACGGCATTGCCGAGCACATCACCCTTGACAGTCCATTTAAAATACTGCTTCTTTCAATCAGAAATTGGATCCCCCGGGATGAAAGCATACATATAAAGAGGCTACTGACAAAAGGGATTATCGGCATTCTCCCGCCCGGCAGTGATGCCGTAATGCTGATCAAGGCAATAACAGCGACCTTCAGCGGCGAATTATGGGTCTCACGCAACATGCTTCAGAGCCTTCTATCCAATGAACTCGGGCAGGTACAGGGTCAAGTCCGCTTTACATCCAGAGAAAACGAGGTGCTCCAATTGATATGCAAGGGTTACCGCAACAAGGAAATTGCCCAACAGCTTGGTATTGAGGAGCAGACCGTAAAATCTCACTGTAACCGTCTTTATAAAAAAGCAGGGGTCTCCGACCGTCTCCAACTTGCACTGTACACGTATCGCCAATGCCCTGAACTCGCCAGAGAGGGTTAAAACTTTAGTTCATAGAAGCATTGTCATTCTACTTATTAAAATTGACCATTCGGGTGATTTCATAACCTGTTCTGTTGTGGTATAACAATTGTATGATTCGTTTAACCTGCCTACAATGCAAGGGGGATTCCTATAGACTGGATGTGGACTCCTTCGGGAGCTGCCCATACTGCGGAAATATTTTCAGCGGCAGTTATGGAAGTGATAGAAGAGCCGGTAA
>JACKQG010007441.1_pt1 | contig 11028 bp, 5 predicted proteins | sample 8237621 | NCBI WGS metagenome assembly JACKQG01 (sample SAMN15677084, study PRJNA649215) | marine metagenome | biome: marine; feature: Black Sea; material: saline water; isolation source: suspended particulate matter (SPM) from the Black Sea western gyre | collected 2013-06-09/2013-06-10 | depth... | reverse complement strand
CAGAGAATATCTGATAACTCTACTTAAATGCGATTTTCATGCTCCTTTGCCTGCCCCGTTAAATCTTTTCCTATTTAATGGGGTGTCCCGAGTTTTTTTCGGGATATGTATGTTTCAAATGAAACCTAAATCTCCTATTCAATTTTTTTAAAAGATTCATTCTTTAGCTCATTATAGAATATTGCTTGAGCAGTTTTAATATATGGTCCTACCCAGACGAACCCAATTCCACAACTGATAATACTTAGCAGAATCCAGCCAAGAAAACTCAGATGCAATGTGAACAATCTTGTCTTATGTCCGTACATCATCGTTTTACTTTGTCTGATGGCATCCATAACAGTTATATCTTTGTTATCAACCATAATAAAAAATGCCATTGAGTATGAATATGCAGCGATAATCCCCGGGATAATTAACAATAGAGACCATAAGATAATGAAAACCAACATAACTATAAATAATCCCAGGGTTTGTCCAAAGAGTTTAAACCCGGAAAAAATATTGTTAATATCACTTTTTTTTTCGCGAATCAAAGTCAAAAAGAAGAAAGCAAGTCCAAAATCAAAAGGTCCTGAAATAAGCAATATGAGAATGAAACCATAGTCGTCTGATAAGATATTGGGAATTATTCCTGTAAATATGAGCACTAAAATACAAGCCAGAATTGCTGTTCCCCAATTTCTAGCAAGTGCTTCTCTGCTCATTTTTCTGATTTCATGATTTTGTGGCATAGGAACTCCTCTCATTATTTTCTTTGAGAATTAAAACTCTACAAATCTTTGGATTTCATTTTTGCGAGAATTTATCATTTCAAAATTTATGTTCTGCAATTTATCCAGACTAAAACCTTCAATATTAAAGGATGCGGTTATTGTTCCATATATTGTTGCTTTTTTGAGTGTTTGTTCGTTAAGTTTATTCTCTCCTGTGAGATATCCCATAAATCCGCCAGCGAAACTATCGCCAGCGCCAGTTGTATCAATAACTTTTTTCACAGGATAAATCGGTGCAAAGAAAAGGAAATCCTTTACAATCGCCAGCGAGCCATATTCTCCCCGTTTGATGATAATTATTTTAGGACCCATTTTGAAAGTTTTTTCTGCTGCATCAAAAGTGGAAGTTTCGTGTGTCAGCATCTTGATTTCATCTTCATTTATAAAGAGAATGTCTATCATTTTCAGCAGTTTTTTCAGAGATTCATTCTTGCTCTGTATCCAGAAATTCATAGTATCAGCTGCAATGATTTTTGGCTTTTTCAATTGGCTGATAACATTGATTTGCAAATCCGGGTCTATATTTCCCAAAAGGATATATTCATAAGATTTGTATTTTTCTGGAATTTTCGGGGAGAAATTTGCAAAGACATTTAAGGAAGTTTGCAGAGTGATTGCTTCATTCAGATTTTCATATCTTCCTTTCCAGCGGAAAGTTTTGCCATTTGCAATTTCCAATCCTTTTGTGTCTATTCCCCTTTTTTGCAGAAGTTCAAGATATTCATCTGGAAAGTCCTTGCCAACAACTCCAACGATAGATACTTTATCACAAAAATTGCTGGCAGCAACTGAAGCATAAACCGCAGAACCACCAAGCACATCTTCAACTTTGCCATAAAAATTTTCAACTGTATCCAGAGCAATTGAGCCAATAATAAGCAATCTCATTTATCTTGTTCTATTATTATTTCTGTTTGATGTTGTCCAGATTTTGTAAGATATTCAAAAAATTTGTTTGGACCACCAGATGAGAAAAATCTTATCAAAAGTAGCACAAAAATCAATGCTATCAATCTAATCAAGATTTTCCAGAAAGAAGTCAGGTCTTTGTTTCTTCTTTTTCGTCTTCTAAGCCATTCGTCTTTAAATTCCATTTTTCCCTTGAAAATAGTCTACAGATTACACACCCCGTCATTCCGATTTTATCGGAATGCCACCCCTCTCAAGAGGGGATTTTTTGGTATTCCCCTCTAATAAGAGGGGAAGAATTCTCCAAAGGAGAATTTAGGGGTGTGTTATTTTTATTCTCCTTTGCCTGCCCCGTTAAATCTTTTCCTATTTAATGGGGTGCCCCGATTTGTTTTCGGGACATGATTGTCTCTTATTGATATCTAACCATCTGCCTTCTTCAAACTACGGCAATGCATGTAAAACCACAAAAAATATCACAAATATTTTTCAGCATCCCTTTCCAAAAATAATATCTTTTTTTGTGTTTTTTTGTGTGTTTTCGTGGCTCATAATAAATCTTTCAAACCTTTTTCAAAGCGTTTCACCCCTTCTTTTATATTCTTCATTGAGTTTGCATACGAGAACCGAACAAATCCTTCAATGCCAAATGCAGAGCCAGCAACAAGTGCAATATGATAATTTTCCAAAAGAAAGTCGCACAAATCTACTGAGGTTTTTACTCCCTTTTTATTTTGTTTCAAATAATACGATATATCAGGCATCGCATAGAAAGCACCTTTGGGAACGGCACATTTGATATTTGAGATTGAATTTAATTTTTCAATAAGAAAATTTCTTCGTTTTTCAAATTCCCGTCTCATTTTTTCAACAGAATCATCTTCTTCAAGAAGGGCAGTGATAACCGCTCTTTGTGTAATAGAATTTGCACAGGAAGTAGAATGTCCCTGAATTTTCAGCGCTGAATTGATAATTTCTTTTGGACCTGCAGCGTATCCCAATCTCCAGCCAGTCATTGCATAAGCCTTTGAAACTCCGTTAATTACAATAGTTCGATTTTTCATTTCTGGCAGCGATGCGATAGAAATATGCTCAGTTTTATCATAAATCAATCTTTCATAGATCTCATCAGAAATAACGATGAGGTCGTATCTTACTGCAAGTTTTGCGATTTTTTCTAATTCCTTGCGAGAATAAACAATTCCAGTTGGATTATTTGGAGAATTTATGATAATTGCTTTAACTTTTGGCGAGATATTTTTCTCAATATTTTTTGCTGAAATTTTAAAATTACTTTTCTCAGGCTTCACAAGCTTTGGTATCGCATCAGCCATAATAATTTGTGAAAGATAACTAACCCAGTATGGAATGGGCAACAGCACTTCGTCTTTATAATTGCAAATTGCAAGAAGAATATTCATAATACAATTTTTTGCCCCAGAAGAAACCATAATATTTTTCGGTTTATATTCTAAATTGTTATCCTTTTTGAACTTTTCACATATTGCATTTCGTAATTCAAGCATACCAGCAGTTGCTGTATAATGAGTGTAGTTCTCATCAATTGCTTTTTTCGCAGCAGATTTGATATACTCTGGAGTTGGAAAGTCAGGTTCACCTACCCCAAAGTTAATCACATCAATCCCTTTTGCCTGCATCTCTTTTGCTTTTGTAGCAGTTGCAATTGTGGCAGAAGGTTTTAATTTTTTTACTCTTTCAGAAATTGACATTTTTTTTTCTCCATTATTTTGCCACAAAATCACACAAAAATTCACAAAAGAAAATAATAAAATAAGAGATTATATAGAAAAGCTTATTTTCGTGTGTTTTTGTGTCCCCAATTTAATTGGGGATTCGTGGCTAAATTTCATATACTATCTTTGATAAATTAGCAGTTTTCAAAAAATGCTTGTTAATCATTCTTAGCAACGCCATACGATTTTCTCTAATTTTTTTGTCATCCACCATTACCATAACATTATCAAAAAAGATATCAATATCATCTTTTAGCGAAACTAATATTTCAAAACTTTTTTTATAATTTTTTTCATCTACACTTTTATTGTATTTTGGGACTATTTTCATCATTTTTTGATAAAGGGCATTTTCCTCATTTTCTTGAAAAAGTTTTATGTCAAGTTCTGCTTGTATTTCTGAATCTGATAGGATGTTTGTTACTCGCTTAAATCCGATTATAAGTTTACGGAAATCTTCGTGTGATTTGAAGTTTTGCAGATTTTTTGCACGAATTATTAAATCTGGAATATCAAAAAATCCGCTTGACATTACTGCGTCAATTATATCATAATTAATCTTGTATTTTTCAAGATGCTTTTTAATCCTCTGGCTGAAAAAATTAAACAATTCAGTTGCAACAGATTTTTGGGATTTTGCAATTTTCTCAAAGGATTCAAGAGATTTCTCAATAAAATGATTTAATTGGATTGATAGATTCTGTTTATCCAGAATTTTGATGATTCCATTTCCTGCTCTTCGCAGGGCAAGTGGGTCATTTGAGCCGCTTGGAATTAGTCCTATTGAGAAGCAACCGCAAATTGTATCCATCTTATCAGTTAACGATAAAGCCACACCGGTTTGAGTCTCAGGCAGAATATCGTCTTTGTATCGTGGCAGATATTGTTCAAAGATTGCTTTTGCGACTTCTTTATCTTCTTTGTCATTCAGGGCATATTGCGAGCCCATAAATCCTTGAAGTTTTGTATATTCCTTTTCACCAAGTATCAGGGTTGTCAAATCTGTTTTGGAAAGCTGGCTCGCTCTATCAATTTTTTTGGAGTCGTAATTCAGAATTTTTGCGAGAAATTTGCCAAGTTTTCTCATCCGCTCTGTTTTATCAAAAAATGAGCCAAGTTCTTTCTGAAAAGTAGTTTTTTTTGTGTTTTCAATGCGATTTATGAGTTTGGTTTTTTTATCAGTTTCAAAATAGAATTTTGCATCTGAAAGTCGTGCATTTATCACTCGTTCGTTTCCATATTTTACTTTGTCTATTGTTTTTGGATTGCTGTTTGCAATACAAATAAAATATGGGAGCAAATAACCTTTTTTGTCCAGAATGGAGAAGCACTTCTGGGTTTCAGAAAGTGTGGTTATCAGCACTTCGGCAGGAAGATTCAGGAAATCTTTATCAAATTCTCCTAAAACAGGAGATGGGTATTCAACTAAATCAGTAACGGTTTCAACCAATTGAGAATCCTCTGTGGGAATTGCATTTACTTTTGATGCAGTTTTGCTAAGTTGTTCAAGAATAATTTCTTTTCTTCTCTCTCTGTCAGGAATGACAAAATGCTTTTCTAATTCAGATTTGTATTCGTCAATATTTTTTATTTTGAATTTATTATGAAGATTTTCAAATCTATTTCCGAAACTATAACAATTGCTGTTGATTTCACCGATTTTGAATGTCAGGGCAGTTTGGTTGAAAATCGCAACAATCCAGCGAATTGGTCGCGCAAAAGAAATATTGTTTTCTGACCATCGCATTGTTTTGGGAAAAGGGATTTTGCCAATTATTTCAATAGAAATTTGTTTTAGAATTTCTTCTGTTGCTTTGCCTTTGATAATTTTTACTGCAGAGAGATATTCACCTTTTTCCAGTTTTCTGATTGTTATATCGTTTTCAGAAAGGTTTTGCTTTTTCAGAAATCCCAATCCAACCTGATTAAGATTTCCTTTTGAATCATAAGCAATTTTTTTTGGTGGTCCGATGATTTCTTTTTGGCTATCTTTTTGTCCACTTGGAAGTCCACGAATAATAAGAGCAAGCCGTCTTGGAGTGGAAAACTTTTCAATGCTTTCAAATTTTATCTTATGATTATGAAGTTGATTGTCAAAATAATTGACCATAAAATCAATTGCTGGTTGGATATAACCGGCAGGCAACTCTTCTACACCTATTTCAAAAAGATATTTATTTCTATTCATAAGAAATGGTAATTAGTTTTTAATTTTATTTAATGTCAAGATTTTGAGAATCACTCATAACATTTACAAAAAAGTTGTAATCTTATTGACGAAAAAAATGTAGAATTATAAAATGATTATATGAGTCCAATCCAAAAAGGTATTTCCCGCGTCATACCAGAGGATAGATCCACCTCTGGTGGAAAATACGCTAAAAATACATACGGATATTACTGGATTTACATGAACCATTTTCGGGTATTTCGTGCCTGCCCCGTTAGATAGAATAATGTCCCGATCCCAAGTGAAATAGAAAAGAGAGATTTCACAGGACAGGTAAATCGGGATGGGACAAGAGTATCTAACGGGGTGTCCCCAATTTAATTGGGGATCGCGGGTTTTTATAGTGAACTCATAAATAAGTTTAATAAAAAGATTAAAAAATGGAAAATTTTTATATTTTTATCCGATTATGAAAACAATTACATTAAAAAAATCATGTCAAAAATTTACAAAAGCACCATATAGCTGGAAGAGCCAGTTCTGGTGAAGATCCATTGGAAATATGACTTTTAACCTGTCTACCTTTGGTGTTAGTGAACTCAATAATTAAAATTAAATTAAGAAAGGAATCATATCATGAGAAAAATATCAATAACAGCAATAATTACATTATTACTTACAAATATGTTATTTGGTAAATATGTAGAGATTATAGGCAATTCAGGTAAGCGATTGTTTGAATGCACAAAATCCGATAGGAATTCAACAGAATTGCAATTTTCACTCTCAGGTTATGAGAAAGAAACTATAGTCCAAGAAGGAGAGGAATATCAAAGGATTAGTTGTGCAAATGAGGGATGGTTTACTGAAGTTGGAAAGCCTGAACTACCGAGAATAAGCCGTTTGATAGCTATTCCAGATGAAGGCTCTATATCTATTGAAGTTTTAGGATATGAAGATGAGATATTGACAGAAATGAATATCTATCCAGGTCAATCATTACAGAGCAAAGATAAACCTGAATCTCAATTCGCAAAGGATGATGAATTTTATCTAAGTGACGAGTTCTTTCCATCAAAGATAGCAGAAATAGGCACACCAGGGATAATGAGAGATTTCCGAGTAGTAAGTATTACAGTAAATCCATTTCAATACAATCCAGGGACAAAGGAATTACGAATTATAAAGGACATTGAATTGGATATCAGATATGAAAGAGATGGAAATGCTGAGAATATAAAAACCAGGCATAGCAAGATATCAAGGAGTTTTGAGTCACTTTACAGGTCAGCAATAATTAATTACGATTATATTTCAGGAAGAGATGATTATCAACATGGTAGTTATCTTTTTATCTATCCTGACAATTATTATGTAGAGACATATCTACAAGCTCTCATAGATTGGAAGCATCAGAAGGGTTTTGATGTTGTATCAGCAAGCACTTCAGAGACAGGGAGTTCAAATACATCTATAAAGAATTACATACAGAATGCTTATGATAATTGGGAGAATCCACCTGAATTTATCTGTTTAGTAGGAGATGCTTCTGGCAGTTTTACAATTCCAACCTGGTTTGAGTACTGGTCCTGGTATAATGGTGAAGGTGACCATCCTTATACACAACTGGAAGGGAATGATATTCTATCAGATGCGTTTATTGGACGACTTTCGTTCGGTTCAGTCTCAGAACTTCAAACAATAGTTAATAAGATACTGCATTATGAGAAAGAACCATATATGGAAGATACTGATTGGTATAAGAGTGTATTGCTTGTAGGGGACACCTCTCCTTCTGGACAGAGTTGTATAATCACGAATAAGTATATCAAGGAACTGATGTTAGCTACAAATGATTACAGTTTTACTGAATTATATGGATCACAGCCTTCTGTTTCACAAATGGTAAATGCAGTAAATAATGGTGTTAGTTTTTTTAACTATCGTGGTTGGATAGGGATGAGTGGATGGAGTAACAGCACGACATATTCATTAAATAATGGCTTTATGCTTCCAGTTGTGGTTACACTAACCTGTGGGACAGGTAATTTTCATGGTACAACAGGAACGACAGAGGCATTTTTAAGGGCTGGTTCTCCGACCACACCCAAAGGTGCGATTGCTGCTATTGGGACAGCAACATCTGGAACACATACTCGTTTTAATAATCCAGTATCCAGTGGAATTTATTATGGTATATTTGTAGAAGAGACTTACAATATGGGTGGAGCACTTGCACATGGCAAATTAAATCTATACAACTGCTTTCCAGACGACCCAGAACATGTTGCGATTTATTCTTACTGGAATAATCTTATGGGTGACCCTGGAATGGAAGTCTGGACAGATATTCCTGCAGAGATGATAGTAACCTATCCCTCAACAATTCCTTTTGGCAGTAATTATATTGAGGTTTCTGTAGAAGATGCATTAGGTGTCCCTATATCTGGAGTATGGGTTACAGCATTAAAGGGAGATGACGAGATTTTCTCTACTGGTTTTACTGATGAAGATGGTATTGTAATTATTCCATTTGAAGCTGTTAACACAGGTGATGTTACTTTAACAGCGACAAAGCATAATTTCATACCGCATTTAGGTAATTTTGAGATAATTCAGCAAGATTATTCAGTGAATTATAATAATGTAGATATTGATGATGATAACTTTGGAACTTCATCAGGAAATGATGATGGCAATCTGAATCCTGGAGAGAATATAGAGCTGATAGTATCTCTCAAGAACTTTGGCATACAAACAGCACCCTCTGTTAATGCTGAGATTTCTACTGAGAACGAATGGATAACAGTTAATGATAATTATGAAGAGTATGGTAATATAAGTTCTGGTGATATTGCATTGCCAACAGATGATTTTGATATTGCAATAGAGCCTTCCTGTTTAGGAGGGACAGAGGTTGAGTTCAATCTTCTTATCCAGGATGCAATTAGCAATGAATGGACAGGAAAGTTTTATTTAACGGTTGAGGGACCGTATCTTCATGCAAAGAGTTATTCAGTAGTAGATGGAGGGAATGGGATTTTGGACCCTGGAGAGACAGCAGAGCTTAAGGTTACCGTTGAAAATATCGGTTCTGTTGCTGCAGATGGTGTAAATGGAACACTAATGTGTTCTGACAACAGGCTAACAATAGAAGATTCTCTTGGATATTTTGGCAATATTTCTGCAGGCGGTCAAGCAACAAATAACAGCAATCGGTTTGAATTAACAGCAAACACACAGATTATTCCTGGCAGTCAGATAGTTGTGGACTTACATTTATATAATGCAGATGGTTATAATGATACAGTTAGTTTTATGCTTGAGGTTGGTGAAGTAACTGTAACAGACCCACTTGGACCTGATGAATATGGTTATTACTGCTATGATGATGGAGATACAGATTACTATAATGTGCCTGTATATCAATGGATAGAGATAGACCCCAGTTATGGAGGTTCAGGAACTCTGATTCCCTTGAATGATAATGGAGCGAATCAAGAAGATATTGAGATATTATCACTTCCTTTTGTATTTAGATTTTATGGAGAGGATTATAATGAGATTACAGTTTGTTCAAATGGCTGGATAGCAATGGGTCAGACAGAGCAAGCGACCTTCAGGAACTGGCCAATACCAGGTCCAATGGGTCCAAGCCCTATGATTGCTCCATTCTGGGATGATTTGTATATGGGGGGAGGTAATGCATATTATTATTATGACATTGGAGCTCACTACTTTGTTATAGAATGGTCAAGAGTAAAAAATAAATATGATGGTTCTTTTGAGACTTTTGAAGTGATACTCTACGACCCTAATTACTATCCCACTTCTTTGAATGATGGAGAGATAAAGATTCAGTATCATACTGTGAACAATGTTGACCAAAGTGGTGGTTCACCTAATTATACAGGTGGACATTATGCAACAGTTGGCATAGAAAAGGCAGATGCAACAATAGGATTGGGATATACATATAACAACGACTATCCAACAGCGGCAAAGGTTTTAGAAGATGAGATGGCTCTATTATTTACAGGTCCACCAATTCCATTTGAAGAACCGTACATTATCTTAGGAGGAATCGGAATAAATGATGAAAATGGAAATGGACTTGTTGATTATGCGGAAGATGTAAATTTGGACATCGCTTTAAACAATATAGGTGAGAATCCAGCAACAGGAGTTTATGCTTTGCTTTCCAGCCCTGATACATATATTACAATCACATCAAATAGTTCTAATTATGATAATATTCCTGGAGGAGGTTCAGGAGTAAATCTTACAGATTTTAGTTTTTCAGTAGCAGAAAACTGTCCAGATGGACACATTGTCTCATTTCAATTTGAAGTTGTAAGTAATGAAGATAACTGGAATCTTTATTTTGGATTAGTAGTAAATGCCCCGGATATTGAATTTAGCAGTGTATTTGTAAATGATGGAGATAATAACATCTTAGACCCAGGAGAGACAGCTGATATATTCGTTTCATTTGAAAATAATGGTGGTGCTGATGCATACTCTGCAGTAGTATCTATATCAACTGAGGATGGTTATCTTACAATAAATTCAGATTCTTTTGATTTTGGGTCATTTCCTGCTGGTCAAACAGAAACTGCTGTATTTAATGTAACAGCTGATATGTATACACCTGTGGGGCATAGTGCTGTTATAAACTGGGATATTGTAGCAGAATATGATTATACTAATAGTGGTGAGTTTGTGATTTTTATCGCTCTTTCTATTGAAGATTTTGAAACAGGGAATTTTTCCAATTATGATTGGATACAAGGAGGAAATGCGAATTGGATAGTTGTGACTGAGAATCCTTATGAAGGATCTTATTGTGCTAAATCTGGGACAATAAGTCATAATCAGAATTCGGAACTATCAATAAATTTTGATATTGCCTCTGTTAGTGATATTTCTTTCTATCGTAGAGTATCATCAGAAGGAAATTGGGATTATCTGAGATTTTACATTGATGGTGTTCAGCAAGGAGCTTGGTCAGGAACAGTTGGATGGGGAGAGATATCTTATTCAGTTAATGTTGGTAATCATACTTTTACCTGGAAATACACAAAGGACGGATCTGTCAGTACTGGTAGTGATTGCGCCTGGATAGATTATATTATCTTCCCATCAATTGGTTTTCCTGGACCACCAATAGCACATTTTACCCCTGAAGAATTTAACTTCTATCTCCTTGCAGGTCAAACCGAGAGTGATATTCTATCAATCAGTAATCTTGGAGAATCTAATTTAATATTTTTAATAGAAAAGGATTATCAATATGAAAGGGATAGTGGAGGACCTGATGCTTATGGTTATGTATGGGAAGATTCAGATGAAACTGGTGGACCAGCATATAACTGGATTGATATTAGTGAAGTAGGCACTTTGGTTACCTTTAATCACA
>JACKQG010007440.1_pt1 | contig 11029 bp, 12 predicted proteins | sample 8237621 | NCBI WGS metagenome assembly JACKQG01 (sample SAMN15677084, study PRJNA649215) | marine metagenome | biome: marine; feature: Black Sea; material: saline water; isolation source: suspended particulate matter (SPM) from the Black Sea western gyre | collected 2013-06-09/2013-06-10 | depth... | reverse complement strand
CACCATTAATAAAATTATAATCCCTGTGATTACACCTATCCAGATTCCGATCATTATTATATACCTCTAATTCTGTTATATTATTTTAATTCACTAGTGTCCGGTAAAAGTTTTAGAACAGGTCTGGAACTCCTCAAATTTGGGATAAATTATCCCATTGAATTTGATGATTTATCAAGGAGAACCAGACCATGGTCAAAGTTAACACCATTCTATTGGAACTGCTCAACCTTTTTCCGCGATATGAATTTGGAAAATTGGAAAAGCGATACAATGGGAACCATTATACCAAGTATTTCACAGGCTGGCAGCAATTGATTACCCTATTATTTGCTCAGGTTGGTGGAAAAGACAGTTTACGTGATATAGAGACCTCACTTTCTGTTCATCAAAGAAAATGGTACCATGTTGGACTGGAGAGGATTAAGCGCAGTACACTGTCGGATGCCATGCTAAACCGACCGTATGAGATATATGAAGGTTTGTTTTATAAACTGTTGGATAAATGTCAATCCGTTACACCAAAACATCGTTTCAGGTTTAAAAATCCTCTTTATTCACTGGACTCCACGGTGATTGATCTGTGTTTGTCGGTTTTTCCCTGGGCAACATTCCGCAAAAGAAAAGGCGCTATCAAATTGCATTATCTTTACGATCATAGCGGTTCATTACCGACTTTCATGACTATGACCGATGGTAAGTGCCATGATGTCCGGGTTGCCAACAGCAATGAAAAACTTGACTTTTCCTTATTGCCGGACAGCATCATTTCCATTGATAAAGCGTACATTGATTACAGGTGGTTATATTCGCTAAACAAACGGCAGGTTACCTTCGTGACGAGGGTAAAGAGAAACACCGAATACCAAGTCACCGGACAGCATAAACCGATTAAGAATAAACAGGTGATCCGTGATGATTTGATCCGCTTTACCGGCTATGAAAGCAGGAAGAAATATCCTGAAGAGTTGCGTATTGTTGGCTATATCGAACCTGAAACCGGTAAGCATTATGAGTTTTTGACTAACAATCTGAAGCTGGCTGCGAAAACCATTGCTGACATCTATAAATCCAGATGGCAGATAGAATTATTCTTTAAGTGGATCAAACAGAACCTGAAGATCAAATCATTCCTGGGAACCAGCCCCAATGCCGTTCTAACCCAGATCTGGGTCGCCATGTGCTACTATCTTCTCCTGACATACATTAAATACCAGACAAAATATGGTTATTCTCTCACGGAATTGGGGCGAATGATCAGAGAAGTTCTGATGGATCGTACAAATTTAGTCGATATTCTGTCTTTAAACGCCAAAACTATCAAGAAGGCCAGGGAACCTGTGCCGCAACTGGCTCTATTTTAACCGGACAGTAGTGACGTGATATATATTATTGCTGTAACCTTAAAATAATAACCACGGAGTCAATCATGGGTAATTGCGGAAAACTTTATTGCACTTGCTGTGAATCAGCTTATAAAGCAGGTTTTACTGATGGTCTGTATACTGGAGCAAGTATTGGGTATAAGGTAGGTTATCTAAATGGCTTCAGTGATGGTTATGTGGGCGGTTATTTGGATGGTTTTGAAAAGAAAGAACCATTATTATCATTTAAATCCAGAATCAATTCCTTGCTAGAAGATCGTAAGCCATTGCTTATGAAAGATCCTTTGGAGCTATCCTGCGGATGCTATATGACTTGTAGTTGTAAACCAGATCTCAAACCGTTTTTTCCGAAGATCGAACCGATAACACCATCCTATTTGAGAACTCTACCCTGCGGATGCATTGGAACATGCATTTGTCTTCCGAAAATTGATACCATGTTAAACCCTGTTATCCGCACCAGTACTTATCGATTGACCTGTGGCTGTTTTGGTACCTGTACTTGTTTTCATCCTTATTAATTATATACATAAAGGGTAAATAATACATATATCACAGTAATTTTTAGCGGCTGTTTTTAATAGAAGAAGATTATCCTTCCATCTTATACCTTTTTATTAGTTATAAACCTTTATCTACCTGATTTGCTCATCGCAAACCGGTCAGTAAAGCCTTCCCTTTTAGGCCAGGATTTGCTAAAAAAACCTTGAAAAACATATAAAGTTACTATATTATAACATTAACAAATAACCGAAAGGAGTTTGGAAATGAGCTGCTGTCCTAATTGTGCCAATGCCTTTATCGCAGGATATAACTTGGGTTACAATGATGGTTTAAGATTAGGTTACAAACTTGGTTATCAACATGGATATGCTGATGGGCTAAATTTGAATGATCCTGTGACCGATTTTGATCCACTATTAAATAGATTAGTTGAAACATATAAACCCAATTTGGGACCAAAAGATCTATATCATGTGGGAGCAGATTATAGACCACTAAACTATTATACTGAATACAGGATGAAACAACTGTATTAACTGGTTTTTACTTATCTAGATTACTTAATCGTTTCCATAGCTATCTAATCTCTCGAATAGTACTATTTGGCATACTACACTTCAGGGGTCCAGATGATTGTGTTGAACCCCCTCAGCTTAGAAGTGGGTTTGGATGGTGAAAAAATGTGTGAAGACCGAAGTGGTATGGATTTTGACGGTGTAAAGGTTGCCCTGGCTGTAAGGCAGGTTGAAAACAGCGAACTCCTGCATGAGTGCTGTGATTTGGAGGATGAAGGTGTAGAAACAGTACTGGCACAGTATGATGTTTGTGAGAGTTGGTCTCCGGCTGAGCTGGAGATTCTGAAAAGCCGGTTATGGGACTTGGCTTTTGAAAAAGAGGTCCGGGAGGCGGAGCGTTGGGCACTAAAATATTCCGACCCACTTATATTATCGATTCCTAATCGTCCGACACCAACTCCCAGGTTATTGGAGTTACAGCATAAAACCTGGAAAGCGGAAAAGGAAGTGGCGAGGTGATCGTATGCGAAACAATAAACCTATCAAGAGCTTTAAGGTTGGGGCTGTTAAAACTTCAGTGTTTGAAAATCAATATGAGCGTCAGGAAACTGTATCGACAGTCTACCGGGTGGTGCTTGATCGCTCCTACAAGGACCTGGACGGGAAATGGAAGTCTACCAATAGTTTTACAGCTGAACGTGATCTTCCCAAGGCTATTTTGGTGTTACAAAGGCATTTGAATTCCAGGCTTTTAAAGACAGCAATGACCGTGGAAATGATTCTAAAGGATAATAGTTTGTGAAGTGGTTACATGGATTTGGGAGCACATTCAATTTTTATTTTCCTGTTCCTTATCAGACCCGTCTCTTTTAATAATCGGAGAATCTTGATTTCTATCTGCTGGGAGGTAGCTACGATGATGATTTCATTAAAATCATGTTTCAGACATTTTTTAATATTCTCCAGGATATTGGATCGCCCGGTTTCAATCTCAATTGCAATGCTGTGATCGTCTTTTCGGACAACAACATCTACTGACTTCCCTTGGCCGATTGGTTCTTCAATAGTGATTTTATATCCATCGGATTCATATTTTTCCGCGTAGCGGTTCTTCCAATATTCATGAATTATCCCTCCCTGTCGTAGTTGTTCATCATGATCTGGGATGGTTTTACTGATAAGTTCTTCCCCGGTCTTGGATAGTTTAAGGATAACAACTCTGCCACTTCTGGTTGGAATTTCCTGGATTTCTATCAGGTTCTTTTCAATCAGTGCTATTTTATTTTCATTCCCTTTTCTGCGACTCCAGTTTAATCGTTTATAGCGTTCTACTACTCCTGAGAATGGATGAGTCTTTATATCTTCCATTAGTTCCAGTTCTTGTTGGGTTATTCCTGCTTCTATTTTCCGGGGTTCTGGAATATCCGGAATATCCTTAATGTTTGAAGATTCCGGCGGTACAGACGTTTTCTTTGTGGAATAGGGTTCCATGCGTTTACTGATGTTTTCATCATTAACGGAACCCTTCTTTATTTTAACGTGGGGGATGACAATGGTAAAGGATTTATGCCAGCGACCTTGCAACTTCGTGACGGCCTCCCCTACCTCCAGCCGTCCTAATATCTTTTTATCCGCTGCGTCTAATAACAGAGCGCTGGCTGCCGAGTTTACATCTTTGGCATCTTTCAGATTTAAGACTATGGTTGACCAGGTATTCGCCCGGGCTGGCAAGGATAGTAGACTGGGACATTGATCCACGATGATGACCGATTCGCCCAGTTCCCTGATCTCCCTGATAATGATGTCAGTAATGGCTTCGCCGCCGATGAGATCACTCTTTTCCTTGCCAATCACATGGTGGGCTTCTTCTAACAAAATGGCATGTTCAAAGATTTCCCGTACTCCCTTCGGTGATGATAAACGGTAGTGGTGAATCCAAAGTAGTAAGCTTTCTATCAGGAAGATTTTATCATTATTTGTGAGAGCATCCATTTCCAAAATCACAAATTCGTTTAGAATAGTGGTGAAATCCGGTTGCTCTTGGGTGTTAAATACTTTCCCGCTTTCGCCAAAGGTTAGGGCTCCCAGGGCTCTTAAGGTGCTGGCCATCCAGCCTGCGTCCCGACCCTTGGCTTCCATAGTTTTGATGATATTCAGCAGGTCTTCCAGGGTTGGATATGTTTGGATTGGATCCTTGCCATACATCCCGAATTCCTGATAGGTGGCGTCCAGTCCTTTTTGGAGCAAGTACATGACTCCTTCTCCTACAAAGGTGGCGTGGGCGATGATTTCAATCAGTTTCTTGAGCCAGATTTTCGGTGAAGTACCCGGTGGCGGGATCAGGGGATTGAACTGGAATGGGGCAATATTTCTTCCAACGGTGAATACTTTGACTTCCTGCCCGTAGTCTTCATTGACAATATCCCGGTAGTTTCGTTTCCAGTCAAAGACCAAGAATGGTTTATTTTTATATATGAAATTCTTCAGGATCTGGAAACAGAGATTGGTTTTTCCTGATCCGGAGGCACCTACGATGAGGACGTGTTTGATCCAGTCGTCTTCCCTTAAGCCAAAGGGGTAGAGCTTGTTTTCAGCATAGGTGACTTGTCCGATGGGGTATTCACCGCGGACTTTTTCCCGGGGTGGCGGATAGAGAATGGATTGTTTTATTTCCCCGAAATTGGATGCGAAGGTCTGGTGGTACAGTAATTCCAGGATCTGTTCGATTTCCCTTTTCCCAGATAAATCTTCCATGAGGTAGGCCTGCCAGAGCTTGTCGATCATATCTCCTTTTACTGGTCTTAATTTCTGGCAGATTTCCTGGGGTATCATTTAATATCACCGGTTAGTATTTTTGATCTTCTTTCGACGGTTTGTATATCCCCTAAGATTTTTAGCAGTTCCGAGTATAACCGTACCTGGTCGCTCCAACAGCGTGCTACTTCCTGGTTTTTTTCCGATTCCATTCTGTTGATGGTATGACTAAGGTTAGCCCGTTTTGCTTCCACCATGGGATTTACAAACGGTGGAATGAAATCCATTTCGGTCAAATAACTGCTGCATTCCAGGATTTTGTGATCTAAGCGGTATATGTTTTCATCTTTGATTCTGGTCCGGCTGGTTATCTGCTGCTGAAATAGTCGGGCTGAGGCTTCGAGGAAGCGTAGTTTATCCCCGGTGAGTAGATCTGTGATATCAGTAGTGGAGTTATTGGTGCTAGGGATATTTTGTTCATCTGTACTGCTGAAAACACTATTATAGTTATTTATACCTTCAATTTGTTTGGTAAGATCATCGATGGCCGTGTATCGATTGGCTGGTGTATTGATCTCTACTGGTAATGAGCCTGAGCTATCCGGATATTGAGGATAATTGAATGAGTAGTTAGTCCACATTTTGTCACCTGCCAGTAGCAGTATTTAGTAGTAAGTGACAGCTATTATTTAAAGGTTTTGGTTATTTACTACTCATGAGTGGCATTTCGGTGGGATCTCTTCAAGCGAATCTGGGCTTTTTGGAACTGTTCAGTACTCAGAATAGTCGTATGCTTCCCATTCAATATGGGATTAATATAAAACCGGTTTCTCAAAATGTAGCGGATAGTGGCCGGGCTTTTATTATATAATCTGGCGAGTCTCTTGATTGGGACTTTTTTGATGTAATCATTAAATATCTGGTTCACGATATCTGCATCGTAAGGATCTGGGATGATTTCCTTCCCATTCATCTGGTATCCGAATGGTGGCCGGTTCATGAAACGTTGATTTTGTTTGGCTTTTTCCCGTCCTCGGTCAATTCGCCATTGTCTTAAGTCCGTCTCAAACTCCGAAAACACCGCCCTGATCTTTTGAAAGGCTTTTCCAAAAGGACCGTCAGCATTTTTTTCATTCACAAAGATTAGTTTTACACCTTGTAAGGACAAATGGGTATCGATCCAGCCCAGTTGGAAGGTATTCCTTGAGATCCGGTCTGATTCAGTGGCAATGATGTAATCGGGTTTGAGGTTAGTGATCTGATCCAACATGGTCATGAGTCCCAGGCGTTCAGTCAGTTTGGATCCACTCAACGTATCTGAATTCTTACTAATAATTTCAATTTCATGATTATTACAATAAACTTCGATCTCATCCAGTTGAGCTTCCAATGAAAAACCTTTTGCCTGTTCCCCGGTGGAAACCCTGGCGTACGTAAAAGCTCTTTTCATTCATATTCACCTGCCCGAATTCTGAAAACCAGGTCCCCCCTTTCAATGAATGCTTCTAGGATCTCTCCTCCCCTTAACCGGAGGCTTTTGGCTAATCCCCTGGGGATAGTGATCTTATACTGACCGTTGGATCTCTGGATTTGGATGCGAACCAGATTATCGCCTAAACGGGGACTATGTGTAGACGGATTATTACCCTGAAAAACCGTGTTTTTTACCATAAAACACAGTATGTATAAACCTATATATAAAGTTATCGATAACCAGGTGGGTTTTAACCAGGGGCAGAAAGGTCTAACTTACTGCCCCCTATTGAAATAATTGTCGCAGGAATAGTAAAAAAAGCAATATCTAAAGGCATAAAGGGAAATGACATTCCTGAACTTAGAGTAAATTCTTAATGATCCAGAGTAATTGCAGCAGCCACGCCCATACGGAATTCTTTTAACCGGATACCTGTCTGGTGTAATTATCTTATCCAATGGAAAAAATAAAACTTTCAAATATAAATTGCCAGATTTGGATTGAGATTAACACCAAATATTTCTAAGATATAAAAGAAAAATTAATGCCCTAATCACTTAAAATGGTTAACATATCTGACAGAAATATCCTTATGTTTTAATGATAAGATAAAAACAATACCATGGGAATAAGTAAAAATAATATGAATGATTTTAAAATACCTTTTATTGCCGTATTGGAAAGAAGAATCGAAGTTATTAAGGAAGCTTTATCGTTTTATAAAAACCTGGATGGATCATTACCAGAATCTGAAAGAGAGAAACTAGTTGTCAATGAACCGTTTTATGACAAATTCGGCGAAGTCCTGGACGGCGATGATCACTTAATTCCTAATCTGCTTGCAACTGAATTAGAAGTAGCCGAGGAGTATTATCAGGCCATAAAAGCGTTTTCGCATAATGAACTCAAAGCCTTTATTCTGGGGCTTGGTTTGGAGTGGAAGCCATACCAGTATTGGGGAATCCCTGCATTAGAAGATTATATCAATAAAATTGAGGATGCTATTCAAAATAATTTGTATAGTTCTCAGAATATTTCTTTATCAACAAAAAATTTAATGCAACCGCTTAACGCAGAGAATATTGTACAGGCAGATGGTGATAAAGATGTAGTTCAGCAGTTAAATGAAATATCAAAATTCTTAAATAATATAAAAGATATCATGCAATCTAGTTGAGAACCTGACGGAATGATTGCATTAAATTCATAGTTTACACTGTATTATTTGTAGAAAGAGCTAGCAATACCTATAATTCGAACAGTTTCGTTTGGAATTTTGTCATAGAATTTAAGATTCTTTTCAATAGTAGTAGTCAATCCTTCTAAGATTACAATAAAAGGTGCTTTTGGTGGTCTGACATGTTTTTTCCTGTAATTTTACTTTAACAATGTTTAAATGTATGCAATAAGACATTTGACTAAATCAATTCTTAATACCAAAACCTTTATAAATATCCTTTCACTACCCTTTAGTTATGACCTATAAAAACCACCAAGCAGGAACAAAAGACATAAATGAAAAATGTACTGAAAGACAACTTCTGGAATCAATCAACCAAAAGGTTGACTACATAATTAAACTCCTGAAAGAGGAAGATCTCCGTTTCCCATATCACCAGGCTTTCATGGATACCTATCAAAATCAAAAACCTGATCAGGATCTCTAGATCCAAATCCCATTCATTAAATTATAACTGAATTGCAGCGAGCCTAACTCTCCCGAACCCTTCGGGATCGAATCCTGCCGCTGCATTTCAAACCTACCACCGGGGTAAAACCCAACCTGAATCGTTAAGCCTGTTCCCGTCGACAGACGGTTGAAAACGGCTGAAAATAGTAGCCTGTAGGCTATCCCTCTCTTTCTAAATAATCCCACTAAAACAACCATGACAGACTCAGGATAATATCGGTCTGAGCCTGTTCCTAGACTGGAGGTATCCAAATGGAAATAACCTTAAACACTGTTAGACAAATCCTGCGCCAGACCCTGGGTTTCGAATGTTTCACCGCTCGCTTCATCGAACGGGTCAAAGAAGATTCAAAGTGCCAAACGGCATCAATAAATAAGCAAGGTACCCTCAGGTACAACCCTGATTTTGTAATCAAACATGTCAAAACGAACGGGGACTTGTTCAGTCTCATCTTTCATGAAACTTTGCATAAGGTCTTCGGGCATTTTATCTACAATTCCGGGGAGGTTGAAAACATCGCCGCCGATGCCATCATAAACGCAGTTATCAGTAATATCTATTCAATAAGCTCTCACCGCGGTGAACTGTTTAAAAACCTGTATCCCCCCAAGGGACTCACTGGAATTTTAAGACCCGACTCTAACATGCATAACAGCCGCTACTCATTTGTCTACCAGAACCTATACAAAACCAATTACGGACACAGTTCAAGCCGGAGCCTTACGACCGGTGAACTGATCCAGTCCTTGAAAATCCTAATCGACGTGGAGAATGTCCCGGTCATCCTACTGATCGGGTCACACGGACAAACCGGTAAGGATGAATTCCCGGCTGAAATCACTAGCAAGCTAGCAGCGGATGTGCGATCAGCCCTGGGCCGAAATGGTTCTCAAGCCGGTTACTTTGAGTCGCTGGAACAGCTATTTATTGAAGTCATCAAATCCAGGCTGTCCCTGCCCCGGAAAATCCTGGATAAGTACACCACCAACCGTAAGATCGACCAGTTCAAGGAACTTTACAATCAACAGGCCCGAACCACTTCACCGATTCCCATCTACCCTTCTAAGCGCGACATGACTCTCATCGCCTGTGGCATTTGGCCGGCTCATTTCCACAACCAGCAAATGAAACTAGATGAACGAAAGAAAGGAATCGCCATCTACTTGGATGTCTCCGGTAGTGTTAATGATTACCTCCCGGAAATCATCGGGGTCATCATGAAACTGCAGAACAAACTCTCAACTGTGTTTCTATTCAGCAATGCAGTGGTGGAAACACCGGTCAAGAAACTCATTCTGGGACAGATAGAAACCACATATGGAACAGACTTCGATTGCATCGCCCAATCGATCATCGAAAATCAATATGACAAGGCAGTAGTTATCACCGATGGATATGCTTCCCTTTCAGAGGACTTGTCAGAAAAAATCAAAAAACAAAAAGTGAAGATTCTGACCATCCTGTTCAATGGAAAAGATGATTGCCCCGAATTCGAACACTTCGGTGAAATCGTCCAACTGGATGACCTGCATTAACAGATAACATAAAAACAATAATAAAAAGAGAGGACACCGCTTTTTGGTTCCTCTCTTTTTTTTAACCAAACGGAGATAACAACATGATACTCGAACAACTAGGCATCTATGGCTGGAGCCAAAACAATGAAAACCTGTTATTAGCCAGCCTGTTAACCGGCGACCCAGTCCTGCTGATCGGCAATCACGGAACTGCCAAAACTCACACCGCCCTGAAGATGGCTGAAGCCTTGAACAAATCTTTCATCGCTTACGATGCATCCAAAGCCCTCTTTGAGGACGTTCTGGGCTACCCGGACATAAAAAAGCTCAAGGAAGGACAGGTAAGCTATATACCCAGCAAGGTAACCCTGTGGGATAAGGAATTCACATTTATCGATGAGCTCAACCGAGCCTTGCCGGAAATGCAGAACAAATGGCTGGAGATCATTCGCTCCCGCAAAATCATGGGTTTTGATACGAAGGTGAAATGGGTCTGGGCTGCCATGAACCCCTTCTCCTACTCCGCCACCCAGGTAATGGATGAAGCCCTGGTAGGCCGTTTCGCCCTGTTCATCTATCCCCCGGAAATCCTGGAAATGAATGAACAAAACAGAATGAAAATTGCCGCTCACATCAACGGCGACGATGCACCAGCCTTGAATGAATGGACAGCAATAAAAAACGGGCGAACGATTGATCCCAGCGCAGTTGCTAGCTGTGGAAAATACATACACGAAATACTGAGAAAAGCGGCTACCCATTTCAAGGACCTGCAACAAAACCTGCCGAGAATCACAGAATTCCTGGCGAAATACGCCGACCTCCTGGCCCGCGAAACCAATAATGACCTGCGGCTGGATGGCAGGCGACTGGGATTCATCTACCGGAATATCCTGTCCAACCGGTCCATCGGACTGGCTAAAGCGGAACTCAACCAGGAAGACCTCCCGGATATGAAGGCTATGGCTGTTTTTGTAATCCAGTCCAGTATCCCGATCGGACTTAATGATGAAGGAGCACAAAGGGAAGAAAGTCTGCACAAACTGGAGATCTGCTACGACCTGTTGAAAAGTTACTTCGAAGATAACGGCCAACCGGAACAAGTTGAGCTGATCTACGAACTTTTCACCACCACAGACCTGATCCGGAAAACGGAAATCCTGCTCAAAGAAGACCTGGGAGAATTGGC
>JACKQG010007438.1_pt1 | contig 11030 bp, 9 predicted proteins | sample 8237621 | NCBI WGS metagenome assembly JACKQG01 (sample SAMN15677084, study PRJNA649215) | marine metagenome | biome: marine; feature: Black Sea; material: saline water; isolation source: suspended particulate matter (SPM) from the Black Sea western gyre | collected 2013-06-09/2013-06-10 | depth... | reverse complement strand
CCCCCGGGGCCCGCGGGGGACGGGGCGGTCCGGCTCCCCTCGAGGCCCAGGGCGGCGCCCCCGGGGGCAGTTGAACGGGCCCGGAGCCCCAGCTTCCCCCGCAGGTCCCCGACGTCTAACTCCTCATGCCTCCTAAGAGTCGAGCCGGCGGCGGCTGCGATGGGAGCGAAGAGTAGGACGACCCCGAGGTTTACGTTCCCTCCGCCCTGCCATGCCAGCGAGTCCGTGACCGCCTCGAGGATAAGCCCGCCAAGCCCGATCTCGTTCCACCTGCGCACGCCATCCTCGACCTCGTAACCCCTGACGGCCAGCCTCCCCATGGCCTCTCCGAGGGCGACGCTCCCTGCGAGGAAGTGCTCGTACCTCGTGTCGGGGAGGTCCCTGGTCCTGTGGACGTTCCCCGGCTTCGGGTAGGCGGAGACCTCGAGGAGGGCCGCCAGGGTGGCGCATCGCCGGACGTACTCGCCAGCGTCGGCCTTGTTCAATTCGTTCCCCAGACTCTCCTGACCGAATCCGCTTATAAGACCCTCACAAGATAGTTGAGGGCGATGGAACCGGGTGGATGGCTCTCGGGACCCGTCGAAGGGGACTACGTCGAGACGGTTGAGGGGCTCCTATTCACAGTGAAGGGGCTACACCACCCCAAGGGCCTCGTCATCGCATACATCCGCTACGTCCCGGATCCCGGGGGGGACAGGCGGAGAGGCGAGGTCCGCTACAGGAGGGTCTACGACCTCGACGAGACGGACGAGTATCTCCGGGTGAACCATCCTCTGTATATCAACGAGGTGGAGGGGAAGGGCCTCTCCCTGCAGTCCGTCCCGGTGGACAGGATCTCACGGATGTACGTCCCCAGGGAGCGCCTCGCCGCGATCCTGGAGAGCCCCCGGACCGAGGTGGAGTCAATTGTGGCCAGGTTCGCGTCAGCGATCAGCCGTGAGGGATGCGTGCCCCTCGGCGACATGGGGGTCTCGGGGTCAGTCCTGGTGGACCTCGCTACATCAACCTCGGACGTTGATCTGATCGTCTACGGCAGAGATTCCGGGCGCCGGGTCTACCAGGCCGTGAGGGCGCTCAGGGAGAGGGAGGGCTGGGTCCGACCCTATCATGGTGAGAGCGTGAGGAGCGTGGCGGTCAACCGCTGGGGCGACACCGGTCTGGATCTTGAGGAGCTGTCATCCCTGGAGTCCGGGAAGGTCCTCCACGGCCTCGTCGACGGGCGAGACTACTTCATCAGGCTCGTCAGGGAGCCCGACGCGTCTGAGGAAGGGGAGGTATCCAGACCCCTGGGGACCGTAGTGCTCCGGGGGACCGTTGTCGGGGCGAATGACTCCATCTACACGCCCTGTTCTTACGAGGTCGAGGGCTGCAGCTTCAAGGGTGGTGGACCCGACGTCGATGTGGACCAGCTCGTCAGCTTCAGGGGGAAGTTCACCGAGCAGGCTTCTACGGGAGATGTAGTTAAGGCCCGGGGCACCCTGGAGGAGGTTGTGTCGGGGGGCCTCACCTATCACAGGGTGATGCTGGGGAGGAGGGGGGACTACCTGTTCCCCGTGGACATCGTCGACCGATAACCTTTTGATAGGAACAATTCTGTTTCAATCATTGCTGGGCTTGGTTCATATGGAGGGGGCAACTGAGGGGCTGCTGCTCGACGGCCTCGGATTCGAGGAGGATCAGATATTCGAGACCATAATCACCACCATGGACCACGACGGCTCCGTGAACGCAGCCCCAATGGGGGTGGGCAGGACTGGTCGCGAGACCCTCGAGATCAGGCCCTTCAAGAGCAGCTCCACCTACAGGAACCTGTCATCCCGCCCCGAGGCCTGCGTGAATGTCACGGACGACCCCATAATCTTCCTCGTCACTGCGTTCAAGGAAGAGGACTTCAGGGGCTTCGAGGAACCGTCCCTCGACGGAATCAGGCTCCGGGAGGCAGACGCATACATCTTCATCTCCGTCCGGGACCTCGATGACTCCGAGGACAGGGCCCGCTTCACCTGCAACGTTGACTCTGTCGAGGTGGGTGAGGCCGGACCTCGACCTTTCAGCCGGGGTAGGGCTCAAGCCATCGAGGCTGTAATACACGCCACTCGTATCGAGTTCCTCTATGGGGAAGGTCGTGTCGAGGAGGGCGAAGAGTTTGTAAGAAGGCTCAGCGTGTGTAAGGACGTGGTCGGTAGGGTCTCGACCCCGGACTCCGCGGAGGGGAGGGTCATCACGGAGCTGGAGAGGCTGATCGAGGGCTGGAGGGGCGGATGATGAAGGTCAGGGTGAGGACCCCGTCCAGGCTCCACTTCAGCATGGTGGACCTGAGGGGCGACCTGGGAAGGATCTTCGGGAGCGTAGGGGTGGCAATCGACAGGCCCAATATAGTTCTTGAGGCCGAGCCAGCGCCACGGCTCACGGTCAAGGGGTTCAGGATGGAAAGGGCGAGGAAATTTGCGGAAACTGTCCTGGAGGAGTCGGGGATCACAGGCGGGGCCAAGGTCAACATCGTCTCGGACATGCCGGAGCACTCGGGATTCGGCTCAGGAACCCAGCTCGCCCTCGCCATGGGGACGGCCATCTCGGAGATATACGGCCTAGACTATTCACCGGAGAGGCTGGCCCTCCTGCTTAACCGCTCCAGGCGGTCGGGGGTCGGCACATACGTGTTCAAGCACGGGGGTTTCATCGTCGACGGCGGGCACAAGGTCGGGACGACCGGGGATCATCCCCCACTCATCTTCAGACATGACATCCCTGAGAACTGGCTCTTCGTCATAGGCCTCCCCGACACAGTCCAGGGCAGCAGCGGCAAGCTGGAGGTCGACGCCTTCAAGAACCTGGAGCCGCCTCCGACTGTCCTCGCTGGCGACGTCTCCAGGATACTGCTGATGCAGATGATCCCGGCCCTCCTAGAGGGAGATGCCGAGGCCTTCGGCGCCGCCATGACCGGTCTAGACCTCAAGTTCGGGGAGCACTGGAGGGAGGTCCAGGGGGGACTCTACAGCAGCCCCGTCATCGAGGAGGGGGTGGAGTTCCTTCTCGAGAAAGGGGCGTTGGGCGCCGGTCAGAGCTCGTGGGGCCCCGCGTTCTACGGCCTCGTCCAAGGGGAGGCACGGGCGGAAGATGCGCTCTCTCAGCTGGAGGGCTTCCTCAACGAGGGGGATAGACGCGGGACCGCTTTCGTCGCCCACGCCCAGAACGAGGGCGCCGAGGTCACGGTAACTGAATAGTCTTGAAGCGGAGCTGGATGCGGTATGCGGGTTCTCATCGTCACGGGGAGGCTGGCTGAAGACAGCGCTAGGAGATACACTACAGGCCTTGACGTGGACGTCGACGTCCGGGTCCTCCCCGTATCGGTGGCGGCGTTCATCACTCCCGAGGCTGCAGCTGAGTCCCTCACCTCCGTGAAGGGATACGACCTCATCCTGCTGCCGGGCACCATAAGGGGAGACGTGACCCCTGTCGAGGAGGCCACGGGGACGCCCACGTACAAGGGGCCCTCCTACACTTATGAGCTCCCGCTGATCCTCCCGTTCCTCGACAGGGTAGAGCTCTCCAAGACCGAGTCGGCCTCGAAGCTCCTCCGAGGGGTCAAGGAGAGCCTGGCCCTGAAGGAGATCAAGGAGGTAGATGAGTCCTGGAGGGAGGTCCTGAGGGAGGAGGGCGGATTCATCATCGGGGGAGAGGGCCGAGAGGTCGCGGTGGGCTCAGCCTTCCCCATGAGGGTGATCGCGGAGATAGTGAACGCCCCGACCCTTGAACTCGATCAAATCAGGAAACGGGCACAATACTTCAAGTCCGAGGGCGCGGACATAATCGACATAGGGATGCTGGCGAACGACCCCAAACCGGATATGGTCGGGGAGATCATCGACGCTGTCCGCTCGTCTGTGGGCCTTCCCGTGAGCATCGACACCTTGGACCCGTCCGAGATTGAGGTAGCAGTCTCTGCAGGCGTGGATCTGGTGCTCAGCGTTGACGCCGGGAACATGGAGGAAGTTGCGTCATACGTCAGGGACGTCCCGGTTGTGGTTCTCCCCTCGAACATGAGGGAGGGCGTCCTCCCGAGGGGCGCGGAGGAGAGGTTCGCAGCGATGTTCAACAACATGCTCCAGGCCCACGAGCTGGGGATCATGAGGGTGATCGCCGACCTGATCCTCGAGCCTGCCCTGAAGCCCGGGCTCCTGGAGTCCCTGAAGGCCTACCAGCTGTTCCGTCAGGCCGACGAGAACACCCCCGTGCTCTTCGGGTTGGGGAACGCTACGGAGCTTATAGACGTCGACTCCACCGGGGTGAATGGCCTGCTGACGGCGTTGGCTGCAGAGGTCGGAGCAGACCTCCTCTTCATCCCCGAGCACAGCCCCAAGGCCCGGGGGAGCGTCCGGGAGACGGTGACGGCCTCCAGGATGATGTTCCTGGCGGGGAGGAAGGACACACTGCCCAAGGACCTGGGCCTCGACCTCCTAATTCTCAAGGAGAAGAGGTGGGTGGAATGGCCTTATGACAGGTCCGTCGAGGATGCGACGGAGGTTGTGTCCGCCAAACCCGATGACGACCTGGAGTGGGATACGGCTGGCTGGTTCAGGATAGAGGTCGACAGGGAGGAGGAGGCCATAGTTGCTATACACTACGTGGCAGTGGGTGAGCCTAACCTCGTGGTCAAGGGGAAGGACGCTAGGGAGGTGTATCAGACGATTCTCCGGAGGGGTCTCGTCGGGAAGTACGATCACGCCGCCTACCTCGGGAAGGAGCTGATGAAGGCGGAGTTGGCCCTAAAGCTGGGGCGCTCCTACCTCCAGGACGACCCCCTGTTCTAGCCACCCCGTCTCTCGCTCTTCCACCGGGAGTAGTCGTCCATGATCGTCTTCACGTCGACGTGGTCGCTGATGATCTGCCTCGTGAGCTGTATCTTCCTCGTGGAGGTCGGCGCGGGCGTCGTCATGTCCCCCAGGAGGTCCAGTTTGGTGACCGTCGTGTAGGTGTCTGTGGGTACCAGGAGGATGGGGATGCCCTTGGTCTCCGCCGAGGAGAGCACCTGGACCGAGGGGTAGATGTTGCCGGTGAGGACGATGGCGCTGGGCTTCGTCTCCAGGGCCGTGAGGATGAGGTCGGTCCTGTCCCCGCCCGTGATGAACGCCCTGCCGACGCTCCGCCTCAGCCAGCTCATCGCCGACTCCGGGGACATGGCCCCGACGAGGTAGTTGTCCACCAGGGTGTCCAGGCTGTCCCTCCCTGCCAGCACCTCGGCGTCCAGGACGCTGACGACGTCCTCCACGGTGGGGAGGGTGAGCTCCCTGTGGTCGGGGACGACCCCGAGGACCTCGAGGCCGCAGGTCTGGAGTATGGGTGAGACGACGCCCCTCATGCGCTCCAGCTGCTGGAGGGGGACGAAGTTGAGCACGACGCCCAGCATCTCAGCCCCTCTCCCCTCGATGAACTCCTTGTAGAGTATGATGGTCTCAGCGACGAAGTCCTCATCCCCCTTGACTGAGAAGAGCACCTTGGCGCCGAACTCCTTCGCCAATGCAGGGGTGTCGAGGCCGCAGAACGTGAGGAACTCGGGGCGGGCAGCAGACTCGATGAGGAGGATGTCCTTGTCGGCGCTGATCTTCTCATAGGATTCTATGATTAGCTCCCTGGACTGGTCGCAGCTCTCGGCGATGAGGTCGAGGTAGCGCTTACCCAGCACCACCGGGCAGAGCTCGTCGAGGTCCTCCTCGAGGGCCATGACCTCCTTCATGAGGATCACGTCTGTGTCCCTGAGCCTCCCGTCGACGAGTTTCTGCCCCATGCCGACGGGCTTGAAGTAGCCGACCCTGAGCCCCATCTCCTGGAGCTTCCCGAAGAGGCCTAGGCACAACGCGGTCTTGCCGCTGTATCCGGTTCCCGACACGTAGATCGAGTAAGCCATCTGTCTATTCATCATCAATCCCCTGTTATAGTGATTTTCACGTCGAGGGCGATGCAGCCCTCCCCCACTCCGTAGACGAAGACCGGGTTAAGGTCCATCTCCACGATCTCGGGGAAGTCTGAGACGAGCTGCCCCACCCTGAGGATCGTCTCCCTCAACGCGTCTATGTCCGACGGGGGCTCCCCCCGTATCCCCTTGAGGAGGGTGTACGCCCGGGTCTCCTCCATCATCTCCTGGGCCTCCCTCTCGCTGAGGGGGGCGAGGCGGAACGAGACGTCCTTGAGGAAGTTGACGTAGATCCCCCCGAGGCCGAACATCACGAGGGGGCCGAACTGGACGTCCTGGCTCATGCCCATTATGAGCTCCTTCCCAGGGGTGACCATCCGGGAGACGGCGACGCCGTGGATCTTGGCCTGGGGCATGAACGTGTAGACGCTGTTCATGATGGCCTCGAATGCCGTCCTCACCTCATCTGCGGACCCTATGTTCAGGTGGACGCCGCCGATATCCGTCTTGTGGAGTATCTCCGGCGAGACGATCTTGAGCACCACCGGGTACCCCAGCTCATCGGCGAACCTCTCGGCCTCCTCCGCAGAAGAGGCGAGCATGTCCCTCGTCGAGTTGACGCCATAGGCCTCCATAACCTCCGCCGCCTCGTTCGCTAGGAGGACGACCCTGCTGTCCCGTCTGGTGGACTCAAGGATCCCCTTGACCCTCTCGGGGTCCACGTCGTCGAACCTTGCAGGTGGATGCTCGGGCTCCTCCATGAAGCGGGCGTACTCATACATCGCCGCTAGGGTCTTGATCCCCTTCTCCGGGAAGTCGAAGCTGGGCACACCGTTGCTCCTCAGGTACTCGTCAGCAGTCTGGACACGCCCCCCACCCATGAAGATACAGATTATAGGCTTGTCCCCGTGCTTCCTCTGGAGCGCGACGATCCCCTGGGCCGTTTCGAGGCTCTCCGTCATCGCCTGTGGGGTGAGGATGACGACGATGGCGTTGACGCTCTCCTCGCTAATGACCTCCTCGATGGCGTACGTGTAGAGGTCGGCCCTCGCGTCCCCCAGGATGTCCACGGGGTTCCCCACGGAGGCCGCCTCGGGGAGCCTCCCCATGAGCCTACCCCTGACCTCGCTCCCCAGGTTGGTGAGCCTGAGCCCCAGCCTCTCGCTGAGGTCCGTCGCAAGTATCCCCGGGCCCCCGGCGTTGGTCACGATCACGACGCCTTCCCCCTTGGGCAGAGGCTGCTCCGTGAAGGCGACGGCGTAGTTGAAGAGCTCCTCGACGCTCTCAGCCAGTATCACCCCCGCCTTCTCGAAGGCCGTCTTGTAGGCTACGAAACTCCCCACCAGGGCCCCTGTGTGGCTTCCTGCGGCCCGGGCGCCCGCCGAGGAGGTGCCCCCCTTGATGACCACGATGGGCTTATCCCTCACCACTCGCGAGGCGACCTCTATGAACCTCCGCCCCCGGTCGATTGACTCCAGGTAGAGGAGGATCACCCGGACGTCCTCGTCCTCCCCCATGGCCTCGATGAAGTCCACCTCGTCGAGGTCCCCCTTGTTCCCGAGGCTCACGAAGCTGTGGAATCCGATGTTCTCCTTGACGATCCAGTCCAGTACCGCCGTCCCCAGGGCCCCGCTCTGGGAGATGAAGCCGATCCTCCCCGCCTTCGGCATCGCCGGCGCGAAGCTCAGGTTCAGCTGGCTCTCGGTGTTGATGAGCCCCAGGCAGTTAGGCCCCTGGACCCGCATCCCGTACCTCCCGCTGATCTCGACCAGCTGCTTCTCCAGGAGTGCCCCCTCGTGCCCTATCTCCTTGAACCCAGCCGAGATGACAACGAGGGCCTTCACCCCCCTCTCGCCGCACTCCTCGGCGACGCCCAGCACATAGGCAGCGGGGATGGCGATGACAGCCAGATCCAGCTCACCCGGTATCTCCTTGACCGAGGTGTAGGTCTTCAGGCCCAGTATCTCATCTGCGCTGGGGTTCACGGGGTAGATCTCCCCCTGGAAGCCTGCTTCGATCATGTTCCGGGTGAGAATGTTCCCGACCTTCCCGGGAGTCCTAGATGCCCCGATGATGGCGACGGACTTTGGGCGGAACAGGGCATCCAGCTTCATTTCTAAAGTCCTTCCATGGGATGGGCACGTGGTTGCTTATTAACGTTAAAGAATCCCTTCTCTTGGGATATAAATCCGATATTTCGAGACCAAGCCCCATGTGCATTGTGGGCTGGTACTAGTGTTTGTGGGGGTACGATTTTTATATGGTTTCCATCAACATGATGTGATATCCATGAGCGCTAGACCCAAGATCTTCGGTCACCTCATGACCGAGGTCATCAGGAAGGGGACATGCGTGAGCTGCGGCTCTTGTGCTGCAGTCTGCCCCGTCAAGTCAATCGAGCTCGATGCTGGAACACCCAAACTGGTGGGCCTATGCGTCGCCTGCGGAATGTGCCATGCCAACTGCCCAAGCGTAGGCTTCGACGAGGCCGAGATGGAGAACCTCGTCTATGGCAGGGTCCGGGAGGAGGGTGAGGCCCATCTCGGGGTCCACATGGCCATCTACGCCGTTAAGTCGAAGGATGAGGCGGTCCTCGCTAGCTGCCAGGACGGAGGAGCCGTCTCTTCGCTGCTCATCAACTTCCTCTCAGAGGGTGGGGACGGCGTTGTGGTGACAGGTCTGGAGGAGGACGCCGTCTGGGTCGCCACGCCGGTCGTAGCCTCGAGCAAGGAGGAGGTCCTCGCCAGCGCTGGGACCAAGTACACCTCCAGTCCGACGTTGGTAGGTGTAGGATCTGCAGTCTCCGACTACGCCAGGGGGAATATTGCCGTGGTGGGCACACCGTGCCAGATGAGAGGTCTCAGCAGGATCGTCACCGGTGAGAAGGCGGACGCCAAGATCAGGGACGCAGTGGACCTGAAGATCGGTCTCCTCTGCATGGAGACGTTCAACCACGAAAGCTTCATGGAGTACCTCGACGGCGCGGGTGTCGACGCCTCCAAGGTCTCGAAGTTCGAGATAAAGAGCGGCAGGTTCATCGCCCACACGGGCTCCGATGAGCCCTACTCGGTCAAGCTGAGCAAGGTGAAGGACAACGTGAGGCCCTGCTGCCACAGCTGCAGCGACTTCACGTCAGAGTTCGCCGACCTCTCCGTGGGGAACGTGGGCACACCGGATGGCTGGTCCACGGTCATCGTGAGGAACGAGAGGGGCGACGCGGCTCTGAAGGCGACGGAGAAGGCCGGCCTGATCGATGTGAAGCCGCTTGAGAAGGACGACAAGGACCTGGAGATCGTCACCAAGCTGGCGCAGAAGAAGAGGAAGGACGCCGAGAAGCATCTGGCATCTGAGTAGAAACGACCTCTCTTGACCTTTCCACCTTCTCATCCTATTTCATGCGAATCATTATAAGCCGAGTTTGTCACCACTCCGAGAGTGATTGACTTGTCCAAGGAAGACCTTTTCAACTCCATGACCCCGGAGACCATGCGCTCCAGACCGGGCCTCAAGTGGGGGAGGGACCCCTCACCCTACATACCCCTCTTCATCGCGGCGCCCGACTTCCCCATCGCCCCCGAGATCAAGTCGGCCCTCATAGACGCCGTCCAGCGGGAGGACCTCTACTACAACACCGACACGGGCACCCGGGAGGCAATGGCCGAGAAGGTAGCCCGGTTCAACGGCGTCGAGGCAACTGCCGATGACATCATGGTCATCCAGGGCGTCGACCCCAGCATCTGGCTCGCTGCAAACTACGTGTGCCAGCCAGGGGATGAGATCGTGGTCACGGACCCCTCCTACGGCCCTTTCACGGAGGTCGTGCCCAAGGTGGGTGCTAAGCCCGTCGTGTGGGAGCTTGACCTGGATGAGGGCTACAGGTTCGACGTGGAGGGGCTCAAGGAGCTGGTGACCGACAGGACCAAGCTCATCAACCTCTGCAACCCCCACAACCCCTGCGGGAGGGTGCTCACCAGGGAGGAGCTGAAGGGGATCGCCGACGTCGCGGTGGACAACGGGATCGTGGTAATCTCCGACGAGCTCTGGGAGGACGTCATCTTCGATGGAAGGGAGCATGTCTCCATCGCCTCCCTCAACCCCGAGATAGAGAGGCTCACGGTGACGAGCTGGGGGGTCTCGAAGACCTTCGGGGTCGCCGGCCTCCAGCTCGGATACCTCTGCACCAAGGACGAGGAGATGATGGCGGGCTTCAAGGGGCTCGCACGCCTCATCCAGAGGGGGAGCTCTACCCTCGCCAAGGCGGTCGCTCCGATGATGCTGGGAGAGGAGATGGACTGGTGGCGTAAGGGGCTGAAAGAACACCTCCACAAGATCAGGGCCATCTGCGAGAAGAGACTCGACGAGATGCCACGGGTGACCTACCCCAAGCTCCAGGGCACCTACGCCATGTTCCCAAGGTTCGACTACGGCAAGAGCAGCAAGGAGCTTGCGGACTACCTGAGGGAGGAGGCGAAGATAGGCCTGTCAAACGGTGCAGGCTACGGCAAGAGAGGTGAGGGTCACCTCCGCATGATAGTCGCTACGAGCGAGGCGATAATGACAGAAGTCTTGGACAGGATGGAGAGCGCCCTAAAGAAGCTTGACTAGGCTTAGATCTCGTAGGCTATGACGCGTCCCGTGCCCGGGTCTATCTGGAACTTGAAGTGGAGCTCCTCCTTCCCGAAGAGCCCCTTCTTGAGGACGACGTCACCCTCGACCTCCCAGACATCCTTCTGCGACCCCGGGGTGTACCAGGCCCGGGAGAACCTCACATCCTTGACCTTTTTTTCGCCAAACTGGGAGGCGAGGTAGCGCTTCACAGCCATCTGGGCGCTTCCTGCATCCTCGACCCTGATCCCGGACAAGCTCACACCGCCATATCTTCGGCTCCACGGATATTTGAGAGCAGCGGTCCCAGGGTCTCAGTAGCCCCTCCGCGGGTCGCAGACGTGGAGCAGGGGCCTCCCCTCGACGTACCTACCCAGGTTCTCGCAGAAGATGTCCACTATCCTGTCCCCGATGTAGGGGGAGGAGTGGCTGTCATGGGGGACCAGGAAGACGTTCTCCATCTCCCAGAGGGGATGACCCTTGGGCAGGGGCTCCTCCACGAGGCAGTCCAGGT
>JACKQG010007437.1_pt1 | contig 11031 bp, 20 predicted proteins | sample 8237621 | NCBI WGS metagenome assembly JACKQG01 (sample SAMN15677084, study PRJNA649215) | marine metagenome | biome: marine; feature: Black Sea; material: saline water; isolation source: suspended particulate matter (SPM) from the Black Sea western gyre | collected 2013-06-09/2013-06-10 | depth... | reverse complement strand
CCACTCAAGTAGTCATGAGTGCCAGCCGTTAGCCCTGTAACACTTAACTCTTCTAAAGAGTCGTCTTCCGTATTTAGCCTAAACAACTCAAGCTTTGGAGTCTCCGCACCAACATAACCCACTACTAGCATCAACTGCTCAGTCGCACTCCTGTTAATGATATGCGTAAAGGTGTTTTTAGACGCTGCGTTTAGGGCGATTTGGGAATCTATATACTGCCCATAAGTAGTGCCAGCCCTTTTGGTCAATCCCTTAACTGGGTCTGACAAGAAGTTCGTCTGCGCTGTGCATTGATTATCAAAACGCTCTGAGTCGGGCTGTTGAGAGACACCGCCTGTAAGGTTCTTAATGTTCTTTTTTGTGTAAGCCATTACGAGCGACGGACTAGTGAGAATGCCACAGTCGAGCTGTCGCCTAACATATTGATTTTATCTACGCCAAACTCGTAGTCGGCCAACTTTGCCTTAGCTTCCATCTCATCACGCTCACTAAAAGCGCGGATGTCTTTCGAGCCAACCATGCGATCGGCGAAGGTGCGAGCAGCGCGGACAACACAATAACGCTTCGCTGCTTCTGGCAATTCTAGGAACTCTAGCAAGTAAACGCCTGTGATAGTAATCGTGTCTCCAACGGTAAACGTGTCAGTCTTGTCCTTCATCGAATAAACAAAACCGCTACGAATCACATAATCTTCTCCAGAGCCTTGGTTGCGTATCTGCACATACGGCTCTGGGCTTGTGGCAACATACTTACCGTCGCCGTTTGCTGTTAGAACTCTATCCTCCTCTGTGTTAAAGACGTAGGAATCCAAGCAAACATCACGCACAACCTCATCCAATACGGTTACAGCAGCAGCCACCTCATAGGCTGGGTCGGCTAGGTCTGTTACGGCTGACTCCCCTATGGTTTGCAGCATTGTGTTTACTGCTTGTAAAGCTGTTGTCGTGGTTATTGCCATTCTAGTAGGTAATGTGTATTAGAATAGTTGCGGTGTCGGCGTGTGTTACCTTCACAGACAATGCTGGAGGCATATTTCCACCACCGATAAAGCCAGCACCTAATGCGCTTGGTACTACAATATCAAAGCCAAAGCCAGCTCTTTCGCTGGTGCCATCTGTAGAAAAAGTAGATTGCATTAGTGCTGTAGGGTCGGTGTCTACATCTATCGCCCCAGCCTCATAAAGAGGTAGGTAGAACTCCGCAGCTTGAACGGTTGAGGATGAAACCCATACTGACTTTGCGCCAGCAAGGCTAATAGGATAAGTAAAGTCGTTTTCTGCAACGCCTGCGAATGAATAAGTGTGTGCAGTCTTTACTGACCGACCTCTATCATCTTCGCGGCTTGCTTGGAATACTGTTGTGTGCGCTCTGATTGCCATAATTTAATTTTTGTTAGGGAAGGGCGAGGTGCAAAAGCACCCCACCCAAGTAATAAACAGATTAGTCGTTAGCGACAATCTTGATACAGCCGTCTGGGCGGATTGAATCCACACCAATAGCCATCTTTGTATTTAACAGAGTCGCGTTGCGCTCTGGAATGTAGTTAGCCTCTGCTGTTACACCCTTCAATGTTACTGTTCCAGCTGTTCCTTTGTGGAATGCTGTAGCAAACCAAAGTGAACCATCGAATGAGTGGTCAGTTGTAGGGTCTACGCCACCGAAGTCAAGCAAACCAGCAGTAGCCTTTTGAGTAGCTTGGTTCTTGCCAGCATAATCAGCTTGCGTTTTCATTGAGATAATATCAAAGCCAAGGTAATGGAATGACTGCTGACCCTTAGAGCGATCGCCACTTGAATTAAAGTCGCGCCCAAGAGCTGCGTCAGTATTTAGTAGTTGATAGAACTCGTAAGGACGAAGAATTAAGCCACGCTCGCCAGCTGGAACAGCCAAGTTATCAAACGTAGTTGCACAGTTTTCGATTGTTGTTAGCAATTCTGCATCAGTAGCAAACTGAGCCGTTGCGCTGAAAGCAGCAGCAGCAGACAGAGTCTCTGTAGTTGTAGCATCTTTAGCCATAGCAGCCAATAGGAAAGCATCGTGCTGAATAGCAAGTGCTGCCCCAGACTGTGAAGCTAGTGAGCCACGAATATCGTAGTGAGCTTTCATCTCATCGAGGTCATCGACAAGTTGTGCTGCATAGATAAGCTTATCTATTACAATAGTCTTTTCGCCAGAAGTAGCGGTTGATGCGTTCTCGCCTATTGGGGCATTCAGAATGTCCTCTCCAGGTGTGTGCATCTTTGCAGTTTCTACTGCGTATGTTGGAAAGCTTGCGCTTTTACCAGATGAGATTGTGCGATTCATCAAGCGGTCTTTCAGCTGTGATGTTTCGTTGTATGCAAGAACTACCTCTCCGCCATAGACGGTAAGAAAGTTGCTGTGCGAGTGTACGCCAATGTCTGCCATAATAAAACTCCTGTGTGTTTAGACAGTTATGCCCTCGTCAAAAGGGCGGTGTGTGAGATTGGTTTTTACGCCTATCTCGAAAGTAAGAAACAAATGAACGCTCTCTTGAAGTTGTCTCAACACGCTGGCCGTCGTAACGGCTAGGGAGAGGCTTGCTGTAGTATTCATTGATTTAGATGTTTGATTTAGATGCCTTGCGAGCAACTGCTTCTCGGAAAGCCGAGTCTGATTTGTAGCGTGGGTCTGCCATGTCGTGAAGCATTTGTGCTTGCGATTCATAGCCGCCCTCCGCTTGTGCAATCGCGTCAGCTTTAATTAGCCTAGATTGCCTTGGTGCTGTGCTGCCCATCATGCGAGCATTAAGGTTGTTCACAGCGAAACGCATCTCGTCTAGCGTTCCGTTCTCGACGATATTATCGAAGATGCTTATCTCGGATTCAGATAAGTTATCGCCAGCCCACTTCTGTAGTGCTGGGTAATCGGCTACCTCTGAGGTAACTTCCTTCAACTCGTTAGCTTGCTTGTAGTCCTCTAACTCTTGAATGTGGTCTACTGCCTCTCTAGGGATTCCAGCTCCCTCAAACTTCTCATAGACCTGTTCTGTTAGCTCCCCATCTTCTTGCAGAGCCTCAAAAGCAGAAGTAATACCTTCTCTGAAATCGTTACTGGGGGGATCAATTTCTTCCCCCTCATCGACGGTAGGCTCCTCTTCATCACTAGCTTCGCTAACTTCGTCGCTAGGTAGTTCTGGAGGCGTATCATCGTCAGCTTGTATTTGATTCTCAGATGGTTCATGTAGTTTCTTCTCCAGCTCTTTGTAAGCGTTTTCTAAATCGGATTGGTTATTGAACTTGCCTAAGATTTTCCCATCATTAGGCTCATCGGTAGCGTTCTGCTCATCAAGGTATTTAACATCAGCTTCGCTAAAAGCTGTAGTCTCTGGGTTATCTGTTACTGTTACCGAGCCTGTATGCTCATTAAAGTTATCACTCATTTGGTTGTGCCTCTTGCATTTGTTGGACTAATTGTGGAGCAACTTTCTCAATCACTTTGCCAGTCTGCTGTTGTTGCATCATGGCTTGTTCTTGTTGCATTTGTTGCTGTTGAGCCATCATAGCTTGCTGTTGCTCTTGTCCGAGCTGCTCATCTGATTTCAATATATTCGTGTCCACACCAACTGCTCTGACTAGGGCTTGCATCAATGCTCGTTGATCCACTACTTGTCCATAAGCCTCTGGAGTCATCTGAGTCGCCATGCCAACAAACTGTTGTAGACGCTCTAAGTCCGATGTTCTGCCTAAAGAGCTGACCCCTGTACTAATAATTAGCTTAACCTCTTTAGGTAGCTCTGGAATCTTCTTCTCTTCTGTAAGACGGTTTACAATAATGCGCACCAATGGTCGCGCAAACTCACTCGAAAGCATGGCATAAGTTCCAGCCAACACTTTCTCTAAACTGCTAATAAGGTGGTTTATCTCTGTAGCCGTAGTGCGACCTCCAGCTGGAAGTGCATTGTCTAACAGATTAAACGCAAAAGCCAAGCGTTGCTCGATGCTCTGAGCTGCTTGGAAGGCGACATTCATATCCGCGCCCTTGTTAGCCTGTAGCGTAGTAACGTCTGCTGAGTTGCCATTGATGACATCGCCATTCTCTGCCTGTGCAATAGAACGCGCTCTAGTCGTAGAAGCTGGATTTACCATAAACACAATCTTCGCTGAGATCGCTGCTGCTTCAACCATAGCCTTTGTCAATCCTTCGAGCGATCGCAAGTCTCCGTAAAGACCCTCGACGTAAGAACGCCCATAGCTTTCCCCAGTTACTTTACTCATACGCAAAGGTAGGAAAGGTAGCTTATCTAAAGGCACATACTCAACGGTATCCTTTAAGACGTTGCCATTTACCTCTTGGTAAATGTAATACTCGTTGTCGTCCGTAAGGTGGCAGCAAGTATAGATGTCGATGTTCTTATCGTTATCCTTGAAGCCGTCCTCGCTAGGAAGCTCTGTATTTATGCCTAAGTTCTCAGCAACAGTCTTGGATATCTGCTCACGAATAACTAAATCAGTCAGATTGCCTTCGATGTCGCGGTGGCACACATAGTCCTCCAACGCATAGTTACGGATGTTGCCGTCTGGCTGAACGTAGAGTAACGAGTTGCCAGCAATGATGAGGTTCTTTAGAGCCTCGAAGATTACAGGGCGAAGATTTCTGTGCTCGATTTCCTCGAAAACAGTCTCCTCGATAGTAGCTAAAGAAGTGTCTACTTCTGCCTTAACTTGCTCTGCTTGGTCGCCGTATTCCTCGAAGGCGTTATCGCTAACAAGGAGTCGGAAGAACTTTAGATTAGTTGGGAACAATGACAGCATCAAGTTTGAGCTGAGATTATTCACACCACGCGCACCTAAAGACGACCAAGGCGAGCTAAAGGATATGTCGCCTGTGTCTTTATTGTGGTACTTATCCCTAACGACTAACGGAAGCGTTAGCTCAGAGCAACGCCTAGCACGAAGAAGATAGCTCTCGCGTTCATCTTTAAGCTGGTTGTAACGCTTCTTGCCCATACGCCCTAGTAGTTAGTACCAGAGCCACCGCCGCCAACCGTAAATTGGGAGCGCATAGAACCCTTCTTCTTCTTGCCAGCAAAAGGACTCTTAGTAACAGCCTTTGTCTGAACCATCTTCTTGTTCTTAGCCGCTTCTTGACGAATCATAGCGTTCTTCGCCTCTTGGGCTGCAGCACTCTTCTCAGCTTTCTTTGTTGCTTTATCCTGTCGCCTCTCTTGTATCTTGCCAGCAACGTGGCCTTTACGGATGCTTTCTGCGCTACCTGCTACGGCAGCTCCCATGAGCCAATTTGCTAATACTGCTGTTTCTACGCCAGTCATAATGTTATCTCTTTTGTGTTAAATGTAATTGTTTAAGGAAATTAACTACCTCTCTTTTGCCAGCATTAAACATAATGTCTGACAAGGCATCTACAGGCTTATGATCTACAGAAGGGATAACCTTTTCTAAGTAGGTCAATAAAGCCTTACTTATTACTGGTGTCTTTTCTTCTAGGTGTTCCATGTGATGCTATATAGTAGCCTTTTGTAGAAGCGATTTAAGCGAAGCGAAAAGCGTTTTTAGAAAAGGCGATATATTAAAGCGTTAATTTATAGCGCGTTTTATGAAAAGCAATTTATTGCGTTCTTATAACCGCTGTAAGCGTAATCTTAATATGTGCGAAAACGATGTCAAGGATAAACTTATAAGTATTTTTATGATAATATTTCTTGACAAGGTTATATTCGCTCTAATAAGCTGTACCCTCACGCCATTGGCAAGTGTCGGTGGTTCTTAAAGAAATCTCTAAAGGAGTAAAAAAATGTCAGCAGAAAACGCAATACAAGTCCTCGCAGCCAAATATGGTCTGACCGAAGGCAAAACTAACGACTATTATAAGTTACATTCTACGATGTGTCTTTCTAAGAAAGGGTCTGAGAAGATCCGAGCAGCAGAGGGTATTACCTTCACAATGCCACAGGCGATCGTAACAGATTGCTCGATAGCCTTCACAGCCACCTTCACAGACAAGGCTGGCAACACCGTCCACGAGATAGGAAGCTGTCGCTGGGATGGAAAGAATCAAAATCCAGAGCGCACCCACAGCCCAGAGATGGCATGGAAGCGTCTTGTGGTTCGTGGCGTAATCTCCCTAACTGCCCCATCGCAAGGTATTTACGGCGTAGACGAGCTGACGGCTGAGTACAAGCAGCATGGTCAAGCAGCCATCACTACAGGCGCACCGCCTCAACAGGCTGTAACTCAAACGGTTAGCCCTAGTGGGCAAGCCTATGTCGAGGGCGAAGCCATGAATATCCCACCAGAAGGCACAGAGGGCTGGTTCACGAATGCGGAGAAACTGCCACAGGACTGGGCTAATCAGATGGGTCGTTTATGCGAGCTGACTAAGCAAGACCGTTCTAAGTGGGAAGGAAAGCTTATTGACAATAGTGGGCTGTTCCAGAAGGACGATGGCTCTACATGGTTTCCGTCAGCCAAATACGGTGGCTTCAATCAGATTGTCTTTGATGTGAACACCTTTGGTGGGCAGACCAAGAGCAAGGCTAAGTTCGCTTTCAAGATTTACAAGATTGTTCGTGAGACTCTGGACACTCTTGAGCAGAACGGATCGGTTGAAATCAGCGTACCGAATGGCAACGGTGGAGTTCAGCTAGAGCAAATCCTACGCCACGACCAACAGCCTCAACTTGAGCCACAGCCTGTAGCTGGGCAAGGAGTAGCACCACCTGTGCAACCGTCGCCGACGTTTACGCCAGACGACATTCCCTTTTAGGATTTAGTGTTTAATGGGGGTTTTCGTCCTTTTTGTGGATGAATTGCGGCGGAAGCTCCTGTTATTCTAAATAAATATAACTTTATTGTTGAACGTTATATTGTAGCGACGATAAGATAACTAACATGGCAATTCCGCCAAACACTAGGAGAACAAAAAATGACTACAAGACTTGAAGAAATCTGCCTCATCTGTCATGGAGACGGATACATAATTGAAACGCATGATGCTGACAGCACTCATCGTGAGCATTGCCCTTGCACCACAGGGGAAGTAAACGCCAGCCAAGACATTATGACCGAGATGGTCAATAGCGGTTACGCTGACAAGATGGACGGCGCACAGCTAGGCGATATGTTGGCTACGATAGGCTGCGACAAGGTGTTGGAATACACGCCAGACGAGGCGAAGGCAGAAGTGTGGCAAGAGCTAAGAATGTGCTACCTACTACAGCCCTTTGGCTTTACGGCTGACACCTTACGCGATCGCCTTCTTGCCAACTGCCCCACCGTCCTTGACGCTATCCACCCTAACGCGCTTGGCGCACAGTTCCGCAAGGCAAGCAACAGGGGGCTGATACGAGAGACAGGCAAAAGAATCAAGAGTCGCCACGCTTCGACACATGGGCGCAAACAAACAGTCTGGGAAAGAGCATGAAACTAACTAAATCACAACAGAAACTTCTGAGAGCCATCGAGGGCTTCCAGACATTGCGACAGAACCCTAGCCAGCGAGAGCTATCTAAAGTGCTAGGGGTTACACAGCCAGCAATATACTCATGCCTACAAACGCTTGAGCGCAAGGGGGTCATTCGTAGGGATGGCTCTAAGCACCGCACTATCAAAATCTTAATTCAGTCGGAGGACTAAAAATGGAACTACTTGAACACATAGCCGTAGTCGGCACACTAATTTTTATAGGTATCCTATCTTGGATAGGTATCTTCTTCATCGTCGCTTACTGCTTGCAATGGGCTAAGGACACAATCAAAGACCGCAAGCGCAGCAAGAAAGCGATGGAACAAGACGCATGGAGTATTGACTAATGGGTAAATCCTTATATGAAATGACACGCGGCTTCGAGGAGTTGAAAGGCTTTATTGAAGACGGAACAATCGCAGCGGAAGATGCTGCTGACACAATCGAGGCTATGGAGCTAACGATAAAAGCAAAATCCCACAACGTCACTGCGTTCATCTTGAACCAAGAGTCTGAGATAGAGCAGTTAAAGCAAGCGGAGAAGCGTATGGCTAATCGTCGCAAGTCTCTGGAGAACGCTAAAGAGCGCATGAGGGAATACCTTTTAGCTAACATGATGGACAACAGAATCTTTGAGATTGAATGCCCAGAGTGGAAGGTCAAGGTTGCTAAATGCCCACCGTCTGTAGAGCTAGTCGAAGGCGCAGAAGAACTGTTAGCTGATGAGTTTGTGCGGATTAAGGTAACTAAATCCCCAGACAAGAAGGCGATTAAGAAGGCGTTGAAGGAAGGGAAAGAAATTCCTGGCGCTGCGTTGATAACTAAAACAACATTGAGGTTTCTGTAATGACTAACTCTGATTTTAATTTAGGACACATGATCTACGTCGAGCGCAACAAAGCTGGACTAGAGCGTAGCGAGTTTGCGAAGATGTGCTACCTCACTCCAGACTCAATGAAGCGCATCGAACTGGGTACGCGCAAGGTGCGCCCTTACGAGCTGTATGAGATAGCTAAACGGTTAGGCAAAACGATGGAACACTTTCTAGGGAAGCCACCGTTGTCTGATAAATCAATGTCGGTCGTTGAGATGTTTGAAGGAACGCTCGATGCTTTGGACAAACTGAGCATAAGGAAATGAGTGCTGGCGTAAAAGAATTAGAGGATGCTCTTAAAGCTTTTGCCGATGCAGAAGTTTATTTTGAGAATGCTTACTTGGCTTACCGCCTAGCGCGTAGACACCTCGATGAAGCTGAGAGTAGAATCCAGCGAGCGAGAGAGGTCTTGTCAGACACGGTAAATGACTATGACGAAATAGACGAGGATAGTTTAGATGACTAGCTGCTACATAGGAATAGATACAGGCATCAATGGTGCTGCTGTGGCTCTTGATGAGTACGGCGAGCTGTTGGGAATGATTGCCTTGCCTCACATTAAAGAAGTGCCTTGCTATCGGTTAGACAAGACGCGATCGGTTCTCGATGTTCAAGCGCTTGATAAATGGTTCGAGTGCTTTACAGATATTGAAATGATTGCTGTCGAAGAGTCTCCTAGCTATGGCATGGGCGTAACCAGCGCGTACACCTCTGGCTTCAACAGCGGTATGCTTCAAGGCTTATGCATTCAATGGATGGGTAACAGCGACTTCATAACTGTTGCGCCAAAGACTTGGCAGAGGTTTCTGTTCGGCGACATCATTAAAGAAAGCGGAGAGAAGTGGAGCAAGGAGCGTTCAATACGTTTAGCGCAGATGCACCATGGCACTCTGACTTGCTTTGAGACACCTAAGCGTACAGCCGATGGCTTCGCTGATGCCTGTCATATAGCTGAGTGGGGGCGGAAGCAATGATTAAAGCCGAACTCGTAAATGGCACTCAAGACGGACTTATCCGCGATGTTCACGAAGGCGTAAAGCTGCTAAAGATACCTTGTTTGCCCAGCCCTATGCGCTGGAAGTGGTGCGAGTACCAAGAAGAATACGTTAGGTGCTTCGATACTCACGTTTACAAGAGAAGATGTGGCACTAATAAGTTTGACTTCCAGTTCATCGAAGAGCTATGAAAGAAATCTACAACTCAAGAAAGTCTCTAATGGAGATGGACTGGCTACTTCTAGCACCGATGCCTGTAACTAAGTGGTGGCGCAAGGTCAGCCGCATTGAACACGCCTCACTAATGAACAACGGCTACATCATTACCATACCTTACGACGATGTTTGGCACGTTAAGATAACGCCTAAAGGCAAAGCAAGGTTAGCACGATGAGATACATAAAATCACTAATACACATGATACTTTTTGGGAAACCGCTTTGTGTCATAACTTATCACGCCGAGCATGAAGAAGATAATATCCATTACTGGATAGACGCTTGTAGCGATCTGCTGGGTATGTCGCAACAGGTGGACTACTTAGGTGGCTACGACTGCTACGCGATGGTGGACTTGGGGCGCACGTTAGAGAAGCTGTATCCGTTCCACAGGTATGTCATCAGAGATTACGGTGGCGACGAGGTAGCTGACTTTACGAAGTCTTTGTACCAGCACTAAATAAAAAGCAGAAGAAGGTGTTGTTGTTAAGTCGGCAACACTACAATACCAGCAAGACGGTGGGGCTGAACTCCTAACGGTCGTGGAGTGAGAAGGGGTTTTAATTCATTTATTTTCCTCATATCCTTCGCCTTGGCCATCGTCTTACTTTCTACAGCTTCGGATAGCGTTGCGCAGAGCGAAGATAGAACGCTCTAGCTGGTCTGGCTCTTCCTCAATAAGATGCTCTGCCTCTATGAAGCCAGCTTGTATGAACTCTTCTATCAGCCACAGGCTTGCCTCTAATACACAATGAAGGCGGTCGCGCTCGCCAAGCAGCTTAGCAAGCAAGTATCTATCCACCTCAACATCGCCACCCTTCAGCCCCATAGGGTTTAGGTTCGTAAGCTCGTCCTCAGTCAGAGGCGACCAGCTCTTGCACTTTAGATCTTCCATTCGTTTAGGTGCGCTCATACCCAGTAGAAGTTAGGGAGTGGAGATGACTTATCCTTGTCATCATAGATAGAGTAAGCACGAAGCCAATCGGTTTGCGGATAAGCGTAGCTCATTCCCTCTGACGACTTATCTGCGACGAACCCAGCCTCTATAGCAAAGAACTCGCCTTGCTGCGGAATAGTGAAGCCCATGACTCCGAACCTATGCGTATGCCCTATGTGGACTGACTCCCCTAGAACCTTGCCGCACTTGAGAGCGTGTCTTGCTGGGAAGGCTGAACCGCCTTTAACCTCGTGGCCATGAAGGAAGCGTACCTTGCCTCTGCCTGTTGTTGTCCGTATCGGTGTTCGCCCAGCGTCCTCGACCCACTTGATGCCGAGATCCTTTAAGCCCAAGAAGTGCGGCAGCAATCCTCTAGTAACGCTCATGTGCGGTAAGCACTTATCCACCATACGTTCCCACCTAAACTCATGGTTTCCTCTAAGGTAGGTAATCTTAGTCTTGTCGCCAGCGGTCTTTCTAACCTTAGCTAAATACTCGTGCGTCTGTAGTAGCTCATCTTCTAGCCGATCGCGCCAATGCGTAATCTTAGGGTGGGTGGTTAGCG
>JACKQG010007436.1_pt1 | contig 11032 bp, 10 predicted proteins | sample 8237621 | NCBI WGS metagenome assembly JACKQG01 (sample SAMN15677084, study PRJNA649215) | marine metagenome | biome: marine; feature: Black Sea; material: saline water; isolation source: suspended particulate matter (SPM) from the Black Sea western gyre | collected 2013-06-09/2013-06-10 | depth... | reverse complement strand
TCCAAACTCAATTCGACCGGCAGGTCTATCAACAGCAGACCTTCTATTTCCTTTTGCACAGACCACCATGTCGATTCTATCATTTTACTCACAGTGACCACCATAGCGAAGGTTATAAGCCCATTCATCTCCAGTTAGACCTCAGCTCATACATGAACATAATGCAGCACAAATGTTGCATTTTCCAACCAAGAATGCTCCAAATCCAGTGGAGGCAGCCATGAGCTGGACATATTCTATGGGGTCTTCCATCTCACTTTCGGTAAGTGTATAATCAGGGCAAACAGAGCTGCCACGAGTTAAAAGCGGGGGCCAAAGTGAGAAGCAGATTTGGGACCGTTCTGGTTATCTGTACGACATTATTAGTGTTGGCGTGTGCAAATCCAGCACTCGAACACCTTGAGCAGGGTGACACCTATTATCACCGTGAACAATGGGACGAGGCTATTATCAAGTATAACAAGGCAATCGAGCTTGAGCCCACAATTGAGCTTAACGCCAAGTTGGCTCAGACCTATGCGAATCGAGCAGAGGCATATAACCAAACTGAGGACTATGATAAAGCCTTTGCCGACCTCGACAAGGCTATCGAGTTAGACCCCGGCCTGGCTGCAGCCTATTGGGCTCGTGGTAAGGCCTATTACTTCAACAACAATCAGTATCATAGAGCCGTATCCGATTACTCCAGAGCCATCGAGCTAGACCCTCAGTATACATTGGCATACTATTACCGAGGATGGGCACACGTGGCTAACGGGGCATATGACAGAGCCATATCTGATTATAGCAAAGCCATCGAACTCGACCCCGCTATGGCCAAGGCATATAATGGTCGCGGTTGGGCTTATGCTAATAAGTCACAATGGCATGTGGCGTCCTACGGTTCCCTGTTTATGCGTCTTGAGGCCGATGCAGAGCTACGCGCTGCTTATAGAGGTCGGGGGTGGTTTTATGTCAAGCAAGCCCAATGGGAGCTGGCGGTCGTCCCTGACCTGAGCAAGGCGGTGGAGCAAGACCTCGACCCGGCGGAGGCCTATTGTAACCGCGGTTTTGCCCACGCCAAGAAGGCACAGTGGGATGTAGCTATCGCCAATCATGATGAAGCAATTGCACTAGACCCCTCGCTGGACAGGTGGCGTTTCAATAGAGAGTGGGCTGTGGGCAAGAAATCATCATGGGACTTGGTCATTACAGACTACGATAAGGTAATCGAACTGAGTTCTGGGCAAGCTTCACCTTCCATCAACACAAACAATCCCTCGACAGAGAAGGAGGAGTGGGAACTGGCTATTGCCGATTACAACAAGGCTATTGAGTTATCAAAAGAACCTGCCCTGATTCAGAAAGCAAAGGAATCGATTACTTTCATAGATGAACTGCGCAAAGACATAGCTAGGTAGGATAACTGGGCAGTTTGGGAAGCCTTGGCTGGTGAGCGACCGAGGGATACCTTCCTACCACGCCTTTTGTGGAAGCAGTCAAGAGCCGGGCACATTCTGCAGCGATATTTGATATCACCCCGGCGCGGGGAAGATGATGCCCAGGATAGTGCTTTCAGGCAGGGGCAGAGCTATTGGCCGTAAACGAATCTCCGGGAAGATTAATGGCTGAGAAAGCAAGATTCTTTTCCCCAGATTGTTGCCAGCTCTGTGGAGAATGTCTTTCTCGTTGTCCAGTCCTGGGATATAGCCTGAGCCAAGCAAGGGAAGAAAAAGATAGGCTCAACCGAGCATTGTCGAGCCCGGTGCTGGATACGTGCACCACCTGTTTCTCCTGCAACTTCTACTGCCCGAATCAGTGTCAACCATATGACTTGATTCTTCTTCGCTGGGATGAGCGCTATCATGCCCGGGGCCTTCCTGCCATCGCTCGGATGGTGATTCCGAGGGATAATGCTTCAATCTGGAATCAGCTTTACCCTTTGCTCCCTCTAGAAGAGAAAGAGCTAATCCAAAGCTGGCGGGCAATTGAGGGTAAGGCAAGAAAGGAAATCTTACTTACCGGCTGTTTCAATGCTTTTTCTCCGTATTTGGCGATGACGCCACTATTGGCGGAACTTACTCCTTATGGTGATGAACGGCTCTGGTGCAGCGGCGGGCACATATATCAGCTTGGACTTTTGGAGGTGGTGGGTAGAATCGCTCAGAGAGCAAAGCAGGTATTAGAAGAGCTTCAACCAAGACGAGTCATTACAATGATGGCAGCCGAATATACGATGCTGACCAAGATTCTTCCCGAAAAATTCGGGATAACCTTTGATTTTGAGGTAGTACCATTGGAGCAATGGCTGTCGGAACGGATTGAGCAAGGCAAGCTCCGGCTTAGCCACAAGATAGGAAAACGAATCACCATTCACGATAATTGCTTCTCCAAGAGCATCGGGGACCAGCACTGGCAGACAGTCAGAAATATTGCTGATGAATGCGGTGCTGAGATAGTCGAGATGGAACATAACCGGGAGAATGCTCTCTGTTGTGGATTTGGAGCCGCGGCCGGGAGGTTTAGTCTTCTCGACCTGATTGAACACGGAGCTAGACGCTTGCGGGAAGCAGAGGAGGCTGGAGCGGATTGGCTGGTTGTTTATTGTTCTGCGTGTTATTTTGTTTTCTCCCTGGTTAAGGAGATTTACGGGAGCGGGGTTGAGCTTTATCATCTTCTTGAACTGGTGGACATGGCAGATGGCAGAAGGCCAATTCGTCGCACCCGGGAGCGGGCTTATAACATCATCTCAATTATCTCTGCCAATTTAACCCGGATGGCTTTTGAGCCGGAAGCCCGAAGGCGGTTCTGGATTGACCTTTCTGAATTTGACCACGAGATGGATTCGGCCCGAACCGATTTCCAGGCTGACCGGCTCACAGGATTTCTCAATCGGGCCTACAAAAGCCGCCTGGTCCAAAATCGAGCGACGCAGACCAGCCTTCATCTTTTAGTTCGACTGATTCTTTATTTGCGAAGGAGGTTCCACAATGACTGATTCGGAAAGATACCATTTCTTTGACCCAAAGCAATGCAAACTTTGCGGTGAGTGCCTTTCAAGGTGTCCGGAGCTTTCTCTTCCGCTTAATGTGGCGAAAGAAGAGAAGGCGAAGATTAACCAAGGTAACATCAGTAATTGGCTTTCACGAGCCTGTACCGGCTGTTTCAACTGTGATTTCTATTGTCCGAATGAAGCAAATCCCTGCGAGACTATTGTCCACCACTGGTGGGAGGAATATCAAAGGAGAGGGCTTCTGGAGCGGGCGAGATATTTCTTACCGCTGGAGCCCAAGACCTTCCGCAGTTATGTCATTGAGCGCCTACCTCAGGATGAAAAGGCGAAGCTGGCAAGCTGGGATGATAGCTCTATCTGCGAGGAGTTTATTTATCCTGGCTGCAATGTTTGTACGATGCCTTATCTCACGGATACCTCTCTCCTGCCAGGGCTCCCGATTCGAGGCGGACTCGATTGGTGTTGTGGAGAGACTTTCTTTCGGATGGGGTATTACGACTTGGCCGAGGCCCAGGGCAAGCGAATGCAGGCCAGGTTCGGAGATATGAGAGCCAAAAAGGTTCTGATGATGTGCACTGCTGGCACGGTTCTTTTCACCAGGGTTATGCCGGAGCGGTTCGGTATTCGGTTTGATGCCGAGTTTGAGCCCCTCGTCCGCTATCTCTGGGACGGGCTTGAAAGCGGGAGAATTAAGGTTGAGAATAAGCTCGGCTTTCGGGCCACGATTCAGGATTCCTGTTATTCAAAGTTTCTGGAACCAGATTATATTGAGCTTCCGAGGAGGATTTTGCAGCGAATCGGGATAGAGGTGGTTGAGATGCCGAGAAGCAAGGAGACAATGGTCTGCTGCGGAATCGGCGCTGGTTTCAGTATTGAGAGCAATTACAATCCCTTTTATCTTACTCGGTCCTCTCTTAAGAGGCTACGGGAAGCGAAGCAGACCGGCGCTGATATTCTCTGCGTTTATTGTGCCGGTTGCCTTCAGATGCTTGGGGTGGGTGGTCTGTTTTATCCTGGGTCACCAGAGATTTATCACCTGCTAGAACTGGTTCAACTGGCAACTGGCGAGGAGCCGAAGCGGAGGACCAAGCAACGAGCGAAAACAATGTTTAGCGGGGTCGTTGTCAACCAGTTTCCCAAGCTGCTTTCTCGTTCCCGCTTTTTCCCAGAGCCCGTAGAACAAACCCTTAGTCCGAAATAAGAAGGCAGATCGGGAGGAGCAAACCCACGAGGCATGAGAGGTTCAGCCGGCGTGATTATTCAAACTCATTCTTAGATAGTATTGTGAGTACAATAGCCGCTATCCCCAGAGGCCATGACGGAAAGAATGCAGCGATAGAGCCGGCAAGTGCCCATCTCCACTTCCTTCTTTGTATAGCAAATACACCACCAACTATAGCTAGTGCTTCAATAGCTAGTCCAGGAATAACCATAAGGAACAAAGACCAATTTAAAGAGAATGTCCCTTCATTAAGTGGCATAATAATCATTGGACCAACAGCAAATAATAATAATACGCTCAGGCTAAGACCACCAGCAACTATGTCCAAAATACCTGCAACTGTGGGCATCCAAGTCTTTTTCATTTGTTATCTCCCTCCTTTGATTCTCACAGATTCGGCCAGCTATACGGGGGCAGCTATCATCCAGTTCCTACATACTCCCCTGTTCGAGTTGGAGCAGATGCTCCAGCCTACCCAGGTCAACTCTCTTCCAGTTCCTTCACAATGTTCATGTCACAGAAAGCATGTTCTGTCTAATAGCCGAGTCTCAACCAACTCAGTCCACAGGCGGCATGTCACAAACAGTCGCGCAACAATATCTTAGGTCAAGATTCGCCTGAGTGCAACATTACAACTGACGCCAGATCGAGCAGGTAGTAAGGACTGGCGCTGCATGCTTTTGAGGCCCTGAGGATTCTTCGCGAAGTCTACCCTCGAGCGAGATTCTTCGCGGCGCTCAGAATGACAGGGAATTGTCTTTGCGAGGAGCGTAAGCGACGAAGCAATCTCGGAGGAAGGGGACGACTATTAGATTGCTTCACTCCGCTCAGAATCCCAGGGGAAGGGGTCAGAATAACAGCGGCGAAGGGTTTCATCGAAATGACAGAGGGCAAAACGTTCACGTTCCGAATAACAGGAGGGCTTTTTAAGCAAGCCAACTTGTCAGCCCACGACATGCTTGCTATACTCCACGAACAGAGGTAGCGGACTTTGGTTAACTGGCAGGCTTTACAACAGGTTATAGGGACCGCCTTCCAAGACCCATCCCTACTTCAACAAGCTTTTGTCCACTCCTCTTACGTCAATGAAAACCCAGACTTCCCCCTTCCTGACAACGAGCGCCTCGAGTTCCTGGGCGACGCTTTACTAAGCTTTGTAGTGGCCGAAAAACTATATTATGAATTTCCTCATCTCGCGGAAGGCGAGCTGACCGAAATCCGTGTTTCGCTCGTCCGGCAGGAGACTTTGGCTCAACTAGCTTCCGCACTCAAGCTTGGCGACTATCTCTACCTAGGAAAAGGAGAGGAATCGACAGGCGGACGACAAAGGCAGACCAATCTCGCCGATGCCTTTGAAGCCTTAATCGGAGCTATATTCCTCGACCAAGGTCTGACTGCCGCCAGGGATTTCGTTTTAGGCAAACTGGATAGCCGGCTTGACAGAATAAGAACTAGAGGGATAGGCCGAAACTACAAGGCCTTATTGCAGGAATTCACTCAAGCCGAGTATCAGCAACTCCCAGCTTACCGCGTTGTGGAAACCTCGGGCCCGCCCCACGATAAGGACTTCACCATTGAAGTCACACTCGAAGACAAGATACTGGGGACAGGCTCAGGAAAAAGCAAGAGAGCCGCTGAGATGGAAGCTGCTCGCTCAGCCTGGGAGGAACTGAAAACTAAGTGATCTCATTCGACCAAGGAAGTTGGCGGGTCACAATGCCGGCTGGAAGACTACAATTTCGGTAGCCCCAGGCAGCTCTCCCAACTTAAACTCCGCCTCGCTGGAATTCAGTGTCCTTACGTTTTTCTTGCCCTTCACAAAATCCTGAACGCCAGCTACAGGAAAGTCTAATTTGGGCGTTTTGTAATGCATGGGAACGACGACCTTAGGCTTCAAATCATCGCACACCTGGCTGGCAACATTGGCATCGATTGTAAAAAAGCCACCCACCGGGATAAACAATACATCTACACCGCCGATTTCGGCAACGTCCTCCCGACTAAGCCGGTGCCCAAGGTCACCCAAATGGCACAGCTTCAGTCCATCCACGGAAAAGCAGAACACGGTGTTGGTACCACGCTCCCCACCTTGGGACTCATCATGATAAGTAGCAATACCTTTGAACTGAATCCCCTTAACATCCTTCACACCACCATCCTTGACCACCTCAGGTTTGCCCGGCACCGATGAGACAGCATTATGGTCAAAGTGGTCGTGGCTTACCACGACAATGTCGGCGGCTTCGTTAACCGGCGCGTACCCAACACCACCGCCTGAAGTATAAGGGTCTGTGATTATCCTCAATCCCGTCTCAGAGGTAATCAGAAAGCAAGCATGTCCCAGCCATTTTAGTTTCATAACGACCCTCCTCCTATTTAGTCGAAGCCAGGGCCAAATTAACCAAGGTTCGGACACCGACCCCCGTGGCCCCCTTTACCAGGTAACCTCGCTCCTTGTCAGTGGTAGAAGTACCAGCTATGTCAATGTGCAGCCAAGGCGTATCACCAACAAATTCAGCTAGAAACTGCGCAGCGGTAATGGCACCACCCCACCTCCCACCCGTATTCTTTATATCAGCTACCTCGCTTTTGTTCAGCTCTTTATATTCTTCATACATTGGCATCTGCCACAAACGCTCCCCAGCCTCTGCTCCAGCCTTAACCAATCTATCCACTAACTCCTGTGTGTTGCCAAAAATCCCACTGCAAAAATCGCCCAGAGCCACATGGCAGGCGCCTGTTAGTGTGGCCACATCCACCAGCGGTGATAATCCTTGTTTCACGGCATACGCCAAGGCATCAGCCAAGATAAGCCGCCCTTCAGAATCGGTGTTTACCACCTCTATAGTCTTGCCATTCACGGCCTTCAAAATGTCTCCCGGCTTGGTAGCATTCCCCCCGGGCAGATTCTCAGTCGCTGGAACAAGAGCAGTGACATTAATCTTAGGCTTTAGCTGAGCAATCGCACTCAAGGCCGCCAGGACTGCCGCTCCACCCGCCATATCGCCTTTCATTTCAGCCATACCCTCTGACGGCTTAATGGATATCCCTCCTGAATCAAAAGTTATACCTTTGCCAATGAAGCCTAGAGTCTCGGATGAAGCCTTATCACCTTTATAACTCAGAACGATCAACTTTGGCGGCTGGCGGCTTCCTCGAGCCACCCCCAACAGCGCACCCATCCCTTCCTTCTCCATCCGCTCCCGGTCCAGAATGGTCAAACGAAGGCGGTGGGTCTTTGCCAGTCCCTCAGCCACACTTGCCATATCACTCGGCGTCATGTGATTAGCCGGCTCATTTACCAAATCTCGAGCCAAATTGGTAGCTTCCGCAATCACCTTCCCTTTTTCACACCCCTGCTCCAGAACTTGCAACTTCGCCGCATCCCTTTCCACGATGAGCAGTTCCTCAACATCACCATGTTCAGGTTCTTTAGTTATGTGCTTGCGGAATTTATACAACCCCAGAAGACCGCCCTCAACTATAGCCTGACATGCGCCCGCAGGCTCAATCCCACCAACACCACCACCATGCACGATAGTAGCTACGCGCCGACAATTCAATTTTCGCAAGGAGCGACAAAACTCCGCGGCCACACCACGAATCTTGTCCAGGGTAAACTCAGACTGCTTTCCTAACCCGGCAACAGCCACAATTCGCGCCGGAACTTTGCCCAGGCTGTGTATAATGCTCACCTCGTTGAGCTTACCCTTGATCTCACCCTGCTCAATGAGCTTAGCAATAGCGCCACCCAGAGCTTTGTCTACAGCGCCTGTTGCCCCACCTGGGCGCTCCACCCCTTCAAAAAGGTTGACTACAATGGCATCAGCTTCAATTCGAGTAATATCACCGACAATAACCTTAATCTTCAACTTCGCCTCCCAGATAATCAGATACCCACTCGATTCCCAACTCCTGCAGTTTCCCTCGGCCAGGGCTCCCATTTATTCTATCCCATCCCATCATAGAATAAAACGTCTCCTTGGCTTGCTCAAACTGATCTTTGTCAATACTGACTCCCTGCAACGGGCCTGAAGGCAAAGGGGTGAAAAAGCGCTGAGGTAAAACATCGTCTTTCCTGCCCAGCCCTTCCCGGATATTGAATGCACGGGTCATAGCCAAACAGCGCTCGCCGACTTTCATCAGCTCCCACACCGTGCTATTCCAGCCAGTAACTCCGCACACCAGTTCCTCTACCTGACGGTAACTGAAGGGCATGAAGTTGCACAGCACGAGGCAATCAATAAGGTGCTGCCAGCAACTATGATAAACAACCATCCTGACCTTCGACGGGCTAAGGTCATTCAAGGCCAGTGGCTCGAGCAAACCCAGGCCCTTGCCACTCTCCATCAAAGGGCCCTCACTGGTATACATACTGTCATGAACACTCATGGTATGGTCAGCTCCCTTGGGCGAAATGGCATAGCCAATACCTAGTCCTTGCTTGTAACGAGGATCGTGCATAGGAATTTCCTGCCCCTTGACGTGCAAAGCAAATTCCTCAGCCCCCTTGCCAATTGTATTAGCTGCCCTGGCCACTCCCTCAGCTAATATGTCACCGATGCCTTCCCGTTTGACAATCATGTCCACGAGTTGCAGCATAGCTGAAGCGTTACCGAAGTTGAGCTTGAGCCCTCCAGTGTCTCTTTCACTGAGGATACCCCGCTCATAACATTCCATGGCGAAGGCTACAGTCGCTCCTGTAGAAATCGTGTCCAGACCATGAGCATTGCATAGCTCATTAGCTTTGGCTATGGCCGCCAGGTCGTCAACGCCGCAATTGGAACCAAACGCAGCTAGAGTCTCATATTCTGGACCTCCGTAGGCAGGGTCAACTTGATACGGCTCGGACACCGATACAATTCGCTTGCAGCGGACAGGACAAGCATAGCAACTCCCTTGCCCTATCAGAATAGTCTCCTTCATTGCTCTGCCTGTTATTTTGTCAGCCTCCTCAAAGACACTCTGTTGGAGGTTGCGAGTTGGCAAGCCCCCATCCCTATTCAGCGCCCTGAGACTTACCGCCGTGCCCTGAGAACGAAAGCCTCCCATTACCAGGCCAACCACGTCTCTAAGCCATTTGGCCAAAGCACCTACCGCATCAGGGTTAGCCAATGCCGGACGATTGTGCCCTCTGACAGCAATAGCTTTCAGATTCTTGGAGCCCATCACCGCCCCCAACCCAGTCCGGCCAGCAGCATGATGAACATCATTAATAATAGCGGCATACCGAACCAGGTTTTCACCAGCCTGACCGATAATAGCCGTTCGAGCCAACGGTTCTCCCACATCAGCACGAATGATTTCCTGGCATTCGGCAGTAGTCTTGCCCCAAAGGTGGCTAGCATCCCTTATCTCCACTTCACCCTCTTTTATCCACAGGTATACCGGCTTTTCCGCCTTACCCTCAACTATTATGGCATCATACCCAGCATGCTTCAGTTCGGCCCCCCAATAGCCACCCACCTCAGCATCACCATAAGCACCAGTCAGCGGAGATTTGGCCCCGACACTATTTCTACCACTGCCGCCTACCGGAGCCCCAGTAACAACGCCGGCAGCAAAAACCAGCTTATTCTCTGAGCTGAACGGGTCAACCCCAGCTTTCAATTCCCTGAGGAGATAGTAGCTGATGAATCCCCGCCCGCCAAAGTAACGGCGGTAGAACCCGTCCCCGGGCTCATCAACCGAAATAGTCCCCTTAGTCAAGTCAACTCGCAGAATCCTGCCGTTATAGCCATAAGCCATGCCGTTCACCTCCACTGGAGATTTAGCGATTTATCTCACGTACTATTTTGTCTATCACTGGACCAATGTCCCTCGAAGTATCAACTGCGAAATGATTGCGCTTGATTCTGTCCACTCTTGGTTTCATCCGGCTATAGACCCCCCAACCAGCATCCGATTGGTCCTCCGGATTAGTCGCCTCACTACGTGCCTTAAGACGTTCGTAAACCGTCGCTGATGGTGCTTCGACGCGCACCAGAACAAGCTTTGCCCCTGTTCTGTCGCTGATACGGTAAAGACGTTCACGATTGCGTTCCGACAGGTTAGTAGCGTCAAAAATAAGTGGCACACCCTTATCCAAAAGCTCTTCAATAAGACTATGGCATGCCGAAAAGAGGTGAGTGCTTTCCTCAGAGCTATAATCAGGAGAAGGGAACAGAGTCTTGCGCATGGCATCGCTCTCCAAGATACAAAATGGCGAGTTTTCGGCTAATTTATGGCAGAAGAAAGATTTGCCTGTTCCTGGTAAACCGCTAACAACTACAAAGGCAGGGGTGGCTGTGGCTTCAGGAAGGATACCTAAGCTTTGTCTCAACTTATCTAAATCCTGGCTAAGCTGGATCTGCTCCATATGGCTCGTGAAATTATAAGACATTTGTCAGGTTGACGCTAGTATATCAGTTTCGGCAAACTTTCGACCAAAAATGTGACCCTCGACCGATGGTAGGCAAGAATCCCACGTGACCATCAACCTAAACAGCCTACTCCAGTTGACAAAAGGGGACAAGAGATTTACAATGCATACAAAATGATTGTGTACCAACTATAGGAGCACCAACTATGTATGATGCCAGAAAGCATATCTGTTTCAACGTAGGGAGGGTGATGCGTCGGGTATACGACCACTACGAAAAGCGGCTATCACCATTCAGTCTAACTCCACCACAATATTTTGTGTTCAATGCCTTGTGGATGGGCGATGGTATCAGCGTCGGTGAGCTTGGGGAGCGTGTTTCCCTTGACAGTTCGACACTGACAGGCATAATCGACAGGATGGAAAGAAGTGGCTATGTGGAGCGCCAGTTGAACCC
>JACKQG010007435.1_pt1 | contig 11032 bp, 12 predicted proteins | sample 8237621 | NCBI WGS metagenome assembly JACKQG01 (sample SAMN15677084, study PRJNA649215) | marine metagenome | biome: marine; feature: Black Sea; material: saline water; isolation source: suspended particulate matter (SPM) from the Black Sea western gyre | collected 2013-06-09/2013-06-10 | depth... | reverse complement strand
CACCAGCCCTGCCTAGTCATCAAGACAGCGCCGGACTTCTGAGAGCAGATTGTAGGCGGCCAGCGCCGGAACAGGCCGGGCGGCAAGGTGCGGCCCGTCGACTCCAGGGCGGACCCGGCCAGGGCCAAGATGCTGACCGGATTAATTCGTAACACCGAAAATATTAGCTCCGCCGACGTTGCCTACGACACCGCCTTTGAGGGCGCTGCCGGCTGCGGGTTTGGAGCCTGGCGGATCATGGCCCAATACGCCGACGACGAATCTTTTGACCAGGAGCTCGTTATCAAGCGGATCCGGAATCAGTTTAGCGTCTTCCTGGATCCCGACGCCCTGGAGCCCGATTATTCGGATGCGCAGTTTGGATTTCTAACCGAGCAAGTGCCGAGGGATGTATTTGAAGCTAAGTGGCCGGACAAAGACGCGACGCCCGTAACGGACGGCCGGGACGATACCGGCGGCTGGTGGATCGGCGACAATATACGAGTGGCCGAGTACTTCGACCGGGAAGAAACCAAGTCGACCCTTTACCTGGTTAAAGGCGAGAACGGCGGCGCCCCGACGACAACGGCCACAAAGCCGAAGGACGACAAGAGTATTTTAAAACAGCGCAAGGTAACAAAGCATAAATATGTTTGGTACCGGATCTCCGGTAGTCAAATACTCGAGGGGCCGACCGAGATCCCGGGCAAACTAATACCGATCGTGCCGGTCTTGGGGAAAGAGATCAACATCGAGGGCAAGGTAGCCCTGCGCGGCTGCGTCCGGTTTGCCAAGGATCCGCAGCGGCTTTACAACTATTACCGCAGCTACGGCGCAGAAACCGTGGCCCTGGCCCCCAGGGCGCCGTTTCTGGTTACGGCCAAGCAGCTCATGGGCTACGAGCGGCAATGGGACACCCAGGGCAAGAAAAATTATCAGTACTTGTACTATAACCCGGACCAGATGGCACCGGGACCGCCGCAAAGACAATTCCCGTCCGCCCTTAGCTCCGGGATTCAGAACGAGGTTTTAATCTCCGACCAGGAGTTTCACGACACGGTAGGGATACAGTTAGCCGGTATGGGTAAGAAGTCAAACGAGAAATCCGGTAAGGCTATCGTAGCCAGGCAGCGCGAGGGCGACGTCGGACAGTTTGCTTTTGTCGACAACCTGGCCCGGGCTATGGAGCTGTCTATCAAAATACTCCTGGGTATGATCCCCCACGTTTACGATATGCCGCGAGTGGTCCGGATCCTGGGAGAGGACGGCGCCGAGTCTTACGCGCAGCTCAACGAGGAGTTTGTCAACCCGGAAACCGGCAAACCGCAGCTCTTTGACGTTACCGTCGGCAAGTACGATGTTGCGGTAACGATCGGCCCGAGCTATTCGACGCAGCGCCAGGAGGCGGCCGAGTCGATGATCCAGTTTATTACGGCGGTACCGGACTCCGCGCCGGCGATTATGGACCTGGTAGCAAAAAATCTTGACTGGCCAGGGGCCGACGAAATCCAGGAGCGCCTGCAAAAACTATTACCGCCGGGCCTGGCACCGCCTCCGGAGGGAGAAGAAGGTTTGCAGGGACCGGGAGGGATGCCTCCGGGAGGGATGCAGCCACCGGGGCCGCCGCCGGATCCGATGGCGGACGCAATGATGGGCGCCGAGATAGAGAAGGCCTCCTTGGAGGTAGAGCAGGAAAAACAAAAACTTAGAAAAATGGGGGCCGAGGCCAGCTTGGCAGAGGTTAAGTTAGCGCAGGCCCAGGCGCCACAACCAGCGGGGTTTAATCAATGATATTAGAGCTCAAAGAACAGCAAAAGGAAATCATTAAAAATAGCGATATCGTCCTTATCTGCGGCGACGGCAAAGCGCTTTTGAAGGACATCAAGACGTTCCTCGATTGGAAGTTGCCGCACGACGCCTATTGCGTAGGTCGCTCGATCAAGGCCTATCCCGGGATCGTCACGCACTATGCCGACGTCGACGCCGACGCCGGGTTTTGGGTAGCCTCCAACGTCGAGAAGAACAACCCGGAGAAAGTAGGCGAGGCCGGCTATATCTGCAAACACACCTTAGGAGGCTGCCCGGCCTTTCATTTCGATTGGGAGATAAATGGCTGCCCCTGGGATATGGACGAAGTGCTCTGGCATGGATCTACCGGGCTCTTTGCGGTCCTCTCCGCTATTGCAATGGGCTACGAAAAGATAGTCATGGCCGGTATGCCGATCGACTCCAAAGGACATTGGTACTTTCCGGACGAGGAATACGGCCCTAAATGGACCATGGAAACGTACCAAAACTGGTTTGAATTCGCGGCGCTCGATGCGTCCAAAAAAGCAAGGTCGTTAAGCGGCTACACCGCCCTGTTATTGGGCGAGCCGACAAGGGGATGGTTGTCTGATGGGATCGCTAAGAAGCGTAGTGCCGACAAAAATAGTGCCCGGGAAGTGGTGGAGCCACGAAAAGATAGAGGATCTGGAAAGTCTGAGGCCGCAGCCGCCTAAAGACACGCTCCTGGTTGTGGGCGACGGCGCTGGTGTGGTAGAGGACCTGGATACCCTTCTCGATATGTGCGCGGCCTTTGGCGTAGCTTTCGACACCATGGCCATAAACTACAGCGTCTTGCTGGTGCCCTGGCCGATACAGCACTTTGTAGCCGGAGACAGTCATATGCCGGATATGCAAAGCCTGGCTAAAGAGCGAGTCCCGGAGGGAGTTATAAAGCATTGCTGGAACCCTAACAGCTTTGGCTTTGACGTCCGGTGGATGCGCAGCTTTGGCGGAGGTTGGGACGGCACGACGGCCACCCTGGCCATGAGGGTAGGCCTGGCCCTGGACTATACCAGGATCGTTTTAGCAGGCTGCCCCATGGATAACAGCGGGAATTGGTACAGCGACTCAATGCCGGAAACCGACATTAAAAAGAGCAAGGACCACCGGCACCATCTATGGAAATGGACCGAGATAGCCGGCAGGCCGATAGGCCGCTTTATCCGGTCCATGAGCGGAAATACAAAGGATCTTTTCGGATATCCTACAGTCGAATGGCTAATAGGACAAAGAGAGGCAGAGCAAGCATAAAACGTAAAAAATTGGGTATTGCCAAGGCCCGGCCAGGCTAAGGCGATCGCAAGAAACATTTAAAGGGCATCGTGGTGCCACGACATCACGCTTGCCCTTTTTTGTTTGCCCACTAACCGGCCGGCGCGGAATCGCCGAGATTATAGGTGAAGCATGGAGCCCCAAACTGATGAAAAATACGCCGGGATCGTAACAGAGGTCCCGGAGATCATCCCGGAATTTGCCGCCGAACCCGAACCGCCGGCACCGGAGAACACAGATCCAGTACCACCGGCGCCAGAGGGCACAGAGCCCGTAAGCGCCGAGCCCGTAAGCACAGAACCGCCGCAGGCTACCGGCACAGAGCCGCAGGCTTTACCGGCAGAACCAGCAAAGACCGACGATGCGCCAACGATTGAAGGCCTCAAAGATGAAATTGCCAAGCTGCACAATCGCTATGGGTACCTTCAACGGCAGATTGAGAAAAAGACCGAAGCACCCGCCGCAGCCTCGGCGGAGCCAAAAGCAGGAGAACTACCGGAAGGCGTACCTCCCAAGCCATTAGAGGACGATTTCGAGAACTATGTTGATTATGTAGAGGCCCTAACCGACTGGAAAGTAGACGCCAAAATAGCCGCCATGCAGCCAAAGCCAGGCGCACCCGGGGCGCCAGGAGGAGAACCATCCCCGGAGGATGTAGAATTTCAGGCAAAGCTGTTTAAAGGCCGAACTCTCCACGAAGATTTTGACCAGGTTGTTTTTGACGTAACCGTCCCGATCACTCACACGATGCTGGAGATTTTAAAAGCTGATAGTGAGCGACCGGCTGAGGTTGCCTACTACCTGGGCAAAAACCGGGCCGAGTGCCAGGCTATCGCCGGCATGACGCCTACAAGGGCCGCTATTGCTATTTCAAAAATCGAGGCCGGGATCCCGGTGTCGGCAGCTCTACCGCCGGCAGCAGGCCAACCGGCCGCACACGACCCTAACAAAAAGGTTGTTTCCTCTGCGCCCGAGCCCATATCTGCGGGCGGATCCGGCATGGTTATTACCAAGGATCCGAACAATATGGGGCAGTCAGAATATGAGAAGTGGAGGGCCAGCGGAGGAAAATAGCCGGGAGGTATAAGTGGGATCAACACACACAATCTTAACGCCCTCGATCATAGCGAAAGAGGCGTTAATGCTCTTAAAAAATAACCTGGTAATGGCAAACCTGGTGCATCGTCGATATAAACATGAGTTTAAAAAAGTCGGCGAGGAGATCACCATTCGCAAGCCGGTTAAGTTTCAAGTAACCACCGGCCGCACCCGGTCAACGACTACAATCACGGAGAAATCCATCACCCTGACCGTCGCCACGCAGGCGCACGTTTCCTGGGCCTTTAACTCAAAGGACCTGACGCTCTCGATCGATATGTATTCGGAGCGGTACATCAAACCCGCGATCGCGGCGATCGCCAACAAGGTCGACTCCGACCTGACCGCGCTTTATAAAGACGTCTGGAACGCGGTAGTCGAAACTACCGGGTATGTAACCCCGTATCAGTTTATCACCCTGGGTAACTGCGCCCAAAGGCTCGACGAGGAGGCCGCACCGCAAGAGGACCGCGCTATCGTCCTCAATCCGGCCGCGCATTGGTCCATAGCTAACGCGCTGCGGACCGTGTTCGTCCAGGACGTTGCAAAGCCGATCATCAAGAAAGGCTACCTTGCACGCCTGGCAAATTTCGAGGTCTTTATGGACCAGAACATCAAATCGCACACCATGGGTCATTGGGGCACCGGCTCCGGCACCGACGGTACCGGCCTTGAAGTTGCCACCGGGGCGCCTACGGGAACCTCGACGGCCGCGCTGGCTGTCTGCGATTTCGACGTTGTCGACACCAAGGTCCTGAACGTCGGAGACATCTTCACTATCGCCGGCGTTTACGCCGTCAACCCTATGAGCGGGGAGTCTACCGGGGCGCTGCGTCAGTTTGTTGTCACGGCCGCGGCCAGCCAGGCCTCTACCGGGACTACCACGGAGTCGCCTTTAACCGTTTCCATTAAGCCGGAAATGATTAACACCGGGGCGTACAAGACGATCGACACCTATCCGCCCGGTGGCGCTGCTATCGACGTTTTAGGCCAGATCGACAAACAAGCGCCTCAAAACCTGGCATTTCACAAAAACGCCTTTGCCCTGGTTGTTGTTCCCATGGAGCTGCCGAGCGGATCGCCTTTCGCCTCTCGCGCTACCGACGAGGACAGCGGCCTTAGTGTCCGGGTCGTAAAGGCCTACGACATCGACAAGGACGACGACGTTATCCGGATTGACATTCTCTACGGTGTCAAAACGCTGTACCCGGAGCTGGCAGTAAGGCTTTTCGGCGCCCAGCAGTAGGATTAACCTTTAACCATTCGGGGGCCTCCGCCCGAAAGGAGGCCTCCTTTTGAGGCTTTAATGGACCAAAACACAGGGATCAGACGACCGGGGATCTACTTTAGAAACTACGGATCCAACCGGGCCAAATCGTACCCGGCCTGGCGGTACCATAAATATCTGGACGCCAAGATCGTCAACGATACCGCCGAGGACATCGAGGCCCAGGAGGTAGGCTACGAGCACCTTGACACGATAGTGAAGTCAAGCCCGCACCTCTTGAACCACATGGCCGACCTGGAGGACCTGAGCGCCAGGCAGTTAGCACAGTACGCCCTGGAAGAATTTGAAATCGACCTCTCGCCGGAAGTCGGAGAGGAAAGATTAAGAGAACATATACGAGCCCTGACCTTTGCGTCGCCAAAGAACAAAGATAGGATCGTGCTTTTAGCGCAATCCATCAAAATGAACTACGACGAAACGGTTAAGGAGATCCAACGTCTTGCAAAAGGCTTTGAGGAAACCGAAACACAGGTGTTTTATGGCTGATGAACTGATAGGAAAAATCGGATACACCAGCGACGGGCTCATATTTTTTATTATGGACGCACAGACTCCCGACGGCCAGAAGATGTCGGCCACGTTCACATATAGCCCCGAGCAAGCCCTTGAAATAGCCGAAAAGCTGACAGCAGCGGTACACGCCGGCTTTGACGCCAAGAAGGGCCAGGAGGCTAAAGAACATGGCAGACCTGACCGCACTACAGATAATATCGGCGGCACTTAGGATAAACGGCAAGCTCGCCGCCGGAGTATCGGCCGCCGGAGCTGATGCAGTTGACGGCCTGGAGGCTCTAAGAATCTTCATTCGAGAACTTGGCCCCGGGATGGTCAATGTTTCTACCGTCGACACACACGCCCTTTCCGCCGGAACCGAGAGCTACACGATCGGAGCCACCGGCACGATCGTTACGACCAGGCCGGATCAGATAATAGCCGCCTATGTTGCGTCCGGAGGCCTCGATCATCCTGTATCTGTAATAGGAGAAAAGGAGTACTCCGAAATATCACAGAAGGACCTGGGCTACGATTGGCCGACAAAGCTATGGTACAGTCCCGGGTATCCCAACGGAACCATATACCTCTGGCCACCGGGCGGCGGAACCCTAACCATTCACTCCAGCAAACCCCTCTCCGACCCGACGCTTTTAACAACCTCCATACAATTTCCGGGACCTTATGACGCTTTCCTGAAATGGAACCTGGCTTGTGAGATCGCGCCGGAATTCGGCCAGGACCCCAAGCCCTTTTGGGTTGCCAGGGCAGAGATTACGAGAAATGAGATCATCAACCTAAACGCCGCGAATCGCATAGAGGCCGCAAAGAGCGACCTGGCCACGACGAGCCGCTGGCATATAGACCAAGGATAAAGCCATGAGCACAAGAGCGCTGCAATTCGAGCTTTTACTAAACGGGATCTTACACCCGACGACCGGCGCGCCGCTTGCTGCCGGTACCGTTGATTTCTACGCTGCCGGCACGACCACGGCAAAGAATGTATGGACATCCAAGGCCAAGGCCGGCGCCGCCACGTCTGTCACCCTGGGCGCCGACGGCACCAAGCAGATTTACGGGGACGGCGAGTATAAGCTGGTAGTCAAGGACTCCGCCGGCGCGACGCACTACACCTGGGACAACGTGCGCTGTCAGTATCCAAACTTTAGCGTCGTCACCAAAACGGCTAACTATACCGCCACGATTGACGACGACGTTATCCTGGTCAACACTTCCGGCGGGGCCAGGACGATCACGCTCCCGGCAGCGGCCACGGTAGGCCACGCAATTATAATTAAAAACATCGGGGCCAATAATTGCGTAATAGACGGCGACGGCTCCGAAACTATCGACGGATCCGCGACCTACACGATTACAACTCAAAACGAAACCGTTACGCTTATGTCGGACGGCTCAAACTGGTACGTTTCCGTTACCCTAACAAAGTCTCTCGTCGACGGCATGGGCTACGCCGCCGACGCCGAGGCCAGCGACACTTACGTTATTACCCTTTCGCCGGCACCGGCCGCGCTATACGCCGGCATGATTGTGTCTTTTAAGGCCAATACCGCGAATACTGGAGCGGCTACCTTAAACGTAAACGCCCTGGGCGCAAAAAATATCTTAAAAAAGAACGACCAGGCTCTTGTTACCGGCGACATTGAGGCCAGTCAAATAGTTGTGGTTATTTATGACGGCACAAGTTGGCAGATGGTTAGCCAGTTGGCAGGTGGCATTAATGTCGCCACCGACATTGGTGCGGCGTTAAGCGTACTCGGAACTAACTCCGCCGGAACAGCATTGGAATGGACTACGAATGTAACCAGAATAAAAACCGGAACCTATACAGGTGACGGGTCTACGAGCAAGGCGATAACAGGAGTGGGGTTTCAGCCAAAGTTTGTAATGATTTGGGATCACACCAGTATCGTTACTCCGGCAGCGTCTAATTGCTATATGAAACTTGACCAATCTTGGGGTGACATTGCCTATAGGATGCACGATGCGACAGCGGCAGCCAATCAAATTAATTCGTTGGATGCTGACGGATTCACGGTTGACGACGCCGGCACGGATGCCGACCCCAACAGAAACGGTAGGGTCTATGATTATTTGTTATTAGGGTGATGATAATTACACAATTTACCACGCTGATTGCATGGAGGTGTAAAAATGCAAGTCTTTATTTTAGTAGATGAAAATAACATTATACGAGACATGGCCACGGAATGGGAAAACTTGTCTCCTGGCAGAGCTGCAACAATGACGAAATATTTAACAAACAGGGGCGGGACTGTCGGGGATGAATATAATCCTACTGAAGCTACATGGACGCCAAGGCCGGAGAATTACCCACAACCAACGTCTGAACAGATTGCAGCGCAGGAACGAGAGGCCTTAATACAGGCGAAAATGCGGGAAATGGCTGAGGCTGAATTGATTAAAGCCGGATTGCTGACAGCACGAAACGACCTTACGGCATAACATGAGGACAAAATGCCAACAAAACCACTACCCATAGCCGGAGGCCTCAACAAAAACATTGACGCCAAGGCCATCCAGCCGGGACGCAATGCGGCCATGATGGACTGCTACGTCGACGAGCAGGGCAACATCCACCGGCGCCCGGGCCTGGTAGAGCTTTGCGACCTGGGCGAGTCGTCACCGATCGACGGGCTTGTCTGGTGGCCCGAGCAAGAGCTGGCCATAGCGATCACTAATACCAAAACCTTTAAGATCACCGACAAGATCGGGGCTAACAGCCAGCTCACAAACAATACCTTTCAGTCGTTAGAGCGGGTGCACTTTGCCAACTTGGGGACCGCGCTATATGCCGCCAACGGTGCCAAGATACAGGGCATTTCAACAACGGCCGTAACTGAAATGGTCGACGCCGACGCCCCGACGACGGTTAGCCATCCCGGGGTTTTGGATCGTTACTTGCTGGCCAACGAGGTAGGCACCGCCAATTTTCATCATTCGGACGTAAACGCCCCGACGACATGGAGCGCCAACCAATTCGAGGCCGAGGCCCAAAGCGACAAACTGATGGCCCTGGGAGTATCGAGCTTAGAGATCCTTTTACTTGGTGCCCGGACGGCGGAAATGTGGCGAGACGACGGCGTTACGCCCTTTGTGCGGGAATTACAGGGTTACGTCCAATCCGGGACCCTATCGAAACACTCTTTGGCTTGGTGCGGAGGCCCCTGGATGTGGTTGGATCATACGCGCCAGGTAATTATGCTGGACGCCAGGACTCCCAGGGTTGTCTCCATGCCGATCAACGACTATCTCCAGGGCTTTGGTATTATAACCGACGCTATGGGTGACTTTATTCTTTTCCGTGGCCGGCCGTTTTATGTGCTTACGTTTCCGAGCGACGAGAAAACCCTGGCCTATGACTTCCTCCTGGATAACTGGTACGAGTGGGGCAAGTGGAGCGATGCACACGCCGAGTATAACCGCTGGCCCGGGAATTGTAGCTGTCTGGCCGAAGCCTGGGGCACGACGCTGATAGGCGACAAAACCACCAGCAAGATTTATAAGCTGGAGCCCGGGACGTACCAGGACGACGGCGGGACGCTGCGGACCATGATACAGACCGCGCCTTTCGATTGGGGCACCGTGTCCAGGAGAAAGCGCTGTAACGGGCTGTATTTCAGGTTCAAGGGTAAAAACGTCATAGCCGGGACGACGTATCAAATCATGGTGAAGTGGCGAGACGACGGCGCCGATAGCTGGACCGGCGAGAGGCTTGTCAATATACACAAGGACGCCGGGAATATAATGAGGGCGGAAACAACTCGCCTGGGGATGTACTACACCCGACAATGGGAATTCTCTATAACCGACAACGTAGAACTGATATTAACGAATGTTGAGGAAAATTTCGAGGTATTGGCTAACTGATGGGGAAAATACGCATAGTGCCGCCCAGGAGGCCGAACGATCCGACAGAGACAGGCCTGTTTTTCCAGAACGTCGCCAGGGAGATCAACAAGACGGCTCCGGGATCATGCACGCTCACAGCCAACGCGGGCACGACAACGGTACTAGACATAAACGTATTGACGACGAGTATTATACTGCTTTTTCCGACATCGGCCAATGCCGCCGCCGATGTGGCCGCCGGCAATGTGTACGTATCGGCAAAAACCAACGGCACCAGCTTTGTGATAACGCACCCGAACAACGCCAATGCCGACAAAACCTTTGATTATGTGGTTTTAGCACTATGAAAATCTGCTTAATATTACATAAATACGGCGTACCGCTCGATGATCCTTGCTGTTATCCGCTCGGCTTTATGTACGTTGCGGCGACAATGAAGGAACACGGCCACGACGTTAAGGTCCTAAACTACAACCTTTGGGACTACGACCTGAAAGAGGAGCTAAAAGGCCAGGACATAGCCATGTTTACAGGGTTTGAAGAATTCAAGCCGTACATTCTAAGGGACGCGGAGCTCTGTAATAATATGGGGATCAAGCCGGTAGTCGGCGGCGCCCTGGCCACATTCGGAGGCCTGCCCGGGTTTCCCGGATCCGTTCATATTGGAGAGATCGAGGAGGCCGCTGATATTAACCGGATCCCGCTGCCGGATTACGAGGCTTTCGGGATAGACGAGTATCACAAACGACACGACATAAAATATATGGGAGTATTGACGGCCCGGGGCTGCCCGTATTCCTGTACGTTCTGCGTTCAAACCTGCAAATTCAGACAGCGGGACCTCGAAGGCGTGTTTTTAGAGATCGATACCTATCGAGAGAAGTACGGCATTGAAATGGTAGTCTTTAATGACAATACGATCAACATCAACAAGCCGCGCTTTATGAAGATTTGCGCCGGCATGAAGCTAAGGGGCGCCTGGGGCGCCGCTATTCGCTGCCAGCCTTTCGATGAGGATATGGCCACGGCGGCCAAAGACAGCGGATGCAGTTACCTGGTGGTAGGCGTCGAGTCGTTCGACCAGGCCAAGCTGGACCGGATGAACAAGAAAATCAAGGTGCGCTCGATCGTCCGGACGCTGAACCTGCTGCATAAGTACGGGATCGACTACCACGGGAATCTATT
>JACKQG010007434.1_pt1 | contig 11032 bp, 9 predicted proteins | sample 8237621 | NCBI WGS metagenome assembly JACKQG01 (sample SAMN15677084, study PRJNA649215) | marine metagenome | biome: marine; feature: Black Sea; material: saline water; isolation source: suspended particulate matter (SPM) from the Black Sea western gyre | collected 2013-06-09/2013-06-10 | depth... | reverse complement strand
GTTACTTGGACATACGTTACGCAAGAATAAATGTTCTGTAGATATTAAGTATCCAAAAAATAACTGCAAATTGTATGGGCCGCCTGCCAAATTTGCTCAGGTAATAACAAATCTTTTAAACAATGCGATAGATGCAAGTATTCAAGGTGGAACAATCAATATAATACTTGAAGAAAGTATTGACTATATTGAGATTTTTGTACAGGATTTTGGTGTTGGTATTCCTGATGAGAATCTTTCAAAAATATTTGATCCAATGTTTACTACGAAACCATTTGGAGAAGGTACAGGTTTAGGGCTCACTATTATTTACGATATTGTTTCTAACGAATATAATGGTACTATTTCAGTGGAAAGCTCACCTGAAAATGGAACCGTTTTTGCAATAAAGTTTCCCAAAAAGGCTGAATAATGGCAAGAAAATCTAAACAGATCGAACCATCAGGAAAAACCCTCTTATTAGTCGATGATGATCTTGAATATTTATCCATCAATCGGCAAATGTTAGAACGTGAAGGACACAATGTGTTGGTTGCGAAAAATGGTCCCGAAGCACTTAAGAAATTGAAAGATCAACACATTGATCTAATGCTATTAGATTATTATATGCCGGGGATGACTGGTGAAGAAGTGGTGGAAAAATTGCGTAAATTTAATCCACACGTGCAGATTATTTTACAAACAGGATATGCAAGCGAAAATCCACCAAGAGATATTCTAAATCGACTGGATATTCAGGGGTATTATGATAAAAGTGAGGGTCCAGAAAAATTATTACTGTGGACAGATGTGGGATTAAAAGCGGCATTTTCAATTCAACTCTTAGAAAAGAGCAGGAGAGGCCTTCAATATATATTGGATGTCACTCCAGACTTACACAAAATCCAGCCCTTGGATGATCTTTTACAGGGCATACTTTGGCAAATTTCAGGATTGTTGGGCGCTGTCAACTCCTTTTTGGCAGTTTTTCCTGAAGGTGGTTATATTCCGTTTGAGCCGGTGGAAACGGAAAGTTTTTTGGCCATGGTGAAAGACTCTGAGTTAGTCATCCGCGCTTCCACCGGACGTTTCGAAGTAAGTCATAGCATCCGAAAAAGTTTAGAAGATGAAAAAGTTTCAAGTATTAATGATGTATTGATACATGGGCAAATTAAAGTTGTTGAATTGAGTACTATCGTGCCCCTTTTAGTAGGTGAAGCCACGCTCGGAGTTATGTACCTAGACCGACCGGCGATACAGAAGGAAAATTTAGATATTATCCAACTATTTGCTAACCAAGCTGCTGTGGCAATACAGAATGTGCAGTTATATGAAATGGCTGCAATTGATTCCCTCACTGGTGTTTATGGCCGTGGTTTCTTTGAACAGGTGGCCTTAAGGGAACTGCGCACGGCCTATCGATCCCAACAAGAAATTTCGATGTTAATGGTTGATGTAGATGATATGAAAGCCATCAATGATGGACATGGTCATTTAGTAGGTGATGATGCTCTCACTACCATTGGAAAGGTGCTTAAGCAGGCAACGAGGGGAAATGATGCAGTCGGGCGTGTTGGGGGAGATGAATTTGCGATTATCTTACCCCAAACTCCGACTGAAGGTGCTATTAGAGTAGGGCATAGAATATTTGAAATGATGAAGGATCAATACATTGTTGGGTCTAGTGGCAATATTCCATTAAAGGTCAGTATTGGGACTTGTGAGATAGAAAGGAGTACAATCTCTAAAGATGAGATTATTCGCCCCGTGACCAGAGAGTATTTCATTGAAATTTACGATAAGATTGTGCAGTCTGCTGATGATGCACTGTACCGAGCAAAAGATGGTGGGGGCAACCAGGTTTCTGAAGGAAATCTCGTGCGTTGGCGATGATATTGTTTAAGGTTTTAAACAAACTTGGGGAAATTCTTACATAACCCACTCAAAATTGTTGGGCAGGCTAGCAACACAAGAAAACTAGCCTTCTTGATAAGGTCGGCGTTAAGCGCTGGGGGAATTAGCACTTGACGTGGCGTCAGATGATTCCTATCGTTGCCTAATTCTAATTTTTCGACCCCCGTCCCCCCCCCCAGTCGCTTGCACGCCATGTTAGACGGTTTGATTTAAACTGGTGCGAGAGTACCAGTCCAGATAAGCCAACACAGTACGGATTTAGCTGAAAGACTCAGAATAATATAGACGCGTTCGCCAAACAGGTAATCCTTCCAGCGGCCCACTTTTTTGTATTGCAATACCATGTTGATCGCAAAAATGTTAAAGAACACAAACAGTGTCGGAACAATGGCATAAACAAAATCTGGCGGCTTTGCATCACCAGAGTTTACAGCACCCGCAAAGTACAACATAATTGCTACCCACGGGACAAACCCCGCAACACAGCCGTAAATAAATGCTGTCCAATTTACCTTTTGGGTGTGCTGGTTATGTAACTCCATCAATATTCCAAAAAGATTCATCGTGGCATTAAGCGTGAAGATAAGGATGATTGCTCCTAGATCCCAAAGCCCAATCAACATGCCAATTAGTACAATCATTAGCGATGAGCTGAGAGCATATTCGTAGAATCGGACTGGATTCATGCCCTTTTTTAAGTTTTCTACGTAGCGCCCATAGCCTACGGTTGCCAAATAGAAATGTGCAACGGCTGAGATCAGCAAGAACATCGCAACCGCTGGGCCAAATGGTAGCTCATAGAATAACTGTGATTTCGGGTTCAATGACATGGTGGCAACATCGAAGTTCAGGTAATTTGTGAAGATGGGGTATGTAGTGTCATTGCTAACAAGGATCATGAATAGACCTTGTACTAAATGAAGAAAACCCATGATGAGATTGAACCGTTTTAGACCAGAAAATCTCTTATTCATAGTATTCGTTGATTCTGTCATATTCTTTTTCTCCTTATTTTTAAATGATTTTGTTTACCGTCTTACTCATGAATGATAATTCTTTTCGATCGATCTGGCAATGAACCATTGCGCGGCAAAATAGAAGCTCAAATTCATGCCGCGCCCGGCAAGGAATGGGTGGCGAAATTTGTTGATCGCCAATATTGAATCTGAGAGAACAAAGAGCAAGGCACCGATAAAAGCAAGCATGGCCCAGCGCTCTTTGTGTTGGTCCCATTGATCCCAGGCAGAGTATGCCATGGTGAGGATGACGACAATATAGAAAATCACTGGGATAGTCATATCACCCAAACCAGGCGCCAGCACCAAATAGATGGTCACGCCAAAAGCAATCAGCAGCAATGCGGGTATCCAGGAAATTCGCCAAGGGCGCTTTGCTTGAAATGCGGCGATATATACCAAATGAGCAATCAGGAAGCTTATTAGCCCAAATACGAATAGGTCGAAAGGCAGCATGAGCAAGATGTCGCCGCTAAGCGAAAATAGCAGACCCACAAGCACGAGAGTCTTATAACGTTTACTGATCGGCGGTTTTGCCAGTGTCGACAGGGTAATGATCAAAGATGTTGTCAGGGGCTTGAATATATATATTTGTAAGGGCGGACCGTTATATTCGGCCCACATATGTAAAACGGCCGATATGATTATCGCTACGGTCAGGATGATATTTGACATGGCAAACCTCCTTGATAGGCTGATTCTTGATTATAACTAAAAATCGAGGTGCCTAGCGGCTATTCCCACAAAGCCTTTTGTCCATGATTGTGTGACATCTTTGCTCAAAATGTGAGTTTTATTACGGCAATTCCTAGAGAACTACAATTTATGCGCAAAGAAATCGTTGTATAATGAATCATGCTCTTTGAGCAATCTGGAGTACAGGTTTAATTATGAGGAGATTTGAACGATCATGGAATTGGCACCTGATCCTAATCATTTGGATGCGCTCAAATTGCGCACTTATCGTTTGGGGTTGGGGTTAGCTTCAGGCATCCTGACTTTACTATTGCTACAAACTCTGCTGACCGGCCCGCTAAATCCAGAGGAGCAATACCTTTTTCCAATAGCGCTGGCGTTCTGTATCGGTTTTCTGATATTGTTCCGCATTTATGGGCATCGTTTCTTGCCGATCTTCGAAGCACTGGTTTATGCACTAATTTTCATCTATGACCTGACCCACTTTCTGCAAGGGTTAAACATTGCCAGAATGACAAATTCGCCAATCGATTTCGATCGTTTTTTGATCTGGCTGGCTGTGATTTATGTTGTTGCATTTATGTATTTTCCTACCCGATGGGCCATGGTCGCATCGGGTATTTTTGTGGCTAGCCTGGCTATACCTTCAGGTTATCATCTTTGGGTTGTCCGAAATTGGTTGACCTTTGCGCAGGATTTCGCCATGTTGCTAAATATTATGGCTTCAGGGGTGGTGTTCAGTATTCTATTTTATACCCTGGCAACATTGAAAGAATCTTTTGCTGAAGCGATTAGTACTGCTAGAACGATGACTAAACGCGCCGAGGTGGATCATCTTACACAAATATACAGCAGAGCAAAGATCTTTGAAATTTTGGAGTGGCATCTTGTGGATTCGAGCGCATCTGTGCGTCCGTTTTCAATTTTGGTGGCGGATATTGATGATCTTAAACACATAAACGACACTTTTGGACATACTGCCGGTGATGAAATCCTGAAACTGACAGCTGATGCCATGCGCCGGGTGTTGCGTCGGTCTGATGCATTCGGTCGTGTTGGTGGGGACGAGTTTTTGGTAATTTGCCCCGATACTGGTGAAGAAGAAGTGCAAAGATTGAAAACACGCCTGATTCGTGCGGTTGCGGAAACCAGTAATCCGTTTGGAAAGTTGTCCATCAGTTGCGATGCGGCAACGTGGAAACAAGGCGATACAGTTGAAACACTATTCCACCGAGCCGATCAGGCAATGTATCAGAACAAACTTCGCAATAAAATATCGTCTTCCACTCTCTCTGTCCTGTGAACTGGCGCCCGCGTTTCATCTATGTATTAATTTTGCTTGGGGGAATGCTATATCTAAGCTTTGTCAGCCGTCCGTCATTGCAATCACATGGGCAATTTCAACCTTTGGCTGTTTTGCCTTTTGACGAAAATACGCTCACAGTGATTACTCTCAATATGTTGCACGATTATCCGGAATTCTCCTATCTGCAGCAAAGGATCGCGCTGGTACAGGATGCTCTTCAAGTTATGGAGCCTGATATTGTACTGCTCCAAGAAGTTCCCTGGCGGCCAGACATTGGCTACGCGGCTCAGATGTTGGCCAATGGTGAATTTGCCTGGGCTTATGCCCGTGCTAACGGTAACCGATATCTTTTGCGCTTCGAAGAAGGGGAAGCTATCCTCAGTCGTTATCCACTCGAAGTTGTGGAAGTACATGAGCTCAAGCCGCAGTCGCGCCCGTTAGAGCACCGCATTGTTCTTCATGCGCGAGCGCATTTTCCCCAGGGTGATTTAGATTTGTTTGTCACCCACCTGACCCATCGGAACGCGCAGGTTAACGCAGCCCAAGCAGCAGAACTCTATCGTTATGTGGAAGCCGCTGCTGGGGATGCGTCAGCCTTGATTGTTGGTGATTTTAACGCCCAACCAGATGAGCCAAGCCTACAGCATTTTTCAGGCTGGGTGGATCTTTTTCTGCAGGCACATCCCAATGACCCAGGTTTTACTTGCTGTGTAAATAACGTGACCAGCACATCTGCTGCGCCAAACAAACGTGTCGATTATATCTTCTTTCGCCCCGGCACAAGCGCCCCTTTTCTGAGTGTAGATGAGGTGAACATCATTTTAAACCAGCCCATAGATACTCCGGATGGCCTGCTCTGGCTTTCCGATCACTTTGGTTTGCTTGCTCGCATGCGGCTATCGGCGAAGGAATAACTGAAGCTATATCACTGAGATCGTTGTACTCTACCTAAGCCTCAGGCAAGTTGATTGAGTTTCAGTCCTCGATGTTGGAGGTGATAGTGCGGATTGCCCCCGCGTTTTTAAAGGCCAGGGATATCAGCTTTTCGTTCCCTGTGGCTGCCAGCGCAATCATATTGCCGCCGCGTCCCCCACCCGATAGTTTTGCTCCCAATGCGCCCGAATCGAGAGCGGCTTGTACTAGCCGATCTAATGTTGGTGAAGAGACGCCCATCTCTTGGAGCAATGCATGATTTTCGTTCATCAATGGACCGAGCCGGACTGGGTGACCGCTCTCTATCGCAGCTCGGGCTGATTTGGTAATACTGCCCACCGCGGCAAAGAACGCTTCAAATTTCTTGGGGTTGGCCTGCCATCTCAGGCGCACATCGCCGACAGTCTCTTTGGTAGGGCTGGCGATACCTGTATCCCCTATTATGATGGTGAAGGGGTTGGTGATGTTGAACGTTTCGATAGGGTGACCTTTGACAAAGTAAACCGGCTTGGCGAAGGTGACCACAGTGTTATCAATTCCAGAGGGGGTGCCATGGTGAATCTTTTCGACCTCGAAAGCAATTTTGGAAACTTGCTCATTAGCCATTGGTTGACCCAAGAAGCCTGCCATAGCGCGGATCACAGCGACAGAGACCGCGGCCCCGGAGCCCAAACCCGAGGCCACAGGGATAGTCGAGGTAACTCTCAGGGTGCAGGCGGGGATACGGGAAATCCCCAGGGAAGCAGTAACCCCTTCAATCGCGGCAGCCAACGGATGGTCCAGGTTGAGTTCATCCAGCCTGGTATCAAGATCAATGTTTGGGGCTTGAATGCGCACTACACCTGGATCCCCATTAATTTCAGGAGTCACGCTTGCATTTGCACGCACCTGGTGAACGGGTATGGCGATCGCAGGCTGTCCATAGACGACAGCATGTTCGCCAAACAGGATGATTTTTCCGGGGGCGTGGGCGGAATAACTGGGCATGAGAGCGGAGCGTTCTATGAGATGTAGAAAATGAGTAGAACGGTGAATCCGTAAAGTACGATGGCGAGTTGTAAAGGGCGGTCTGAGAGGATCAGATCTTCGGGCGCGCCGCCTGTGTTTTTAACCTGAATCAAATATTGATAGCGAAAAATGCTGTAAATGATAAAGGGGATCGTCAGCATCATGGTGTGGCTTCCCGGCAGATTGGGGGCAGAAAAAGTATACAGGCCGTAGGTGATGATGGTCAGGCCAGAAGCCAGGGTGGTAAGTTGGTCGAGGAATTGGAGCGTGTAACCGTCTAAGACGCGGCGATGGGCGTTCTCGCCCTCAGCTAGTAATCCCAACTCGGCTCTCCTTTTACCAGCGCCAATGAGTAAGGCCAGGAAAGTAGTAAAAATATACAACCAGGGAGAGAAGCGCTCGACATCGATCAGGGTGACTCCAGCCGCTACGCGAATTACATAGAAAGATGCAAGAATAATGATATCGAGCAGAACAACATGTTTCAGCCACTTGGAGTAAGAAAGGTTGAGTAGCAAATACAACACGCCGATGGCGGCAAAACTTGGAGAAAGCAAGTAGGCGGCTGGCAGTGCCAAAAATAAAATGAAAATTGCCGCTCCCCAGGCAACCGGGACGGGGAGGTCGCCCGCTGCAATAGGGCGGAAGCGCTTCTTTGGATGTTTGCGATCCGCTTCGATGTCGGCGATATCGTTAATCAGGTAGACAACGCTGGCTAAAAGACTGAAAATGAAGAAGCCAGCGATAATATGTAAGAACGCTGGAAGATTGGTCAGTTTGCGGTCGAATACCAAACCCACAAAGAGGAAGACATTTTTGGCCCACTGTTTGGGTCGGAGTGCTTTGATCAGAGTGGTGAACATGGAAGAAATGATATTAGGGATTTAGGGATTAGTCAATTGGAATTCAGTTTTCAGTAATCAGTATGTAGTGATCAGTTACCAGCCTTTGCATTCTAATATTTGTTTACGGGCTGATGATTGACCACTGGTTACTTGGGTTACAATAAACCTATGCCTAAAAAATTTCGAGTGGATTTGCTGCTGGTGGATCGCGGTCTCGCTGAGAGTCGTTCTCTGGCTCAACGCCTGGTGATGGCTGGACAAGTGCGCGCCGATGGGCAAGTAGTATCAAAGCCGGCAGTGAAGGTATCACCTGATGTGCAGTTGACGGTTGATCGTGGACCGCAATTCGTATCACGGGGCGGTGAAAAATTACTTGCTGCTTTCAATGAATTCGATTTAGATGTTGGTGGACGAGTCTGTGCGGATGTAGGTGCTTCTACCGGCGGATTCACAGATTGTTTACTCCAGCACGGAGCAGAACGAATTTATGCCATTGATGTCGGTAAGGGTATTTTGCATTGGAAACTGCGCAAGAACCCGCGCGTGGTGGTCATGGAAGAAACCAATGCCCGCTTTGTGGAGAATTTGCCAGAACCGGTGAGTTTTGTGACCATAGATGCATCGTTTATTTCGTTGAAAATTCTGTTGCCGGTTATTAAGGACTGGACCTCACCCCCTCCCCCCCTTCCCCCCTCCCCCTCTCCATTGATGGAGAGGGGGAGGGGGGTGCCTGCCAAGGAGGGGGGAGGGGGTGAGGTTATCGCGCTCATCAAACCCCAATTCGAAGCTGGCAAGAAAGAGGCTGCGCGTGGCAAAGGGGTCATCCGCGACCCCGAGGTTCATCGTCAGGTCTTGTTTGATGTGCTCGAATTTACACATAATGAGCAGTTTGTCATCAAAGGGTTGAAACGCTCCCCAGTTTTAGGACCTAAAGGGAACGTGGAGTTTTTAGCCTGGCTAGGTCTTGATGAGGGTAAAAAACTCTCAGAAAAATGGCGCGATTGGGTTGATGAAGTTGTATTATCGTAAACGTATCCTGCATGGGAATGAATTCACCATGCTACACAACAACGCCTGATAAATCAGGCTAATAATTAAAAACTCCATTCATGGGGCGCAGTCTCTTAGCCCGGCGATGAATCGCCGGGCGGGGTGGGAATTTGTTTACCATGATCAAAAAAGACCGCATGTTCTACCGTTTCTCGGCGTATGGCTTCCTTAAGAACCTGCGGTTCTTCGAGCCGTTCATAATCTTGATATTCCGCGCCAATGGACTGAGCTTCTTTCAGATTGGTTTACTTTATTCAGTTCGAGATCTGACCAATAACCTGATGGAAATCCCCACCGGTGTGTTGGCCGATGCCTTTGGACGACGACGTGCTATGGTGCTGGCATTTTCGGCGTATTTGGTTTCGTTTTCCATTTTCTATTTGTTCGATGATTTCTACATTTATGCTTTGGCAATGGTGTTTTTTGGTTTGGGAGAGGCCTTCCGTTCCGGTACACATAAGGCATTGATCTTGGAATATCTCAAGCGGCATGACATGCTCGACTTGAAAGTATCCTATTATGGCCGCACGCGGGGTGCATCTCAGCTGGGCTCAGCGTTCAATTCTTTGATCGCCGCAGGGCTGCTTCTCATTACTGGTGACTACCGCACCATGTTCCTGGCGGCTACCATCCCTTATGTAATTGATCTGCTCAATCTAGCCACTTATCCTAAATTTCTGGATGGAAAACTTGTTGCGCTAGAAAAAGGTGCTTTTTGGGGGCAGGCGAAAGCCACGTTCAAGGATTTCAAGGATATTTTCAGCGACGTGTATGCCATGCGCAGTATTTTCAACAGCGCCAGTTTTACCGCCTTGTTCAAAATCACCAAAGATTATCTCCAACCTATCCTGGAGACATTTGCCCTTGCTCTGCCAGTTTTATTATTTGTGGATGATGTGGAGCGCAGTGGGATGGTGATCGGTGTAGTTTATTTCTTTATCTATTTGTTGACCAGCTACGCATCTCGAAATTCAGATATAGCCTCACGCCGTTTTAGGAATTTAGCAAGAGCAATAAATATCTCTTTCCTCGTCGGGGTGGGTTTTCTCTTCTTGGCTGGGCTGGCAACATGGCTGAATCTGGTGATTGTCTCCATCTTGGTTTTCTTGGGATTCTATGTTCTCCAAAACCTGCGCAAACCAATGAATGTAGCCAATATCAGCGACCAGATTTCACAACGTGTGATGGCCTCGGGGCTATCCATTGAAGCGCAGTTTACAACCATCCTTGTGGCCATTTTTGCCCCGATCCTTGGCGCGTTGGCTGATGTTTTTGGCGTCGGTCTTGCGTTGACGGTCTTGGGCGCGGGCACATTGCTACTTTATTCTTTCGTCCGAGTTCAAGAGCGACCGCTGAGTTAGCGAGTCTCTCCACCCTCCAACCTCTCGGAAAATCGAGTATACTACGCCCCGCTATGGGATTAAGTCATATTCGTAACTTCAGTATCATCGCACATATCGATCACGGGAAATCGACCCTGGCTGATCGTTTGCTGCAGGTGACAGATACCATCTCCGAGCGTGAAATGACCGCACAGGTTTTGGATTCCATGGATTTGGAACGTGAGAAAGGTGTCACCATAAAAGCATCGGCCGTGCGTATGAATTACACTGCGGATAATGGGGAAACCTATGAACTGAATCTCATTGATACGCCGGGTCATGTGGATTTCGGATACGAGGTCAGCCGGGCGATGTATGCTTGCGAGGGGGCTTTATTGGTTGTCGATGCTGCGCAAGGGATCGAAGCCCAAACGTTGGCGAATTTGTATATGGCCCTAGAGGCGGATTTAGAAATTATCCCCGTGATCAACAAGATCGACCTTCCAGCAGCACGCCCGGATGAAATTGCTGAGGAGATCAGCAATTTACTTGGGACACCTGAGGATGAGATCCTAAGGATCTCTGCCAAATCGGGGAGCAATATTCAGGATGTGTTGACTGCCATAATTGAACGCGTACCACCCCCAAAGGGCGATCCCGAAGCGCCCCTTCGGGCGTTGATCTTCGATTCTCATTATGATGCTTATAAAGGCGTGGTGGCATATGTGCGCATCTTTGATGGTTCCATTTTACCCAAAGATAATTTCCAGTTAATGGCAACAGGTGCTTCACTATCCCCCGTCGAAATCGGAATCTTCTCCCCAAGTATGCAAGTTACCAAGAAACTTTCAACAGGAGAAGTTGGCTACATCGCCACAGGTTTTAAGAGCGTCAACGAGTGCCGGGTTGGGGATACTTTTACTCTGGCGGCCAACCCTGCCGATGAGCCATTGCCTGGATATC
>JACKQG010007432.1_pt1 | contig 11035 bp, 7 predicted proteins | sample 8237621 | NCBI WGS metagenome assembly JACKQG01 (sample SAMN15677084, study PRJNA649215) | marine metagenome | biome: marine; feature: Black Sea; material: saline water; isolation source: suspended particulate matter (SPM) from the Black Sea western gyre | collected 2013-06-09/2013-06-10 | depth... | reverse complement strand
TCGGTTTGTCAGGTTGACGATATACCAGTCCAAAGCACAGACAGCCGTAAGGAGCCATGGATACCTGCCGGTAAACAACCAGCCAAAAGTAAACACTCCCAGAGCCGCAATTGCCGTGATGTGAAGTCGGCTAATATCAGTAAATGCACGCCAAATTCGCTTTCCTTCTGCAGCGTCTGGTTTTCGTTCAACTGAAATCTCTGCCGTTGACGGCATCTGGATCACCTCTCTCCATACTCATAATTTTCATCTGCGACTCGCGATTGTTCATGAGGTCGGTTTAGCGCTACTCATATTGAATCCGTATTTTACTCTCATGGCTTCAGATATTTCGCGGGTCATACGGAAAGCCAGGTCTGTCTGTTCGGGGGTCAACAAAACAGCATCACAGCAGGGCAAAACCCATGAAGAAGATGCCAGCAACATTTCATCGATCCCTTTATCGACAAATTGGTCAATAGCCTTTTCCATCCTATCCAGGAGACTTTGAGTGCTTTCCTTCATTAATTGCTCTTCAACCACAGGTACGATACCCCATCCGATCATTCCGCCACGCTTTATAAACTTCTTAAATTCCTCGGAATAAAGTGCCACTTTGTCAGCGTGTTGATATGCATCGAAGTTGATCACATCTGTGGTTGTGTCAGTAAGCAGAGACCAGTCGATGTTTGCACAGCAATGAATCCAGGTGAGGCACGTCAGATCCTTGAAGCCTTCGTTTATGGCGTTTATGATTTCTTCACGCGTTCCGGTTCCACCGGCTGAGGTAAAACCCACCAGGGTTGTTTCCGGCAGATCCGCTATGACTTCAATATCAGCAACTTCTTCCTTTATTTTTCTCTCCAGCCACCGGGTTTTCATGTTCGTACCCTTTATCAGTATATCCCGTAAGGTTTCATGGTGGATGGATGGATTGCCGTCAAGCTGTTTTAACATATCCCCTAAAAGCACCGGTCCTGCCGTATGGAAGACCACCCACTTCAGTTCGGGTGGTCTGGCCTTGTTCAGGGTTTCAAGCATTGCGTAAAAAAAAGGGGCTGTTTGAGGCGTGGTGGCGAAATAATCGAGATCTTCCTGTTCGTATCGATCGTAGAATTCAAGAATTTCGTTTTCTCTTTCCGGTGAGGGGTCCAGAAAAATTTGCCGCCTCTCCCGATCGATCACCACGCACGGGATTCCCTCAAGCATCCATCGAATGCTGCGGGTCATCACCGGCAGACAAGGCGCTTCAGGAAAATTTGTCAGGATTGTTTCGATCACCCTTTCGGTGTCCCGGTGAGGAATAGAAGCCATCATGGTGGCTGCAAAATTTGGTTTTACGTTCTTTTCCGACATCGTTGATTTCCTCCATGCGGTGCAGTAATCATTAATGGATTCGTAAAAAGTCGGTTTCAAACCGCAGAGAACGCAGCGCACACACAGAAAAACATTTAGTTATCTCTGCGATCTTTATTTACCCCGTTAAATTCATTAGACTATTTAACCGGGTCGCGCTCAGCGGTGGTTTTTTATATGAAAAACTTAATCCACAGGATGCGCTGTCTAAACATCATCCACATCCAGCAAAACCGTTTCGCCAAATGGGGCCTGATCCCGCAAAAGGAATCGGAACTCAAAGACGGCAAAATGGATCTTGTCTCCGCTCTTTAACCGGGCGGGTTTATTTTCCTCGAGTTCTTTGTTGTTTACTTTTGTCCCGTTTGTGCTTCGGTGATCTTCCAGATAAAAATAGCCGTTTTTGTATTCAATCGTTGCGTGCAGGCTGGATATGGATTCCTGTGGAATGACAATGTCATTGCTGGGATCACGGCCGATGCTCACCACCAGCTTACTCAACACCAAAGACAAGGTTTCATCTGAAATAACATTCTCCACATCGATCAGTTCGGCCTTGAATACCGGATGGTCAGGAGGAAGGTCCTCTTCCGGTCTGCCTTTGAGGCCGAAAGGTGAGGAGCTTTCATCCCTTTTTTTCTTCAATGCCGTTACGAGCACTATGGCGATAAGAGCGATGACGATTCCTGACAGTATGAGAGGCAATGGATCACGTTTTTCTTTCAAGGGTGGTTGTACGTCAGGGGGTGCCGGAGCAAGTATTGTTTTTTGGGGTTCCGGCGTCGCGGGTCTCGGCGCAGGGGGTGCGGTGGGTTCTAATTCCGGCGGCATTTCGGTGATGGCATCGTTGATCTTTTCGAAAACAGTTGGAATATCTTCTGCATTGTACGCCCTGAAATATGCCCCGTTTGTTCTGGATGCCAGTGTCTGGATGAGTGAAAAGTCCGCATCGTCGGTAAATGCAATACCGAAAATTCGTATCCCGGCTGCTGCGCTCTCCCGGGACAGATCTTCCCTCAGCCATTTTGACTTATCGAGATCCTGCGCCCTATCGCCGGTGTCTACAATTCCGTCTGTCAATAAAATGAGTACTTTTCGGGCCTCTTCCCTCGCGTGTGCCTTGAGTTCGTATATAGCCCTTTCGACACCTGCAGGCGTGTTGGTAAACTTGCCTTTGTAGTTAATCGTTTCAAGGCTTCCAAGAAATCCGGAAGCTGCTTCCGGATCATCCATTCCGGTCAGCGGCTCCACCAATTTGGCTTTCTGGTCAAAAATGACCATTCCAAGGCGGGACCCCTCGTCAAGACTGTTGAGGAAGTTGGTTACCACCTTACGGGTAATAAACTCAGGGTCGTTTTTTATCATGCTTCCTGAGTTGTCCAAAACGAACATGATATCAAGTTCGGGGGGTACGTTGGCTTCTGCATTTGCTTCCTGCCCCGTGTTCATCGCCTGTTCTTCACCTTTCGAAGCCCCATAGCCAGTGGATCCCATCCCAATGACCATTGTTATTATAAAAGCGCTCAAAATACCCTGTACGATGATTTTACCTTTCATTTGATTTCCTCTTTTAGACGTTTTCGGCAGAGAAAAACCCGTATTTGATTTTCTACTCTACAGAGGATATAACACATGATTATAATGATCGAAATCGCTCAATAAAAATCTATTTGGAAACGGGTTGCCCCTAATCAAATTTTGACTCGATCCGGATATGAGATTATTGCGAGCGTTATGGTAATGTCAAGACTTTTTACGGATATGGCCGGGCTTAACCATTTAAAATTATAGGTATCCTTACATACTCGCCCGTCTGTTTTGTTTGACTTAAATGAATTATTACCTTATGCTTGGCGATAGAAGATCGACGGTTCGAGTTTCGAATCCTCAAGCGCCCGGAACTCATATTCCGGTTGACAGGGTGCCGGTCAATCGCTCCGGGGGATAACGAGACCGAATGTGTTGGCTTTATTGCGCCATAGACAACTGACCATATGGGCCAGGTGAGTCGTGATGCTTGCGCACTTTTATGCACAGAACGGATTCCAGCCTGGCCGGTAGATACCGGAATTGTGAAGTTGTGACAAATGTACCTTTCGCATTACAATTTAAACGAAAAACCGTTTCAGATCAGTCCGGATCCAAAATTTCTCTGGCTTGGTGAGACCCACAGAGAAGCACTTGCCATTTTGAAATACGGTATAGCGGACAACAGGGGACTCCTGTTTCTCGTGGGGGATGTCGGTACAGGGAAAACCACGCTGATTAACGGACTTATAAACGAGCTCGATGAGAATACCATTGTTGCAACGATTCTTGATCCAGGACTCGACAAACTCGAATTCTACAATTTTCTGGCAAACGCATTTCAAATGAACAAAAAGTTTGACACCAAGGGCGACTTCCTTGTCCATTTTATCCATTTTTTACACAATGCGTATGCGAGGAAGAAAAAAGTACTCCTGATCATTGACGAAGCTCAGAGATTAACCCATGAAATGCTGGAAGAAATCCGCCTGTTGTCGAACATCGAACGGCAGAATGAAAACCTGATAAATATTTTTATCGTCGGCCAGAACGAATTAAACGAAAACCTGGCCGAGCCGAGGAACAGGGCATTATTGCAGAGAATTACAACAAATTATAATATTGACCCTTTGAAAAAAAGTGAGATTACGGATTACATCAAGTTCCGTCTCAGTGTTGCCGGTACAGAAGAAAAAATCTTCAATTCCGGCGCAATCCGCGAAATCATTTCCTTCTCAAAATGCTATCCGCGTTTGATCAACGTCATCTGCGATCGTGCGCTGTTAACCGGTTTCGTTCAAGAAAAGACCAAAATCAATGCGGCGATCATAAAGGATTGTGCAAAAGAGCTTCAACTGCTGAAAGAAACCTTGAAACATACTATAAAACCGGGTCCTATCGGTAAAATATCCAGGGGCGCATTAAAGATTGTAACGGGAAAACCTGCGTGGGGGATTCCCATAATGATCGGCATTTTTTGTTTGTTGCTGGCCGGGGCAGGCTATTTCTATTTTCAGGCAAGAAGCGAAAGGCAAAAAGCTATAGAGAAAAAAACTGAAATCGCTTCGATAAAAAGTCAAACCAGCGATCTTTTAAAATTAATAGAGTCCGTTAAAACAGAAAAGAAGCAACAACCCTCTCTGGTAAAAACCGATGATCAAGAGGTCCTCAAGCCTCAAAGTCAAACACAGCAGGCTGCTGTGGTCAAAAAGAAGCCGATACCTTTTCCCCAGCAGAAGATTATCATCAATTTTCCCCGCGACTCAAACGAGATTTCAGCCGAAACCTATCCCGTGTTAAACCGGCTCGTGGAAGCCGTATCCCAGTATCCGGGCACAGAAGTTATTATCAAAGGGTACACCGATTCGCGAGGATCTCTGAGCTACAACAAACAGTTGTCGCTTTTCAGAGCAAACATTGTAAAAAACTATTTTGTAGGGCAGAAGATCCCTCCGTCAACCATCAAGACCTATGGGATGGGACCTGAAAACCCGATCGCAAGCAATGAAACCCCGGAAGGAAGAAGTGCAAATCGCCGGGTTGAAATCAAGCTCAAAAAAACCAGCCTTCAGTAAAATTTCTCGAAAACGTTATTCAACCATTAAGAACCTGGTCCTTTGAGCCGGGATTCCTTACTATTCTTATTCCGGATTCCGGTTTAGTCGACGCAAGTCGTCCCCCATTTGTTTGGCCGTCTGATACCGCGCCTCGAGGAGTTTTTCCAGTGCCCGGTTGAGGATTGCCAGCGTCGCTTGATCGATATTCGGGTTATACAGGGTAGGGGGCTCTGGTTTTACCGCTGTAATTTGGTACATGATCGAGGCGAGATTTTCTCCAGAAAACGGCAGCCTCCCCGTGAGCAACTGGTAAAAGACCACACCCAGGGAAAAGATATCGGAAGGCCCGTCGAGTTTCATACCCTTGGTCTGCTCGGGGGACATATAGTATGGCGTTCCTTTTATGATGCCGGTTCGGGTTTTGGAACCGGCGGTTGCCCGGGCAATACCGAAATCGGTTACCTTTACCAACCCGTTTTCTAAGAGCATGATGTTTGCCGGCTTGATGTCCCGATGTACGATACCGTGACTATGGGCATATTCCAACGCATCACACACATGGATTATGACATCGATGCATTTAGGAAGCGGAAGCAGATCGTCCGGTTTGGTATATTTGGATAGGCTCTCTCCCTGCAGATACTCCATCGCCAAATACGACAGATCCAGATCTTCACCCACGTCAAAAATGGTCACAATATGGGGATGGGACAGTTTTGCCACCACCTCGGCCTCATGATAGAATTGTTCCCTGATTTTTTCCACTTCATCTTCACTGAAATCATCCGTAAAACGCAGGGTTTTTATGGCAGTCAGCCGATTCAGTTTGGGATCCCGCCCTTTATATACAATTCCCATGGCTCCCCGGCCTATTTCTTCGAGGATTTCGTAGCGACCCAGTGTGGGGATCGTTCTCGAACTTTCTTCAATGGTCACGGTTGAGCCAAGGCTCAGACCAGCATCATAACGGGCGGCATCAAGGGGTGGGGTTTCGACTTCAGCGTTTGTCAGGGGAAAAGGCTGTTTTGTGAAACCGGCAGAAACGGGCTTGCTTACAAAGAATCTGAGACCGCCGAAGAAGAGCACGCAAATCGCGATCAATCTTAAGAGTATCTTGATAATAAGTATGGTGTCCTGGGCAACCGGGAAAAAAAAGATAAAAAAGTAATCCACAATGTCGGAGAGAAAAAGGATGATCATGAAGATCAGGATCAGATTAATGGCCGCTCCAATCTTTCCGCCGGTATACTCCTTCCTTGCCCGGTTATAGATAAAAAGAGCTATCACATAGAAAATTAGGATTAACAATTGAGCAAGCCAGTAGTCCAGTCTACTTCCCATAATATTTTCTCATGTTCAACACAGGTTCTTCAGGCTCAAGCCCGGTCGGGTATGTCTTTTAAAACCGGGATCAATTGATTTGCCAGAGGTCTATATTTACCCTGTGCGGGGTCGGTGAAATACTCTTCCAGCTTCGAAATAGTATAATGGGTCGTCTTATCCCCCAGCAGCCGGCTTTCTTCGTGAATCAAGGCGACCAGCACCTGCTGAAAAGCGAAAGCCAGGCGTTGCTTTCCGACCTTATACCCCTGGGTTTGAATATGCCTGCTGATGCGTTCGACATTTGTACTTATGCTGTCATTGATACCAAATTGTGAAAGAAATGTTTCATAATCTTTTGAATTTTTTATGATGTTCCGGAGCAGATCCAGGGCTTTTTTCCCGATCTCCTCTTCCAGATCGCTCATCAATAACTGTATCACTTTACTGTAGAAAGCAATGATTGCAGCCCCTCCGAGTGATTCCAGGCTGCCTGACGTCGGTGGACCTTTGCCTTGCCCCGGGATATGAACCGGTTCGCCGGATAGGGGTGGTTTTTTCGTTCCTCGAAGGTATTCTTCGTCTTCAGCATATTGAGACAACAGCCGAATCGCAGTCTGAACCAGCGGTTTCTGGTCCGCCGGCACCAATCCCAGGGTGGCAGTTAACCGTTGGATGCTGTTCTTAGCGGATCTGAACCCAAGGATTTGATATTCTTCCTGCAGAAGGTTAAAAAGAACCTGACGAAATCCCTCTTCAAGATCGTGTCCCGTTGTTTTTTCCCCTTGTTTCTCAAGATGGGTCTGAATGTACTGAAGATTCATTTCCGCACGTGCACCGGGCTTAAAATTATGGAACAAGAGGTCATGATAAGGCGGTTGACGGACACTTCTTTCGAGCAAAAAAGCAGCTTTTTTGCTGCCGAGTTCTCCTGAAAGCTCATCCATGATTACATCGATCAGATTCAAATAAAATTTAATCGTTGTTTTTGCATCCAGCAGTGACGTCTCTTGTTCACGGTCCTGCATTCCTTCGCTGACAATGACGCCCTGGGATGCCAATGAGGCGAGCGCCTTGTAGACTGCCAGGCGAGAGAGGCCGGTTTCAGCAACGATTTCAGCAACGCTCCGCCTGCCGTTGATGAGCAGCATGACCCGTGAAATGCCCTCTCCGACCATGAATTCAGGCTTCATGGCCCCGTCTTTGATCTTGAAGACCTTCCGATCGCTGGGAATCAGGGTTCGGTATTCCTTCCATTTTTGAGCCTCGGCTACCAGCCGGATCGGATCGATTTCAAGGCGGATATCTTCGATGTAATTGCTGAGTCCGTCCGAATATGTAAAGTCCCCGGTCTCCCATGCCAGCACCTTGGCAATGACTTCTTTAAACTGGTAGTGAAGAACATTGACAAGCTTCCTTTGTGAAATATGTCCCTGGTCAATCAGAATGACGCCAAGACGTTTTCCCTTCTCTCTCGCAACCGTCAAAGCCTTCTCTATATTTTCCTTGCTGACAAGTTTGTTGGCCCGGAGGAGTGAACCCAGAGACACATCTTCGGCCAGATCACTCTCGACAAAGATAATATCTCCTTTTTTAAAATAGATATTCGCGTAGTGAACCCCGATGGTCACTTGAAGTACTCCGGTCTTTTTTTCAGAGTGAATCAAACGGCCGACTGCCGCCGGAGAAAAGGTTGTGATGTCTCCGCTAAGGGGCATTCATCACCTCAAAACAATTTCTGAAACATATTTTACCGCCTTACTCACATCCCCTGGCAATTTTCCATCTGTCTTCTTCGGCATGATATATGATTTCTATCGGACACTCGCCTCTCCCGATTTCATTGAAAGTCCAGACCTCCCAGCTAAAGTAGGCGGAAAACCGCGAATGTTCACGCGTGTTTTGTTTTAGAGAAATGCCGCGGAGGTTTATCTGTTTCTTATGAATTAACCGGCCGCCATATTTTGAGCTTAAAAATGACTGGACGACCGGATACCCAAATCTCTCAACTTGATCTTTGAGTTCTAGATAATGAACGAATTGCCCTCTATACCTCACAAAGCCTTCCTTGTATAACATCTTTTCCCGTTCATCCGGCGTCATCCATTTGCCGCGATATTTAACATAACCCTTTGAGCCATATTTGATGTCTTCACTCTCCAGCGCTTTTCCTATATCTCTTTTATAGGATAAAAAGCGCACCTCGTCTTTAAACCGGCTGCGTTCAATGAGTTCCAAAGCTGTTTCATAGCGGAGTTTTGCCTCGGTGTAATTTTTTCGTGCTAAAAATTCTTTTGCAAGAGCGGTGAGCCTTTCAATTTCTTTGTGTTCTCCTCGCCTCAACGCATCCGTTTTTTCTTTCTCAATCTTGACAAGGCTCTCTTGTTCTTCTCGTTTTTCCTTTTCTATCCTTTTGAGGCGCTCCCGTTCCTTTTGTTTTTCTTCAGCGATTTTGGCAAGGCGCTCTTTTTCTTTTCGCTCAGCTTCGGCTATGCTTGCCAGCCTTTGCGTTTCCTGTCGCTTTTGTTCTTCGAGTTTTGCCAGGCGTTCTTCTTCCTTTTGCTTTTCCTTCTTGATTTGTTCAAGCAGGGCCAGCTCCTTCTGTCTTTCCTGCCTGATTTTTTCCAGGAGCTGGAGTTCTTTCTGCTTCAAATCTTTTTTTATGCTCTCCGCATTAAACGTGATAGAAGGTGTTGCTGTTGTCCTTTTTGGGTCAAGATCTTTCGGGGATCTGTTTTTCCAAAAGAAAGAATACATCCCGAATAACACCAACATGAGACCCGCAATAGCCACTATTGGATTTTTCAACTGTGCAACCAATCCGATTCCGGTTTTTCTTCCGACGTCAATTATTTCTTCTTCATCCGCCTCGGGCTCCTCGTGTATTTCCGGAAATTCGTATTCAATTGTATCCGTGTGAATATAATGGGGGCTATATTGAGATATATCAATATTCAGATCTTCGATTCCTGCGCCACTTTCGGGCATCCGGTGGTCCGGAGGTTCGATATCGGCTGTTTCTCCAGGACCAACGCCGGGAATCGCTTCATCTGAAATATCGTCCAGTTCAAGTTTCCTGTCGAAAACCTCTTCGCCGGCCTCAACGGCTTCCTCAGCTTCCTCGCCGGTTTCCAGGATTTGTTCCAGGTCTGAAAAATCAAGATCTTCTTCCTCCTGTTTTTCCAATTCGATCCCGGGTAAAAACGCTTCGGGAGCAATATCCGCTTCAGAATCCCACTTGTCATCTTCCGGTCCTGTAACCGCTTCTGCATACTGTGCTTCGGCTGCCTCCAATTGCAGGCTCAACGACCGGAGCTGGTCTCCCATCTCTTTTGCCGTTCGATACCTGTTCTGCAAATTTTTGCCAGGGCTCGATAGAGAATGTATACCGTCTCCTTATTGATTTTTTGATTAAAGGTTTCAGGGGATTCAGGTTCCTCTGTTGTGATCTGATACATGATCGTTGAAAGATTTTCACCGGAAAACGGAAGCCTTCCCGTAAGCAACTGGTAAAAGACCACACCCAGAGAAAATATATCAGAGGGACCGGTCACCTTACCGCCTTTAATTTGCTCAGGTGACATATAATAAGGCGTTCCTTTTACGATACCGGTTCGGGTTCTGGAGCCGGCTGCTGCCCGGGCAACACCGAAATCAGCCAGCTTGACCAGATCGTCCGTTAAAATCATAATATTCGCCGGTTTGATGTCACGGTGGACAATGTCATGCTTGTGAAGATAATCCAATGCATCGCAAACCTGGCGCATCACGTCGATGCATTTTTCAATAGGAAGCAGGTTGTCTGCCCGGGTGTATTTTTCCAGAGTTTCGCCTTCCAGATACTCCAGTGCCAAATACGACAGGTCCAGATCTTCCCCCACGTCGTAAATAGAGACGATGTTGGGATGGTTCAGTTGTGCCACGACCTTGGCTTCCTGGTAAAACTGCTCCCTGACTTTATCTACCTCGTCCTCTTCAAAATCGTCGGTGAAGCGGATTGTTTTAATGGCGGTCAACCGGTCAAGCTTTGGGTCGAGTCCCTTATAAACAATACCCATGGCACCCCGGCCAATTTGTTCAAGGATTTCATAACGGCCCAGGGTGGGTTTGGCATGGGCAGCTTCTTTCAGGATAACGGTCGAACCGACACTGCGCTCCGGGAGAGCAGCAGGAGGTTGTGGAACAGGCTCGTGAATTGGAGCGGAAACCGCCGGTTTGCTGACAAAAAATTTCAAACCGCCGAAGAATAGCACACCGATTGCAACCAGCTTCAACAGGATCTTTATGATCAGCGTTGTGTCCGGACCGATCGGCAGAATCAGGGAGGAAAAATAATCTGCAAAGTCGGAAAGAAAAAGGATCCCCAAAGAGACCATGATAAGATTTATGGCCGCAGCTATCTTACCACCGACATACTCCTTCCTGGCTCGGTTGTAGACGACCAGAGTGATCATATAGAAGACAAGGCTCAACGACTGGGCGAGCCAGTAGTCCATAAAGGTTTTCATAATAAACACTTATACCTTAAATCTTTTTATTTTTCAAATTAAGCCCGTTCAAAGTGATGCTCCGTTTGGCAATGTTTTCGAATGACCAAGTGGATGAAAAACCGGTGGTACAAAAGATACTGTAATGTATCGAGCGATGCAGGCACATTTCAATGGGAACGGGGAGCCCGAGGTTTGAGACGGATCCAAACATATCCGCCGCCGTTATAACCATATTTTTTCAATATACTGTGGTAGTCCCAGGTAAGACCTTCGAAAAAAGTTTCAAGGGTCACCCAGTAAGGCTCA
>JACKQG010007431.1_pt1 | contig 11036 bp, 12 predicted proteins | sample 8237621 | NCBI WGS metagenome assembly JACKQG01 (sample SAMN15677084, study PRJNA649215) | marine metagenome | biome: marine; feature: Black Sea; material: saline water; isolation source: suspended particulate matter (SPM) from the Black Sea western gyre | collected 2013-06-09/2013-06-10 | depth... | reverse complement strand
CAGAGGACTGAAAATCCTTGTGTCCCCAGTTCGATTCTGGGTCTGGCCACCATTTTTGAAAGGCCTTCTAAAGCATGTGCTTTAGATCAATGCTCGGGTGGTGAAATTGGCAGACACGCCAGATTTAGGTTCTGGTGCCGTAAGGCGTGAGGGTTCAAGTCCCTCCCCGAGTACCACATTTAAGGGAACTTCTGAAAAACACCTTTTGAGCGCCGGAGGCGACTCAAAAACCGTTTTTCAGATTTAGTTGGTTAAATTTCTGTTTAAAGATTAGGGGTTTCTGGTGGGAGGCACTTTTCATCGACCTTCGGATGGTTGATATTGGCGTTCCGGCCGCTTTTAGCGGCCTTTTCCGCCTCTCATCGGCACAGGAAGGCATAGCGATCCATATTGTAAACGAGATTACAGAGGCCGTTGTGCTGTTCGCCAACTAGCTGACCATGGTAAATGACATAGAGTGTTTTCATGGTCTCGTCTCCGGTAGGTGCAGTTATGTGCTCTCTATGGGTTCACCGAACCAGCTATCACAAAGGTAATGACATGCCCCATCTCTGCCTCCTACTATGGGAGATATCACTGCTGTCCACTTTTGAACTCCCCGAACAACGAATTACGGCAAGCGTGCGATCAAATGAGGCACATTCAAATAATAGCGGGTGCCCTTGAGCTTGCCGGTTTTGACGATTAACCCGCGCGAATCCAGCTCGTTTAAGTCGCGCAGAGCGGTGCGATCCCCGATGTTCGTCATCTTCTGATATTTGGTATTGTTCATACCTCCTTCAAATCCTCCTCTGAGTTCGTAATCAATTAAGCGATTCAGGACTTTAAGCTGCCGATCGTTCAACTGTTCTGCTTCGTCCGCGACCTTTGTGCGATAGGCTGTCAGCTCCAGAATATGCTCCGTTACTTGAACAGCGTTCAGGAATAAGGGACTCATCTTCTGGATAATCTGAGTCAAGTCCAGGCCCGCTTCAAACTGCCGATAGTAGCACTCCAAGTCTTGATTGAAAGAACGGGATAGGGCGAGGGGTGTGGTGCGCCCAAGATCCCGACAGAGCCCCATTAAGATTAAGCTGCGACCGATGCGTCCATTGCCATCACAAAATGGATGTAGGGTCTCGAAATGGACATGTCCTTGTATCGCATTCACTAGCGGCGTGTGGGGTGGACACTGGTTAAACCATTCGATGAACTCCGCCATCTTATGCTGGACGAGTTCTTTGCTGACACCTTTGTGGATGACCTTCATCTCCCTGTCAATACGCGCACCGCTCACGATCTTCATATCGCCGACATAGGCACCGATCGATTCAGCCGGAAAGTCAGTTGAGCCTTTCAGTATCTCTCGATGCATCGCATAGAGTAAGTCATGACTCAGCGGTCGCGTGCTGTGATCCAAAGCCATCCGCGTCAATGCCACGGCGCCTTGCTCTTTTTCCCGAGCAGGTGTGATGTTTTCAAGAAATGAACTGTGGACTGAGTCCCGATTCAGGAGCACCCCCTCAATCTCCGAGTTCGACACGATTTCTTCCGTTAAGACATCGTCGAAGCCCGGATCCTCCCGTTTGAGCTTCGCATCCAGCTGTTTAACCTCCTCCTTAAAGGCCGCCTCCAGAGGCTTCACTACCGCAGGATTGTGGTAAAAGTGAGGGAAGTCCGCTTCTTGCCAAAGGTAGGATTTTGCCATGTCGTATATCTGGCTAGTATTTCAATAATGTCGGATAAAATGTAATATATCCGTCATTTTGCGGTAAATGTCAAGATGTCGGATATCCGGCGTTTTATCCGACATCGGTCACTTCTGTGGGCCTCTAATAAGAGGTCATTTCGTAAATTCATAAATAAAATTCTGATACTCTTTGGTCTTACGTAGTTTGACCTTATCCAGACTTCCGACATGTATGGTTACGGCCTGAGGGACTCCCATGTTCAGTTGTCGAGCGATCCACACATTGGTCGCGGAACTGCGCTGTTTCAACACGCTCGCGATCCAAACTTTCCAGGATGCAGATTTTCGTTCATTCGTGATATCGGCAATATCCTTACCCAAGATCTTCAACCCCCGATTCAGGATCGCTTCCCATTGCAACTCATTCGCTTCCTGCAGCTCTTTGCCTTCTAAACGAATCGCCTGAGTGTTCCCATCTTTAAGCAAGCCCTCGGTTTCGAGCAATTTACGTTTAAAGTCCTTAGTGCCCAAGGCCCACCCATGGCACAGCTTGCCGTGGACTTTTCGAAAACGGTGGTAGCGGTTCGCGAAAGTCGCCTGTAACCACTTCATTCCATAGACCAAGTTCCCATTTGGCGTGCGTATAACCAGATGGAAATGATTCGTCATCACGCAAAAACCTTCAAGGACCCAACCGCACTTCTGACAGGCCTCAAATAAGCAGCGCTCAAAAGCCTCATGCGCACCATCATTGATGAACAAATCCTGCCGATAATTACCACGATTGATCACATGATAGACCCCGCCACTACGCTCGATTCGTAAACTCCGTGCCATCGCGTTGAGTCAATTTATGAATCAACACGACGCATATTTTTTATGGTTTTACGAAATGACTCCTTTTTGGTCCCTCCTAATTTCCACTGCGCATGGTCATGTGCTGGCTCTCCCTCAAGGTTTGCATTCCAATTGATTGAATAAATAGGTGGCTCACCATTAAGTGTTTTTTTCTGAAGATAGAAAAGGTGATGCTTACCCGATTCATTCTTTTCATAGCTAGGCTTAGGCTCTCTAACTATAATTGTCCAATCATCAGCAGTCCTCCAATCTTCGTCAGATTCTATATCGCATATTGCACGTATGACTGGTGAGCGTCTCTCATATTTGCAGTTAGGAGATCGATTTAATTGCCACTGGCCATTTTCAAAACATCCGGGGCCCATGCACCACGCTATGTCAATGTCTACGAATGCTTGTTCTCGGACATCAGTGGCAAAGGCTGTAAAGCAGCTTAAAAAAGCTATTACAAAAGGTATAGGCTGAACAGGTTTTGGCATGGAGCAACATACTCAAAATTTGAAACTAAGTCGGACAAGATATTTATACTTATTCTAGAAGTTTTCTACAAAATGACCGCAAATAATGGGCACCTTTTTGGGCACAGCAAAATAATAGAAATATTATAAAAATCACAAAATACTAATAAATAGTAGTTTACGTTATATATATTTAAAATGTATTAGCTATTTGTAATAATCAGGTCGTCAGTTCGACTCTGACAGGTTGCTCCATTTTAAAGCCTTTTAGGACAATCACTTAGGTTTTTTTATCTTAGTCCCTAAGCTGTATTTTATCCATAAAGCAAACCACGACAGTGTGGGGGAGTGTCAGGACCGATATGCCAATCAAAGCTTTGGCCAACCAATCCAGTTCAATGCCGCGCACCGAAAGGGGTAGAGCAAAAATAATCCACATGCCAATCAGTGCAATTAGAGTCATCAAACCAGTCAGTTGAAGCCAGCGAATGTTTAATTTAAGGTATTGCTTTGAATCTAACAACTGACTCCCTGTGGAATCGGTCGAGAGTATTCTTAAGCTGTGGCGTAAACTATGCCACAGTGCAAAATAACAGCCTATTGCCCACAAGGCGGGCACAAACAAAAACCAGCCGAATAAGGCGACGCTCTCGATGCTATCAATGCAAAGGGGACGGATCTCTTTTTTGCTCATGCTAATCGCGGCAGCTAATAAGCTAACAATAGTCAGTCCCAGTGGGATCAGGAGAAAAACCAAGGGATAACTTGAGACCCACTCCGCTTGGTAGCTCGCTTGCCCACCGCTGTTCACTAATGCTTTAATTACATTTCGATAGGTATCATTGCCCAAGTAGCCAGGTAATAAGATGGGTATACTGCCTCGCGATAAAATATGTAATGTAGTGAGAATCTTGGAGCGGGAAAGGTAAGTCGCTTGGTTGACTTGAACTGAAATATATCGATCACCCTGACCCCAATGAAAAATTGTTAATCCGAGGAAAAACAATGCTGCTGCGGGCGGATTGAAATCCCAAAAGGCCAGATAAGCTAAGGCTGTCAAAGTGTAAAGAGACAAGGTAACGATACGCCTGCTCCAAGAGTCTTTTCGCAACATGCCCCATAAGAGCAAATGATCCGCGCCGCCATGTGGCATGCCGAATAAAAAAAGGCTTATAAACAGGGGTAGTAGCTGCAGATATATTGGCCATCCTTCGCTCTTAAAGCCGAGGCCGGCTAAGGGCACAAACAATAATAAACTAAGCGCTATTAATCCTAAGGAATATCTTTTCAGCACAGCTCGCTGACCTGACTGCACGACTGGCACAGGACTCCATTCGACCCACTTCACGATGCATCCCTTCGCCAAGCACGCCAAAGGCACATACCTTGTAATACAAATAAATTAGTCAGCGTGAAAAACAATATTTCTTCTACTGGTAAATGCCCGATGCCCCATCCTGTGCGCGTCTCTGGCGTAATCGACCAAATCCCTTCAGATATCGCATAATAATCAGCTATAGACAGATAAACACTCAAGCCAATCCATAGCGGTGCCCAAGTCTTAAAAGATTTGATCAGCGCATGAGAACCCAGGCCCCATTGTAGCGCTAGTGGTGGGCAGGCCCAAACCAGAATAAGCCCGATGTAAGTGCCTGCTGTATGCATTAAGCTGAGCGCGCCGACAAGCCCGACCAAGAGCGCCATGGATAGTCCAGTATAAGAAAACCTGAGTTTAGTATATTGACTGTGGGGCACCCATGAAGTCCAAAGCACTCCCGCTAAGGTAGCCTGAAGAACCATAAAAAAATATTCTTCGATAGGCACGTATCCCAAAACCCCAACGACACCTCCTGTTGGATAGGTCCAAACACCACGCATGATTAAGTAATTATCCCAGGGTGTCGTATAGACCAAGGCCACGAAGGCCATCAAAGCAATCGGTAGGCGCTCTGTTTTGTTTGCCTTAGTCAGCAGTTTTTTTGCGCAGAGCGAGACGAGTAAAGGCAAACAAACAAAAATAATCAGAAATTCTAAATAGGTCATTGATTACTTTTTATACAATGAGCGGGCGATGCATTTGATCAAAAAAAACATTTTCTTTGGCTGCTTCACGACAGCGCGATTTTTGTGGAAATGTTCTGGCTCATTACGAATGACAGTACCTATCTCGCGATACATTCTAGACGCCCAGCGCACAACAATACGAATCCTCAATGGCAGGTAGTCGATACCCGCATCTGAACAGGTATACAATTCATCCGCCATTTGTAGTAGGCGCTCTTTAGCAGCAGTGCATGCTTCACGTGAATCGCAATCCTCCGAATTTAAATCTGCAGTCGTGAGTGCCGAAGAAAACAAGTCAGCAGGCAGGTAGATTCTATCATTCTCAGCATCTTCAAAAACATCGCGACAAATGTTGGTTAATTGCATGGCGATTCCCAAATTGTTAGCCTGTTCTAACGCTTTCTCATCTTTGACCCCAAAAATGGGGCAGAGCATCAGTCCGATTGTGCCTGCCACGCCATGACAATATTCGAGTAGTTGCGCTTCTGAGTTCATCCTCACTGATTGCTGCTCCATCAGCATAGCTTGCATGAGCTCGGTAAGAGGTTTGCTCTCTAGACCCCAACGCGCTTGAAGGAAGCGATAATGGTCCAAGAGCTCATGAGGTAGGTTATTTTGCCATGCATCCATCGCATTTCGCAGTAAATCTGCATTGCCCTCATCTGCCCAATCATCGAGCGTTCTACAAATGAAATACAGGCGGAAAACAGCATCTGCCTGAGCTTTTGGCAGAAGTAATGAAGCTAGCGAAAAAGTCTTACTCTTTGAGCAGAATAATTTCTTTAGATCGCTCATGCAGTCATCCCTAGCCGGTGGCACAAGCTTTTCTATGACACGAGCCGAGGCGACGACTCCTGGCACTCCGGCTCCAGGGTGAGTGCCTGAGCCACAGAAATAAAGATTTTCAAGTTCCTCTGACTTGTTGTGAAAGCGAAACCATGCGGATTGTGTAAACAAAGGAGCGATCGAAAAGCCACATCCCCACAAGGTGTTAAATTTGCCTTCAAAGTCATCCGGGGTGACGTAGTGCGAAACTTCGATACAAGTGCTCAACTCTGGTAGTAAAGTGCTCTCTAGCTGTTGCTCTACCTGTAGTCTTATTCTTTCACCGGCCTCTTTCCAATCAATGTTTGCCTGCTTGTTCGGCACTGGAGCTAGCACGTAAAAGGCATCTCCGCCGGTAGGCGCCATAGTGCTATCAGTTGCTGCCGGTCGATGCAGGTAAAGGCTGAGGTCATCAGAGAGAACTTTTTGATCATAGATCTCTTCCAATAAGTCCTTAAATGTTTCGCCCATAATTATCGTATGGTGCTTTACTTCTGGGTAAGATCGGCTTGTGCCAAAATACCAAACAAATAGTCCCATCGAATAAGTGAGCTGATCTATTCTTCGGTTCGTCCATTTTTTGCGGTGTTGTTCGTCGATCAAGTCTCGGTACACTTTTGCAGGGTCCGCATCAAAAATAACAAGATCAGCGCGCTTCTCTTGACCCTCTGCCATGCTGATACCAACTGCTTTACCATCCTCTACTATAAGCTGATTCGCGCTACAGTTAAGTTCCAGCTGTATGCCCTCCTCCTGCATCAGTAAGACCAATGCCTCAACTAGTGACCCAGTTCCACCCCGAGGGAACCACACCCCCCACTTGCGCTCAAGATAGTGTATGAGGCAATAAATTGATGTAGTATTCATGGGGTTACCACCAACGAGCAATGGGTGAATACTAAATGCCCGCCTCAAGCGCTCATCTTTTAGAAAGCTAGAGACTAGCTTATAAACTGGAAGATAGCTCTTAAGCGCCAGTAGGGCAGGCACCTGACGGATCATGGTCCAGAATTTGTGGAAGGGTTGGTCTGATAGTTTCTCAAAACCCACCTTAAATATTCTTTTAGAAAAGTTAACTAGGTCGACATATCCCTTTCCCTCTCCTGGAGAGAGGCGATTAATTTCTGAAACAGTATCTTCAATACTGCCGCCATAATCCAACTTAGACCCATCGGAAAACTCAAATCTGTACCAGGGTTCAACGGGTAAGAATTCGATGTAATCCTCCCGCTTTTTCCCAAACAGTGCAAAGAGTTCGTCGAACAAAAAAGGTGCGGTTATCACAGTAGGGCCTGCATCAAATTTAAACCCATTGATCTCATAGACCTGAGCCCGTCCCCCTGCCTTTGGATTATTATCAATCACGGTTACCGCATAACCGAGCCGGCGCAGCCGTAAAGCAGTCGCTATTCCACCGAATCCTGCACCGACAACTATCGCACTTCGACGATTTTTTGAGCGATGCGGCATGCCTAAATAGAGCTAATCAAACCTACTGCCTAAGTACCGACCTGCAGTAGCCCATTAGATGATGGCAACGGTTTGAGTTCGATAAAAGGAAAGAGTAATTCTTTGAGTATGACACAAACTTGCTTGGGTAATGAATCGGCTAGCTGAACTGAATCTGAAACTAAGGACTGTTGGTAGTCATTAATATAATCAAAGCACTTCTCGGTAGACATACCATTGTTGGTCAAGATGTGGTATAAATTTGGGCGACCGTTTTTAAGGTCTGATGAATGCTCCCGCCCCGATTTAGTACCGAGAAAATCACTCTGATCGTCTTTTATTTGATAAGCGACTGCAAGGTTAAGAAATATTGTGTTCAAGCGATCCACGTCGCTTAGCTGATTGGCAGTTAATGCGATACAGCGTGCCGGTAAAGCGAATAGGGCGCCGGTTTTGCGGGATGCCATACGGTAATAATTTTCTAATATCAGCTGCTCATTGTGGGCATCAAATTCTAGTTCTGCCAATGCGCCTGATACCGCTGAGCTGACGGCTGCTGTTATCTCACCTGTCCAAACCACCTTGGTGGCAGCAGATACTTTCGAATTGATGACGATCTCGTAAGCTTTCGATATAAGTAAATCACCTATCAAAAGTGCCTTCGCTTTTCCGTAACTTTTCCAGATCGCCGGACAGCCTCTGCGCTCAGTATCCTCGTCTATGAGGTCATCGTGTATGAGGCTCGCATCATGCAGCAATTGCGTCGAGGCAGCTATATCTAATAGTGTGTCCTCGGGTAGCCTGTAGGCCATACCTAGGTCTAAACAAATTTTGCCGCGGATATTCTGGCCAGACCAAAAATATGCATCATCCGAAAAATCGGCTAGTGTTGAGTCACTAAAAAAACAAGCCCTGAGCTGCCCCTCAAGGCGGCCCAGGGCTGAGGTCTTTAAATCCATTGTGTGTAAAAACTAGTAATTTTTCGACGCACTTTCACTATCACTAGTAGCAGCTACCCAAATCGCGAGTCCGAAGGCAGCTTTGTTCACTAAGTCAGCAAGATTGTAGACTATATCAATATTTAACCATGCAAAGTCAATACCTGCCATGGCAAGGAGGTATCCGATGGGGTAGATAGCCCAACCAAATGTGACAATATTACGGATCGTCTTGAAAGCTTTCTGAGAGGCAAGGTTACCGCTGTTTGCGTTAAGCTTGGAGGCATCACCTGCAAATATTTCAAAGATGATGAGGAGCCATCCAACCATACCGAGGAAGAATCCTAACATTGCTGGTATAAGTTCAGCTTCGCCCAAGTAACCACCGACAAGCATTAAAAGTGAGTATGCTAAAAGCTTCCAGAATACGCGCACACTGACCACGGTAACTGCAGCAAGGATCACGTAGAACTCTACGATTTGGAGAGGGACAGTAATTAACCAGTCAATATAGCGAAATACTGTTGGGCTAGTTCCTGTATCGACCCAGACGTTTCGCATGTAGAGGTAGTGCCAGAAAGCAATACCTGTCACAAGACCCGCAATTGTGAGTGAAGTTTTCCACTTGCCTTGCGCACGGTCGCGTTCAACGAAGAAAAATACAGTCGCCGCTAGCATGATCGCTGTTGCTAGCCAGAAGCTGATGCCAGTGTAATCGGTTGGACTTAAAGAGCCACTGTGGCTGACGGTGTCTGCGCAATGACCGCCGTAGGCAAACACTGCTAAAAACAGAGAACTCATGAATGTAACTAATACTTTTTTACTATACATTTTGTTTATTGTTGGGATTTGGAGTAGGTCACGTAATTTAATTTGCATTTGATGCGAATGAACACGGAATAGAGAATTTTTTTAAAATAATTCACATACATTGAGTTATTCAAGTTATTTTTTCACATTCTTAAAAGGGATTCAAAAAGGGTCGCGGATTCAAAAAGGGTCAGTCCGGGATTCAAAAAGGGTCAGTCCAATTTATCATGTTTTATCTTGAAGTAGCACCTCAACTTTATTTAGATGTCATTCAATGGCTAGGAAGAGCAGGATCGAATACGCAGGGGCGCGCTACCACGTGATCAACCGTGGGAACTATCGTTCGTGGATCTTTGAGACGGAAGGAGCGCGTCGCAGTTTCCATGAGTGTCTGGATGAGGCGTGCGGCTCGATGGGTTGGCGTTTATATGCTTGGTGCTTGATGGGGAATCATTATCATTTGTGTATTGAGACACCCAAACCGAATCTGGTTGAAGGGATGCGTTGGCTACAATCGACCTTCGCTAACCGCTTCAACCGTTTCCGTCATAGCAACGGTCATGTTTTCCAAGGGCGCTATAATGCGATCCTCTTGGATGGGGATGCGCTGGGGCCGGTATGCCATTATATACATCTGAATCCTGTTCGTGCGGGACTGGTGGAGGTGGGCGAATTACAACAATACGCTGAAAGCAGTTTTGGGCGGCTTTGGCATCCTAGTCGGCGTCGAGAGTTTGAACACCTTGAAGTGGGGTTAGAGTTTGCGGGTGGCCTTGCCGATACTCGGGCAGGGCGTCGCAAATACCGGGACTACCTTGCTTGGCTCTCGGAGACTGACGCGGAGAAAAAACGACTGGGTTTTGATAAAATGACCCGCGGGTGGGTGAAGGGGACCACTGACTTTAAGAAGTCGGTTTTGAATGACTTGAAAGACGAGCAAATGCAACGGGTAGTAGAAAGTGAGGCTTCGGAAATGCGTGAACCTCGCTGGGAGCGTGCGCTGGAAGAGGCTCTAGCTGTGCTAGGTCGTGACGATTCGGAATTTTCCTCTAGCCGGAAGGGCGAGGGGTGGAAAGTTGATATTGCTCGTTATTTGCGAGAACGGCATTTGACACCATACCGCTGGATCGTGGAACACCTTCACATGGGCGCAGTTTCTTATGCGCAGAGTTTAGTCAGTCGCGCGCGTAAGGAAAAAGCGACGAAAGAGTGGAGGGTTTTAGAAAAACAAAATAAATTGGACTGACCCCGATTCCGTGTCAAACCCAACTGGATCTCCAGTTGAGCGTGATCGACCTTCTCGCCACGGCCAGTGCCAAAGAGCTTTTGACGTAGCGCACCAATCAGCTTGGACAGTCGCACGATCTCGCGGCTGTCCATTTCCTGCCGACGCAGCAACTGCTCTCGTTCGGATTCCCATGCCTGACGCTCGGCTAAAAGCTGTTCAACTGTCAATTTAGTTCTAATCTATGTGACGTTACTTGACTTACAGGAAAGTACAAGCTAAAAGTGAGGATTATTCGTAAATTTTAGGTTTTTTACCTTCGCATAGCTCTACCGCAGCCCCTGCGCTCAAAACCGAAGTACCCCGGCTACGCTCGATCCATCGGTAATGACCCTGCTTTAAACGCCGGGAGCCCATCCATACACCCGAACGATCCAAACGCACACACTTGAGCAAACTGCGGGTGCGATTGCTGAATAAATACCAAGTCCCCGGTTCAGGATCATCGACTAGGGCAACCAAGCCAGCGGCCCCTTTACGTAAATCCACCACACCGTGAAATAAAACTACTTTTGATTTATCGAATTGCATCCGGGCATCATAGCCAAAAGCAACCCGTGCGGATAGGTGGGGGAAGAATTACCGCTTACCACTGAGTGCCCTACCATTAAAAATAGCGAAGAACCAACCCCGGCCTAACTCCCAACCACATTGGAAAGTTGGAAGATGGGCAGGAACAT
>JACKQG010007430.1_pt1 | contig 11037 bp, 7 predicted proteins | sample 8237621 | NCBI WGS metagenome assembly JACKQG01 (sample SAMN15677084, study PRJNA649215) | marine metagenome | biome: marine; feature: Black Sea; material: saline water; isolation source: suspended particulate matter (SPM) from the Black Sea western gyre | collected 2013-06-09/2013-06-10 | depth... | reverse complement strand
TGCAGGTTTCTTCGTTAATGATAACAGCCATTCTTCCCTCCATTTAAAAAAATTTGGTGCAAAGTTATTTACCCGACCTTTTCTTTCAAGCTTTTTTTAAGACTAACTATTTTTCTTTCCCACCAAGAAGAAATTGCAGGCATTGCAATAGGTTATTTCTGCCACCTGTCTGGGAGAAATACCACGAATATCGGCTATTTTCTCTATCACATAACGAAGAAATAATGGAGAGTTTCGCTTTCCACGCATGGGAACAGGAGTCAAATAGGGAGAATCTGTTTCGATAAAGAACCTGTCGGGTGGAACCAGGCGAATTACGTTTTCCAGATTATAATTTCTATATGTTATAGAGCCGGTGAAAGATATATACCAGCCTTTTTCTACAACTTTTTCGGCAAAGATCTCATCTCCCGAAAAGCAGTGAAACACCACTTTTTCCGGATTATATCTGGAAAGGATATCGAAACAATCATCGTGAGCTTCTCTGTCATGAACTATAATTGGTAATTCCAATTCCAGGGCAATTTTGACCTGTTCTTCGAACACATTTCTCTGAATATCGCGCGGAGAAAGATCACGATAAAAATCGAGCCCGATCTCTCCGATAGCAACTACTTTGGGATGTCGGGCTATTTTCAACAAGAAATTACTATCATATTTTTTGGCGTCATGAGGATGAAATCCTACTGCTGCAAAAATTTGTTCATATTTTTCTGCCAGCGCAATACTCTGCCGGCAGGTTTTCTGCTCTACTCCTACATTGATGATGTATTCTACTCCATTTTTAAAGCAGTTTTGTAAAACCTGTTCTCTATCTTTATTATATTGAGAAAAATCCAGATGGGCGTGAGTTTCAAATATCTTCATTCCATCTCCATTACGATTTATTTTCCGGATGCAGTATCATCATTATCAGATCTATTTTGAAATCCTTATCGAGGTGAAAGAGGATCTCAGCCATATCGCAGCTTTCTTTTCCGGGAATAGCTGCTATCAGGAATCCTTTGAACTCGATAAAGCCGTCAATTTTATTCACCTCTTTGAGGCTGAAATATACAATCCTGTCGTGCCAGTATTCGTTTAAAAGCAGCAATAGATCGGCATAGGAATCGATCTCATACAATTCACGCTCATCACCGTAAACCACTAAAGTAGTAGGGATGTCATCATGTATAAGCAGGAAGTTCAGCAATTTGGAACCCAGAGCTCGGTGCTCATAAAGAAGCTGAGGAATAAATTGTGCGGTCTGCTCGAATTCATGATCTGTAAGCCGGGAAAGAACTATTTGTTCCCCATTTTTGAATATAATCTCCTTCCCGGAACATTGGAAATCGTTCATTGTAAGAATATTGATACCGTCGGTCCTTTGTTCAACTCTCAGATTTAAATCACCGTAGAAGTTCCGATCATAAGGTTCTGCCTTCAACGAATAATCTGTTTCTTTGTGGTCTATTTGATGGTGTGGAAATTCTGATCTTAAGAATTCCTGTACGTTACCGATCTTGTTGTGCAGCAGTTCTCGAATGGGTGGTATTTGGATATAGTTTTTGATATACTCTGATAGAGACAGATCTTCCAGTGTAGGAAGTATTTGCTCTTTTACAGCAGGTTCACGAGCTTTATAATAAGACACAGGTCTGGATTTTTCTAATTCTTTAAGTTTTATTTTATCGAGCATAGTTATTAATTCTGAATTTTCTGGAAATAGAATATCCAATTCATCTGCACTATGCAATCTGATCTTGAATCCGAGTTTATCGTTTTCCAAAAAAAGTTCAATCGGCTCTACTTTAATCCTCTTGGAAGAAAAATCATTCCAGAGTTGTGAGAGTGCTTCTTTGCCCGATTTGTCCGCATAGTGAATCTCAATACTTTCCAAATCAACAAAATCAAACAGATATTCTTTATCTGCAGCATTCAGGCGATATACGAACGCTTCCAGATAAGTGAGATAGAGTGTGATATTCACCGATTCATCCACATAAAAAAAATAGGGTAATACTTCCCGCTGATCATATATCTTCCAATCCTGCCAGTCATATTCTACTATCACTTCTTTCCCGCTAGTATCCAGAAACGTTTTCACCACTTTAGCAGATGTAAATCCAGCAGGAAAATCTATCTTGAAATTACCCTTTTCCAACCAGGAATGATAAAGTTCAAATTGATAGCCTGAGGAAAAATCTTCGAAATCCGGTTCAAATCCCAAAGCTTCTGATGATAATAACATAAACCACAGAATTCCCGGAATGCTTCTTAAAATTTTTCCTATTTTATTTGACATTTCTTTCCTGCCCTGCATTTGTGAACGAGGAAATTGGGATAAAGAAAAAGGTCAATGATTTCTGATTAAAAATCCGGAGGCCGATTATGATGATTGCCGAAAGAGATCTGAAGAGAATTAAAGAATTCTTTGAACTGAGCGATAGTGACTTCAGTTTAAGAAACTATCATAAACCTGTTTTAGTGTATGAAGTGGTAGATGATAAAGTGCGCTACTCACTTTGGGAAACAGATATTCTGGAAAGGTTCGGATTGAAGAACGTGGATGGCTGGGATAAGACAGAAAATGTTGCCTTCTGCCCCGATTGGATGCGTGATGATGAAGAGGAAGACGACATCGGGGATATTGACCTGGATGATGATGATCTATGACACTTAGATAAATTTAGAATTATAAGTTTTTTAATTGGTTAATGAGCTTTTTTGCGTGTTAACCTTTTTCATTTTAAAAGAACTTATCTTATTAATTTCAGAAAAACTTCAATTCCCACTTCGATTGCCTTTTCATTAGGCAAAAATCTGGAAGAATGCAGATCCTGTTCTTCACCTTGATTCGCTCCCAGACAGAAGAAAAGACCTGTATATTTTTCTGCGAAAAAACCAAAGTCCTCCCCTCCTATCAACCTATCGGCTTCCCGGAATGTGTACTTCGAATCGCTGATTTTATTAACAAATTCTTTATAGAGTTTTTTATCATTTATAAGTGCTTTGTAATAACTGGAATATTCACATTTCCCATTTATATTGAATTTTCTGGAAATTTCTTTTACAGAATTTTTTACAATTTCTTTTAATAGATCATGGTCTTCTACAGAAAATGCTCGGATTGTTCCCTCAAGTCTGCAGTCTGCGGCAATTGCATTTCGAACATTTCCTGCGTTCATTTTTCCGAATTTGCAGAGGATCTCTTTTGAATTATTAAATTTCTCTTTTACTCTTTCATTAACTAACCGGTAAAACTCAACCCCGGCTTCCAGTGCGTCTTTACCTTTTTCTGCCAGAGCAACGTGGGCACTTCTTCCTTTGAAGATCACATCTACTTCTTCTGTATTGGCAAAAAAGATTCCCGGTCTGGTCGAAATTGTACCAACAGGAATACCTCCTATGACGTGCAAAGCGTAAGCTGCAGATATATTATATTTATCAAGAACACCAGTTTCCAGAATGCGTTTTGCTCCTCCTTTTCCTTCCTCGGCTGGTTGGAAAAGAAAAAGAATGTTTTTTGCGATTTTCTCACTGATCACCTTATCGATCAATCCGAGGAGAATGGTCATGTGCATATCGTGTCCACAGGCATGCATTTTCCCTTGGTGAGCAGATTTAAAATCACAATCTGTTTCTTCTGTGATGGGAAGTGCATCCATATCAGAACGAAATAGTTTATAATCTCCATCTCCATGTGAATATTCTACTAAGATACCGGGAAAATCGAATGTGTGTATCTCGATATCTTTGAATGCTTTCAAAATATTTAATAAATATTCTTGTGTTTTAAATTCTTCAAAAGCCAATTCTGGAATCTTGTGCAGGTCTTTTCTGATCTTAATTAAATCTAACATATTTCAACTCCATTTTACTATGATAAGTTTCTTATATTTAGAGGATTTTTTGTCAATTTAATCATTTTCTTGACATCAAAAGCGAAGAAAAATTTTCCTATTTAACAGGATTATAGAGTGCCCCCGTAGCTCAGCAGGATAGAGCAGTTCCCTCCTAAGGAAAAGGTCGTGCGTTCGACTCGCGCCGGGGGTACCATTTTTAATTGAAAATTCAAAATTAAGAAATTGAAAATTAATATCAGCCTCCGGCTGGTTTCATTATTGCATTTGTGATGAGAACGCAGTCTGTATTCTATTTCAACAATAACATCTTTTTGCTGACCATTGATTTGCCATTTACCTGAAACTGGTAAAAATAAATACCAGAACTCACTTGATTGTCAGATTCATCAGTTCCGTTCCAGACTGCTTTCCCAATATTCAATTTACAATTTTCAATATTCAATGTTCTTACTTTCTGCCCTTTCAGATTATAGATTATTAACTCTGCGTACTCAGCGTCCTCTGCGGTGAGATTAAATGAGATAATTGTTTCAGGATTAAAAGGATTCGGGTAATTATGTAATGAAATATTGTTTGTTTGAATAAAATTTTCTTCAACGCTTGTTGATTCTCCGAAATCCTGTAAAATCATATTAACAATCTGCCGGGCTTGTGGTTGCTGCATATAATACAGAGGAAAACCAAACACATAAACATTGTATTCAGCTTCATATTTCTGTCCGCAAACAGCATTTTCCCATTCGGGGTCATTTACAACAGAATCAAACAGGAAAACGGGTTCTGCACTTGCTCCGGGAATGAATTTATTAACATATTGCAAATTATCTCCCCAGACCGACAATGGTATCTTATCGGTATCTACTGCAATATCAGGAAAGCCCATCTGCCCGAAAGCTCCAGCAAAATCCGTTTCTACGTTAGTATACGGATCAGTAAAATTCAGGTAGTAAATAGAAAAATTTTGCGGAAGATTAAAAAGTAATTTCCAGGCAGAGATCAAAAGATTTCCACCTGCCAAAAGATAGCTTTTTACATTATATACATCGGCATTAAATGGATGGTTCACCATATCATCCGTATGCCAGATAATACTGGAATACTGCGCAATTTCCTCTAAAGGCGGCAGTCCGTTTTCGTTCACATCCCAGTTGGTAAAAGCATATCCCTGCAGAAGCTGATCGTAATATTCATCTACTTCTTCATCTGTGGGAAAAGGTGAAGCGGCAGCATAATCCCAGGTGCCGTCCACCAGCAGAATACCCTGATCGAGGGTAAAATCTACAGGTATAACAGATATCTCATTGGAGAACTTACTCAGGTAATTTCCATCACTATCAAACACAGCAGCAATTTTGTAATAATACTGCTCTCCAGGAATGACATCCTCATCAAAATAGGCAGTACCGGTTACAGCCGAAGTGTTCAATTGCACATATTCCCCACCTGCTTCTTTACGGTAAACATTGAATCCCTCCACAGCCGGATCGAAGAACTCTTCCCAGGTAATTACTGCCGCTCCATCGCGGTTCATGCTCACCTCATCCAGGTGTGGGATCTTCTCAGTATATCCGTAATCCAGCACCCAGTTATCATAATCAAAAACCAGGGAATCAAGTTCACCTTCCATGAAAATGGTTTCATAATTAAATCCGTCATCTGCCCAGATCCTGTCTGTTTCTCCGTTTACAATACAAGGAACGAACATCGAAAATGGATCACCCTGGCTGCCTTCTGAATATAAAGTGACTTTGAGGGAATCATAAACATCGGAAGTATAGGTAACAAATTTATATCTTGGTCGTCCATAATTCCAGAACCACTCATCAAAGAACCAGTCCATTTCGTAACCTGTAACGTTTTCCGTGGAATTCTCCAGATCCTCGGTCAGCATATTTCCATATTTCAAGTCGGGATCCTGCATGAATTCGGTGAGCATCTGGAAAAAATCTTCATCCCCGATCACACCTCGCAGCATGTGAAGAGTCCACGAACCCTTCCTGTAAACAACAGTATTAAAGATATGATTGGCTCCCAGTGTTTCATCACGGTACAGACATTCATCCAGTTGGGACCCGGAGTCTTCGGCCAGCATATATTCATACAGAGCTTCCATGCCGTAAAGATGTTCTGCCCACAGGGCTTCACTATAGGAAGCAAAGCCTTCCTTAAGCCACACATGACTCCAGGAACCGATGCTCAGGCAATCTCCCGCCCAGGAATGTCCCAGTTCATGAGCTACGGTATATTCTGCTGCAGGATCGCTAATGTAACCTGAATCGAATGAGGTACAAGTCTGATGTTCCATAGCCAGCGCTCCCAGATTGGTACAGGTGGCATGACCGTATTTTTCTGTTATGAAGGGATATTCACCGTAAATATAGGAATAGAACGTGAGCATATCTTCACACAATTCATAAAGAGAAACACTGATGGCATATTGTTCGGGATAAATGTAATTATCCACCATCATCTGGGTGCCTTCATATTCCCATACAAAAGAGTACATCTGGTAATTGGTAATAGCAAAAGACGTAAGGTATGTACAGATAGGAAAGGCTTCGTGCCATTTACTGGTGCTGGTACCATTGCCGTTATTCACCACTTCCTGCAAAGTTCCGTTGGAAGCACTGATATATTGGGAAGGATATGTGATCCAGATATCGAGAGAATCGGGTTTATCGGCAGGTGTGTCTTTACAGGGCCACCATTTACGTGCTCCTTTGGGAGACACCATGGTAAATACAATAGGTACGCCATTGTGTTCCTGGAATTTCATACCATCGTTCAACCTGTTTTGCGGGTAACCGGAATATTGCACGACCAGTTCGATAATATCACCTGCCTGGTATGTGTATCCCAGATCGATATCTATGAGATCGTCCGCATGAGTAAAAATAAGGCTTTGACCATTCATCAGGATATCATCCACATCCAGATCGGTGGTAAAATGAAAGCAGATCTCCGAAGTGGCGTTTTCCATGATCTCAAGATGGGACTCTACAGAGCCTTCTACATACTGTGTATCGAAGTTAATATCGATATCGATAAAATAATAACGCACATCGTAATTATCCATTTCGCGAGTATCTTCACGCATACCATCCATCCACTTTGCGTAAGTTTGCGCCTTCATTTCGGCTGCTTCTATCTGCTTTTGAACGATGTATTTGAAATCCGGCATTTGGATTTTATGTTCTGCGAATATACATGAAACTACGAAAAATATAAAAGTAAAAAGTAAAACTTTTTTCATATCTCCTCCCATCGGGTTTGATCGATGTCAACTTAAGGAAATGGTAAGAAATTAGGCAATAAACTTTTTGGAATGGGAGAATTAGTTGAATCGGTGGAACTGGTTGAATCGGTTTTTTCTCTCGTTACAATAAAGTTCGTTCAATCCCCGATTAAATCGGGGACCTTATTGAATGAAATAGGTAAGAATGATCGTCCCGATCATGATAATGGAATTATAAAATCACACCAGTCAGTAGAATCCCTTCAGTCTTCTCCGGCAACTGCCGGATACGCCTAGACAGGTGCTATTCCCTTTTAGTTAAACGGGAATCAGCCCAAGGCTGACAAGCATGAGAAACCGCATGGTGTTGTGGGAACAAGAAAAGGCTGTCTCTCTGAGAAATGCTCTCAATGGCATTCGACGACCGTGTCCGGCGTAGCTCCGTATCCAGAGCGAAGACGGAAGAGTCTGATTTTTGCAGGTTGGTTGCCAACCCACCGGGTTGTTGTTCGTTTAATCCCACGAATTAATTCGTGGGTTTCCGGGAGTGTTAAATAATTTTTCTTTGACAGAAATAACTCACGAAAGCAGTTTCGTTTGTGAAATATTAACAAGGATTTTAAATGCTTATCAAAACCGGAATTTGCACGATAAGAAATGAGAGACGAATTGCTTTACTATTCGATTATAATGAAGATGTCATAACATTAGTTAAGCAAATTAAAGGGCGAAAATGGTCTGCTTCTAACAAATTCTGGCATATTCCTTATCAAGCAAATTATTTAAAAGAATTGAATGAAAAATTTCATGGGAAACTGGAATTTATAGAAAACACTTCTGAAAGCAAAATAGAGAAGAAAATTAAATTACCAGCGGAATACATTGAAACTCTAAAATTAAAGAACTATAGTGAGCCAACGATCAAAACATATCGACTTCATTTCCAGCAGTTGTTAAGATACTTTAAAAATACAAAACCGGAAGAGATCACTTTTGATGAGATCAGGCAATACATTCTCTTTTTGGTTGAAGAAAAAAAGTATTCTACTTCATCACAAAACAATGCGATAAATGCAATTAAATTTTATTATAATGAAGTAATAAATAGAACTATTGATGACTTTTTCATTCCACGACCCCGTAAAGCTAAAACGATTCCTAAAATTTTGAATGAGCAGGAAGTTAGTAAAATCCTAAAGAATATTAATAATTTAAGAGATAAATGTATGATATTTCTTATATACTCAGCAGGTCTATCTCCCAGTGAGATAACTTATTTAAAGATAAAAGATATTGATTCTAATAAAATGAAAATTTTTGTAAGTAGTGCAAAAGGAGAGAAAGACAGATTCGTAATTCTATCGGAGAAAATTCTAAATTTGCTGAGAGAATATTTCAAAAAATATAAACCTCAGGAATGGTTGTTTGAAAACAAACCCGGGATGCAGTATTCGAAGAGAAATATTCAGAAAGCTTTTAAAACTGCAGTAGATAAAAGTGGAATAACCAAGCCTGCAACGCTTTCCATCTTAAAAAATTCTTTTGCTGTTCATTTATTGGAAAAAGGAGTTGATGTCCGATATATTCAGCAGATGCTGGGGCATAAACATTCTAAGACTACAATGAAATATTTGAGAGTAAGCAAAAGAGACTTGAGTGCAATTCAAAGTCCATTAGATAGTTTGGATGTATAAGAGGTGTAAGGTGTTGGGTTAGAGGTGTTTGGTAAAGGGTAAATGGTGCAAGGTATGGATAAGATAAAAACTGATGATTATTGTTTAACACCGATTTCAAAAAACAGATACAAAATTGATGTACTTTCTTTTGAATTTAATAAAACTCATGGTATTACAATTCAGGGTTGTTATTTTAGCGGACCTCAGCAAAGCTGGGTTATGCCGCAAACCAAAAAGTGCTTGGAACAATTCCTAAAGCTATTCCCTTCCAAACCACAAACAGAAATGAAGAAAATGTCTCCCTTTGAGAAAGCATTAAAAGATTATAGTGATCAACTAATTTTGAAGAGATATAGTGAAAATACCATTGTAGTTTACAAAGAACAGATCATTAGATTTTTCAATTATTATTCTAAAAAAGATCCGTCCGAACTAACCGATGAGGATGTGAAAGAATATATGTTGTTCCTATTGAATGAAAAGAAAATATCTTTTTCTCTTCAGAAACAGGTGATCAGTGCTATCAAATTTTATTTTGAAAAGATATTGAGAAGAGAAACGAAGAAATATTATTTTGAGATTCCTAAAAGCAAAGAACAGAAACTGCCTATTGTGCTTAGTAAACGGGAAGTGAAACAGATAATTGACTGCACTAATAATATGAAACACAGAGCAATCTTATCAACGATCTATTCTGCCGGATTGAGATTAAGCGAGGCAGTTAACCTTAAAATCGCAGATATTGATTCGGATAGAAAATTGATCTATATTCGGGGTGGGAAGGGTAAGAAAGATAGAACAACAATCCTATCAATAGAATTGCTCGTATTATTGAGAAAATATTTTAAGGAATTCAAACCTAAGATTTGGCTGTTTGAAGGAGTTAATGGCGGGCAATACAGTAAAAGAAGTGTACAGGAGATATTTTACAAAGCTCTAGAAAAAACAATTATTGACAAAAAAGTATCAGTACATAGCTTACGGCATAGTTTTGCAACACATCTTTTGGAGCAGGGAGAAGACTTGAGATATATTCAAAAGATTTTAGGGCATAAAAGTTCGAAAACAACTGAAATTTATACTCATGTAACTTCTATTGGAATGAACAAAATCAAGAGTCCTTTAGATAGTATAGATATGGAAGATTGACTAGTTGTACAATAACTACTAAAAAAGTTATTATACAACAAAATTACTGTAACTATAGGTTAGTTATGTACAATAAAAAAATTGACGTGGCATGCATATGTTAAGTGCATCAAAAAAATAAAATGGAGGAAAAGGAAATGAAAAAATTTAGAGTTTTAATTTTGTTTGCAATTATTTTAATTGCATTTGGTTGTGATGATAAAAGTCCAACTGAAAACGATCCAGAACCAGGTGAAGTTGTTCTCTCTGACGAGACTGTAGTTCTTGAAGAAACGCAAGTAAACGAAGATCTACAATCTGTATCACCAGATGGAAACACTTTTACATTCTCTAAGACTTCTACGACTGATGATATTGAAGAAGGTGACATTCTCGTAAGTGGAATTACCGATTTAATGCCAAATGGTTTTCTAAAAAAAGTTACAAATGTTCAAGAAAATTCTAATACAATTACCGTAACAACCGAAAATGCTTCTTTAGATGAGGCATTACAGCAAGGTGCTTTATCAGCAAGTTATACTTTTTTACCCTCAAGAATAGAAAATGCAACTTATGCTGATGGAGTTCAATTAATTTCAAATTCTCGTGATGATTTATTCACTTTAGAAATCGATGGTATAATTTACGATGCAGATGGAAATTCTAATACGACAGATGACCAGATCACAATTGTAGGAACATTAAATTTTACAGCTGAAATGTTGATGAATGTTGATATTAGTAATTGGCAATTAGATGAATTCGATATTCAATTAGTAAACACTTTTGAAAAAGATCTAACCTTTGAAAGTAGTATTGAATATAATTCTCAAAATGAAATTAATCTTTTTACTTTTAATTTTCCTGTAATAACTTTTACAATCGGCTTATTACCCGTAACAATTCATCCAACAATTAGTGTAGATGCGTATGCCGATGCATCAGTTCAAGCTGGTATTAGTTTTGGAGTTACTGCAACAGAGACAATGACAACAGGTGCTATGTATGAAAATAGAGAATGGAGTCCAATCAGCAGCTACGAAAAATCTCTTGATTTTAGCGAACCCAATGGATATGGCTCAATTGAGTTTCAATCAGGCTTAAAACCTCAACTTCAAACAATGATTTATAGTGTTGTTGGACCCTATATTGT
>JACKQG010007429.1_pt1 | contig 11042 bp, 9 predicted proteins | sample 8237621 | NCBI WGS metagenome assembly JACKQG01 (sample SAMN15677084, study PRJNA649215) | marine metagenome | biome: marine; feature: Black Sea; material: saline water; isolation source: suspended particulate matter (SPM) from the Black Sea western gyre | collected 2013-06-09/2013-06-10 | depth... | reverse complement strand
AAAATCTGATCATCCATTTCGCTAATTAACAAAGCATTATGGGGAAAAACTCCCCGACTGCTGTACTATTTAACCAATTGACAAAGTTATGTTTGGAAATTTTATATATTTCATCATCGTGCTTCTGATCTACAGTACTTACCAGCCCTCCGAAGATACGAATTTCACGGCTCTGGAAACCCTTTTTCTGTTTATTCTCCTAACTGTCATTTTTGCCGTGATTACCTGGCTTCAGTTTCAACGAATTGAAAAACAGGTCTCAAAGGAAAGCTTTGCAAAGCTCGATCATAAATTCCATGCCGCCTTGACCCGACAGTCAGTGATGGCTATCGTGCTTTTTTCTTTAGATATATATGGCCTGAACCTGGTATCGTTTGTTTCAAACATACCTTTTTTGTCCATTATTCCTACTTTGCAGGCACTTCTCTTTTTAGGACTTTTTGTGTTCTACCTGGCAATTGTATGGGCCTTTGCACATAGTCCTTATAATGCCCTTTATGCCACCGGATTGCCAAGAGAGTCTTACATTCTGTCCAACATTTCATTTTCCGTTCCAATACTTCTGCCCTGGCTGCTGCTTTCAGGAATTGCCGACATCATCAACGTCCTGCCATTTAAGCTGCCGAAACAAATGCTGGCAACCACCGAAGGCCAGGTGCTCTATTTTCTTGTTTTCCTTGTTGCTGTTGCCATGATAGGCCCGCTGATGATCCAGAAATTCTGGAGATGCAAACCTCTTGAGGCCGGCGATGTTCGAACACGGATCGAAAACGTGTGTCGACAGGCAGGTATGGAATATGCCAACATTCTCTACTGGCCCATATTCGGCGGACGCATGATTACAGCCGGTGTGATGGGCCTTGTCAAAAAATTCCGTTATATTCTTGTCACCGGTGCCTTCATCCGTTTTCTGGAACCGGACGAAATTGATGCCGTCATCGCCCACGAAGTCGGACACATTAAAAAAAATCATCTGCTGTTTTATCTGGTATTTTTTGTCGGCTACATGCTGGTCTCATATGCCACCTTTGACCTTTTAATCTATGGGGTTCTTTATGCCGAACCGCTGTACAGGTTTATCGGCCGTATTGGTCTGAATCAGACTGCGTTGACCTCGTCAATCTTCAGCATTGTCACTATCGTGATCTTTCTGGTCTATTTTCGCTTTATTTTCGGATATTTTATGCGAAATTTCGAACGCCAGGCCGACACCTACGTTTACACCCTTTTCGACAGCGCCAAACCGCTGATCTCGACCCTTGAAAAAATAGCGGTAACCAGCGGACAACCGCCGGACCGGCCCAACTGGCATCACTTCAGCATTACAAAACGGATAGATTATCTGAAAAAATGTGAAACGGATAAAAGCTGGATAGGCCGTCATGACTGGAAAATAAAAAAAAGCATGGCCGTTTATATGACAGGAATAATTCTAATAGGCGCTGTGGGATATCAATTAAATTACAGCGAAACCGGCAGGCAGTTGAACCAGTATTTTTTTGAAACGGTTATTAAAAGAGAGCTTGAAAAGACCCCTGACAATGCAGATCTTTACAGCACCTTGGGAGATATATATTACAGCAGACAGAACTATGCCCAAACCATTGAAGCCTATGAACAATCGATCATGCTTGAGCCGCATAACCCCAAAGCGCTAAACAACCTTGCATGGCTTCTGGCAACCTGTGAAGACAAAAGCTTCCGCCGCCCGCGGCGTGCACTCGGTCTGGCCCAAAAAGCTGCGGCCCTTGAAAAAGCTCCGCATATATTGGATACACTGGCCGAAAGTTACTATGTTAACGGAAAGTTTGAAGCAGCGGTAGCTGCCGCAATGAGGGCCCTTGATTTGGTCACAGGCGACCGTTCCTATTACCGGAAACAGCTTAAAAAATTTATGGACTCCACCCTAAAAACCCGTACAACGGCATAGATTATTCGATACAAACCTTCCTGACATTAACAAGATCAATGTTACCCTTAAAGATTTTTCTAATGCCGTCCTGCTTAAGGGTTGTCATGCCGTCAGCTAATGCCTGCGCCTTTATTTCCGCCATCGGCCTGGAGACCTGGACCAGCTTTTTCTGATCATCGGTTCCCATCAAAAGCTCATGGATGCCGGCCCGGCCGGAATACCCGCTGTTGTTGCACTTGCCGCAGCCCACCGGCTTATTTAAGTTCAGATCGCCGGTGTAAGGAATATTAACAAATTTTTCCCACTGTTCTACACCGCCAAACTCCCGGATCAACTCATCATACTCTTCTTGGGTCGGGTGAAAGGGCTCCTTGCAGTTTTTACACAGAGTCCGGCCCAGCCGCTGAGCCAGGATACCCAGAATGGCATCCGAAAAATTAAAAGGGTCCATGCCCATATCGAGCAGACGGGTGATACTTTCAGGAGCACTGTTGGTATGCAGGGTGGAAAAAACCAGGTGACCGGTTAAGGAGGCCTCGATGCCGATGGAGGTCGTTTCCTTGTCACGCATCTCACCGACCATAATCACATCGGGGTCCGCCCTTAAAAAAGCCCGCATGGCAGCAGAAAAATCAAATCCGATTTTGGACTGGACCTGCACCTGGCGCAGACCTTTCTGGGTGATTTCCACCGGATCTTCAGCGGTCCAGATTTTGGTTTCGACCTTATTGATGTATCCTAAGGCCGAATGCAGGGAAGTTGTTTTACCCGAACCGGTGGGACCGCACACAAAGATGATGCCATACGGCTGGGTAATGATACTGACAAAATTATCGAAATTTGTTCCTTCCAAACCGAGATTAGCAAGGGGAATCGGTTCACCGGCCGCCAGGATACGCATGACCACATCCTCCATGCCCCCTTGCGTCGGGACCGTTGCCACTCGAAGTTCGATGTCCAAACCGCCGTATTTTTTAAACTTGATTTTGCCGTCCTGGGGCTTGCGGCGTTCGGCGATATCCAGATCGGCCATGATCTTAAGACGCGACACAATGGCATTGCGGTATTGATAAGGCAGCGTCTGGTACATCTGGCAGGCACCGTCCACCCTTATCCGTACCTGGGTGTTCTGTTTGCCGGGATAGGGCTCGATGTGGATATCGGATGTGCCCCGGTTATGGGCGTCGATGATAACTTTGTTGACCAGCTGAACCACGGCGCTGTCCTCTTCGCCCAGGGAAGATTGGGCCTCTTCGATCTCGTCGTCTTCAGCCGCAAGCTGGGCCATAATATCATCCATGGAAGCCATCTCTTTTTCATCCGTAGTAAAGAGACCGATATATTCCAGGATGTCGTCTTTCAAGCACACATTGAAGGCCAGTTGTTTGCCTGCAAAGAGCGCCTTGATTGAATCAATCCTCTGCAAATCATTGGGGTTGTCAATGGCGATAACAATTTTATCATCCTCGGATTTCAACGGGACCCAGGCATTTTTGCGCATGAAAGGTATTTTCAGACCGGCAAGCAGGTCACCGGGAATCGGTGCGTTTTTGTTAAACTCCACAAACGGTACTTTACAAAATTTGCTCAAAGATTGGCCGATATCTTTTTTCGATATTTTAAGCTCATTCATCAGGACATTTTCGATCGGTTCTTTACGCTGGCGCGCATCGGCGATGGCCTTATCGATCTCTTTCTGGGTCAGAATATTATTTTCCAGCAAATAATCGAACTTGGTGGGCCGGGTTTTTGCCATACGCTTCTGGTTATACAGCGCAATCCCCAGTATCTTGGCCAACTCGGTGACCGATTCCCCATCAAGCTCTGTAAAGGTACTGCCGTCGGTGCGGTTGATAAGCTGAATGGCACCCAGCAGAAACTTTTTGAAGATGATGGGAACAACCAAAACCTGTTTGGTGACATAACCGGTTTTTTGATCCCAGCTTTTATCAAATTTAAGATCAGGATCAATGGACGCTACTTCTTTATCATCATAAACGTCTTTGATATTGATGAGCTTCTGCTTGAAAGCACTGCATCCTGAAATACTGCTGTTTGACACGGGAATGCGGATCTCGGCCACCTCGTCACCGGATTTAAATCTAGAGACAAGCTCCCGCTTTTTTCCGTCGACCACATAAACGGTAAGTCTGTCACACTCAAAAAGACCGGTGATTTCGTCCTTGAGATCAACCAGAATCCCATCCAGATTTGAAGCAGCATATATCTTGTTGCAGATCTCTTGAAGATTTTTGCGGTACTCTACTTCGGATTTAAGCTGCTGCTCACTTGCTGCTTTATTATTGGGAGCTTTAGCATCCTGTAACATATTAATTACCTGCGCTATATTAATTTTACTGTTAAAAGACCGTCAAGCTTTAAGGCCTGACCCGTTGCCGCCTTGCGAGACTTTACTTACTGTAATAACTATATATTTTTTTCGATCCACCACCGATCAGCAGAATACCTATCAAGTAGAAGCAAAAGCGTATGAAAAACATAACCCCGGAAAAGTGTTCGATCTTTGCAATCTGAGGCATTACCTGGGGTATCCTGAAAAAGACTCCAATGCCTGCCAAAACAAGTGCAACACCCCAAATCAATTGAATAACCGTCTTGTTTTTATCCTTAGAACTTGTCTGATTATTTTCTGTTTTTTCGGAGTTCATTATTTGCAATCAGTTTCAAGTAAATATAGACAATTAACCTTTTGTTGTCAAATCATAACCTAATAAGCAAGAACAAATGTCAGTGATCAGTTGTCGGTTATCAGTAATCAGTTTTTCTTGCTGATCACTTCTCAATGATGGCTGCATTACGGAGGTCCTGTTGTTTTCTTGAAGGGCGATATGCCGATCGGCTACGAAAACGCTGCCCGTGGCCCGATATTTGGGATGGCTTCCACGTCTTCTCATGATTCATCAAAGCATCACACCATCTAAAAATATCAGGCCACACCGCCATAGCGGTATTCATATCGCCCTTCAAGGAAATGACAGGACCGGAGCCCCGATTAGCGGGTCCTCCAGAGGCGGATAAATTTTCGCTTCGCTACGTTAAATCGGCGGCAATGTTGCACTCTTTAAACTACAAAAGCGATTTTATCCTCCCAGGTAAACCTCTTTTACCTTGGGATTATCCAGAAGCTCTGCGGCCAAACCCTCGAGGACGACCTCACCCCTTTCAAGTACATAGCAATGGTTAGCCACTTTGAGGGCGGCCTTAGCGTTCTGTTCCACAAGCAGTACCGTGGTGCCGGACGCGTTCAGTTTGCTAATTACATTAAATATTTCACGTACTATCAAGGGGGCAATGCCCATGGAAGGCTCGTCTAAAAGGAGCAGTTCAGGCCGGCCCATCAAGGCACGGGCAATGGCCAGCATCTGCTGCTCACCGCCGGAAAGTGTACCGGCAATCTGTTTGGAGCGCTTTTCCAAAATGGGGAAAATATGATAAATTTGCTCGATTCTCCCGTTGATCTCATCGCGGTTTTTGCGTTTAAAATAATGATAAGCCCCCAGGCGGATATTATCCAAAACCGTCAGATGGGCAAATAGTTGTCTGCCTTCCGGTACCTGGGATATCCCTAAACCCACGATCCGGTGGGCCGGCATGCCGGCAATATCTTTCCCTTTGTATACAATACGACCCTCCTGTGCTTTAACAAGGCCGGATATGTTTTTTAGCAGGGTTGATTTGCCGGCACCGTTGGCGCCGATGATGGAAACTACTTTTCCTTTGGGTATCTGAATCGAAACACCTTTAAGAACCCGAATACTGCCGTAAGAGGTCCTGAGCCCCTCAATGCTAAGCATATTAGGTTCCTCCGCCTAAATAGGCCTCAATGACCTTGGGATTATTGCGGATCTCTTCCGGCGGTCCTTCTGCAATTTTCTGGCCGTAATTCAGCACCACGATCTCATCCGAGACATTCATGACCACCTTCATATCATGTTCCACCAGTAAAACCGTTACCCCTTTGGCATTAATAGCCTTGATCAGAGAAGATGCCACGTAAGTTTCAGTCTCGTTGAGCCCGGCTGCGGGCTCGTCCAGGCAGACCAGTTCCGGTTCACTGGCAAGCGCCCGCCCGATCTCTAAGATCTTCTGCTCACCCAGCGGCAGGTTGTCAGCCGGATCATTACACTTGTCCGCCATGCCGATGAACCTCAAGATTTTCATGGCTCTTTCCTGAATCTCTTTTTCTTTTCGTCTGGCCCCCGGCAAGCAAAACCCCGCAGCCATAAAAGACGCCCGCACCCGGGTATGGCAGCCCAGCATAACATTTTCAAGAACCGACATATTACCAAACAGCTCAATCGTTTGAAAAGTTCTGGAAATACCTCTGTCTGCAATCTCGTGGGTTTTAAGGCTGCTGATCGGTTGCCCCTTAAACCTGACCGTCCCCTCGGTTGGAGAATAAAAGCCCGTAATGACGTTGAACAGCGTGGTTTTGCCGGCTCCGTTGGGGCCGATAATAGCCTTGATGATGCCCCTTTTCACCGAAAAATCGGGTTTAAAGAGTGCCATCAACCCGCCAAACGCCTTGACCACCTTGTCCACTTCCAGAATATTTTCATTGCTGATATCATTCATGGGACTAATGTTTCCCGAGCCGTTTCTTCAGCATATCCGGTATACCCGCCAGTCCATCCGGCAAAAAAATTACGACCACAAGCAATATGGCACCATAGACAATCACCTCAAACTCTTCAAAATAATGCAGCCACTCATAATTCAAAAAGGTAATAATACCGGCTCCAATGACGGCACCCCAGAGACTATGCATCCCGCCCAGGGAAATCATGATTAAAAGCTTGATGGAAAAGAAAAGGTCAAATGTGGCTGGATTGATGAAATTAAGATAATGGGCATAAAGACTGCCTGCCAATGATGCCAACACTGCCGAGTAAACAAAAACCAATATTTTGTAGCCGGAGACATCAACTCCCATGGCATTGGCGGCCGTCTCACTGGAATGAATCGCCCTTAAGGCACGTCCCGCGCCTGACTGGATTATATTAACGCTAAAAATAAATGCGGCAAAAACAAAACCCCAGACAAGGTAAAAGTACTTTTCAACTGAGTCAAAATAAAACCCAAAGATGCTCAGGCCCGGAATGCCGCTCATGCCGTCCGGGCCACCGGTCCACTCAGTCTCTTCATTGAAAACGATAAAAACAATTATCCCGAATGCCAGGGTTGCCATGGCAAGATAGTGGCCTTTTAGTTTTAGGCAAGGAGCACCCACCATAAGGGCGACAGCAGCGGTAACTGATATACCTGCCAGCATGCATATCCAGGGATTCAAGCCGTACCGGGCGGTCAGAATCCCGGACACATAGGCGCCGATACCATAAAAAGCTGCATGTCCCACCGATATCTGACCGGCATAGCCCATCAAAAGGCTGAGGCCGATGGTAATCAGGCTGTAAATTCCGGCAAATACCATGATATCGGTGTAGTGTTCAATGCCTGGAATTTGGCGTGCAACCCATGGAAAGATGATAATTAAGAAAGCGAAAGTGGAGATGGGGAGCTTGCCTATTTTTAACATGCCTAAAACCTTTTGATCCTGCTGACCTCTATATCACCAAAGATTCCGCTGGGCTTATAAAATAAAACGAACATAAGCACAATTAACGCAAAGGCGTCCTTATACCCGGAGGAAATCAGTCCGGCCCCCAAGGATTCGATGGCCCCCAGAATCAATCCGCCGATAACTGCGCCCGGGAAACTCCCCAATCCCCCCAGGACGGCGGCGCCGAATCCCTTTACCGCCAGCATGGCCCCGCGGTCGTATTCCATCAGGGATATGGGAGTCACGACGATACCAGCCACAGCCCCGATGGCGGCGGAAAGTGCAAAAGAGAGCAGAATCATCTGCTTGACATTGATGCCCACCAGACTGGCGGCATCAGGGTTGTCGGCACAGGCACTCATGGCTTTTCCCAGAATAGTTTTTTCAAAAAATAGCGTCAGGACGATAACAGTGATAATCAAAAAGCCGATGACCCAGAAATACTGGGGCTGGATAACAGCCCCCAGAAAATTGATGGGATTACGCCCGGAAAAGGCAGGGAGGTCATACGGGTCCTTGCCCCAAATAAACATGGCCGCGCCCTTGAGCAGAATGGAAGCCGCAATCGTTGCAATAATCAGGCTCAAAACCGTGGGCCGGCGGATGGGGCTGATGGCCAGCCGGTCCAGGAGCATTCCCACCAGGGTAACTATGATTATAGTCGCCGGAAAGGCCGCAATCAGGGGTAATCCCAGACCAACATGAAGCGAGATCATAGTCAACCCCCCCAGCATCACAAACTCTCCCTGGGCAAAGTTGATAATCTCGGTCACATTATAGATGATATTAAAACCGACGGCCACCATGGCGTAGATACTGCCCACGGTAATACCGGTGATCAAATATTGAAAAAGCTGGCCGGCCGGCGTAATTGTTTCCATTTAATATTCCGTTTATAATAAAAAGTGAGGGTGGTGTGAAAACACCACCCTCTTTAGCAGCATAAAGCTTAACTACGAGTCCATATGGTCAATCTTAATCAGCCAGAGCCCAGTCTCCATCTTTGACCACAACCATTTGAAATGAAGTATGGTCCAAACCTATATGGTCGTCCGGCGAATAGTTAAAGACACCGTGCTGGCCGACAAACCCCTTGGTTTTTTCAAGATGATCACGGATAGCAGCCTTGTCGCAGCCAACGGCTTTAAAGGCGTCCGCCAACAAGTAAATGGCGTCCCAGGCATGCCCTCCGAAAGAACTCAGGGGTTCATTGTACTTGGCTTGATAGTCTTTCATATACTGCATGGTTACAGCCTTTTGGGGATGGTCTGCCGGTAGAAGTTCGGCAACGTTGACCGCGCCCAGTGGGCAGAAAACGCCTTCAGCCGCCCCTGCGGCCAATTCGATGTTTTTGCGGCTGCCAAAACCATGGCTCTGATAAAAAGTGAGGTCTGTCATGCCCAGGTCTCTCCAATTCCGCAGCACTACCACCTGGGTTGGGCCGACCGACCAGTTGACGATGGCCTGGGGCGCCAGCCCTTTGACCTTGGTCAGCTGAGCTGTCATGTCGGTATCCTTGGGTCCGTATTTCTCATCAGCAACAATGGTCATCCCATTTGCAGAAGCTAGCCTGAGCAGCTCGGAACGGCCGCTGGCACCAAATCCCGAGGTAACACTCATAACGGCTATCTTGCTAATCCCCTTTTTCTTTAAGCTGGTATAAATAGCCTCGACCGCCATGGTATCAGTCTGGGGTGTTTTGAAAACCCATTTACGCGCCTGTCCCTTTTCTTCATCCCAGACGATTTTATAACTGGCAGCACAGGAAACAAGCGGCGTTTTGTATTTTTCCGCCAACGGAACAACCGCCATGGATGTCCCGCTCAATGAAGGGCCGATCACCGCACAAACTTTATCCTGGGTAATCAGTTTTTTAACGGCCAGGTTGGCCTTGGTGGCATCCCCTTCGCTGTCATAAACAATAAGTTCCAGTTTTTCTCCGTTTATACCGCCGGCCTTGTTGATCTTTTCAACCAGCATTTCAGCCGTCTTCTTCTCAGGGTCTCCCAGAAAAGAGGTACGACCCGTGACGGAAAAAACAGCCCCGATCTTAAAGGCAAGTGCCGGGCTGATCAGAAATCCTACGCCAAATAGGCAAACCGTGGTGAAAATAGCAATTCTTTTTAACCTCATCTGTTTCCCTCCTTTTTTAACTGTACCATTTATGAAACTTAAAATTTGCGCCACTGTGAGTGCTATTCCTGGCCGTTCAAAAGAAATAATCTGGCCTGGTATGTCTAAAAGCTGAAAACGGAAATCAGGGCCAAATGGATCTCATTTGAACCCCAAGCTGAAAACCGGAGATCTTCCTGTTTCAGCCTGTTCCGGCCCGGATTACAGGGTGTAAACTTTGCTTCCGTTAATCACCGTTAAGTTGTTTGCTTGGAGTATGTTCACGGCCTCATCAAAATTATCAAACCTGAATATCATGACCGCATTGTTGCCGCTTTGTTGAACAAAGGCATACATATATTCCACATTAACGCCGGCCTTGTTCAAAATATCCAGTATTCTATGCAACCCTCCGGGCCTGTCTTCCACCTCTACGGCGACCACATCGGTCTCACCTATGGTAAAACCCCGGTTTTTAAGCGCCGTAACGGCTTTTTGATTGTCATTTACGATCAGACGCAGCACACCAAAATCTGATGTGTCAGCCAGGGCCAGAGCCCTGATATTTACATCGGCTTCAGCAAGAATGCCTGTAACTTCAGCCAGACGCCCCGCCTTGTTTTCCAAAAAGACTGAAATCTGTACGGCTCGCATAGCTGCCTCCTTTTGCTTGTTGCTTGTTACTGGATACTTGTTACTGGATACTTGATGTTAAAAAGTATCAATCGGCTCTATACTGATTTCATCACGTAAACATAATTGGTTTTTACAATCCGGCTTCCAAGATCCAGGAACCAGTATCCTGTATCCAGATTTACATCTCGCGCTTATCAATAACCCGTATGGCTTTGCCCTCGCTGCGGGCAATGGCCTTGGGCTCCACGAGTTTCACCTTGGCGGAAACACCAAGATAGTCTTTTATGTTCTTTGAAATTTTTCGTTCCAGATCCTGCAAATGCTTGACTTCATCGGAAAATAATTGTTCTCCGACTTCCACCATAACAGTGAGAGTGTCCAGTGTACCCTCCCGGTCAACCAAAAGCTGATAGTGAGGTTCAACATCATCCATTTCCATCAGAACGCTTTCAATCTGTGACGGAAACACGTTGACACCGCGAATAATGAGCATATCGTCCGTACGGCCGCTGACTCTGTTCATGCGGATATGCGTCCGGCCGCAGATACACGGCTCCGGATTTAATGAAGTTATGTCACGCGTTCGGTAGCGGATAACGGGAAATGCTTCCTTGGTTATGGAAGTAAAAACAAGCTCCCCCGTCTCACCGTACGCAAGAACTTCTCCGGTAGCCGGATCAATGATCTCGGGTATAAAGTGATCTTCAAATATATGCAGGCCGTTTTTGGCTTCATAACATTCGATGGCCACCCCCGGTCCGATCACTTCGCTCAAGCCATAAATATCTACGGCGGTTAAAT
>JACKQG010007427.1_pt1 | contig 11044 bp, 12 predicted proteins | sample 8237621 | NCBI WGS metagenome assembly JACKQG01 (sample SAMN15677084, study PRJNA649215) | marine metagenome | biome: marine; feature: Black Sea; material: saline water; isolation source: suspended particulate matter (SPM) from the Black Sea western gyre | collected 2013-06-09/2013-06-10 | depth... | reverse complement strand
AAATTTAATAGAAATGCTCGTTATATTAAATGACAAAGAAGATATCAGTGAAGAGGTACTCGATTTACTTAACATTAGAATAATGGAAGAGAAGGTACAAGTAAATGTTCCAATTGAATATCTTGAGAAATTACAAATACAATTAGAAGAAAGAATATTATTAAGATTATGATATTTAATCAATCAAAAAAACAAGATTCGGAACTTATTGGAAAAGGTATATCTAAGTATCTTATTAGAGATATGCTCCAGAACAATAGATTAAATGATAGAGTTAAAATTATTGATTGTGAAATTGGTTATGAATTGGAAATTATTAATTATTCTAAACAAATAGAAAAACATTTACAAGTAATGTTTGAAATATATACGAATATCCGAATTAAGGAGAGAAAAGTAAATAATTACATACCATAATATAAAGATATTAGCATAATGAAGGGAGAATTTTAAAATAATAAAAGAGCACAACTAATTTATCATAATAGAGTTGGTCAAAATATTAATTGAGATACCAGGGCGGTTCCCTGGTTAGACCCTCAGTAGACTTGAAGTAATTCGAGTATTAACCATACTTTGAACCAAGACTCCGTAGGGCCAATTGAAACGTTAATTAAGGTGGGAACCTCTCTTAATTATCTACCTATTATTACATAGAAATAATAAAGGTAACGGAAAAGAGCCTGAAACCTTAGATTCATTAAATTAGGCGATGTTTAAAGTTCGGCAATTCTAGAAAACCGATAGGTGGTTCATCGTAAACAAAAACCACCATCTTATTTATTTATTTATTTATTTTAATATATAGATATAACTGAATATAACAAACAAAGGAGATTCTTACAGATGACTTTTACTAAAAGAGCTATTGATATTCCAGGAACTACAAAAGTAACATATGAGAATTTTATAGTATTAAAAGAAACAGGAGTAATAGTTGCTACATTAAATGCTGAGTTTGATTTAAAAGATGTTCCAGGAAAATATCATAGTATTATGATCGGAATGATGAAACCATCAATATTATATATGGCAGATCCGGCTCAACATGAAAAACGATGGAAAAAAGAAATAAAGAAAATAAAAATTGGATTCAAAGATTATTTTTTTCTTAAATACCTAACTAAAATTAGGAATATTTTTACGGATTATGGATATCACATTTAAAGATAATTACAAACAAGGCAGACATTCTCATAGACTTAGATTAAAAGCGAATGGAAATCATTTGGAATTTAGAGTTTTAAAAGGAAACGGAGCAACTCAATCCGAATTGATGTTTGATAAAAAACAAATAGTAGATATGATTTTACATTTAGAAGAATATTTGTTAATGGTAATGTAGTAAAATGACGCATTAATAACCCTTTCAGAAGAGGAAATATAAATAAACATGGATACATTAATTATCATTGGATTTACTATTATTAAGTCTAAGTTTAGTGTAAACAAAAGAAGTTATTACCATAGTGGCTATTCAAATGATGGTTGGTTTAACAATGGTGGAAGTAATTAGTTTCATACTTATCGCTACCGTTTGGTTGATGATGACAGATGCTCTTACGAAGATAGAGTCTGTTGCTGTGATTAGTATCGTAATTACCTCTATATTTTATTTGTATTGATGTACTTAATCAGAACTGTTGTAACAACAATAAAACTTTTATTTTAATGAGGATTAAAAAATATCAGATAAATCACTTTATTCTTATAACTATCGAGAAAATGAAATTATGGGATTTTATACAGACTATTCGTTAAGAGTCAATCCTCGCTATGATAATCAAGAAGAATTAGTAATTACTATATCTAAAGATAATAAAGATAATTATATATTTTTAAATAAAGAAGAGGTAATAAATTTACAGTTAGCATTAGAAGAATTTTTACTTACGGAGATATAAAAGTGGATTTACAATCGAGTAGTTTAGAAATTTACACTAAAAAATATCAGTTAAAAGATAATGCCGGTAAATCTATAGATAAAAATATAGATGATACTCTTAAAAGAGTAGCTATTGGTTTAGCTAAGTTAGAACCTACAGAAATTCAAGGAAAATTAGAAAAAAAGTTTCTCTGGGCTTTAAATAATGGAGCTATTCCTGCTGGAAGGATTATAGCTAATATTGGAGCAGAAGAATATAAATCTAGAACAAGTACTATTAATTGTTTAGTTTCTGAAAATATTAGAGATAGTATTGAAAGTATTGGTAAAGGTGTGCAAGAAGCAATGACTTCTTTATCTACTGGTGCTGGAATGGGATTTTGTTTTAGTCTATTACGTCCTAAAGGAGCATATGTAAATGGAGTAGGAGCATCTACTTCGGGACCTCTTAGTTTTGCAGATACATACGATACTGCTTGTAAAACTATTAGCAGTGCTGGTGGAAGACGCGGAGCTATGATGCTTACATTTCACGTTCATCATCCAGATATTATTGAAGTAATTAAAGCTAAACGTGAAGATGGAAGACTCCGTCAATTTAATATATCTGTTCTAATTACAGATGACTTTATGAAAGCTGTAAAATCTGATTCTGATTGGAATTTATATTTTCCTTGTAGTAAAACTGAATATAATAGTATTGGATTATTAGATAAAAACATCAGACCAAATGAAATTATTTATAGAAAATGGCCAGTAGAAGAAGATAATTATATAATTAAAGATGGATTAACCGCTTGTAAAATTTATAAAACAATACCAGCTCGTGAATTATTTGATTTAATTATGCAATCTACTTATGATTTTAGTGAACCAGGATTTATCTTAATAGATAAATATAATAAAATGAATAATTTGTACTTCTGCGAGGACATCTTATCAACCAATCCGTAATCCAAAACATGCGGATTTAAAATTTCATCTAATTGACTTGGAAGCGTAAGCGAACGCGACAGGGCGCAAGGGTAATGCCAGCGTGAGAGACTGAGCGATGAAACTATCCAATATTAGGTAGATGCGACAGTCCAAAGTAAATGCAAGAAAATGCTTGATTACTTGCTTTATAAGGTGGCGAACAAGGTTTACCAGCCAATGGAGCTTGTTGGACTGGTAATATGAGATTAAATACTCAATTTGGAAATATAACAACAGAAGAAGCATATAATAGTGGAGAAAAATTATATATTGGTGTTGATTCCATATATACAAAAAAAAATAAAACACAACTTCGTCCATGTACACTAATTAAAAATGGAAAAAAAGAAGTTTTTAGATATGTCTTTAATAATGGTCAAGAAATAGAATTAACTCCAGATCATAGGATATCAACCCCAACTGGTTGGAAAGAAATAGGAAGTCTTAATGTTGGTGACGAAATACATATTCAGAAAAATGAATTTGAAGATTGTCAATTAATACCTAATTTTTTTGCAGGAAGAATATATTACTATTTAAATGAATACGAATCATCAATAATAAGAATAACAAAAAAAGAAATAATTAATAGTTTAATTCCAATACTTAATAAATTTAATATTAGTTTTAATATTGGAAAAAATAACATAAAATTATCAAGAAATCATCCAGCTTTAAAAGAAATTCTAACTACAGATAATAAGGATATAGATTTTTTAAAAGGTTTTCTTGTATCAGCATTATCTATGAAAAAAATATATAGACAACAACAAGTAATATATAATTCTAAAAATATAGTTGATACTATTTCAGATAATATTTTGAAGTTATTCGGAAGACAAGTAAAACCAATTAGACATAGTAAAAAGAAAAATGATGTTACAACATATAGGATTTGTATAGACTTTAGTAAAAATGAACTTGAAAAATTAAAAGTCGAAAATATTGAACAACAATCACTAAATTTAGATTTTTCGCTTTATGGCTGGCTTCTTTCCGATGGATGGTTAACTGATTCCTCAGGATTATTATTTCATAATAATGATGATTTAGCTCTTAAATTACTTCCAGATAAATTTAAAGAGATAACAAATACAATAGGAACTCTTCGAAAATCATTTGAATCAGATACATCAACATGTTATAGTATCGCTTGTTATAATAAAGAAGGAGTAAATAAATTAAAATCTATTTTAAATTTAACTTCATACTTATCTAAAGATATATCTGTTCCTGAAATCGTTTTTAAAACTGGATTTATAGAAAAATCATCTTTTTTAACTGCTGTTTTTGGAGCAGATGGATGTATTTCTGGAAAAACTATATCATTGTCTTCAATAAGTACAAAATGGTTAAAAGATATTCAATTACTTTTATTAGAATTTGGAGTTCATAGTAATATTAATGGACCATTTACTAATACAAAAAATAGTACATTTTATAATTTACTTATTAAACAAAGAGATAACTACAAATTTTTCAGATATATTGGATTTAAACTTAATACAATTAAACAAAATAAACTAGAATATTTATTAAAAAATAAAAAAAGATATTATTCATATGAAGATTTAAATGTATTAAAATTAACGTCTTTTGAACCTTTAGGTATTCAAGATGTTTATGATATTGAAGAACCTACAACAAATACATTAATTGTAAATGGGATTGTTATTCATAATTGTTTATTAGGAAGTATTAACTTAACACATTTCGTAATGCATCCTTTTGGATCTTCCGGACCAATAGATAAAAGGACAATCAATAATCCTTCTTTTGATTGGAAAAAATTTAAAAAAGTAGTAAGAATATTTACAAGAATGCTTGATAATGTAGTAGAGATTAATGGATTACCACTACCAAAACAAAGAGAAGAAATAATTTATAAACGTAGACATGGTATGGGTTTTCTTGGACTCGGTAGTGCTCTTACTATGATGAAAATTAAATATGGTTCAGAAGAAGCAGTTAATTTTACAAAAGAAGTAAGTAAAGTTCTTGCTATTGAATCTTATAAAATGGGAATAGAATTAGCAAAAGAAAAAGGACCTGCTCCTATATTTGATCAATCATCTAATATTCCGAAAAATAGAGAAGGAATTGAAGATAATTTAAGTATGTTTGTTAAATCTAAATATTTAGAACAATTTCCGCTTGAAATAATAAAAGAAATTAAAGAACATGGATGCAGGTTCACTCACGCTACTAGCATTGCACCCACAGGCACTATCAGTCTTAGTATTGGTAATAATTGTTGTATTTCTAAAGGGACTATGGTAACGACTGAAAAATATGGTAAAATACCAATCGAAGACATATCTATAGATATGAAAATAAAAACATATGATCCTGATAATGATAATTACAAATTTAATGTCATTAACTTTGTAGGAATTACTAGAAGAGATACAGAAGTTTTCGAAATTGAACTAGAAAATAAAACTAAATTAAGATTGACTTATGATCATGAAGTATTAACAAAAAATATAAATACAGATAAGATAGAATATATAAAAGTAGAAGAGATAGCAAAGAATATATTAGATTACGAAATACTTATTGACGAAGACACATTAACTTGTTCAATCTGCAATTTCAAAACAATAAGCAAACAACAATTATCTGCCCATATAAGACACACACATAATATTAATTCCGTAGAGTATAATTTTAATATGTGTAATACTTGTAATAAAGAAATGACAATAGATGATGATTTTTCATAGAAAATAAGAAATTAATAATAGAAGTTTAAGGAAATTATCACAATAGTAATAAATTTAAGGAAATAGATATATTGAAAAAGAAACTAGCTAAAGAAAAAGGATATACTCTTTTTGAAGTTTGGCCAGATAGAGATGATATAATTGTTCAATTAAAAAAGTTTATGGAGATCGTTAAATGATATCTATTAAAATTAAATCAATTACAAAAATAAAAGAGAAAACAGATACATATGATATAGAAATAAAAACTAATGATAATAATAAAAGAAATTTCATAGCAAATGATATAATTGTTCATAATTCAAATGGAATTGAACCTTCATTTATGCATCACTATAAACGTAATATTATTGAAGAAGGAAAATCAACTAAAAAACAAGTAGATGTTTATAGTTATGAATTCTTAAAATATCGTAAGTTAATAGATCCAAATGCGACAATAGATAATTTACCTGATTATTTTGTAACTGCGAATTCTATAAGTCCTAAAATGCATATCGATATGCAAGCTGCTGCTCAAAAGTGGATTGATAGTAGTATTAGTAAGTGTATAGCAAAAGGAACGAGAATTTTAACAAATGTAGGTCTTGTTCCTATTGAAAAAATTGGATATGCTAGTATTGATTATCCTGGAGAATTTAGAACAGTTCATCCGAACATAACACATGTTCTTTGTCCAGATAATAATTGGAGAAAAATTAAACAGCATTACTGTGATGGAAAAAATCCATCAATAATTGTTAATTTTGATAATGGTATTGAAATAGAAGGATCTTTACATCATAAATTAAAAACAATAAATGGTTGGACAAAATTATCTCAATTAAAAGTCGGGGATCATATTCTTTGTAGAAAAGGAGTTCAAAATATATCTCCTGGGAATTATGATCTCCCAACAATAGATGTTAAATATGAATGGGCAAACAAATTTAAACAACCAACCCAAGTAACTTCTCATTTTGCTAAATTCATTGGAATGCAATTAGCAGATGGTCATCTTCAAGAAAGTTCTGGTCATATCGGATTATCTAATAAGAATTGGGAAATAATTGATGAATATTCCAATCTTGTTTTTATGTTATTTGGAATAAAGACCAAAAATATAGTAGACCCAATAACCGATGTTATAACCACACATTTTACATCAAGAGCAATTGTTAGATGGTTAATAGATTTATGTGGTTATGATAAAAAAATACCAGAACAAATTATGCGAGGAAATCAAGATGAATTATTAGCATTATTATCTGGGATTTCATTAGGTGGATATAAAGTGCAACAAGGTTCAACAGAATATACAGTAATATATGATGGGAGATCAAAAGAATTAGCTGATCAAATTTTTTCAATTTGTTTCTCTCTTGGTTTTTATCCATACAAAGGTAAGAAATACGTATCTTCTCATGATTACTATGTATATAATACAAGAGTAAATAATTTTAATAATTGTATACAAAAACACAAAAATTCAGTTGGAGAAAGACCAAAAGTTTTAGTTCCAATTCCAGAAGAACTATATAATTTAAAATTAAAAGCTAATCATAAAAGTTACAGTTGGTTAAGAAATATTAAACAAATAAAAGGAAAACAACATACTTGCTCTTCTTTGATTCTTGAAGATCTTAATATTCAACATGATTCGGATGTTTACTGTATTAAAGTAACTAATATTGATTATAGTGAAAATGAACTATATGATATCGAAGTAGAAGATTCTCATGATTATCTAATTGATGGAGTATTTTCTCATAATACTATTAATTGTGCAACAGATATTCCTTTCGAAGAGTTTAAAGATTTGTATATGTATGCTTACCAAAAAGGATGTAAAGGATTAACTACTTACAGACCCTCATCAAATATAGGACAAGTACTAGTAGATCCGGAACATCAAAAATCAAAACAATATACTTTTGAATTAGAAAATGGAGAGGTTATTACAGTATCTGGTGATGAGATAATAGAATACGAAGGAGAACAACACACTGCCTCTTTATTGGCAGAAGCCCTACGTGAAAATCAATTTGGAAAATTTTAATGATTAATCCATTATCATATCTTGCGATTTGGTCAATAATAATCGCATTTTCTTTAATCGGAATGGGTAATGGAGCTGAAAATATTGAAGTATTCTCTGTAATTTAGATAAATAAAGTTTTGGATGGAGGGACAAGAGTCCCTCCATTCTATGATTTTTATTTGCGTGAAGGTTTCTTGCGTTGACAACATCCGTCGGAAGAATTAAGAATTCCTTCTTGGAATTGTTCACCACAATTGGCTTTCCACTCACCGACTTTACCGGGAGTCAATTGATAACCTTGGTAAAAATCTCCAGACTCAACTCGTACTCCGCCATTGAGATACAACCTATCGATCTTTTGAGTTTTCGAATCTTTGTGGACTACGAATTGACCTTTTTTGGGTTTGGTAATATCCATTGTTTATTTCTCCTCTTCAGTCGGAGTATTGTTAATGATTTCTTGAATAATTCGAGCACGTTGTCTTTTTGCTCCAACGTCTTTTCCAAGACGATCATTCAATAAACCGAGTTGTTGTTCTGGAGAAAGACTTCTCCAATATAGATTCCGGTTTTCTGCTTGTTCTTGCTTCTCAAGTTGTAGTGAAGCTTTCCAGCCAGCAATCTGACCAGAGCGTTCACCACTTCCTTGACCCATCTTTTTAAATGCTGGGGCTACCATCGGGATATCTCCTTCACTTGGTTATTACGCGCGTTATAACTAAAGATACCATGTAATATCCGTATGAAAAATATGAAAACAAAATTAACAGTAAGAAGTTTATATAGTATCTACTTATAAGTTTTATAAGGTAATGAAAACTAAAAGATTTAAATCTTTTCCTAAAATTAGTCAATTTAGGAATACTATTCAAGCAGTAGCTTCTCGTGTTCGTTATGAAGGTAAAGACGAAAATAATGAACCTATCTTTAACCCAACTATTCCTTTGCCTAAATTAAAGTTTGAAGGAACAGTGAAGATTCACGGAACCCATGCCTCGATTCATAAATACAGCGTCAATGAATCTAATGATAATGAGTATTATTGTCAATCTAGAAATAATATATTAAATTATCCACATAATGATAATGCTGGTTTTGGATTATTTATGCATAACATTCCGATAAAAATTACAAATTTGATATTTAATAAAGTTTCAAACGATACTAAATTAACAATATATGGTGAATGGGCAGGACAGAATATTCAAAGTGGTGTTGGAGTAGCTAGAATTAAAAAATCTTTTTTCATCTTTAAAGCTTGTACTTATATAATAGATAAAAATGGAGATGAAAATCGAAAATGGATCGATATCAGAAATACTTTTTCTAAAAAGGAATTAGAATTATTAAACTCTCATAATATTTATACTATTTATCAATTTCCAATATATCAATTTACTATTGATTTTGCTAATCCTGAACTTATTCAAAATGAATTAATTGAAGTGACAGAAAATATTGAAAAGAATTGTCCTATAGCGAATTACTTTGGATTTCCTAATGAAGTTGGAGAAGGAGCAGTATATTCTTGTATTACTCCTGGATGGGAATCTTCAGATTTAACATTTAAGGTCAAAGGAGAAAAACATTCAGTAAGCAAAGTGAAGAAACTAGCATCTGTTGATCCTGATAAAGTAGCAACTGTAAATGAATTTGTAGAAAATACAGTTACTGAAAATAGACTTGAACAGGGATTTCAAGCAACAAAAGAATTACATAGTGGAATAGATTTAAGTCCAAAGCAAATGAGAGATTTTATTCGTTGGGTTATTACAGATATTCTGTCTGAAGAAGCAGATACTATGACTTTTAATAATTTAACTAATAAATGCATTGGTAGTAAAGTAGCACGTAAATCTAAAGATTGGTTCTTTATTAGAATCAATAATCAGTTAAACGATAAAATGGGGATTTAAATAAATATAGAGGAGTAATTATGTATTGTTATTGTATACATAGTAAAATTAATAATAAGAACTATATTGGTATCACTATTAATGAACCAATATTAAGGTTTAAAAAACACATATCTAGTGCTAAATGTGGAAGTAATCTTCACTTCCACCAAGCAATTAGAAAATATGGAGAATTTAATTTTGAAATTAAAAGTATAGATTATACTAATCAATGTATTAATTGGGAAGAATTATGCGAAATTGAAAGACACTGGATTCATAAATTAGATACTTATAATAATGGATATAATTCAACTACTGGTGGAGAATACTGTCTAGGAGAACAATTAGAAAAAGAAGTATTTCAATATGATATTAATGGAAATTTTATTAAAAAATTTAAATCCATTAAAGATGCAGCAAAAATAACAAAGTCTCAACCAACAGGTATATCCAATGTTTGTCGAGGAATCGATAAATCATGTAATAGATTTATATGGAAATATAAATATGAAGAAAATCCAAAATATAAAAATTTAAATTTTAAAGAAGTTCATCAATATAGTTTAGATGGAAATTACGTTAGGTCATTTGATTCTATTACAGAAGCATCTAAATCTATAAAAATCGAAAGAGGAAATATATCATCTACTGTAAGTGGTCATCAAAAATCAGCAGCTGGTTTTTTATGGACTTTTAATAGATGTAATAAAATACAAAAATATAATCCATCAACTAATTATAATTATTCACTAGTAAAACAAATTGATAAAATAACTAAAAAAGTTATAAGAATATTCGAATCTATAACAGAAGCAAAAAAAGAAACAAAAATTAATAATATCTCTACTTGTTGTAGGGGAATTCAAAAAACTGCTGGAGGATATATCTGGCAATATTGTTAAAGGAAATTTTAATGAAAGAAATGTGTTTTCTTGGATCTGGTGCTGCTTTTACAATGACCAATCGTCAGTCAAATATTTTATTAACGGGAGATAATGGAAAAAATTTACTTATTGATTGTGGAGGGGATATTAGGCACAGTCTTTGGCGAACTGATAAATCCCATCTTGATATAGACGCCGTTTACATAAGTCATTTGCATTCCGATCACGCAGGTGGATTAGAATGGCTTAGTTTAATGAGTTATTTTGATCCAAGATATAAAGGTCAACCAAAGTTATATATTCATGAGAAATTAAGAACAAGATTATGGAAAAATGTTTTGAGCGGCGGATTAGAGACTATTCAAACTAAGGTTGCAGATTTAAATACATTTTTTGATGTTAAGACTATTAAAAAGAATAGTTTTTTTAGCTGGGAAAGAACTGAGTTTCAATTAGTTCAAACAGTCCATGTAGTTAGTGGTCGTGAATTTGAAAATAGTTATGGATTATTATTTGAAGCTGGAGGTAAAAAGATCTTTTTTACCTCAGACAGTCAATATGCCCCTAATCAACTTAAAGACTTTTATAATATAAGTGATGTAATTTTTCACGATTGTGAAACATTACCATTTAAGAGTGGAGTTCATGCTCATTAT
>JACKQG010007426.1_pt1 | contig 11044 bp, 14 predicted proteins | sample 8237621 | NCBI WGS metagenome assembly JACKQG01 (sample SAMN15677084, study PRJNA649215) | marine metagenome | biome: marine; feature: Black Sea; material: saline water; isolation source: suspended particulate matter (SPM) from the Black Sea western gyre | collected 2013-06-09/2013-06-10 | depth... | reverse complement strand
AACCTTGTTCATCGCATTGACATAAGCATCCACAAGAGCGTCGTTGATTTCATCAACCGCACGCATTGCCTGTGTCTTAACAAAGGAATTTCCTTGAGTGAATAAAGCCGCTGTATCCTTTAGATCATAGGATTGCAGTTTACCTTGTTGATTAAGCTGTTGTCTTGCTACAATCCTATCTGTGACTGATCCTGCCGCTTTTGTTGCGCCTTTTTTTATCAACCTTCCGAACTCTGTGCCTAGCTTCGGAATAGCTTTTGCAAGTACAGCTACAGCAAGGTTTGCCGCATCAGAAAACCCTGCTTTGATTACGTTAACAATTGCGCCGATAACCTTAGCTGTTGCTTCGCTATCAGATCCTGTCAAAATCCTTACGGTCTGAATAACCGCATCTAAAGCAGATTTTGCCTGCTCTGCCCAGCGGGTGATTGTTCCTCCCTCAACCAACTCAATTATCTTTTTCTTAACTAATGCCAGTCCGTTAGCAAGCCCGCCATCGCCAAACAGAACCCGACCAAATTCCTGCATGGCATCCCCAAGCACGCCTTTTAATGCTTTAAATTCTCCTGAGATGGTTCCAAGCTCGGCTTCGGCAAGTTTAAATCCATTAGCCATTGCGGCTTGCACAACTGCCATTTTTTCAGAGTCGGTTTTCGCCGCTCGAAGTGCCGGGATGTACCGTTGAAGCATCGTATATTCGCCCTGAAAGGCAAGGGCAACCATTTTCATTGATGAGTTCAGGTCAATTCCAAATGCTTTTGATAGCCCGATTGCGCCCTTTGTTGCGTCAGCAAGTTTGTCGTTCTGCACTCCCATGATTTTAGCAAGAGTGATTGTGGACATAACCTCTTCATCGCCAAGAGATGTTGCCCTCTGGATTGCTGTAGCCCACGCTCCCCATGTAGCAACCGCTTTCGTTCCAGATTCTCCGACCGCATCAAATGCCGCTTTCATCTTTCTATCAACTGATTCTTGGTCGGAATATGCCTTGGCAACAGCACCCAGACCGGCAGCGACTGCACCTCCAGCCCACATGCCAATTTTTGCCATCTTCATGAACCCAGAAGAAAGTGCTTTTATTCCGCGTCCAATTCCTTTCAGTTTAGACGAGATTCCGTCTTTCAAACTGATCGTTAAATTGACAACCTTATTCGCCATTATCAGACTCCCAGAGTTTGCGGATCTCGTTCACGACCGCCCGAAATTTACTCATTGCGGCTAGCTTGGCAGACGGAGCAGGAGCTTTTGCCTTTGCGCCCTTGCCTCGGTGTCCGCTTGATGCATTGTTCTCTGCGTTTACTCGGTTTGCATAGGCGGTGAAGAGCGTTGAAATCATCTGCACAGGAGTTTCGTAAAGCCATTCATTAGGCTTGCCGCCGTACTCCCTGAGCAGAACGGCAATCATCCCGCCGTAGTCAGTGTTCTTTGAGTCGTTATCCCCGCCGGAAGCCTGAGATACGCCCAAGCATTTGTGGTAGATGTCGGTTAGCTCTTCATTTGTGCAGTGAAGCCGCCTAGAGAGCTGTCCACACGCCTTGTCAGCCGCTTTCTGTTCTGCATAGGTGTCTAGGGCTTCCTCGGTGTTCGGAAGGCTCAGAAGCCAAAATAAGAGGGCTTCCTGCTGGCTTCCCGTGACTTCCCACTCTTCGACTTTTTCTGTGTACCAAAGCGACTTTGCAACCGTCAGTGGATAGAAGTTAATCCCGCACAGGCTGAAAGGCTGATTCAAAAGCCGACGCTCTGAGCTGGACACGCCTGCAAACTCAGCCGCGCAAGCGTCCAACTCTTCGATTAACTCAAAGTCCTCTACAGTCAGGACATGGTTTGTCTCGCTTAACAGCTTTTTGATCGCCTCTGTCGTCATCTTGTGCATCTAAAACCTCTTTCACCTTTTTGCGGCTCGGCTTTTTTACCGGCTCGGCGACGTTACGAACCGGGGCGCGTTGCCCCGATTCACAGCTTGCTAGTCCATGTTTACCCATGAGCTACTCCTTATGCGACGGCAGATCGGTGCGCGTGTGCGGTGAAGCTAAACGAATCAAACTCGCTGTTGCTGTCGTTGGTGTCTATTGAGTCAACACTCCAACCAGTACCCAAGGCAGTTTCCAGTTCAGCGACAGTGTCATCTGCTGGAATCCCTGAAAAGTCATAGGACAGTTCAAGTCTTGGCGTGATGTTCTTACCGACAAGGTGGTCTCCAGCTTCGTCAATCTGGTCAACGTGGTTCATTGCCAAAGAAAGAGTCATTGAAATCGGCGAGGCAGTCGCAGGCGTTCCAAGGTCAATCGCCGCGCCATTAGGAACTCCAAAGCCGTTCCAAGATGTTCCGACAATGCCAGAAACAAGGGTTGACATATCGGCATAACCGATTGTCAAGCCAGCGGCATGAGCGTTTTCGTCGTGGTTGTGTCCCTCAACGTCAACAGTACAGTACTCTCCTGCTGAAGCGTTAATTGTAAAGCCAGTTACAGCCTTGCTCCCCTGAACATTGCCGAATTGAGTCAGAAAAGTTCCGGCATCTGTATCGAAGTCAGCACCGCAATATCCTGCGCTCTGTGTGTAGTTGGTAATGTCAAAGATGTTGGTTTCACAGGATACGTTCCCCGATTCATCCATCACAGTGACGTTGTTTGATTGTACGCTCGTTCCGCTCGAACTCGTTTTAAAGTTCGTATGAAGCGAGAATAGATTACTAGCCTGTAGGTCGATTGTTGCGTCAGCCATTTTATAGCCCTCCGTTATTTGTTGTTGTTAAGATTTATGTTGCACTTTTACTGTCAAGAGGAAAAAACCGTTTCTGTTTTGTAGGTCAATTCTAAGTCGATTGTTTGCCTCCAGAATCGTTGTCTATTTATCCCGCTTGTCCGGTCAATTTCAGGTTCAGGCGGTAAATCGGAGAGAGTCAGCCACTCAACGGCTTCAGTCTGTCCGAGGTTGCCAGTCTCTTTAAGCCATGCCTGCACAAGTCCGGCAAACTCCATTGCCTTTTGTCGGGTCTCCCAGAGCGATTCTATGCGTGCATTCGCCTGCATGGAACACCACAGAGCATCAGAGCCGTATAGACGCTGAATATCGAAGTCAGAGCCTCCAGAGGTGAAAGACCAGAGATTTACAAGGAGGTCGTCGGTGTCGTCTCCCTGAACAGGAAGAAAGCCTCTATAGCAGTCCACGCCTTCCACAGAGCCAGTGAAGGTTTTCAGCGAGTCAAAGGCGGTTGTTTCTGCCCGATACCATGCGTCTGCAATCACGTTTGTGTTGACGGTTATTGTTCCAGACCACGAACCCTGTCCAACGTATTGGTTTACTGGAAGTGTGTAGGTCAGGGTAAGGTCATCGTTCCCTTGGGTTGGATTGTTCCATACCGCGCTTGTCGGTGGAATGTCATCTTCATTGAGAACGGAATAGTCTGGGATGCCGACTTCTGTCTCATTTATCAACCACGATGAACCCAAGTGAAAAATGTAATGCCCTGATAATGATTTCCACGAACTCTTTTCTCCAAAATCACCAAACGACCAGTAGGTGTAGGTTCCGTTTACGGCGGGAACAAACGTTGCATCGCTAACCTCAATCGTTTCAGGAATGCTTCTAAAATAATCAGTCGGAGTCCCGCCAACATCTGCAACGCCTGATATAATCACATCCCCGTCAGCATTCGTCCACTTGGCATAGAGTCCGGTCAGGTTGTCGTAGTAAACCGCCTCATCGTTCTCTGTGGTTCCGGTGTCGTACCAGTATTTAGTTCCCTGCAATGCCGATGGAGATGCGTCGGTGGATTCGGTCTTAAACCCGATTGCGTATTTGCGCGAATTTGCCATGTTAAACCCCTATGTCCCTCACCAGCTCTGCGATTGTCTGGTTAATGAATGCGTCTTGCTCTTTTTTGGTGTCGGCGTAAGCCCTGTAAATGAACTTCTCATCGGCTTTCGGACCTTTCTGTTTGGTTCTAGGTCCTCTGTTCTGCCAAGCCGACCCCTTCTTGTCGTGAATCTTCTCTGCGTATTCCCCAGCTTTTGAGTTGGCGGGAACAAAGATGGACACCGAATCAGACTTTGCCTGCATCGTGATACTGTTTCTGAGGCTTCCTGTCGTGATGCTCGAGGCTTTCCGCTTCGTTACCCCGCTCTTGTTCATAGCGGCGTACATCGACTTTGTAGGGCTTTCAGGGCTGTACTCCTTAGCCTTGCCCTGAACGGCTACCCCGATTTTTGTCAGGAAGCGTTTTGTGCCTTTTTTGAAGTCCACCCCCGCTTTAGAGAGTGACTTTTCAAGCCGTCTTAGCTGGCCGGCATCTATGGTGAAATCAGCCATCTTCGCCCCCGAATTCTGTCACTCGTACATATTCTGCTGTCCGCGCTTCATCTTCCTTTAGAAATTCACGAGCAAGCCCTTGCCGAGCATACCAATTTCCACGACCCCAGTTTTTATGATAGGTTTCCTGCTTCGCTTCGTTGTGGATGGTCATCAGCACTTGCACCGTGTCGCATCCGTACAACTGAGCGCGACGGCAGAAGTCACTGACAAGCGCATCTAAATCTTTGGTCTGTTCATCGTTCATTTTGTGCCTTCATTTTCATCAAGAATGATTTCAGTAGCTACTTTGCGCTCTATCTTTTCCTCTGCTTTGAATGCTTCAATTTCAGAAGGAAGAACAACTCTTATGAAGTGTACGCAATTTGGATGGAATACTCCTGCCGCCAATGCTTCATCATATGCCGGGTATCCGTCAGTTTTACCTGTCATTGAAAAGATTCGCCCTGCCCACATATCACAAGGGTCATTAGGGTTGTCCGCCGATGAGCCTGTAACGCCTCCCGCTATGGTGTAGAGGTCAAAGCCCGCCTCATTGGTTGCGGTGTCTATATAGGCATCTCTAGCCGCTGTAGTGTGCAAGGTGCGGTTGAGCATACCAAAGTAAGCATCTGCGCTCCACTTGCGTCCGCCCCTGTCAATAAAGCGAAACTCTCCAGCCGCATCCACAACCTTCTTTGTCATGCGCTCTGCCATCTGCGGGTTAGTCAATCCTTCGACTGCCGCCTCTGCCATCGTTGTGCTGACTGCCGCCCTAAGAACCCGCACATCCTCGGCAAACATCCCGCTGACTGCTGGATTAAGTGCTAAACCCTCGGCAGCTGTTTTTGCTATTTTTGGATCTATTACTTTTGCGTTTTTTGCAATCAGAGTACTCATTGTTGACGGGTTAATTTTGCCGATAATGTCCGTAACGTATTTTTCAGAGAATGAGCCGAATGTTTTGAGCGATGCAGTGGTCAATGCGCTTTCCGGCAGATCACCTTTAGCATATTTCCAAAAGTCTTCTGCTGTTCTATTGACGTTGTTGATTGTCCAATCGTCAATCTTTAAGCCTAGCTTCTGATATTCAGCGGCAAGCTCTGCGTACATGGAAGCCCGAACGCTCGCGCTAGTAGCAAAGTTCTTCGTCTTGGCAAACTCACTGATAACACCACTAACAGACCGCTTACCGTCTTTGAGGACTACACCAATCTCAGCCGCGCCTTTTTTGACGTTGCGCTCTATGGTATTGTCACGCTTCGCCTCTTCCTCTCTGTTGCGCTTGACCTGCTTTTTGATTGTTTCTTTCTTTGCCATTCACTTTTACCCTCGGCAAATCTGCAATCTGTTCATACGCAAATAACGCTGTGCTTGCGGGGCCAGCGGCACTCCGCCTGTGCGCTCTTCCTTCTGGTAGTCTTCGGATTCAATGCGCTTCACGCCGTCGCTGGATGCCTCCGTGCGTGCGGTGTTGTCCAGTAGGAAATATGCGTGTTCAAATATCGCATAGTCAGGGCGGAAATTTGAGATTCCCGTGATCGGGAAAGACGTTTCATCATAAGACTCTTCTAAGTCCATGCCCAAATAAAGATCGACCTCACGCTCTGCCTGCTGAAGGGCAATCTGCTTGTCGCCATCTGTGACCTTTGCCCAGTCATGTTTCAGGATGTGCATATCGAAATAAGCGTCAGCCTGGGTGAGCTTTGTTGCAATGTCCTGCCCGAAGTAAATAGCCATTGTTTAGCCCTCGTTATGTGGATCGGTAAGCTCTCTCAGACGCTTGACTCCCCACCGCTTGTCATATTCTAAGCCCAATGCACCGGCAAGTTTCCGCAATTCATCAAGCTCTGATGCAGTGTCAACGGTTTCAGCTACAGGTGCTTCAATGACCTGTACCGATTCGTCTACGGTTTCAGCCTGTCCGTTAAGCTGTGCTTTGATTTCTTCAATCTGCTTGGATAGCTCATTAATTGCATCGTATGCTTCTCTAAGCCGAGCGTTAAGCGGGATGATGTTTGAAAGTGTTCTGATCGGTTTGAATACAAGCATTGTTTTCTCCTAAATAAAAATGGTGCGGGCATTTCACCCGCAAAGTTTTCAGGCCTGGTTAGACCTCAATCGTGAATGCGCTCAGGTCATAGCCCGACAGGTCGTCGGTAGCGACCGTGGCACTGATCTTGGCATAGCACTCAGCCAGTTCACGCGGCGGCACGTAGCTGAAGATGTCATCGCCAGCCGCGTAGGTCGTGCTGATCGGCAACAGGTGTTCAATCGCTACGTTGTCGAACGTTCCACCCGTAGTCGGGGCAGTCAGAACTTTGATCGTTACGCGATTAGAGCCGCCAGTGATTAGACCGTCAGTTCCGGCTACGAGTTTCAACTGTGCTTTACCGAGAGTCTGCGGAAGCATGAACTCATCGGAAGTTACAGTTGCGGCATTTGGACCAGCTTGGTCATCCCAGATGACGTCCGGTGCGAATTTTGTGTTTTTGCCAATAGTGGCAGATGTTAATGCGGTTCCCATAATGTACTCCTTATTTAATTAGTTGTCTGATTCCGATGTCTGAACCCAGTTGGTGGATACGCCAATAAGCGAAATCACGTCATTCGCATCGCCAAGCCATGCGCTCGAAAGAGCGGCATTGCCTGAGTCAGCGATAGTGATTAGGTTAGTCGATGCGGCGGCTACAACCAGCGTAAGCCTCTGCCCGTCAGTGGCGTTGGCTAGCGTGACTGTGTTCGTCGTGTCGTTGGCTCCACCAATACCGCTGATGATATATACGTCGCTTGTCGCTGTTAGCGTTGCGCCGTTGGTCAGGCTTGCGGTTGTAATGGATTCTTCGGCGGTTGTAATAGCCGTCTCAACTTCTGTCAGTGACCGATTCAGCCCTGCCGTCTGACCGGTGTTCCACAAACGCCCGATTTGAAACCGAGTGAGTGTGGTTGCACCAGCTAGACCAGCAATAAGCGTAAAGCCAACCAACAATGATGTGATTTTATACATCTTCATTGATTTCTCCATTAGCTTACTACTGCTTCAGTACCGTTGAGGAAGTTACGCGAGGTGATGATCGGAATGTCTTCCCACATTTTGAAACGACGCTTGATGTTTTCGTCCGTAACTGTCATTTCCAAACGACCGGCTTTGTAAACAGCCAGCGCATTAGCAACCTTAGGATGCATCATGAGCATGGTGTTTGCAGGCATAGCACGAACGCTGTCGAGCAAGTCATCCATCTGTGCTTCGGTCGGCAGGGCTTTGAACCCAGTGTCGGTCGTTGCATCAGCGGTAAGCTCAACGTTTACGATTGCGCCTACATTGCGGGTGTTCGCAGTCTGAATGCCGAAGTACGTTTTGATGCGCTGTGCATAACCAACTGTGGTCACGCTGTTGCCGATGTCGTAGTCAGCCAGTGCGCCGTTATTCAGCGGTGCAATGTCAAACACTTTGCCGGTTCCGAATCCATCAGGATTAAACAGTCCGTAAGTTTCGTCAGGAACAAACTTAACTGCGAGGATGGAATACTGCGAAGTCGCAGTAGTACCACCAGCATCGAGGTCTTTGCTGTTTGCTGTAGAGAATGCACGCCATGTATTGTAAATCAGCGAGTATTCAAGGTCTTGACCGGTATGCTTGAGGATCGGGCCGAGCTTCTTAGTGAAGTATGCCTCTTTGGAGCCGTACTTGCGTGCCATGTCTTCGCCGACAACCATGCGCCCGCCGAGTACACTAAGCGTAACATCTTCGAGAGTGGAGTCGGAGGTGATGGTCGGCAGTACGCCGTCGAGGTCTACCAACTGAGCGGCATCGGTGCTTTTCAGCTTTTCGATAACCTGAATCATCCCTTTGTTGGTGGGTTGCATTGGGAGCATTTCGAGGATCGGTGCTTCTTCTGTTAGCGCATCGACGAAAGGCACTTCTTTTGGCATGACCGAGTCACGCATATATGCTTTAATAGCCATTTGTTATATCTCCTATTTTGTGTTTGCCCACGCCTCGGCTGTTGCCGATGCAAGGGAGTATTCTTTTTGCTCGCCAGTGCCTTGTTCTCCGCCAGACTTTCCGCCGGTTCCTCCGGGGGCATCTGCGGCGATAAAGCTTTTGTGCGACTCTTTAACAGCTTTAAGGGTTTCTTCGATTTTTGACTTGTCGGAGAGGTCTTCAATCTCGGTCATTGCGGTTTTAATGATGAGCTTCGCAGTGTCGTGCGGTACGCCATCAGCCCACTTGATCTGTCCGGTAAGGTCAGATAACTTGGCTTCACGTTGGGTCTGAGCAAACTGCTGTGCCTGCTTTTCCCGTTCCGCTTTTTCTGATTCGAGCTGTTCTTTCAGCTCGTTCAGCTCTTTTGTGCGCTTCTCATCTTCGGGTAGCTTATCATGTTCAATCTTTTTGAGGTCGGCTTCGGCTTTTTCGGCACGCTCTTTGAATTTTTTCTTGTCTTCAAGAATGCCTTTTGCCTTGCCTTGCTCTGATTCAAGCTCGCCCTTCAACCGCTCAACGTCGGCTGTCTGGTCAAGGGCTTTGATTGCGTCAATAATGCCGCTATCTAGCTCTTTCTCTTTTGCCGCTTTGATGATTTCTTCGATAGTCATTGTCGTTTACCTCCGGTTTATGCTCCTCAGCAATACCTAGTTCAATGGCACTAGATAGCCTCTTCGCCTGATTGTGGCTCAGGTGTTGCCAGTAAATTCATGGAGCCGGGTGTCCAACTCTCAATGTCGTCTAAAATGACTTCCAGCTCTTCGGGTGTGAGTTGCGATCCAATGCGGTCGGCTCTCTGTACCAGCTTGCGGGTAAGCATCTTTGACACGCTGTCCGGTACGCTCATGTTGCCTGCCATTACGATTGCCGCAATCTCGGCTTGGAAGTCTCCTACGTCAAAGTCGCGGTTGTATTTCGGCTCCCATGCTTCAAACGTGTCATCCCATTCAACGGATAAAGCAACTGCCTTGCGCTCTGCATCTTCGAGAAGCTCTGCTCTAGCGGTCATTACTGCCGAAACATCAAGGAAGTCCCATGCCTTGGCTTCTGCGCTGGCAACCTGTCGGCTCTGCTGTTCAAGGGCTAATCCGACAACCTCGAACAGATCGCGCTTGAGTTCCTGAACCCGTTTCGGAATAACCTCAAGGCTGGAGGCATCTGGCATCAGGTATTTAGGCTCAGGGTCGCCCTCTTCCATTAAGATTGGGTATTTGTAGCCGAGAACCAGCTTGCCAAGCTCCTCAGCCGCATTGGTGTAGCTCTCAGACTGCATGCGGGTCATCAGAGAAGCGGGAAGGACGAGTTGGGCGTAAACGGAATTGAATATGTTGGCTCTATCGACGCTTCCCAAATCCATAATCGTGCGGTTAATGCTTTCGAGGTCATCAAAAGCGATGGGGCGAGCAGAGGCATTGCCGATCATCACAAACGGAACCTTGGTCATTAGCCTGCCGAGATTGTCAGTCAGCGGGAACTCTTCGGTGTCAATCTGAACTTTAGAGCCGCCTCTATAACGTCCGTCTTTCCGCTCTGTGATGCGAAACTCCGTTGCCTTGCCTCTCTCCCATAGCGTGATGACTCTCTGCGCTTTAGGAAGGGTGGCAGGGTTGCTATCTTCGTATTCCCATCGCTGAGACTTTAGCCAGATAAGCTCACCCTGTTCGTCAAATTTCCAGTCCAGCACATCCAGGGCATGATACACCTGCCAATATGGACGAATCTTCTGCGCCTCCTTCTCGGCCTGCGTGTACTTCCGTCCGTCTTCTTTCGGTGCAGGTGAATCGACTCCAATCCAACACCAAGCACAAGAGAAGTCCAAGTCCGATACTTCGCGCATTAGGTCATTGATTGCTCTGCCGTCACGGGTGATGTCTTTAAGAACGTCTACGTTTGCGCCTTCGCGCTGTGGTTCGGTGCTGAACACGTATTGGTTAATCTTCCCGGCTATGCGGGCTAGGTACGGAAAGGCGTGAGTCTGCTGTAGCCGTCCTGTGGACTCTGAGCCGTCCGGTCTGCAACCGCCTACCCAGTCAATCTTAGTTTCACCGGCAAAGCGGGAAAGCCGAGCCTCTACGTAAGGCCGTCCGCCTTCAAGCCCGAGCTTGTTGATTGCCAGCTGACGTTTTCGCTTTGAGTAGCAGGGCTTCTCCCGATAGATGATGATTTCTTCGGGTGTCGGGTTGTTCGGCATTCCGTCATAGTTCGAGATAGTGCCGTCCATGTAGCCACGCAATGATTCACCAGAATCTTGGTTCAAGTGGCATTTGCTTAAATAAACTGCGTAATCGACTTCGTTTTCTACTGACATAGATAGTGTCATGCCAGTCGCAGAAGGGGTGTCAATAGTTTTTTTTATATTTTTATCTGTGGTATATCTTGGTTCTATCGGAAGCCTTTACAGGGCTTGTTTTGGGTGGTTAAAAATAAATGAAAAAAAGTTGGGTTTAGGGGTGGACAGTCACAACGGTTGCGCTTAAGATACGTACATGATCAAGAACGGAACGGAAACAAACTAACGAAGGGGACAAGACCATGGAAACAAAATACACAATCACACTGGACGGCGCAGAACTAGAACGCATTGCCACAATAATTGTGCAATCGAACGAGCAGGAAACAGAAGATCTGCTCTATATCATCGACAACGCAACGCTTTGTAACATCTAATCAACCCCCGCCGCAAGGCGGGATCAACTAACAGAAAGAAAGAATATGAAACGAATCATCCTGCTTATTTTATCTCTAGTGTACCTGAGCGCATTAACC
>JACKQG010007425.1_pt1 | contig 11044 bp, 10 predicted proteins | sample 8237621 | NCBI WGS metagenome assembly JACKQG01 (sample SAMN15677084, study PRJNA649215) | marine metagenome | biome: marine; feature: Black Sea; material: saline water; isolation source: suspended particulate matter (SPM) from the Black Sea western gyre | collected 2013-06-09/2013-06-10 | depth... | reverse complement strand
TGACTTTTGCCAGCGGCTTACGTTCGATTCTTCGGCATGATCCCGATGTAGTTCTGCTATGAGGCCATTCTCGTCAAGTGGCAAAGACCTCAAAATGTAATTTTTTCATTTTTTTCTTAACGCATAGAATCTATTCCAACAGAGTCTTTTTTGATATCAGACCAAACAGCTACTTATTCTGCTATACATGCTTTAGGCTATCTGCCCTGCACAAGTTAATGTTTCAAATTATTGCAAATGGGAGCTACAATCTTATTGCATAATTTTACAGCTATCGTTACAGTCTACACACATAGTCATCCCATTGCCAAAGTGCTGTATATTGGATCAGTTATCAAGAATTTTTCTGTTTATCATCTCACAATAAATAATTTATCAAGTTGTTTTTTCTTTTTTTTGTCCTCACCCAAAATGGGGCGGGAAAAAGAAAAAACAACGGCCGAATTAACTCAACCTTTAACTACATTGGCATCATACATACATCCATCACAAAGCATCCGCCAAAGATGTATTGCTATGCGTTTGGCAAGACCTACTATCGCCTTCTTGCCATTGCCGGTATTGTGTAACAGTCGATTATATATCTGACGGGCATGAGGATCTCTACGATACCATGCCCAGGCAGCTTGAACTAACATTGCTCGTAATTGCCGTCGGCCAGTTTTCGTTATTGGCCCCTGATGGCACTTTTTACCGCTCTGACTTACCCTGGGACACAGACCAGTATATTTGCTTATCTGCTTAGGTTCGCTGAACCGAGTTATGTTAAACATCTCTGCTCGATACTCCCAGGCAACTATATTTCCTACGCCAGGATGAGACTTAAAAATCTCAATAGCAGCACTATGACGTTCGCTACTGAATATCTGACGAAGTTTGGCTTCGGTCTCGGCAATTTTGCTGCAAAAAAATTCATATTCGTCAAGATTTTGATCAAGGGAAAACCTCAATTCACTGCTTATATCCAACTGCCTAAGCCGCTCGATCAGAATCTTGCTCCAAGTGCCTCCGGGCCAACTGATACTATGCTGTAAAAAAAGACTTTTAACCTGATGCATAATCCGTTTGCGTTTGGACGTCAACTGGTCACGCAATCGCACAACTTGTCTGTCAGCTTCCTGCTGTTCTGTAGGTATCGCTACAAATGTTAAAAGCCCCTTAGCTGCATATTCTGCTAATCGCTGACAGTCAAGACGGTCGGTTTTAGCTGAGGAATCTGTCATACGCGGGGTCTTGGACACTGCTACTACTTCAGCAGGAAGATTTGCAGAGCGTAATAAGCGAACCAAACTATAGCCGGTAGGTCCTGCCTCATATACAATATTTTTCAAAGAGCTGCGTACTTGTTGGATGTCTCGCAATAGCTTGTTATTATCCGATGTCATGGAATAGGCACAGCCGATACGACCGTTATGCCATATCGCCACATGATAATTAAGCTTATGAACATCCACACCGACATAAATCTCATCCTTTTCTGTGAAACTATTTTCCTTGAACCAACTTTCCTTTTTAGATACTCTCTTACTCATGGTCATTCTCCTTAAATTGGGATTAAAAAAGCTTAATGGTAACCAATTTGAGAGAATGGCCTACATATTATCTTAAAGAGGCACATTTATAAATCAAAAAAATGGAGAAGGTTTCTAATGCACATTAGCTACGCTGTTTCTACGATGGTATTTTGGGGACGTGAACACCCTCTGTCTTTTGAGCAGGAATGCCAGTTCTTAAAGTCGCTGGGTTTCGGCATAGAGTTATGGCCAACTATAAAGGGGCAGAGTGATTGTCGTTTCCAGAAGCGTAATTGGACAAGGCTTGTTTCCGCTACAAATGATATGCTGGTAGTCATGCGTTCCCGCAGCGACAGCCCGACATTAGAGCAATGGTATGAACAAATCGAATGTGCCAAACTGCTCGGTGCCAATATTGTAGCCGACATACAGGATATGGGCATTGCCGATGTTCCCGAGCTTAATGGCTGTGATTTTGCTACTGAGGTGGTGAAAATGGCCGAAGAGAACAATATCACGCTGTGCGTTGAAACCGGCCGGTTGCCGATGCTCAAGCAGGTTGGCCAGAGATTCAAATCCGTCCGATATTGTTTGGATATCGGTTTTGCCAATCTGGATCGTAAATTTTCCTTCAAAAAATATGTGGATGATTTAGCACCGAGAATATCCCATTTGCATTTGACGGATAATTACGGGCAAACCGACGACCATGAGCCGCCCGGCCTGCATGGAGGCATTTCACGTGAAAAGTGGGATTATCTGCTTAAGACCTTGGACAAATATGATAATGATGTCATCGGTTCTTTTGAGATGTGTCCGTGTATGCCTGATGTTATGATACGTCAGGCCAGGGAGTTTTTGTTTGATGAGCTCAAATGGCCTAATTCTCCTCAAAAACAACCCAGTTATATAGACGATGAATATAATCAGATGTAGTCAAGATGTCCTGTCGGAGCTGCCCCCCTTCTTTTGGGAGGTGGATAAACATATAGGGTACCCATTTTGCGTTGTGTGCAAAATGGGATCCCTATAAAAAGGCCGGGGACAAGGAATTTCTCGGCCTTTTTAACCTCTTACACCAGCGTATTTGTAAAGTGTTATATATCAGGAAGATACCAAATAATACTTGACAATTTCAGAAAAAAACTGTATTGTATATTATATTATTCTTTTGCTCGCAAACTGTTCTGTTCTTTCGGAGGTATTAGAATATGAAAATCATTGTTAATATAATGTTAATTGCTATTTTGTTTATTGGCGGTTGCGCTTCTGGGCGTGCAGAAAGCCATTCCAGGGCAGGTTATAACTTTAGTATGTTAGATTCGGTGGCTGTCGTAGCTGTTGAGGGTGCCCTACAAAGCCGGGCGGCCAAGAATCAGATTGCTGAATATTTTGAGATGGAACTCCTGAAGAAGGGTTATGCGCCGAAGGAGTGGTCAAATATTGCAGCGGCCCTTGAAGAGAAGGAAGTCAAGGCCGAAGACTTAGGTACTGAGGCGGGTCTTGCCGAGGCCGCGGAAATTATTAATGTCCCTGCTATTCTGATAGTCAATATCCCCCACTTTGGCGATGAAATCTTTATTACGGCAAAGATGGTAGATGTCGCAGATGGCAGTGTTTTATGGATTGGCAGTGGTACAAGCAAAACCGGTGGTATTTTAGGCCTTGGAAGTGGATGGGGTGCCGGTAGAAGCCAGGAAAACGACCTGTTCGGTGGTGTTCCAGGTGGAGTGATGGGCGGCGGCGTGGCAGATTATGCTTTATCGCCTCAGGATGCTGAAAAGGTACAACGCTTAATAAGGAGAATGTGCAACACTCTGCCGTCGAGGCTGACCACAGAATGGTAAGAGGTCCGATGGGCTTTATACTGCTCTGAGCAGAATTTGAACTAAAATTACAAAAGCTGAGGATGAAAAGCTATCCTCAGCTTTTTTTGTCAACATATTATTTAAAGCTCATATCCCCGTTTATTTGGACCGTGGATTGTTAAATCGTGCAAAATCCGCAAGCTGGTCGAAATCTATTTTTTCTTGTCCTGTTCGTTGCCTATTATATAACCGCCGGCGGCGCCAACTCCAGCTCCAATCAGTGTTCCTTTTGTATCGCCGCCTATGGCCTGGCCGGCAAGGGCGCCAACCCCTGCTCCGATAAGGGCGCCGGTTTGAGCGTCACTCTCGCAGCCGGCAACAAATGCCAGACCGAGGCTCACTGCGACCACCAACAAAATTATTACCAATTTCTTAGCCATTAATGTCCCCTTTTTCAATGTCAGGAAATAAGGTTATTAAAACCACATACGTCGTTCATCATTCTACAATAAGCCGACCGAAACAGTCAATTCAATAACCTTTTAATTTTAGTAAATATAAGATTAAAATGATACGATTAAGCTGTTGTTTTTGTTCGGCTATTTGGCCGGAATATCTTTAATTATATCGAGTCATTATACTACAGTATGAGAAATAACTACCAGTGTAAAAAATTTCTCCGAAATCCGAAATAAGATTGCAGCGTATAGTTTGGAGCGTATATGGGGATAGGGAATTGAGATTCTGCACTTCGCTTTGCTTCGTTCAGAATGACAACTATTTTAAATAGATATCTCGACTACGCTCGATATGACGGTTAATGTAGTATTTCTACCCCCCGGCAGAAAAACAGGTAAGCACACCCGAGGGTAAACTCCAAAGTAAGTGAGCCAACATTCCCCTGCTGCGAGTCAGGTGAGCAACACTCGGGGATAAACTCTGGGTAAACTCCGGAGTGGTTAAAACTGGTGCGAACCGAAGGTAGCACATTTAGAGGGATTTTGGGTGAAAAAGTGGTTGATTTTGTTTTTCCTTCGACTACACTCAGGATTTACGCTTTGCTCCAGTTTGGTGGTAGTTTTTTAGGGATTTTGCATAAAAATAAAACAGGGATAATTTTGGGAATGGGGAAAATATTGCCGTTTAATATGAAAGGTGAAGTATGATCCGGATTCGCTGCATACACAGCGGGTTCCTGCCCATGAACCGCGACTGCATTGAGCAAGTGAAAGATCTGTTTCGTAAAGCATTTCCAGAGATTGCTGACACGGCGGAGAAAATACCATCTATTCTGAAGCGGCCCATTGAACATGGGTACAGTGCAGCGCTGATTTTGCTGGAACGCAGCCTGGGCCGAGTAGATGCATTCGCCCTCGTACTGCATTTCCCGAACTGCAAGAGCGTGTTTCTGGACTACATTGTCGTCCGCAAGCAGAACCGGGGAGGCGGTCTGGGAACGGCGCTGTATGAAGCGGTCCGCGAATACTGCAAGGATGTCGGCGCGCGAGGATTATATATGGACGTTGAACCCGATGACCCCGAACTGACGCCTGATCCCGTCGCACTGGACGAAGCAAGAAAGCGATTACGATTCTACGAACACTACGGCGTGCGTACTATTAGCAATCAGGCGTATTCCGAACCTGTGGGAGATCCGCCCACTACTGCATACCTGCTATTCGATGGACTGGGTAGAACCGACCCGCTGTGGAGGGACGAGGCGAGAGACGCAGTCCGGATGATCCTGACACGTCGTTTCGCTTACGTGTCAACGCCGCATTACTTGCGGAAGATCGTCAACGCCTTCCGCGACGATCCGGTCCGATTCCTCCCGACACGGTACGTCAGGCAACCCACGCCATCCCGACAAGTAGAATCCCACCGAATCGAACGGAACTTCCTGCTGATATCCAGCCAGAAGCACGTGATCCACCATGTGAAGCAGCGAGGATATTTTGAGCGTCCGATGCGGGTCGGTGTTCTGCAGAAATCGCTGTCGTGCACCGGGATGTTCACGATGATCGAGCCGATATCGTTTTCAGAGAGAGTCATCACGGACGTTCACGACCGGCATTTCGTGCTGTTCCTGAAGACAATCTGTAACAAACTGGCGAAGGAAAAGCCGGTGTATCCGGACACCTTCCCGATTCGCCGGCAGGATCGGCGTCCAAGGATGTTCCCGGAACAGGCCGGGTATTACTGCATCGATTCCTGCACGCCGCTGAACGGCAATGCCTACGTCGCCGCTCGCGCCGCTGTGAATGTGGCAATGACCGGCGCAGAGGAAATCTTAGCCGGCCGCCGCGTCGTTTATTCCCTCTGCCGGCCCCCCGGCCATCACGCAGAACGCCGTGTCTATGGCGGTTTCTGTTATTTCAACAATGCCTCTATCGCCGCGAACCATCTGTCGAAAAAGGCAAAGACTGCGATTCTGGACATCGATTATCACCACGGCAACGGAACACAGGACATCTTCTATGAACGTTCCGACGTGTTGACCGTCTCCATTCATGGCCATCCAGATCAGGCGTTCCCGTATTTTAGCGGCTTCGCCGATGAAATCGGCGCCGGTCCGGGTATCGGGTTCAATCTAAACCTGCCGCTACCAATGGAAACGGACGAGAAATCCTACCTGCAGGCCCTGGACAAGACGCTGCGGGCGATTCGTAAATTCAAACCGGAAGTTCTTGTAGTCAGCATGGGTCTGGACATCCTGCGAGGAGATCCCACCGGTACCTTCATTCTCGCTCCCTCTTCGATGGGCAAAATCGCCGGGAGGCTTAAGGACATGAATCTTCCGTTGCTGATCGTACAGGAAGGAGGCTACAACCTGCGCGGAATCAAAAAAGGTGTTGCATGTTTTTTCAACGGACTGCGCAGACCTTGAATCAGACTTCATAAGGATATATTTAATGTATAATAATACAACTTTCTCTATGCAAAGAGAAATTGCTTAGCGAAAGGGAGCTATGAAGATTTCATTTCCAAAATCACTTTTCGGCTTTCTGACGGCCCAACTGCTTCCCGGAGCAGTCGAGGTAATTGCATTCACCTGCATGATAGGCAACAATGAATTGGAATCGGATACGTGTCTGAAACAAATGCTGGATTGCATTGAGAATCATTGGTTTCGGTGGAAAATGCCTTAATAGAAATTAAAAATCCAACGTTAAAACGCAAAATTGCAAAGCAAAATTCAAAAAGAAGAAGAGTTATATAGCGTTTCTACCCCCCGGCAGACAAGTAAGTAGGCACACACCGAGGACAAGCTCCGGCCAGCAAGAGCATCATACAGTCACGCAGGCACGAAGTGGTGGAGTGATAAAAAACTAGTGCGAACCGAAGGTAGAAATGCGGTCATTTAAATAATAAATGATGATTGATTATCCTTCGGCTGCGCTTCCTCCTTCGCCTTAGGCTACGGAGGACAAGCAGGGTGACTCCCGACAGAAAGTCAAGTTAGCTCACATTCCTCTGCTACGAGTCAGGTGAGCAACTCTCGGGGACAAGCTCTGAATAAACTATTGAGTTAACTCGATACTTCCGGCTGTATTTAGAATTGGTGGGAAATGTGTGATTTAGGTTCCTTTTGTCATTAATGGGGTTTAAAAGTGTCAAAAGGCTGAAAAAACTTCAAAAATCCTTTCTATTTATTGACGATAAACTTCGAGAGACTACAATGATTGCTGGTCATCTTAAAAAGCAAGACCTGCTGAGATAAGCTTTAGTTTATTTGGAAAGAAGGATGAACGGAGTAAGATTTAAGAATCCTGTTGTATTTGCAGTTTTAGCCCTTCTAATTCTGCCTTTTTTCGCAGGCTGTAATGCTCCCAAGGGCCAGTTGGCCGCTTTTAACGGGCATTTTGAAAGATTTGACTATGAGAAATCAGCCCTATTCGCCGAGAAAAAGATAAGCAAACAGGCAAACCCGAGGGGCGAAGACTTACTCTGGGCACTACAGCTCGGAACGGTAAAAAGAATTCAGCAGGACTATACCAAAAGCACCGATTCCTTCGATAAAGCCGAAGATATGCTTAAGTATTTCGATGAGCAGTCCACAATCGGCGACGGCATCGGCACAACCCTCGTAAACGAGAATATAATCCCTTACCGAGGTGAAGAGTATGACGGTATAATGGTAAATGTTTACAAGGCCCTGAACTTTATGGTTGGAAAGAAGTTTGACTTAGCCAGAGTGGAATTTAATCGTGCCCTTGACAGGCAGAGACGTGCAAAAGAGAAGTTCAATGAAGAAATAAACAAACTCAAATCCGAGATGGAAAAGGAGCAGCAGCAAAACGAATTTTCGAAATCCAATGTTGACAATCCCGAAACGGCTGAGCTGTTGGCTCAAAAATATCCAAATCTCCGTAATTTCGAAGCTTATCCTGATTTCGTTAATCCTTTCGCGACCTACCTGGCGGGTATATTCTTTAATCTTGTTTCCGACCACGGCAAGGCGGTGGATTTACTCAAAGAATCCTATGGCATGGTCGGAGATAACGGCTATATTGCCGAGGACCTTGCTGTTACTGAGAATATACTTGATGGAAAAGGCCGACTGGAAGATACGATATGGTTGATATTTGAAAATGGTCTGGGGCCTGCAAAAAAAGAGATCAGGATGGACATTCCATTATTCGTTGCGACAGATGATGTTAAATATGTCGGAATTGCCCTGCCTGAATTGTATTTCAGAAACAAAGCTCACCAGTATCTGACAGCAGAAGTTGACGGCAAAGATTATCAAACTCGCCTGATTTCGGATATGGACAGGGTTGTCCAGACGGAGTTCAGTAAAGATTATCCGGGAATTCTGACAAGAGCTATTATATCAGCTACTGCAAAAGCCATTGCACAGTATGCTCTTGAAAAACAGGACTCCTCTAAATCTTCGCTTGCTTCTGTATTAATGGCGGCATACAGTTTTGCAACAACCGCCGCGGATGTCAGGATATGGACCTCTTTGCCGAAAGAGTTTCAGGTTGCCAGGTTTCCAAAGCCGAAAGATGGGAAATTAAAAGTTAAACGACCCGGTTCGATTCCTGTTGAAATTAATATTCCTGATTGTAATAATGCGATTGTATATGTTAGAATAACGACCTGTCAGGCAGAACCGATATTTGAGGTTATAAATTTTTGAATCAATATTTTTTTGGAGATCACGAAATGAAAACAATCACAAATATACTGCTTGCAGCTCTTGTGTTCACGTTTGCAGCCTGTGATCAGCAGCCCGCGAAAATTCATGTCAGAGAAGGGATAAGAAGCGACGATCTCGGTAATAATATCGTGACCCGTCCGGTGGTCTATGCTTTCAGCGCATTGATAGGCGAAGGGATAGAAATCGACGAAGCCATTTTAGGCCGAAACGACACCGGATTTCTTGAGCTTAATATCAACGGACACAACCGCTCATACAATACCAAGCGGTTCAGGTATAAAATCGAATGGCTCGATGCTAACGGCCTGATGATTCAAACCAAAACAAGTACGTGGCTGCCGGCCTCGGCAACGGGTAAATCCTCGTTTAGCCTTAAGGCCGTTGCGCCAAGAGTGGAAGCTGAAGATTTCAGAATGGATACTAAAAAGTGGGAGTAAATTATGAAAACAAAAATGTCAGTAATTATCACATTAGCAGGTCTTTTAATCGCGGGATGCGGCGGCCCGGAAACAGTAATGATTGACACCGCCAACGATGAGGGCAAGCCCGTTATGGGTTTGGATTACCGGGATTTTAACCAGGCCGCCAGCGAAATGGTTCAATCGATGATTAGTTCCGGTGCCCTTAAAAAGCCTGGCGGCGGCAGATATGTTATGACCACCGCCAGAGTCACCAATGATACCATGCAGCGAATCGATACCGATCAGTTGACGGCAAAGATTGAACAAGAGCTTATGAACAGCGGACAGGTTGTAATGACCGCGGCAGTCGGAGGCAAGGGCGCCCCAGACGAAATGATTTACGAAATGAGAGATATCAGAGACTCGGCAACGGGTGACGAATTCAAACAGGAAACTCTTGCGGGCAAAAGAACGTTAATTGCACCCGAGCTGAGTACTTCCGGGAAAATTATTCAGAGAAACATTCGTTACGATAATAACCGCCAGCAGGTTGAATATTATTTCCAGCTCAGAGTGACGGACTTAACGACCGGCCTGGTATTCTGGCAGAATGAAACTATTATCGGCAAACGGGGAAGTAACAGGTCTGTTTCGTGGTAACAGCGTTACTTTATTATATTGTCAAAAATTTTGGTGAGATTAAAGATGAAAAAGATATACATGCTCCTGCTTGTGGCGGCTTTGGTCTGCCCGAAGGCGTTTTCCGCTCCTACAACTATTGTTCGCCAAACAAAAGGCCAGGGCGTTACGAGAGAACAGGCGATCGATAAAGCCTTGTATCAGGCTGTAGCTCAGGCCAAAGGTATTGCGGTCAGTTCGGGCAGGTACGATTTCGGCTTCCAGTCCGCCGGTGTGGGAATTGACACTAAAGACACGGGTAAATCAATCGAGTTTGATTCCGTATCTGTCCAGGCGGGCGGTTCGACCCGGCTGACTGATATTGCAGGCTGGGTCAAATCTTATGAAGTTATCGATGAACAGAAAATCGATGACAGGACCTACGAAGTAACAATTAAGGCCTGGGTTTACGATTACGAAGACCCCGAACAGACCAACAGGCTCAAGCTTGCAGTAATGCCGATTCAGACGCTCTATGATTCCTATCGATTCGGCAACTACGTTCCTTCCGGGGTTGAAATGTCTCTAAAGCTCTCTCAGCAGCTAAGCGCTGGTATTACCGGGACAAATAAATTCGCTGTTTTAGACAGAGAGTATATCAACGAATTTGCCCGGAACAGAAATATTCTTATCTCTGACGATTCACCAATTGAGGAAAAAGCAAGGCTGGGCCAGGTCCTTGGCGCAGATTACATGATGGTAGGAACCATATCCAATGCAGGGCTTAAAATCAAAGAAAGAGCGTCAAGGGCTATCGGCCGGGCAATTAGAGAATACGAAGTTGATTACGTTTTTGATTATCGTTTGATAGCTGCCCCGACAAGACAGGTCAAGCTGGCCGACACTGTTAATATTGCCCTTGAAGAAGACCAGGTCAGAGTACTCGTGAAGAGATGGAGGCCTGAAGACCTGGATTACAGGGAAATGGTTGACAACCTTACAGCCAGAGTTGCCAAAGAGGTTATCGATAGTATTATCGACAGGCTCTACCCGATACGAATCGCAAGTAAAAATATAACAGGCCAGCTTATTATCAACCAGGGCAGTAAAAGAATCTCTAAGGGCTCTGTGTTGGATGTCTTTGTTCAGGGCGAAGAAATTATTGATGTCGATACGAAAGAATCATTGGGCCGGACGGAAAACCATATCGCAACAATCGAGATTGAAAAAGTAACGCCGACAATCTCGTACGCCAGGCTTGTAAAAGGAGACCTCGACAAAGTTTCCGTAGGTTTGATTTGCAGACTGAAAAAGGTCGAGCTTGAAATGCCCGAACGTGGTAAAAGCGGTATCAGGAGAACTCCTCAAGGCGGAGTAAAGCTGCCCTTTGACTAATTTTTCCCCGAAGGAAATGCTTCTTGCTTAGCTAAAATAGTTTTTTTTGTGATTTACGCAGCAAGTTTCTTTAATCGCCTTTCGGGCCGTTTTTTCTAATCTCATCGAAAAAAGGCGTTTCTTTTTGCTCAACACATGCAGCGG
>JACKQG010007424.1_pt1 | contig 11045 bp, 7 predicted proteins | sample 8237621 | NCBI WGS metagenome assembly JACKQG01 (sample SAMN15677084, study PRJNA649215) | marine metagenome | biome: marine; feature: Black Sea; material: saline water; isolation source: suspended particulate matter (SPM) from the Black Sea western gyre | collected 2013-06-09/2013-06-10 | depth... | reverse complement strand
TTTCCTGTCCTTGTCCCAAGCACCGATGACACCCACCCCGGATCAATCGGCGCGGCTGGCTCGACGATATCCGGGTTTCCTTGCCGGGGATGGGTGTACGATAGGCCGTTCTTCATGCGGAAGCGGCGGTTAAAGGCGGCCTTGTTTTCATGGCCGCTGCCGACGCCGCAACGAGCTTCCGCACGGGAAGCGTCCGCCTGGCAAACCGCTTCGATGATCTGTTTCAGGCAATGATCGTAATAGCTGGCATCCACGCAAGTCGATTTTTCGTAGGCCAACTCCTGGACCAAAGGCGAAGCGTCGTCGTACTCGCCAGGACGAACGCCGAAGATCGGTCCAGACGAATGGGAGTGCGAGGCCCCAATCAAGATCGCCTCGGGCGAGATCCCGCATTTCTCGTGGATCGCCTTACGCGCCGCCTGCACCATATCGCGATGAACGGCGATGCCGTCGACGCCCACCAGCGCTACCCGCTTCTTGCCGTCATCAAACACGGCAGCGCGGACCTTGCACGGATCGTGCAGCGTTCGATGGTATGACTTTCCGTATCCGCCCGGCTGTTCCATGCCGAGATCCGGGGTGATATCGGTCTCGGCGAAGCCGGCTTTCATCGAAGGCGCCGACTCTTCCGCGCCCTGGCACACACCTGACAGCACCGCCACGCATGCGATTGCGGCGGCACAACTCGATCTCCAACGCAACGTTCCACTCATTTTTTTCTCCTGTCGGCTTGGTTGCCAAAGGGACCCTGCACGCAACGCCCAACATACCACACACAGCGGCCAATCAGAAGTTTCGCGTCCAGCTTCAGTAGGTCCCGTCTGCCGGACGGGACCTGGAACTCTGGCGACGCTCCAGCCCAGTAAAGTGCAGACGAGCGCTTTTGTTGGAGTTCACGCTTCAGCGTGTCTTTGGGCACGCGAAGCGTGAACCCCAGCGACAACGAAGGTCCCGTCCGGCAGCCGGGACCTACTGGGGAATTTCAGCCAGACGCAGCTCGATTTCGCCGATTCCCATTCGGCTTCCATAGGCGGAGCGGGTGATCTCCAGGCGAACTGCGTCGGTGATTACAACGTCGAGAGGATGGCCGACCCAACCGGGATGCTGGTTGTCTCGTACTTGAACCACCGGTTTCCATTCGCCGTCCACACGAACGTTGACCGTGTAATCCAAACTGCGATAATGGCCCGGATTAAGCTGGTGGAAAAGCGCAACCAGATTGATCTTCGTGGGCTCGGCAAGCATCAGTTCGATCCACGCCTGCTTCGGCGACGTACGTTGTGTCAGCCAGTAACCGTCGGGTTCGTCGACGTTGCCGTCGATTGCCTTGTTGGCCAGCCAGCCTTTGTCCAGTTCTTCGTCGCTGGCTCTGACCGACAAGACCGTGATTCTCTCGCCCATGCGTGCGGCAGTTTCGCGTCGTTGGCGTTCGGCAATCGCCTCGCGAGCCACCTGCTCGTGCCGATCCAGATAAGCAATCAACCGATCCCAACGCTCCCGACCGTCGGGCAGGGCAGTCATGCGTGCCGACTCGGCCAGCTCGCGAGCTTTGGCACAGTTGTCCGGATCCTCTCGCTCTTTGCCAGCGCGGACCAGCGGGATGATGTCCGTCCATGCTCGGGCCGCTTCCGCGCTGCCGTACAGCCGTCCCAATCGCTCGTTGACAAACTGCTCGATCGACATGTCCGGATTCCAGAGGAACGCCTCCCACGCCAGATAGAAGAGTTCCGCATTGGGAAAACGATCCGACAATTCGCCGTAGGTATCCAGCCCTTCGAGTCCGGCGCCGGCTGCCTGCCGGCAGATTGCCTGGATCTCGTCCAGATAGAAGTCGTCTTCGGTGTGCGTCGAGCTGTTGCACCAGTGCAGATAGCCGATATTGTATTTGGCCATCGGTCGGACATCGGCAGGCCAGCGTCGAGCCATGCGGGTCAACGTCCATTGACAGATCGCTTCGTCGGGGATCATGGACAGGAACTTCGGCGGCGTCTCGATCATCCCAGCCGTGTACCCGGTGTAGGTCGCGTAGCTGAGCCAAGCCTCGGGGGCCAAACGGCGCATCGTCTTCAATGTGACCATGTGTGAGATGGCCATGTCTTTGTAGTAATCAGGTTCGTCGGACTGGATCGCCGCGCGGGCCCGTTTGCAGTCGTCACAGTAGCAGACAAAGAAGTCGCCCATCTCCAGATTCACGCCGCCCACCTGGAAATTCTCGAACAGCCACTCGGCGCCGCGATCGAGCCAGTCTTGGTTGGCTTTCTTGGACGGACAAGGCGCCGATCTCGGCCTTCCGTTTCCGTCGATCGAACGAAACTCAGGATGTTCGGCCAACCACGTGCCGGCGTTGAAACGATTCTTGCCCTCGTAGAAGTAACCGGCATAGCCGCTGGTGCCCACGCCAGGCAATATCCGAACGCCACGGCGACTTGCATAGCGACACAGTTCCTGAGCCGCCTCGACACCGTCATGACTGTCACGCAGGAAACCCCAGATGATCAATCCATTGAACTTGTGATCGGCCATGTAGTCCACGCACCGCTTGTAGTCGACAAGGAACGCGTCGGGCTCCTTCTCGTACTTGCCGCCGCCCATCCGCGTGACGGCCACCCCAGAGCCGCCCCAATCCATGCGATTGTCCCACGTCCACAGCCACCGATATCGGAACCGGGGCGTTTGGCAGGTGTCGAGCCGATCGAGCCACACGTTGCCATCCGCGTGGTTCAAGTGCCAATTGACCAGATCGACTACGGCATGGATCGCACCGTCGCGCCCGCCCCCGGCAAGCAACACCCAGTCGCGCCCCTCATGATGGATCCGCCGAGCGACATAGCCTTGGTCACCCAGTTTCGTAACATCCAACTCGATCTTCGCCTCAGCCGCGAGTTTCCGGATAAGCGCATTCGTAGCCGGACTGCCGACGAGGACCACACACGGCTCTTCAGGTGAGTACTTCTGATCTGCCACCCGAATGCCGACCTCGACACCCGCTCTTCTCTTCAACCAAGCCTGCAACCGCTCCGCGGCAAAATCATCTTCGCCGCCGCGAACGATCACCGCGCGAGCCCCGCCATCGCGGACCAGCCACAACTTGTCTCCGGCCAACGCCAATACGTGCCAAGTGAGCGTCAGTGCCAACCACGTACCCAAGGAAACAAAGAGTCGCATGAGAATGCCCTCCAAAGCCTGCGACTGCGTCTTACCTGGCTGCAGTCGCCTTTCACACTGATGCGGCGGTCCACCAGAAGCTCTGGGTCGTGTCGGGAGCGAAAACTCGACCGTTGCCAAATCAGGTCACATCATCCAGCAGTCCTTCGAGATCACCGTAGTCGTACGGCGGGCGTTTCCGCACTGCCAGAACGTCAATCATGTGTTCCGTCTCGGTGATTGCATACACGATTCGCCAATTGTCGATTCGCAGGCGTCGAAGCTCGCAGTCGATTCCCTCCATGTCGGTCACATCCAACGGCTTGCTGTGTGGAGGTCTCGGATCGCCGGCCAGATCGTCAATGGCGCGTTTCACGCGATGGCGGACTTTGCCCGGCAGCTTCTTGATCACATTGAACTCATCCGGGACAACATACACCGTATAGCGGGTCATCCGACTTCCTCTTTGACCTCGTCCCATCGCAACCAGCCCGCCTGCTCGCGGTCACCGCCCGCCGCCCTCAGCGTGTCTAGAGCTTCCTTTGCAGATCGGATGTCTTCAAGCGTCTCCAGCCAGTCGATCAGGCACTCCCAATCGTCCGCATTCAAGATCGCCAGACGCCGTCCCTTGACCGTCACAAACTGCACGGACTGCAAAGCCTCAGGCCCTGTCATCACACTCTCCTCAAATAAGCTTCTGTCATTCTAGCAGCACGATTGTGCACTGGCGAGAGAGAGTACGCATCTGTGCAGTTGAATCGGTAAACGAATCTTCGACCGGCGTCGCAGGGCCCATTGTATCCGTCTATTTTGGTGGCTGAATAGCTTGCGTGCGCAGAATGGCCCCGCCATACTGCGCATGGTTTCGCCTGTCCTGCGGCCCGGTGCCCGTGGAAAACGGGTCGGTGGGACACGCACCTCGTACCGCAAAAACATCGGAGGAGGAGACGACATCATGAAGGTGCACGGATTTCTCTATGCCACGTTGGTGATACTTGCCGCGGCCCGCGGGGGCGCAGCGGCTACTGCCGCCGACCAGACAACTTGGAACGTCGGTACGGCTTCCGCGGTGATCACACCGGACCGGCCGACGTGGATGGCCGGGTACGCCGCGCGCAACAAACCGTCCGAGGGCAAGATTCACGATCTGTTTGCCAAGGCGTTGGCCATCGAAGACGCCGACGGCACCAGACTGGTGATCGTCACCATGGACCTGATCAGCGTGCCGCGGCCCGTGCGCGACTGGTTAGAGAAAACGGTTCAAGAGAAGTACGAGTTGTCGCCGGCTGGGTTGATGATCAACTGCTCGCACACGCATTGCGGTCCGGAACTGCGGACCACGCCGTCGTCGCTCTACGACCTGGAGCCGGAACGAGCGCGGCAGGCAAGGGAGTACGTGCAAACACTCCAGGCAAGATTGGAGCAAGTCGTTGGCCAGGCTCTCGAAGATCTTTCTCCGGCCAAACTGACCTACTGTCATGCTCGTTGCGGATTCGCCATGAACCGCCGCACTCCCATCGCCACCGGTTTCCGCAACTTTCCCAACCCGGATGGCCCGGTCGATCACGACGTGCCCGTGTTGCGTGTCGAAGGAGCCGACGGCAAACTCCGGGCGGTTCTGTTCGGCTATGCGTGTCACAGCACGACGCTGGGGTTTTACCAGTTCTGCGGCGACTATGGCGGATTTGCTCAGTCGTACCTGGAAGAGTCTCACCCTGACGCCACGGCCCTGTTCGTGGCAGGCTGCGGCGCAGACCAGAACCCCTATCCGCGAAGCGAACTGGTACTGGCCGAGCAACACGGCCGCTCGTTGGCCAACGCCGTGGGTGCGGCACTACTGACCACGCCTCGGCCGCTCGACGGCAAGCTGCGTCTTGCCTACGAGACCGTCTCGCTGGAGTACGCGACTCCGCCCACGCGCGACGAATTGCTTGAACGGGCGAAGTCAAAGAACAAGTACGATCGCTTGCACGCCGAGCAATTGCTCAGACAACTCGAACAGGATGGCAAGATCCGTGACAGCTATCCTTGTCCGGTCCAAGTGATCCAGTTCGGCGGTGCATTGACGCTGGTGGCATTGCCGGGTGAAACAGTCGTGGATTTCTCGCTGCGGCTGAAACGCGAATTGGCCGGTGCCGACGGCGCTTCGCCAGCGGTCTGGGTGGCCGGTTACTCGAACGACGTATTCGCTTACGTCCCCAGCCGCCGTGTGCTGCTCGAAGGCGGATACGAGGCCGAAAGTGCGATGAAGTACATGACGACCATCGTGCAGCCCGGCGCATTTGCCCCGACGGTCGAGGAGTTGATCGTCTCAAAAGTCCACGAATTGAACGGGCGGCTTAAGGAGAACTGACTGACCGGCCAGTTTTCCTGCCATGAATACTCCTGCCAACTCTTACTTGACGAGGAAAACCATGCAACGCCTGATTTCGAGGTCTGTTATTGTTGTTGCCATTTCGGTCGTCGTACTGATGGTCCAGGCAGCCTTTGCCGATACCGAGGACCTCGGCGACGGCTTCATGCATCATGGCGTGGCCACGCCCGTCAGCAACCATCGCGGCACCGTGGCCACGGTCGATGGCGAGGGTCGCAATGTGGTGCTCGTCTGGCTGTTCGATCATCGCGGCGGTTATGCGCTGCTGATGATCGACGCCGAGACAGGAAAGGCCGAAGAGCACACCATGCCCTTCCCGCCGGGCGGCGATTGCCCGTACGCTTCGATCCTGTCGAGCGGCAACAAGTTCTACACGCATTTCAACAGCCACTTCGTCGAATTTGATCCGGCCAAACGAGAATTCACGTTTTGTCAGAAGACGGCCCGGCAGATGGCCATGGGCATGACCAAGGACGATAACGGTGTCATTTGGTCCGTCACGTATCCGCAGAGCGGCGTCGTGTCGTTCGATCCCGCGACTCGCGAGTTCAAGGACTACGGCCACGTCTACAAGCAGAACTGGGCGCAGTACCAGCGTTACGTGGCGGCCGACGACAAGGGATGGATCTACTTCGGAATCGGCAGCACGGCCAGCCAGATCATCGCGTTTGATCCGAGCACCGGGAAGGGCACGCCGATGATCCCCGAGGAACAGCGTGCCAAGGGAGCCGGCTATGTGTACCGTGACATGGACGGCAAGGTCTACGGCTACTCCGCGGGTGGTGCGAAAGACGGCTGGTACGAGTTCTACGAGGGCGAAGGAAAGAAGATCGGGAAACACGAACACATCCGGATGAAGCCCATCATCACAAGCCATCAAGGACTATTTCACCGTGATTTTCCTGATGGAAAGAAACTCAAGAGCTGTGACCTCGTGGATCGTGTACTCGTAATTGGCGATCCGAAGGCAGGTGAAACCAATACACTGAAATTCGACTACGAGAGTCGTGGTGCACACGTCATGGGCCTGGCAGCCGCGCCGGACGGAACGATCTGCGGTGGTACGGCCTTCCCCATGCGGTTCTTCAGCTACGATCCGGAAACCAACAAGTGGACGAACCGCGAGAGCTATGGCCAGTGGAACACCGTAGCTCGGCAGGGCGATCGGTTCTTCGTCGGCGGTTACGGCGGCGGCTTCCTCTTGGAGTGGGATTCGTCGCAGGACTGGGTGCGGACCGAGAAGGGCAACAAGGCGTCCAATCCGCTGTATCTGACCGAATGCACACCCACAATCCATCGCCCACATGACTTCTTGGCGCACCCCGACGGAGAGACGCTGGTGTTGGCCGGGACGCCCGGCTACGGCTACACGGGCGGTGGCCTGCTGTTCTGGAATCGGAAGACCCGTACACGGACTCTGATTGAGCATACGGACATCATCCCTGATCATGCCACGATGAGCCTCGTCGCACTCGCGGACGGTAAACTCCTGGCCGGAACGACCACCAGCGCCGGAACGGGCGGTGAAAGGAAGGCAACCGAAGCGGAACTGTACGTCATGGACATGGCCACGAAACGACTGGAATGGCACGAGGTTGTGTTCCCCGGCGTGCAGCGGTACACAGACATGTGCTTGGCGCCGGAAGGGCTCGTCTACGGTGTCGCGGACGGACGGCGTTTCTTCGTTTTCGATCCTGCGAAACGAAAGGTTGTCCACGACGAGGACATGCAGGACAAATTCGGGTCGACCGTCTCGCATCAGGGGCCGCGAGTGTTCATACTCGGGCCGGACAAGACGGTTTACATGCTGTTCGTCAAAGGAATCGCCCAAGTCGACCCGGCCACCTATGCCATCACGATGCTGGCCGAATCACCCGTCCCCATCGGTGCCGGAGGCGACATCCTCGACGGACGCATCTACTTCGCCAGCGGATCGCATGTGTATAGCTACTCGGTCAGAAGGTAGCCGGCGGTCATATTGGTATCGTTTAACCCGAAGCCGGAGGCGATGGCGGGCGCTACGTACAGACGATCCATGCCACTACGCGCCATCGCCTCCGGCTTCGGGTTAAACGAGCAAGTTGTTTCAATTCTGATTTTATCGAAACGGTGGCGTTCGACCGCCGGCCTGCCTAAAATGGGACCCGCTCTTGTCGAGCGCAGCCCAATCCATTCCACGAATCCCCCCTTTCTTGCTCTTGTGCGAGTCGGAGAAAACGATCCATGTACATCAGACGATTTCTTGCATCCTTTTTCGGCTCGCTTTCTGTGGCGGTTCTGACAACTGCCGTTAGCGGTGCAGATTGGCCTCAGTGGGGCGGCGCTGATTGCCGGAACATGGTCTCCGACGAGACGGGCTTGCCTGATACGTTCTCGCGGGGCGAACGAAAAACGGGCGGCGGAATCGACTTATCCACGGCGGAAAACGTCAAGTGGGTTGTGCGGACCGGATCGGCAACTTATGGCAACCCGACGGTTGCCAGCGGGCGAGTGTTTCTTGGCACCGACGATTTCCTTCTTTCCAACAGCGACCGTTTCAAACGCACGCGCGGCGGTCTGGTGCAGTGCTTCGACGAAGCCAACGGCGAACTCCTTTGGCAGCTTATTGTGCCGCAACGCACCAAGTTACCGCCCGGGATACACTTCGGGCACCAGCATCTTGGTGTCTGCTCGTCGCCTACTGTCGAAGGTGATCGAGTCTACGTGGTTACCAGTGCATCCGACGTTCTTTGTCTTGACATTAACGGCCAAGCCGACGGAAACGCTGGGCCATTCACGGACGAAGCGAGCTACATGGTCGGTCGCGACGGGTCGCCCGTGGAACTCGCGTCCACAGACGCGGACATCATTTGGCGTTTCGACCCCATGGACGAACTCGCCGTCCGGCCGCACGATGCTGCCAGTTGTTCGATCTTGATTCACGGGCAGATGCTGTATTTGAGCACGTCCAACGGAGTGGACGGACCGCATGCCAAAGTCCTTGAACCCGAGGCGCCGGCCGTCATTGCGCTGGACAAGATGACAGGAAAACTCGTGGCCGTCGAGGGCGAAGGACTCAGTTCGCGTCTTTACCACGCCCAGTGGTCCTCGCCAACGTTAGGGGAAGTGAACGGCAAGACGCTGATCTTCGTTGGCGGCGGCGACGGAGTCTGCTATGCCTTCGAGGCCCTAGAGAAAGTCCCGGACGAACCGGTCAAGCTGAAGAAAGCCTGGTCGTATGACTGCAATCCCCAGAATTTCAAATACCGCGACGGCAAGCTGATATCCTATTATGCCGGCGATAAGCGAAAGAGGAACAGCCCAAACAAGAACGATGGCGCGTACGTCGGTCCCAGTCAAATCATCGCCACGCCGATCTTCGACAACAATCGAATCTACGTGGCCATCGGCCAGGATCCGGCGCACGGTCGAGGCAAGGGGATGTTTTACTGCATTGATGCGACACAGACGGGTGACGTGACGGACACCGCCAAGATCTGGACCTACGTCGGAATCGAGCGGAGCATGGCCACTGCGGCAGTCACGGACGGGCTGGTGTATGTCGTCGACATTGCGGGCAAGCTCCATTGTATGGACCCTGACACGGGTGAGTGCTACTGGGTCTACGAAACGGGCTCGGAAACCTGGGGGGGCCCGCTGGTCGCCGATGGCAAGCTGTATTTCGGCAACAAGAAGCTGTTCTACGTGATGGCTGAAGGCAAAGAAGCAAAGCTGATCAACGAGATCCGGCTTGGCAATCCGATCTACACCACACCGATTGCCGCCAACGGCGTGTTGTACGTTGCCACACAGCATTACCTGTATGCTGTTGGGCAGAAGTAGATGCGAGCACGCTCCGTCTGGGGCTAATGGCTCAAATTCTCTCCCGGAGGAACGAACCGCAGAATGTCGAGCAAGGAATAGCGAACGCAGAAGGATAACAGGAAGAGCCTTGCGCTGTTCGCGTGCAGCATCAAACAGTGAACTCCACCTTCTTCACTTCGGTGTTCAGAATTCCTTGTTCGATATTCTGCGGTTACCGCATCTTGGCCGTGGGGCGCAGAAGGCTTACTCCGCCAGGCGCTCCACCGTCACGTAAAATGCCCCGCGCGATTCGCCAGACCGTTCGTCGGTGAACCACGTCTGAAGTTCGATCTCGGCCGGTTTGAGTGGGACATCAAAGATCACTTCCACGGCACCGTCTGGAATCGGTTTCGTCTGGTCAACGTCGCCAATCTTCAAGCGGGCTTCCGTCGCCTTGATGGCTTTGCCGCCTTCGATTGCCCCAGTGATGGGCGCGTCGACCTCGGGCGGCCAGCGGCGTAGCGAAAACCGGTAGTTGCCCTCGCGCTCGATTTCGACTGCCCAAAAGCCGTTCGCTGCGGCTCCCGACCGGATATGGCCTTGGTTCCACGGCGTTTGCGTGTGCCAATCGAACGGGTTCAGTGTAGTTGGATTCTCCGGGTCGGACCCGAGAACGATGCGGCAGTAATCGTCGAAACGCCGAGATACATCCGACCACCAAGCTTCGTATGCAGCGTGCATCCGGGCAACCACGTCTGGGTGATCGCCAGCCACGTTGTTCGCCTGTCCGGCGTCCGTGTCAATGTCGTAAAGCTCCCTGTCGTTCACAAGTCGCCAACGCTCGGTTAACACGGCAGCTTGACCTTGCACCGGCGGGTCGTGACTTTGCCGGTACTGAACCATGATCGTTCGATCCGGCCAGCTTTCGGTCTGACCATGCAACAAGGGCGCGACGCTGATGCCGTCGAACGCCGCGTCACTTGGCTTCGGCAGGCCGCACAAATCGATGAACGTTGGCAGCATATCCACGTGGGCGCAGAGCGTGCCTACGTCGCGGCCGCCTTCAAGCTTGCCGGCAGGCCAGCGGATGAAACAGGGCACACGGTGACCACCGTCGTAGATTGAGCCTTTCCTGCCGCGCATTCCGGCGTTGAAACCTGTCCACGTCTCGGACGCGCCCGGTTTGCCCTTGGCGGGTTTCTTGGGTCGTCCGGAAACCCCGTTCGCTGTGCCGTTGTCCGTCATGAAGATCAAGATGGTGTTCTCGGCCAACTGCCAGGCGTCCAACTTGGCCATCAGCCGGCCCATGTTTTCGTCGATGTTCTCGATCATCCCGTAGAACTTGGCCATGGCGTCCGGCACGCCTTTCGCCTTGTACGGATCGCTGTATTTCGGATCCACGTTCAACGGCCCGTGCGGCGCGTTCGTCGTGATGTAGACGAAGAACGGTCGTTCTTTGTTCGCTTCGACGAATTCCAGCGCACCGTCGAACCAAACGTCGGTGCAATAGCCGGTGAATCTCTGCGGCTTGCCGTTGTGGAAGTACGTATCGTCAAAGTAGTCGTTGCCCCAATAGTCCGGTGTCTGGCCGACACCACCACCGCCATGGACGAGTACTTCCTGGAAACCGCGATCTTGTGGTCGAAACGGGTAGTTGTCGCCCAAATGCCACTTGCCGAAACAGCCGGTACGATAACCACCGGCCGCGAACACGTCGGCCATCATCACGGCTTCGGCCCGCGGC
>JACKQG010007423.1_pt1 | contig 11046 bp, 11 predicted proteins | sample 8237621 | NCBI WGS metagenome assembly JACKQG01 (sample SAMN15677084, study PRJNA649215) | marine metagenome | biome: marine; feature: Black Sea; material: saline water; isolation source: suspended particulate matter (SPM) from the Black Sea western gyre | collected 2013-06-09/2013-06-10 | depth... | reverse complement strand
TAGCTGAATATATCAGCTTTTAGTTTACTGACACAGAATTTTGAACACCCTCTTTAATTCCAGGCTAATTGGCTGCGGGTGTGCCAATAGCTTTGGACAGGCTCCACCAATTCGCGCAGGCGTTCTGCCAAATCGTCATCCCATCTTATTTTCAGCGCTTGCAGGTTGGACTGCAGATGTGCAACGCATGCAGCACCGCTCAAGGCTACATCAATAAACGGCTGATTAATGACCGCCGCTAACGCCAAGGCATCTATGGTGCTGTTTTGCGCCTCTGCCAGTGTTTGCAACAAGTCAATTTGTCGTTGAAAATCCGGCATAGTGTTGCGTAGAGTCAAGCGGCCGTTGGCCATCCCCTCCTTGCTAATAACCCCCAGTCCTGCCTCGTGTGCTGTCTGCAAAGCTGTTGTTGTGGACTGTTCCAGCAGGTTCCAGGTTGCCTGGACGGTCGAAAAGAGCAAAGCGCCGTCGAATTCAATTTCAAGCGCCCGGAGGATTGTATCAGCCTGCTGTGTTCCGGTGACGGACAGTCCTATTGCCATGCCGCTATTACGCAGGTGAGCCAACTCCTTCAAGACGGCCTCGTTGGTCAGAACACCGCTGTCCAGTGTTGTTGAGTGGATCTGGTATATGTCAAGATGGTTGCCGAGCAAGGCCTTGCTTTCTGGGATTTGACGTTGCAAAACTGGTAGTGAATGTTCTTTCACCTCATGTTTCTGGCCTTGTGGTAAATTGACCTGCCAATCGGCCGTGTAGGTGTAGCCCCACTTGGAACTGATGGTTGCAGCGGTTGTTTTAATGTCTCGTTTTTCCAGCCAGGAACCGAGGAATTCTTCTGCTTTTCCGTACGATCTGGCCGTGTCAAAATAACGTATCCCTCCCTCCCAGGCCGCATCCAGAACTGTATGCGCCAGGGTTTCCATTGTTGCAATATCATGATTATGACTCAGGTCATCGGCATGTCCCAGGTTGATATATCCAGGGCGTCCCAATGCCGCCAGGCCAAGGCCAAGCGGAGTGACAGAGAGCGCGGTCTTGCCAAGTTGCTGACTATTCATAATATGCGTGCTCCACGGAAGAAAGTACCCGGTATTTGATATTATTGGCAGTGCGAGATTGCATTGATCCCATGAATAATGACTACAAAAGGGCCGGTTGGAAGTCAATGCCATTTTGTTATGAAAACGATACCGTTTGATTATGTTATGAACGACATGGTACTGAGAGGTGTACTCGATGTCTTTGACTTTAAGTTATTTCAGGAAACAGGCGGGGATCTTTCATGAAATGGTGGTTTTGCTCGCCCCGGTTTGCGGGAGTTGTTTGTTTGATAAAAACACACACTCTGGGGGCCCATAAGTTGATTTTGGGAAGCAGGAATACCTTGAACGTATAAATATTTTCTGTTCTAATCCCACCTTTCCGTCTTTGGCGATGTGTTGTCATGGAGAGTTGAGTGTGTGCGATACAGACTGTATTGTGTTGCCTGTGTTTTTGTAACATATTGGAAAGTAAGAAGTATCGTGGATACGAAGACTGTGGAATAAAAGACGTAATAATAAGTGAGAAGTAATTTTTAGACAGAATATTATTAAGGTTCCCTTAAGTTGGATTTTGGGAGTCTCACTTGGAATATCTGTAAAAGTATTCATTGCAGGTGTTCTTTACGTAATCTCAAAGAAGAGAGGTCGAAAAAGATGAAAAAAATTCTCGCATTCTTGATGGCATTTTCATTGATGGCAGGTATCGCCTTTGCGGCTGATGACTGCAAGAATCGTGGTACGCTGGACGAAATGTATTGCGATGAGAATATGGATCTTGTTGCAGATACACCCAAGAATAAAAAAGACTGGAAGGACCCCCGGACCCTTGTTTTTACTTACACTCCGGTTGAAGATCCTGCGGTTTACAAGGACGCTTTTTCTGATTTTCAGAAATACCTGGAAGAAGCAACCGGCAAACGAGTCGTTTATTATACTGTACAGTCCAATGCAGCTGAGGTTGAGGCCATGCGTTCCGGCCGTCTTCATATTGCCGGCTTCTCCACTGGGCCCACAGGATTTGGTGTAAATCTGGCTGGCTATGTGCCCATCGCAGTCAAGGGTGATGCCGAGAGCTTTCAGGGTTATAATCTGATTGTGGTGACCAGAAAAGACAGTGGTATCAAGACTCTTGAGGATATCAAGGGCAAGCGTATTGCTCATACCTCCGCCTCATCTAACTCCGGAAACCTTGCTCCTCGGGCTATCTTCCCGCAGCATGGTATCGTTCCGGATCAGGATTATACCGTGGTCTACTCAGGTAAGCATGATCAGTCCATTCTCGGCGTAGTTCATGGCGACTATGATGCTGCTCCGGTTGCCTCAGATGTTTATTATCGCATGGTCGGCGCTGGCCGGGTGAATGCCGATGATATTAATATCATTTTTACGAGTCCCAAGTTTCCCACGTCCTCTTTTGGTTATGCCAATAACCTGCATCCGGACCTCGTGAAAAAGATCGTTGATGCATTTTATTCATACCGCTTTACCCCTGACATGCAGGAGACCTTTGGCGGCGCTGATCGTTTCTTTCCAATTACCTATCAAGAGGATTGGAAGGTTATCCGCGATATCGCCGAATCTACCGGTACCTCTTATAATCAGGACGGTCTGAAGAAAATGGCGCAGCAGGATGCTGAGAAAGCAGCCAAGAAAGCAGCAAAAGCAGCTAAGCAAAAAGCCAAACAGTAAGTCGCTTTTTCAGGGGCACCACGTCACGGAACTGTGATGTGGTGCCCTTATTCTTTTAGGAGTTTCTGCTGCTGATGCAGCAAGCTAGATTGCTATGACCACCGACCAAAACAATATGCAGGTATCTCTTCCCCAAAGATCGATCCGAATCGAAAACCTGTTCAAGGAATATGTGCCCGGGAAGCCGATCCTGAAGGACATCAGTTTTGAGGTCCAGGGAAAGAGCAGTGTTGCCATTATCGGTGCCTCAGGTACGGGTAAGAGTACACTGATCCGATGTGTGAATAAGTTGATTCCACCAACCGCTGGCAATGTCTTTATCAGCGGAGAAAATATCACCAAGCTTCAGGGAAGCGAACTGAGAGAAGCGCGCCGCAAGATTGGTATGGTTTTTCAGGAATTTAATCTGGTGGAGCGCCTTTCTGTGATGGAAAATGTCCTCTGCGGCCGTTTAGGCTATCTTACACCCTGGCGGGCGTGGCTGCGAAAATATCCTCAGACGGATATTGATCAGGCGTATGAGCTGCTCGAGTCCATGGGGCTGTACGACTTTGCACGCCAGCGGGCCGACAGCCTGTCAGGCGGTCAGCGTCAACGGGTGGGTATTGCCCGGGCAGTCATGCAGGATCCTCATGTCCTGCTGGCTGATGAGCCGACCTCGTCGCTTGATCCCAAGACCAGTGTGGAGATCATGGAATTGCTGGTGGCCCTTTCAGAGGCCCATGATATCCCACTTGTTATTAATATCCATGACGTTGAACTGGCAAAACGGTTTACTTCGCGGATCGTTGGCTTGTCGAACGGCGGCATTGTTTTTGATGGTCCTCCATCTGAGCTGACCGAAGAACACTTGAAAACAATCTATGGTGGAGCGAGTTGGTTGCAATGACAGGCGTGGTAAAAGTAAAGCACAGCTCCCCATTCAAGGCGAATTGGTGGGGGCGATTTGGCTGGGTTTTGGCAATTTTATATGCCATCTATGCTGCAAATTTTCTCGATGTTTCCTGGACGCGATTTGTTGCAGGACTGGGAAATGGCGCTGATTTTCTGAGCGAAATGATTCCTCCGAATTTTACGCGTTGGCAGCTCTTGCTTGGCAATTTGCTGGAGACTGTTCAGATGGCAGTGATCGCTTCGGTTTTTGGCATCTTGTGTTCGCTTCCCATTGGCTTATGTGCGGCCAGAAATTTGTTGCCGAACTGGGTTACCTGGCCATTCAGGACCTTTATCGCGCTGTGTCGATCATTTCATCCGGTCATTATTGCCATTCTTTTTGTTAAAGCGGTCGGTTTTGGTCCTTTGGCCGGTATTCTGACCCTGGTTTTGGCGTCGATTGGATTTATTGGTAAACTGTTCGCTGAGGCAATTGAAGAGATTTCCATGAAACCCCTTGAAGCATTACGTGCGAGTGGGGCACCGTTTAGCAGTGTTATTGTGTATGGGGTCTTGCCACAGGTACTCAATCGGTTTATCGGTTTTTCATCCTATCAGTTTGATGTCAATCTGCGCAACTCAACCATGGTCGGCATTGTCGGTGCCGGTGGAGTTGGCGGAACTTTGTTTGCTGCCTTCCAACGTTTTGACTATGATTTTCTGGCGGCCATTCTTCTCTCGATCATTGCTCTTGTTATGATGAGCGAGTTCATGTCCGTCCAAATTAAGAAAGTGTTCCAGTGAGCGAAATAAAAGTAAATACATGGGAGAGGTTCACCTTTGGTGAACGGATGGCTCGCTTTATCGTTTTTTTCGGATTTGCGCTGGCTCTGTCGATTTCTCTCCGCACCGTTGAGGTTATTCCTGAATTTCTTCTTGACGCGCCGACTCAGGTTGCAGATCTGCTGGCCCGCATGTGGCCCCTGGATTATGCCTATTATCCGCAGGGCATCCATCATGCTTTGATGGAGACGCTCCACGTAGCCACACTCGGAACGCTGCTGGGCGTCCTGATGGCCGTGCCAGTGGGGATCATGGGAGCCAATAATATTGTCCGGGTACCGGCCCTGCACTGGTTGGCAAAACTTATTCTTGTCTCCTCCCGATCGGTTAATTCGCTGGTCTGGGCCCTGCTTTTTGTGGCAGTTTTCGGCCCCGGCCCCCTTGCCGGAACCATAGCAATTGGCTTCAGGTCGGTAGGCTTTGTGGGTAAGCTTTTGGCAGAAGCCCTTGAGGAGACAAATCCCGGTCCGGTTGAAGCCTTGACTGCTGCCGGTGCCCCTTGGCTGAGCGTTTTTGTGAAATCGTACTGGCCCCAGGTTGCGCCTGCTTTTTGGGGAATTTTTCTCTTCAGGTGGGATATTAACGTGCGGGAATCCGCAGTCATTGGACTTGTTGGGGCTGGTGGAATCGGTATGGTACTTGATACCGCTCTGAATCTGTTTTACTGGGATCGAGTTTCAGTTGTTCTGCTGAGTATCTTTGTTGTAGTTATTGTAGCAGAGCTGCTGGTGACCAATATTAGAAAGCGGATCATTTAAATCCCGCTGATTGTACTCTCAGCGGGAGAGAAGGATATCGGCCATCTCCGCAAAGCCGTTTCCGCCTTTTTCCTGAGTGATCCAGGCTGGTTTGTTTTCGAGTTCATCTCCGAATTCGAGAACATTGGCCACCCCGACACTGTTGGGAAAATAACCAAACATGGGTGCATCGTTTGGGGAATCTCCCGAGAAGACTATTGAGTTTTTGTGTTTCTCCAGGTCAATCTGAAAAATTTCTGCGAAAAATCTTCTGGTCATCGTCAGTTTATCATACTCTCCAAACCAGCCGTTTACATGAATTGAGCTGATCTTGGCAACGGCCCCTGCCGCTTCAAAAATCGAAACAATTTTCTTCACCTCCGACATGGGGAGTGGGGGGACGTCCTCACAAAAATCAATGGCCAGATCTGCCTCCCGATAGGGTTGATCCACGGACACTGCACACCCGGCAACGTTTTGTAGTATTTCCTTCTGGATCTGGGCCAGTTTTAGCTGATCTGTTCTTCGCTGCTCATCGCTTCGCCAGAAACGGCGTATCATTCTGCGGCCCTGGTTGTCGTAATAAAAATAAAAAGCCCCGTTTTCACCCACCAGACCATCCACAGGCCACATTCTGGCTATGTGGTCGCACCAGCCAGCCGGGCGACCGGTGATGGGAATGACCTTGATTCCAGCTTGCTGGAGTTGTTCCATGGCAGTGTAAGCAACAGCCGGCAGTTTTCCGTCCAGGGTCAGTGTATCATCAATATCGGTCAGGACATATTTGATCTGTTTTCGGGTTTCCCCGGGAATGGTATGAAATGATTTCATGGAATGATCTCAGGCCAATGCTTTTTTCAGGGGGCAGTTTTCGGAAATTTCCTGCCCCTGACGGTAGGCTTTCAGTGTTTCGAGAGACCGCGCTGCAAGTTGTCTGCGAATTTCTCTTCTTCGTCCCTTGATCCGTGCGATACTCATTGAGTCGTACGCTGTGGTCTCGTGTCGAAGCCAGGCAATCACTGCAGATTCTGCCCGTTGCTCCACTGGAATTCGTCTGGTCCTCGCAACTGTTCCGCTCCCGACAGGGGTTGAGTGTGCGGTTACTTTTTCCGCAAGAAGGGCTGCCTCTGCTTGATATTTTGGATGAAAATCGAGAAAACAGACGACCTCCGAACAAAATGCAGAGACATAGGTGTTGTGCTTGGTCTCACGTCTGGCCAGGTCTTTTGCCCTTTGCTGTTCATATTCAGGGGTCGCTCGCCTGGCTTCGACTTCCTTGCGTGATTCCCGGATATGTACCTTGTTGGCCCAAATTCCCTTTGACGTGAGTCTCTTACCTTTGCGAACCTGCACAATCCAAGTCGGGCCTTTAGCCTTTACGCTTCTGGTTATTGCTGCGTCGCCGGCTTTGAGAAAGGCCCAGTCTGCGGGAGGTGTCAGTCTTTCCCCGGATTCCAACAGGACGGTTCCCTCGAACCGACTGGGCAGAACAATACGATGATTATGTGTCATTATGTGTAGTTCCCCCGGGAGACTATGCCGGGCATTGCGAGGGTTTTTCCTGGACATTCATGGATGAAGATGAGGTTGCCAGCAAAGAGAGCAAAAGAAATATGGTTCCCAGGAAAAGTGTGGCACCTGGACGTATTTTTATTATCTGTAGAGGCATCATACCATCAGCTTGATGGATTAGATTTGTTGCACGAATTCGTCGTATTTTTTCAAATAGATCTCTGAGAGGGTCATGAAGGCGGTGATAATCAGTGGGCCGTAGATAATGCCGAGAATGCCATAGACGCTGATACCCCCGATGATAGCCAAGAAGACCAGCAGGGTGTGCATCTTGACTTCGTTGCCGACCATCTTCGGTTTGACCGCATACTCCATGGAAAAAGAGAGGGCGATATAGAAGAAAAAGAGAAAAATACCGGCCCCCATCTGCTCATTGAAGGCAAGGATCAAGGCTGCCGGGACCATGATCAGACCGATACCGAAGATCGGCAGGAAGGCGAGGATCACCATGAGTCCACCCCAGAGGATAGGGGAGTTGAGCCCCATAATCGCAAAGACCGCCCCCCCGATTGTTCCCTGAATGAGTCCGCAAATGCCGTTGCCCTTGAGAATAGCATTGGCAATTTCCTGAAATTTGGCCAGGAGAAGTCGGTCTTCGTCGTTGGGAAGGGGGGAAAGCTTGATGAGAAAATTGAGGAGCCGGTCGAGATCGATAAGTAGGAAGAAAATAACCACAATCATCATAAAAAACAGGAAGATGAATTGCATAATATTGGCCGCCCATGCCCGGCCCTGATCATAGAGAAACAGTCCGCCCTGTTTGGCAAGCGAGGTGATGGTGTCGCTGATCTGTGTTGGTTGGAAATTAAGGCCGAATTCATTGAGATAGAGTTGGATCCTGGCGACAGTCTCGCTTTCCTGGGTCAGGGTTTGAAGTGTCATGCCGATCTTGGCATCCCGACCCCAGTTGTAGAGGCTTAAAGCCTCGTTGGACAGGGCACTGATGAAGAAAAAGGTCGGGACAAAGACGATGATGATGATCAGGAAACAGGTGATGGTTGAAGCCAGAGTTTCAGAGAGTCTGCGGTTAAAGAACGCATAGATGGGGCGAAACAGGCTGGAGAGGATGAAGGACATGACTAAAATCGACCAGAAAGGCCAAAAGATCTGCCCCATAAAAAAGATCGAGAGGAGAAAGACCAGAATAAAATAGTGGATGCGCATCATGCTGGGACGCTGGGGGGTGAGAGGCGCTTGTTGATTTGTCATGTTGAGGGGCTGGTGAGTGATGAGCGCAAGGCGCGTGAAATTTCGCACGCACGACTAGTTCTCTGTGACGAGAATGGTGAAACATGCTATGATCCTGAAAATTATTTTTCTCAAGTATATAGTGGAATGCCAATGAAGAAAAGAGAATTTAGCTTGAAACAGGAGAGTTGTCATGTGGGATAATCTTGAAATTGTTGTGGAGAAGACAGATCTTGCTCTCCTGAAGGAAAAACCGGCCCAGGATAAACTCGGTTTCGGTGCTCATTTTACTGATCACATGTTACGCATGACCTGGAACAAGGAAAAGGGTTGGCATGATGCCAAAATCTGTCCTTATCAGGACTTCCAGCTTGATCCGGCGGCCATGGTCTTCCATTATGGACAGGCCATTTTTGAGGGACTCAAGGCCTACAAGAATGAGGATGGACAGGTATTTCTTTTTCGTCCCCAGGATAATCTTGAGCGGATGAACACTTCGGCCCTGCGTATGTGCATGCCGCGTCTGCCCGTGGAGAAGGTTCTTAAAGGGCTCAAAGCCTTGGTCTATCTCGATCGTGACTGGATTCCCACGAATAAAGGGGCGACTCTTTATATTCGACCAACCATGATTGCCACAGAAGCGGCTCTGGGCGTGCGCCCGTCTGAGGAGTATTATTTTTATGTGATCATGAGCCCGGTTGGCGCTTATTATGCCGAAGGATTCAACCCCACCAAAATCTTTGTGACCGATAAGTATGTGCGTGCGGTCAAAGGCGGGGTCGGCAATGTGAAGACAGCCGGGAACTATGCCGCCAGTATTATGGCCGGACGTGAGGCGGCCAAGGCCGGTTATACCCAGGTCCTGTGGCTTGATGCCTGTGAGCGTCGCTATGTGGAGGAAGTTGGCACATCCAATATCTTCTTCAGGATTAATGATCAACTGATTACTCCGCCTCTGGGCGGTTCCATACTGGCTGGTATCACTCGTGATTCGGTCATGCAATTGGTCAGGTCCTGGGGTGTTGAAGTGGTGGAGCGCCAGATTACAATCGATGAGCTTCTTGCCGCCTGTGAGGACAATACACTACAGGAGGCCTTTGGAACCGGTACCGCAGCCGTGATTTCACCTGTGGGTGAGCTCTGTTACCGCGATCAGAAATATATCATCAACAACAATGAGACTGGAGAATTGTCTGCCCGTCTTTTTGAGGAACTGCAGGCTATTCAGGGCGGTCGAAGTGAGGATCCTTTCCGCTGGGTAGTGCGTGTGGGCTGATCTGAAAAAATATTATATTTTTCATTGGTTAGGGGGAGTAAGGATTTTTTGTCTTTACTCCCCTTGATTTTTAGAAAAGCACACCTATTGTTTTGCACAGTTTTTAATGGCCCGGTCCAAGTAGGCCGGGAAACAGATAGGTAACCGGGGATTTCCCCAATTGTGAATTAAAACAGAAGATTGTGTAGGAGGAAGTACATGAAGATTCGTCCATTGAATGATCGTCTGCTTGTGCAGAGGCTGGAAGAAGAGACTACGACCGCTGGTGGAATTATTATCCCTGACAGCGCCAAGGAAAAACCGGCCGAGGGTGAGGTTGTCGCTGTTGGTAACGGTAAGCTCAATGATAAAGGTGAGCGCGTGGCCATGGAAGTTGCAGTGGGTGATCGGGTTCTGTTTTCCAAATATGGCGGAACTGATGTCAAGGTTGAGGGTGTGAATTACCTGATCATGCGTGAGGATGATATCCTCGGCGTGATTGAGGCTTAATATAACGAATAACCCTGAAAATATTTGTTGAATTTCTGCACAATGCGGGAATGCGATAAGGAGATTTGAACATGGCTGGAAAAGATATCAAATACGGAGTAAAGGCTCGCGAATCAGTACTTGCCGGCGTCAATACTCTTGCTAATGCTGTAAAAGTTACCCTCGGTCCCAAGGGTCGTAATGTCCTCATTGAAAAATCATACGGCGCACCAACCATCACTAAAGATGGTGTGACCGTGGCCAAAGAGGTTGAGGTCAGTGACAAATTTGAGAACATGGGCGCCCAGATGGTTCGCGAGGTTGCCTCGAAGACGTCTGACGTTGCCGGAGACGGTACCACCACTGCGACGGTTCTGGCTCAGGCCATTTACACCGAAGGTGTGAAGCTGGTTGCTGCCGGCGGCAATCCCATGGAGATCAAGCGCGGCATTGACAAGAGTGTTGCTGTTGTCGTGGCCGAGCTTCAGAAGATCGCCACTCCCACTAAAGAGCAGAAAGAGATTGCCCAGGTTGGTACCATATCTGCCAACAGCGACGAGACCATCGGTAACATCATTGCCGAGGCCATGGACAAGGTTGGTAAGGAAGGTGTTATCACCGTGGAAGAGGCCAAGTCCATGGACACTACCCTGGACGTGGTTGAGGGTATGCAGTTTGATCGCGGTTACCTCTCTCCCTACTTTGTGACCGATCCCGATCGCATGGAAGTCAACATGGAAGACCCCTACATTCTCCTGGTTGAGAAGAAGGTCTCCAGCATGAAGGATCTGCTCCCTGTACTTGAGGCCGTAGCCAAGATGGGCAAGGGGCTGTTTATTCTCGCCGAGGACGTAGACGGCGAGGCCCTGGCCACTCTGGTTGTCAATAAGCTTCGTGGTACCCTGAATGTTGCGGCTGTCAAGGCCCCAGGCTTTGGCGATCGTCGTAAGGCCATGCTGGAAGATATTGCCACCCTCACCGGCGGACAGGTTATCACCGAGGACTTAGGAATCAAGCTTGAGAACGTGACCATTAATGACCTGGGTACTGCCAAGCGTATTGTGGTTGATAAAGACAATACCACCATTATTGATGGTGCCGGCGATACTGTAAAACTTGAGGCTCGTGTCAAGCAGATTCGCAATCAGATTGAAGACAGCAGCTCAGACTATGATCGTGAGAAGCTCCAGGAGCGTCTTGCCAAGCTGATCGGCGGTGTTGCCGTCATCAATGTCGGCGCGGGCACCGAGATCGGGATGGAAGAGGAGAAGGCCCGGGGTGAAGATGCACTCAATTCGACTCGCGCAGCTGGTTAAGAAGGCGTGGGTCCTGGGGGGGGGGTGGGGTGCATTCGGCG
>JACKQG010007420.1_pt1 | contig 11047 bp, 8 predicted proteins | sample 8237621 | NCBI WGS metagenome assembly JACKQG01 (sample SAMN15677084, study PRJNA649215) | marine metagenome | biome: marine; feature: Black Sea; material: saline water; isolation source: suspended particulate matter (SPM) from the Black Sea western gyre | collected 2013-06-09/2013-06-10 | depth... | reverse complement strand
CGTTGTCGAAGTCCCACTTGGTCTCGGCGTCGTTGACGGCGATGACCGGGTACATGAGCTTGCCGTCGGCGGCCATGGCGCGCAGCCGGTGGACCCCGGTGGTGGTCTCCTCGGAGCCGCCGACGATGGTCTTCATGGCCTCCGGATGAGTGCTGTGCACCCGGAAAATCAGGTCGGCGCCGTCGTCCAGAGTCAGGGTCGGCCCGAACTCGATGGTCTGGTCGATCGACCAGTAGAACTGGTCGGTGTCCTGCCCGTACCAGGCATAGATGTGGATCCCCTCCTCGGCCAGGGCGGCGGCGACGGCGTCGTGGGTGCTGAGCGGGTTGCAGCCCGACCAGGCGACCTCGGCCCCGGCGGCCTTCAGGGTGCGGATCAGCACCGCGGTCTCCTTGGTGACGTGCAGGCAGCCGGCGATGCGCTGGCCCTTCAGCGGCTGGGTCTCGGCGAACCGCTCGCGCAGGGCCATCAGCACCGGCATGCGGCTCTCGGCCCAGTCGATCAGGAGGCGGCCTTCGGCGGCCAGGGAGAGGTCGGCGACCTTGTAGTCCACGGCTTGGGTGGTGGTCATGGTGTTCTGGTTTCCGGTCGGTGAGGTTCGGGCGGGCTGCAGGGCTCAGGCGCTGCGGCCCGCCACGGCGAGGGACTCGAGCTCTTCGACCAGGTCGAGCTTCTCCCAGGGGAACAGGTCGCGGCCGAAGTGGCCGTGGCAGGCGGTCTGGCGGTAGCACCAGCCCTGCGGCTGGCGCAGGCCGAGGCGGCCGAGGATCCAGTCCGGGGTGAAGGGCTCGTGGCCGTCCCAGCGGCCCAGGGCCTCCAGGCGGGCGGCGATCTCGGCGTCGGAGTAGCCGGCGGCGGCGGTGCCGAAGGTGTCGACCCGGACCGAGACCGGCTCGCTGACGCCGATGGCGTACGAGAGCTGGAGCTCGCAGCGGCGGGCCCAGCCGGCCTTCACCACGTTCTTGGCCACCCAGCGGGCGGCGTAGGCGGCCGAGCGGTCCACCTTGGTCGGGTCCTTGCCCGAGAAGGCACCGCCACCGTGGCGGGCCATGCCGCCATAGGTGTCGACGATGATCTTGCGGCCGGTGAGGCCGGCGTCGCCGTGCGGCCCGCCGATCACGAACTTCCCGGTCGGGTTGATGTGGATCTGCTCCTTGCCGGTCGAGGCCAGCCACTTGGCCGGCAGCACGGCGCGGATGATCTTCTCCTCGACCTCGGCCCGGATGGTGGCCAGCGGCACGTCCTCGGTCTGGGTCGACAGCACCACGGCCTGGATCCGGCTCGGGCGGTCGTCGACGTACTCCAGCGTCACCTGGGACTTGGCGTCGGGCCGCAGCCACGGGATCTCGCCGCTCCGGCGCAGCTCGGCCTGCCGCTCCACCAGCTTGTGGGCCCAGTAGATCGGGGCCGGCATCAGCGCCTCGGTCTCGTCGCAGGCGTAGCCGAACATCATGCCCTGGTCGCCGGCCCCGGTGGACTTGCCGCCGTCGGCGTCCTCGTCGACGCCGAGGGCGATGTCGACCGACTGCTCGTGGATCGCCGACAGCACCGCGCAGGCGTCGGCGTCGAAGCCGACCCCGGCCTCCGTATAGCCGATCTCGCGCACCACCTCCCGCACCAGCTTCTGGACGTCGACGTAGGTGTCGGTCCGGACCTCGCCGGCGACCACCACCAGGCCGGTCGTCACCAGGGTCTCGCAGGCGACCCGGGAGCGGGCGTCGTCCTTCAGGCAGGCGTCGAGGAAGGCGTCCGAGATCTGGTCGGCCACCTTGTCGGGGTGGCCCATGGAAACCGACTCGGAAGTGAAGAGCTTCTTCTCCATGTGCGTGAGGCAGGAGTGGGTCAGGGGCGGTGGGGAGCGAGGATGCCGGCCTCCTCCAGCATCCGGAGGGTGGTCGAGGCGGCCCCGCGGCGGGCGGACAGCGCGGAGGCGCCGGCGCGGCCGGAATCGGCCGCCGAAGCGGGGTCTGCGACCCATTCCGCGGCACAGGTTAACAGACCAGCCGGGTCCGCTGCACGCCGCAGGCCGCCGCCGGCCTCCAGCAGCTCGACCTCGTCGATGAAGTTGTCGGTGTACGGGCCGACCAGCACCGGCTTGCCGAGGGCGGCCGGCTCGAGCACGTTCTGGCCGCCGTGCGGGATCAGCGAGCCGCCGACGAAGGCCAGCCGGCAGCAGCGGTAGGCCGCCTCCAGCTCGCCGAAGCTGTCCACCACAAGGATGGCGCCGGCGGGGGGCGGCTCGGAGTCGGGCTGCTGGCTGCGCAGCAGCCCCGGCCGGCCGGTCACCGCCCCCCGCAGGTCGCGGAGCAGCCGCGGCGCCCGCTTCGGGTGCCGCGGGACCACCAGGAACAGGACGGCGTCGAATTCGGGCCGGCGGCTGGCCTCGAACAACAGGTCGAGCTCCTCGGGCTCATGGGTCGAGCCGAGGACCATCGCCACCCGGTCGCCGACCCAGCAGCTCCACGGCTGGGGCGCCCCCTGCTCCGGGTCGAAGGCCGGCAGGTTGTCGAACTTGAGGTTGCCGGTGACCTGGATCCGCATCCGCGGCACCGCGAGCTGGCGGAAGCGGTTGGCGTAGCGTTCGTTCTGGACCCCGTAGAGGGCGATGCGGTCGAACTGCGGCAGGAGCCGCTGGACCCGCCGGTAGCCGCTCATCGAGCGCTCGGTGATGCGGCCGTTGACGATCGCCACCGGCAGCTCGAGCCGGCTGCAGGCGCGCAGGAAGTTGGGCCAGATCTCGAGCTCCATGAGCACCACCGCCCGCGGCCGGACGCGCCTCAGGAAGCTGCGGCAGGCGAACGGCAGGTCGACCGGGAAGGCGTAGACCGCCAGGTCGGGGAACAGCCGCTGCGCCGTGTGGCGGCCGCTCAGGGTGGTCGAGGAGATCGCCAGGGGCAGCGACGGGTGGGCCCGGCGCAAGGCCGCCACCAGCGGCCGCATGGCCGACACCTCGCCCACCGAGACGCCGTGCATCAGCAGCCCGTCGGCGAAGCGCGGGTCGGCGCGGGCCAGCCCCAGCCGCTCGAGGATGCCGCGGCGCGAGCGCGGCCAGACCAGCGCCCGCAGCAGCGTCACCGGGATCAGGAACAGCCCCGCCAGGTAGAGCAGGGCGTCATAGAGCAGGTAGGCGGCGTCGAAGCGGCCGCGCATTCGATCCCCTAGGCCCTCAAGCCCCGCGGCCGTGGCACTGCTTGTACTTCTTGCCCGAGCCGCAGGGGCACGGGGCGTTGCGGGCCACCTTGGCCGCTCCGGAGTCGGCGCGGCGCTCGGCCGCGACCGCCTCGGGCGGCAGGCTGGCCGCCTCCAGCTCCTCGCGCTCGCGGGCGAATTTCTGCAGCGGGCTCTCCTGCTTGGGCGGCTGGTAGCCGACCGCGACCCGCCGCTGCTGCGGCGCGGCGCGGCGCTGGACCGGCCCGGTGGAGACCGAGGTCGACCCGGCGCCGGGCGCCGGGTGGCGGGCCTCGGCCCCGGAGTAGGCCCGGGCCAGCCGCTCCTCGTCGCCCGAGGAGATCTGCACCCGCAGGATGTAGTCGGTCACCTCGTCGGCGATCCGGAACAGCATGTCCTCGAACTGGGCCAGCCCCTCGCGCTTGTACTCGGTCTTGGGGTCGACCTGGGCGTAGCCGCGCAGGCCGATGCCCTGCCGCAGCGAGTCCATGTTGTAGAGGTGGTCCTTCCACTTCGAGTCGATGGCGTTGAGCAGCAGGAAGCGCAGCAGCTCGCGCGTCTGCTCGGCCCCGAGCTCCTCGTGGCGCCGCTCCAGGCGGGCCTCGATGTCGGCCAGCAGCAGCTCGCCGACGGCCGAGATCCCGGCCCGCTCGAAGGCATCGGCGTCGAGCTCGCAGCCCCACTTGCGCTGCGCCCACAGGGCGATGGCGTCGAAGTCCGGCGGCACCTCGCGGCCGTCGCCGCCGTAGGTCGCCAGGGTCGCCTCGACCACCTCGCCGAACATGTCGTTGACCCGCTCGCGCAGGTCCTGGACCTCCATCGCCTCCTGGCGGTGCTCGTAGATGAGGTGGCGCTGCTTGTCCATCACCTCGTCGTACTCGAGCAGGTTCTTGCGGATCTCGAAGTGGTAGGTCTCGACCTTCTTCTGGGCCTTCTCGATCGCCCGCGAGACCATCGCCGACTCGACCGGCTCGCCGCCGCCCATGCCGGCGCGGGCGAGGAAATTCTTGACCCAGTCGCGGTAGAAGCGCTTCATCAGGTCGTCGTCGAGCGACAGGAAGAAGCGCGAGCGGCCGGGGTCGCCCTGGCGGCCGGAGCGGCCGCGGAGCTGGTTGTCGATCCGCCGCGCCTCGTGGCGCTCGGTGCCGAGGACGTAGAGGCCGCCGGCGTCGAGGACCTCCTGCCGCTCGGCCGCGCAGCGGGCCTCGACCTCGGCGCGCAGCTCCTCGGCCTTGGCCTCGAGCTCCTCCGGCTCGAGCTGGAAGCGGGCCAGCTCGCGCCTCATCAGGCCGTCCGGGTTGCCGCCGAGCACGATGTCGGTGCCGCGGCCGGCCATGTTGGTGGCCACGGTGACGGCGCCCTGGCGCCCGGCCTGGCCGACGATCTCGGCCTCGCGCTCGTGCTGCTTGGCGTTCAGCACCTCGTGCTTGACGCCGCGCCGCTTGAGCATGCCGGACAGCAGCTCCGAGGACTCGATCGAGATGGTGCCGACCAGCAGCGGCTGGCCCTTGGCGCTGACCTCCTCGATCTCGGTGGCGATCGCCTTCCACTTGTCGGCCATGTGGAGGTAGATGACGTCGCGCTCGTCCGAGCGCACCACCGGCGCGTTGGTCGGGATCTGCAGCACGTCGAGGTCGTAGATCGAGGCGAATTCCCCCGCCTCGGTCATGGCCGTGCCGGTCATGCCCGAGAGCTTCTCGAAGAGCCGGAAGTAGTTCTGGAAGGTGATCGTCGCCAGGGTCTGGTTCTGCGCCCGCGGCTTCAGCCCCTCTTTTGCCTCGCAGGCCTGGTGCAGGCCGTCGGACCAGCGCCGGCCCTCCATCAGGCGGCCGGTGAACTCGTCGACGATGACGATCTCCTTGCCGCGCTCGGTGTCCTTGACCACGTACTCGACGTCGTGGGCGTAGAGGTGGAGGGCCCGCAGGCAGGTCTCGATCACGTGCGGCCACTCCATGAACTCCGGGCTGGAGTAGAAGTCGTCGACGCCGATCAGCTTCTGGGCGGCGATGATGCCGTCCTCGGTGAGGATCGCCTGCTTCTCCTTCTCCTTGAGCTCGAAGTGCTCCTCGTCCTTGAGCTTGCGGGCGGCCTGGATGCCGGTCCAGTACTTCTCGGCGCTGCCGGTGGCCGGGCCGCTGATGATCAGCGGCGTCCGCGCCTCGTCGATCAGGATCGAGTCGACCTCGTCGATGATGGCGAAGTCGAGCCGCTTCTGCACCTGGTCATCGGCGCGCGTCTTCATGTTGTCGCGCAGGTAGTCGAAGCCGAACTCGTTGTTGGTGCCGTAGACGATGTCGCAGGCGTACACCGGGTGCCGTTGGGACGGGGCCATCGACGACTGGATCGCGCCGACGGTCACGCCCAGGTACTCGAAGATCGGCTGCATCCACGTGGCGTCCCGGCGCGCCAGGTAGTCGTTGACCGTGACGACGTAGACCGATCCGGCCAGGGCGTTGAGGTAGGCCGGCAGGGTCGCCACCAGGGTCTTGCCCTCGCCGGTGGCCATCTCGGCGATCGAGCCCGAGTGCAGCACCAGGCCGCCGACCAACTGGACGTCGAAGTGGCGCATGTGGAGGGTGCGCCAGGCGGCCTCGCGGACCATGGCGAAGGCCTCCGGGATCAGCTCGTCGAGCTTGCGGCCCTCGGCCAGCTCCTGGCGCCAGGCGGCGGTCTGGGCCTTCACCTCGGCCTCGCTCAGGCCCTCGGCCCACGCCCTCCTGGCGTTGATGGCCTCGACCATCGGCTGCATCTTCTTGAGACGCCGGGCGTTCTGGGAGCCGAAGACGGCCCGGAGCATCTTGCCGAAGCCATGGCCGACGGCGCCAATGGAGTCGTTGATCGAGTCGAAGTCCACCATCGAGGAATCGTGCCGAGGCCAAAGGGCTCCGCGCCGGGGGCACCGGCCGGATCGTGATTGGGCAGTATAGCCCTGGGGGGCCTCGCCCCGCAGGGCCTCAAGCCGGGTCGGGCCAGGCCAGGGTGCCGACCAGCTCCGCCGCCGCGAGGCCCTCGGCGGCCAGCTCGCGGCGCAGCTCGGCGGCGATGCGGCTGATGCAGCTCGGCTCGCGGAAGCCGGCGGTGCCGATCTGGACCGCGCTGGCGCCGGCGACCAGGAACTGGAGCACGTCGTCGGCGCAGGCGGCGCCGCCGCTGGCGATGACCGGGATCTCGACCGCCTGGGCCACCTCGCGGACCATCCGCATCGCGATCGGCCGCACCGCCGGGCCGGAGAGGCCGCCGAAGCCGGCGCCGAGGGCCGGCCGGCGCCGCCGCCAGTCGACCACCAGCCCGAGGACGGTGTTGCACACCGTCAGGGCGTCGGCCCCGGCCGCCTCGGCGGCCAGGGCCAGCGGCGAGATGCGGGTCACGTTGGGCGAGAGCTTGACCCACAGAGGCTTGTCGGTCAGCCGGCGGCATGCGGAGACGACCTCGGTGACGGCCTCCGGGGAGCTCGAGAAGGGCAGGCTGCCGCCCTGGACGTTGGGGCAGCTCAGGTTGAGCTCGATGGCGGCGAAGGCGTCGAGGGGGCCGAAGGCCCGCACCATGGCGCGGTACTCCTCGACCGATTCGCCGCCGGCGTTGGCCACCACCGGCAGCTCGAGGGCCTCGAGCGCGGCCAGGTTCTGCTCCAGGAAGACCTCGACGCCGCGGTTCTCGAGGCCGATCGAGTTCAGCAGGCCGGCGGGGGTCTCCACCAACCGCGGCGGCCGGTTGCCGTGCCGCGGCCGGGGGGTGACGGTCTTGAGCACCAGCGCTCCGAGGTCGCCGGCCTCGAGGAAGGCGGTGGCCTCGCCGTCGTGGCCGAAGGTGCCGGAGGCGGTGAGCAGCGGGCTGCAGAGCTCGAGGGCGCCGACCCGGGTGGCCAGCATCAGCGGGGCTCGCGCCGCTGGAGCTGGATCCGGGCCACCCCGAGGACCAGCAGCAGGAAGCCGATGGTGATGCAGGAGTCGGCGAAGTTGAACACCGGCCAGGGGTCGAGCGGCCAGAAGCCGAGGTCGACCTTGACGAAGTCGCGCACGGCGCCGAGGTACTGCTCGCCGTCGACGCTGACCCAGCCGGTCCAGCGGCCCAGGTTGTCGTAGAGGTTGCCGAGGGCGCCGGCCAGCAGCAGCGCCAAGGTGGCGGTGCCGATCCGGTTGCGGCGCGGCTGAAGTGAGACCAGCCACAGGATGACGCCGACGGCGAAGACCCGCACGATGGTCAGGACCAGGGTGAAGTCCTGGAACAGGCCGAAGACCCCGCCGGGGTTGTAGACCTTGAGGACCGACAGCCAGCGGCCGGAGACGAAGTCCTCACCCTCGACGTTGCGCCAGATCCAGGCCTTGCTCAACAGGTCGGCCGCGACCAGCAGGACCACGGCGATCCAGAACACCGGCCGCGCCAGGCCGCCGGGGCGGACCCGGTCGGCGGAGGTGGCTTCAGTCTTCACTGAGATCGCCGCTCTCCGACTTCTCCTGGCAGCCCACGCAGTAGCGGGCGTACGGCAGGGCGTCGAGGCGCCGCGCCGGGATCGGATCGTCGCAGGCATCGCAGCTGCCGAAGCTGCCGTCGGCGACCCGTTGGAGGGCCTCGGTCACCTGCTGCCGGATCTCGTCCTCGTTCTCGATCAGCCCGACCTGGAATTCCTGGTGGTAGCTGTCGGAGCCGAATTCGTCGACCTCGTCGGCCGAGGTCTCGGAGTCGCCACGGAGGACCGAGTCCTCCATGTGCTCGATCTTCATCCCCAGGCGCTGGAGAAGGGCGAGCAGGTGGTTGCGGTGTTTGTTGAGCTCGGCTTTGGGGAGCTTCGGCATCGGCCTATGCTGGGGACGGTCCCGGAGCGGGCCAAACATTCTACGGATGACGGAAATCGACGGTCAACGACTGACGGAACTTCTCGCGGAAGCCGAGGAGTGGCTGGCCTCCCTGGCCGGCGAGGCCGGGCTCAGCCGCAACACCGTCTCCGCCTACCGCCGCGACCTGGTCAGGGCCGCCGGGCTGCTGGCCGCAGCCGGTTGTGACAGCTGGCTGGAGGTCGGTTCCAGCGAGGTGGCTGAAGTCTTGGCCGGGGTCCGGGAGGCGGGCGCCGCCCCCGCCACCCAGGCGCGGCTGCTGGCCGCGCTGCGGGGCCTGTTCCGCTTCCTGAAGGCCGAGGGCCGCCTGGAGGGGCGCGATCCGACCCGGAGCGGGGGCAAGCTGCACCTGTGGCGGCGCCTGCCCGGGGTGCTGGGAGTCGACCAGGCGCTCCGGCTCCTCAACGCCCCCCCGGAGGAGGGCTGGTGCGGGATGCGGGACCGGGCGCTGCTGGCGCTGCTCTACGGCGGTGGGCTGCGGGTCAGCGAAGCCTGCGGCCTGCGGCTGGCGGACCTCTCGCTCCGGCTCGGCGGAAAGGACGGCCCCGGCCTGCTCCGAGTCCTCGGCAAGGGCGGCAAGGAGCGCCTGGTCCCCTTCGGCGGCCGGGCGCGGGACCGCCTGGAGCACTGGATCCAGCTCGGCCGGCCCGGCCGGCCCGGCCGCTCCCCCCTGGTCCTGCTGAGCAAGAACGGCAAGGCCCTCGACCGTCACCGCGCCTGGCGCATCGTCCGCCGCTGGGCGGTCGTCGCCGGCCTGCCCGCCACGGTCCACCCGCACATCCTGCGGCATTCCTGCGCCACCCACCTGCTCGCCGGGGGCGGCGATCTGCGCTCGGTCCAGGAATTCCTCGGCCACGCCGACCTCCGCACCACCGAGCGCTACACCCACGTCGACGTCGACGAGCTCCAGTCCGCCCACCGCCTCCACCACCCTCGGGGATGACCGGAGGGTGTCAGGCTCGCTCGTAGGGTTTTCCGCCGGCCAGGCTCCGGAGCCCCGAACGTCGCGACCAGCGATCCCCCGAGCGGGAAAGCATTCGAGCGAGCCTGACACCTTCTAGAACGCCTTCCGGAGGTGGTCCTGGACCGCCTGGGCTAGGTCGGCGGTCATGCCGGGGAGGGCGGCGAGGGCCTCGGTGGGCTGGCTTGCGAGGGCTGGGAGGTCGCCCTGGCAGTGGTCGAGCAGCAGCTTGCGGCGGGCGGGGCCGATGCCGGGCACCTCCTCCAGCACCAGCCGGACGTTCTCCCGCCGCCGCCGGTGGTAGCTGATGGCGAAGCGGTGGGCCTCGTCGCGGATCCGTTCCAGGAACAGGCGCTCGGGGCTGCCCCGCTCGAGGATCACCGGATCGGGGCGGCCGGGCAGGAACAGGCGCTCCTCGGCCGCCACCGGACCGCGGCCCTTCCGGGCCTTGGCCAGCGCCACCAGCGGCGCCTCGCGCCCGGCGGCGGCCGCCGCCCGCAGGCCGGCGTCGAGCTGCAGCTTGCCGCCGTCGAGCACGATCAGGTCGGCCAGGCCCTCCTCCGCGGCACGCCCCAGCACCCGGCCGACGACCTCGTCCATGGCGGCGAAGTCGTCGTTGCCCTCGCCGCCGCCGACGAGGTAGCGGCGGTAGTGGGCGCGGTCGGCCCGGCCCTCGACGAAGCGGACCTTCGACGCTACCCGGTCCTTGCCCTGCAGGTGGCTGACGTCGACGCAGTCGACCACCGCCGGAGGGGCGTGCTTGGCCAGCACCCCGAGCCGCTCGGCAACCACCGGCCAGGGAGCGCTCGGCCGCTCGCCGCGCTGCGACCGGGCGTTGCTCTCGGCCAGCCGCACCAGCGCCCGCTTCTCGCCCCGGGCCGGCGCCCGCAGGCGCACCCGGTGGCCGGCGCGCTCGCCGAGCCAGGCCTCGATGCCCTGCGCCTCCTCCGGAAGCGCCCCCACCAGGACCTCCGGCGGGATCTCGCGGCCGTCGGCCCGGTAGAGCGCCGACAGGAGCTGCCCCACGGCCACCGCCGGCTCCTCGAACAGCGGCAGCACACCGCGGCGGCTCCCGATCCAGTCCCCCTCGCGGTATTCGAGCGCCGCGAAGTGGCCGCGCTCGTCGATCCCGAGCACGTCGAAGTCGCGGTCGGCCGCCAGCCGGACCTTCTGGGGCGCCGCCAGCGCCTCAAGGGCCTGGATCCGGTCGCGGGCGCGCAGGGCGGACTCGTACTCGAGCTGCTCGGCGGCCTGCGCCATGCGCCGCCGCTCGAGCTGCAGCCGCTCCCCTACCTTCCCGCCCAGCACCTCGCGGGCGCCGTCCAGGGCGGCGGCGTAGTCCCCGGCGCCGACCGCGCCGACGCAGGGCGCCGCGCACAGGCCGATGGCGTGCTTCAGGCAGGCCCGCGAACGGTTGGCCAGCGTGTGGTCGCTGCAGTCGCGCAGGCCGAAGGCCTTCTGGAGCAGCCGCTTGGCCCGCCGCGCCGCGGCGGCGCTGGGATAGGGGCCGTAGTACTCCCCGCCGCCGCGGCGCTTGCGCCGCCCCAGCCCCAGCCGGGCCCACCGGTGGGTGGTGTCGAGGTGGATCAGGAGGAAGGACTTGTCGTCCTTGAGGCGGACGTTCAGCGGCGGCTGGTGCAGCTTGACCAGCCGGTCCTCGAGCAGGATCGCCTCCTTCTCGGTGTCGGTGACGAAGAATTCGGCCGAGGCCGCGTGGTCGAGCAGCTCGGCCAGCCGCGCCCGGCCGTCGGCGCCGGCGCGCCGGTAGACCTGCACCCGGCGCCGCAGCTCGCGCGCCTTGCCGACGTAGAGCACCGCGCCGCCGGCGTCGCGGAAGAGGTAGCAGCCGGGACGCAGAGGCGCCGTCCGCAGCTGCTCGTCGAAGCTCCGGTGGCCGCCGCTCACGCCATCTCCAATTGCAGGGCCTCGAGCCGGCGGACCTCGTCCCGCAGCCGGATCGCCAGCTCGAAGTCCAGCGCCGAGGCCGCCGCCAGCATCCCCTGGCGCAGGCGGGCCGGGTTCCGCCCCCTGCCCCCCGCCCCGCCGCCCCACGGCCCCCCCCCCCCCCCCCCCACCCTGGGGCCCC
>JACKQG010007419.1_pt1 | contig 11048 bp, 11 predicted proteins | sample 8237621 | NCBI WGS metagenome assembly JACKQG01 (sample SAMN15677084, study PRJNA649215) | marine metagenome | biome: marine; feature: Black Sea; material: saline water; isolation source: suspended particulate matter (SPM) from the Black Sea western gyre | collected 2013-06-09/2013-06-10 | depth... | reverse complement strand
CTTCATGTACCGTCTCTATTTCTAGTAATATTCGTATTTTTTCTTCTTATATCTACTCTGATATTCCTCTGAATGAATACTTCTCCATCTTCCTTGAGTATGTGCATCAGTCCAATAAATACGGCTCCTCTCCCTCAAAGTAGCTTCTTTACTACGCTCAATTCTCTCCTCTTCTAGCTTATCTTTCCTTTTCTTTTCCCTTGCCGCTTCTTCCTTAATTCGTCTTTCTTCAGCCTCTTTATTCATTTGAGCATCTAATTCCTCTTTGCTAAGTTTTGACTGAGGAGGTACAAAAGCATTAACAGGTGCTATGTGCACTGTTGGCCTCTCCTGATATTTTTTAGGAAGTTTTCTATTTATCATTTGATAATAAATTTCAGGTTTTTCTCTTAACAGTTTTTCTTTATTATCTTTTAAGTATTCCCCTCTCTCAGTCTTTAGCAATCCCATGAAGTATGGATGATTTGGGTTCGTTCTACCAAATTTCCTTTTTCTAGATGATGACTTTTTAGATTGATCACTTTTGTGTTTTTTCATTAAAAACCTCCTTTCTTATTTTGCTCATTCCTTAATTCATTAAGAAGCTTAAAGTATTTTGAAAGTAATTTATCTTCTATAGTATTAAGTTTTAAAAGAGAGCTTCCTTGGTTACAGTCTCTAGCAAAAGATAACCCTGTTTTTCGAATTATAATGTTTGATGGTAAAATAACATTATCAGTTTCATCCCCTTCTACCTTGCTTGCAACTTTATTTTTATAAGTGTCTGCTTCATATTCAAGCATTTCATGATTTAGTATACCTGCTTCAATAATTGGAATTCTTTTCATGCGTATTGCAATATCAATTAACTTAGAGACAATAATTTCTTGATGAATTCCAATGGGTTTAAGCTGATTGACTAATTCATCTTTAATATAAATTAGTTCATCTGCCTTTTCGCCAATAACCATGAATTTTTCAGTGCTCAATCCATGTTTAATAGCATTTTGACTTGATTTTAGTTTACCTACTGCACTTTTAGGTCCAGTAGATTTTCTTGCATTATTTTTATTTGCAAGCATTTGCTTAGCTGTAGCCATGTGGCCTCCTATAAATTTAAATCATAGAGTTATCCCTATGAAAGTTATTATTTTTGAGATTTAGTGGCTCACCCGAAGGCAATAATTTAAGGCCGCATAGCATTTGCTATGAATTTCTTTTTACTATACTTATTTTATATATTCAACAGAACCTATGTAGAACATTAAAGAAATAAATCAAAATTTTTTATTTTTTTAATAAAAATTTCAAAATTGTATAGGACTACATGGGACAACATAGGACTTTATAAGATTAAATAAGATAACATAGGATTTTTAATAAAATTTTTTCATTTTAAAAAATTAAGATTTTTTATTAATAATTAAAAAAAATATATAAGAAATTAAACTTAAAAATAAGAAAAATGAAAAAGCAATTTTAAATCCTATTATTTCAGTATAGCCAGAATTTTTAACTAAATCGATTATAAGACCCATAACCCATTGCATTATAAAAGTTCCAAGGAAAATTAGTAAATTAAATGATGTTAGCGCTTTACCCACCAAATGACTTTGAAAAGATAAACCTACAGCTGGTTGTGTTACAGATAAGAAAATTGAACTTAAGATAAATAATGTAATATAAAACGCACCTGCCTTTGATCCTAAAATTATTATAGTTAACATAACTAAAAAACTAACTGGCAAACCAATTTTTAATATTTTTAATGCGCTAAATCCAAGATTTGTAATTCTAGGTAAAAAATAGCCCCATAAAAAAAATGAAACAAGCATTGTAATATTAATCCAAAATAATCCTGTAGCACTTTCAAGTGGAGTGTAACCAGCAACTCTAACCATCCATGGTCCTGCCCAAAGAGTCTGGATTGCCATTAACCCACCGTAATTAAATAAACCCATCGGAATAACACTGATAAAGAATTTATTTTTCCACACATCAGATAATGAACCTTGCCTCACTGGATTTTCCAAAGACTCATCCTTTTGATGATCCCATTGTGGGATAAAAGCTAACATTAAACATATGCTAATTAATATTAATCCTGCAATCCCACCAAATAACCATCTCCAGCCTAAAGATGGTAACAAAAGTTGAACAGGTAATGTAGAAGATAGAAATCCTAATGATGCTATCATTAACATCCAAGAATTTGCTCTTTGTTGTTGGTTTTCAGCAAACCAAATTCTATAACCTGTTAATGGCGCCATTAAACAAGCACTTACGCCAACTCCAATTAATATTCTAGAAATTAATAATCCTGAAAAGCTCTGAGCAAGTGCAAAAGATAATGTTCCAATAAATGCTATTAATAGAAATGATGAAACAATTTTTTTTGGCCCAAATTTATCTAACAAATATCCAAGGGGAATTTGCATAGATGCAAAACCTAAAAAATAACCTCCAGCAAGCAGTCCAAGGTCTGCAGCCATTAACTCAAATTCTAGAGTTAAAACTGGAGAAAGAGTGGCAGTAATCGCTCTTAACAAACAAGATAAAAAATATCCAAAAGCAAATACAAAAAAAACAGTAATAGCCTGTCTTTTAGGTAAAATATAATTTTCCATTAATTAAAAATTTAACGATACGTCTCGATGAACAGAGTTACATCTTGCAACAAATTTTGCTTGTTCTTTTGTTAATTTAGATTGACGTCTTAAACCAATATTATTTTTAATTTCTGAATTATATTTCATTAACTCAGGTAATAAATTTTTATTAGCATCTTTTCTCCACAAATTTTCCATATTAAATAAACTGAATGCATCTGAGCTTGCTATCAATAATTCCTCTTCATTAACATCATCACTATCTATAATTGATATTAAGTCATCTAATTTATTTGCAAACTCTTCTGTACCTGAAATTTTTCCCAATTTTTCAAAAAGATCATCAATAATTGAAATTGAACTTTTATAATCTTTATTATTTATTGAATATTTTAAATCATTAATTTGAGGTGAAAGTCCATCTAGTTTTTCATAATCTTGGATAAACATAACTATTTGATCTAAGTTATCATAGGCTTTGTCAACATTTTTTCTATACCTTTTAGTTCTTGTATTTTTTGCTTTCTGAATAATCTTAAATTCTTCATTTTTAGATTTCCAAATTTCAGGCACAGTTTTCGCCAGTTCATCAATTTCTAATTTATAATTCTCTATTTTAAGTTCTATCTTATTTTTATCTGAAGCCTCTTCCGAATTTAAGTTTCTAATTTCAGACTCTAACTTTTCAATTTGCTTATTCAATTTTCTAATCTTTTTCTCTTTTTTTCTAACTTCAAAGTGCAGATCTTTATAGTCCTCAGCAAACAAATTGTACTCTTCTTCAGTTTTTTGCAGTTTAGTTACTAAAGTGAAAGTTCCTAAAGCATTATCAAAATGCTCCTCAAAAATATCTAGCTTATCATTAGGAAGGTTTGAAGGCGTTAATTCTTGAAAACTATTAATAGCAGCCACAATCTTTTGTTCATCATTTTTGTAAATATCAAATTTATATTCTTGTAAGCAATGTTGAAGTTTTGGATTTATTGGTGGCGGAGCTACTTTAGATGTTAAATATATTCTCGCTGGCAGATAATTTACTAGGGTTGGATAAAAACCAACAATTCCAAGTCCTATTAGCTGTAGAGCTATAAAAGGCACAACACCTTTCCAGATGTTTAAGGTTGAAACTAATTTTGACGCAACACCTCTTAGATAAAATAAAGCAAAACCAAACGGTGGAGTTAAAAAAGAAGTTTGTAGATTAACTCCAATCATCACACCTAACCAGATTGCACTAACATTAGCCCCAGGTTCTGCTAATAATATTGGTGCAATTATAGGAACAACTACTACTGCAATTTCTATAAAATCAAGAAAGAAGCCTAATATAAAGATTACTACCATGACAACAATAAATTGAGTCCAAAATCCTCCAGGTAAATCTTGTAGAAAATCCCTAACTAATTCTTCACCCCCAAAAGCCCTAAAACCTGAAGTCAACATTGCTGCTCCAAGAAGAATTATAAAAACCATTGAAGTAGTTACACAGGTTTCTGTAACAACTTCTTTTAAAACATTGTTAATTTTATATGTTCTCCAAAAACTCCAAGAAATTCCAATTAAAAATATAATAGTAAAAAATGCGGTAACTAATATTGCAGTGAAATCTCTAGTTTCTATAGCTTTAATATTTAAGTTATAATTTTTTGAGAGAAAATAAATTGGTATGATTGCTACAATGGCTACTATAATTGGGTAGTAAGCATCTTTTTTACCTTTATGAAGACGATAACCTGCCATCATAGTTGCACCTATTGCTCCAATTGATCCAGCTTGATTTACTGTGGCTATTCCCATTAATATGGATCCAAGCACTGCAAAAATTAATGCAAGTGGAGGAATTATAACCATAACAACCCTAGTCCAAAATTTAGAATTAAACTTACCCTTAAATGGCACTGGTGGAGCTGCCTTAGGATTCAATCTCGCATATACTAAAACATATAAAATGTATAATCCAACTAATACTAACCCAGGCAACAACGCCCCAAGAAACATATCTCCAGCACTAGTAGAACCAACTCTAAGTTCGCCAGGCATATTAAATTCACCTGTAACTATTTTATAGTCTGTCTGTCTCATTGTATTGGCAACATCAGCAGCACTTGCTAATTGGTCTGCTATAATTATTAAAACAATTGATGGCGGTATTATTTGACCTAGCGTTCCAGAGGAGCAAACAATTCCACTAGCAAGACTTTTATCATATTTATTATTCAACATAGTTGGGAGAGAGATTAACCCCATAGCTATTACAGTTGCTCCAACTATACCTGTAGTCGCCGCCAGCAATGCTCCAACAAAGACTACCGAAATACCTAATCCACCTGGAATAGGGCCAAATAATTGTCCCATGGTAACCAAAAGGTCTTCTGCAATTTTAGATTTTTGCAACATAATTCCCATAAAAATGAATAACGGAATTGCAATTAACGTATCAGTTTCTACGTCCCAATAATTACTCCTAAAATTAGTAATACCTGCTGTAAGCCATTCCTTTGGTCCATCTACAGCAAAATATGCACTAGCATCTCCCTCAAATAAATAACCCGTTAAAGCTGCAAGACCAATTGAAGTTATTGCAGAGCCTGGAAGTGCGAACGCAACAGGGAAACCTGACGCTAGAGCCGAGATCATTATAATTACAAGTAAAGTTAAAAATAAATGTTCCATTTTTTAATCTTTTAAAAGTTTGTGGCTACTGTCCATAAAGTAGCTTGTAAATTGAATTAACATAGTGACAGCAAATACAGCTAAATACACTGCCATTAAATAAAGTAAATATAAACCGTTTGAACCTTGTTGAGTAATTTCAAAGGAAATAACTGGGCCATTAATTATACTTGCTTTACCACCCATACCTAAAAATATAATTATGAGACAAAGTGGAATACCAAATAAAAGTGATCCAATTGTATTTGTCCATGCTTTTTTTCGCTCACTAAATCCAGTGTATAAAACGTCAACTCTTACGTGTCCTTCATGTATCAAAGCATATGCACTTGCAAAAAGATATAAAGCAGCATACCAAAAACGAACTAAATCTCCTTGAAAGGCTTGTTCATACTCAAATATAAATCTAGATAATACAATTAAAAATTCACTGCCAACCACCAGAAGAGCCAACCAAACAAATCCTACCGATCTTGTGAAATATCCAATTACAAATGAAATTAGTATTAAAGGAAAATGAATAAATGTTATTCTAAAGGTTGGAATAACTAAATTAACTTTTATCGCTTCATTAAAAATTGGTTCTGCTAATTTTTCAACAACCAAAAATGAAATTAAAAAATCTGCAATTCCAACAATTAATACAGCCCAAAAAGATGATCTAACAATATAAGCAGTAATGTTAGTAAGTATTTTTGCATCAGTTTCTAATGTCTGATTAATTGATTTTAAAACATAATAAATAACTGCAATAAATGAAATAAAGTAAAAGGATAACTGAATATAAGATAAATTTAACACAGCACCATCTAAAGGTGTGCTCAATTTTTTAAATCCAAATAATCCATGATGGGCAAATAATTGTTTTAGTCCAGGCCAATCAAACCATACTGTTAAAACGTTGTTAGCTAAAAAAATAAAAGTAAAAGCTAATATTGAATAGCTAAATACTCTTAAAAAAATCGGTAAATTATTTTTATCAACCATAGAACTAAAGGTTTTTTTAGTAATTTTATTTAAAAAAGGGCCCTTAGAAGGGCCCTTTTAGAATTAATTAGAAATGAATTACAATCCTAATGCTCTGTTTCTTTGAGAAATATAAGGTGAGTCAGACAAGTTTGTCCAAGCACCAATTTCTTTACGACCTTTAATAAATGCACCATGTACTTTTTTAGCAAGAGCACTATGTTGCTGTACTTCGTCGTATACTTCAGCAGCACCTTTAGCAAATGCGTCGTAAACTTTGTCGCTAAACTTCTCAAGTTTAACACCATTTTCGTTTACTAGACGATTTAATGCGGCACCATTCTTAGCATTGTATTCAGCCATTGTAGTCGTATCTGCCCAATCACAAGCAGTTTTGATTATCAATTGGTCTGATTTTGTAAGGCTTGTAAACCAAGATTTATTAACACCACATGCTAATGTTGATCCAGGTTCATGCATACCTGGATAGTAGTAGTACTTGGCAGCTTCATGAAACTTCATAGCTTCATCATTCCAAGGACCTACCCATTCAGTTGCATCAATTGCACCTGACACAAGGTTTTCATAAATTTGTCCACCAGGTAATGAAATTGGAGAACCACCAAGCTTTCCAAGTACTTGTCCACCTAATCCCGGCATACGCATTTTTAAACCTTTTAAGTCATTAGCTGATCTAATTTTCTTATTAAACCAACCACCCATTTGTACACCTGTGTTACCAGCCGCAAAACTTTGAGTACCAAAATCATCAGTTAACTCATCCCAAAGTTCTTGTCCACCAGCAAACTTAAGCCAAGCATTCATTTCAGCATATGTGAAACCGAATGGTACAGCTGTAAAGTATCCAAATGCAGGGTGTTTTTTAACCCAGTAGTAGTCAGCACCATGATACATTTGTGAGTTACCAGAAGCAACTTCATCAAATGAGTCAAATGCTTTAACTCTTTCGTTAGCAGCATAATAAGTAACTTGTATTCTTCCATCACTCATATCGCTAAGTCTTTGTACAAGCCTTTGCGCACCAGTTCCTAGACCAGGAAAATCTCTTGGCCAAGTCGCCACCATAGAAGCTTCAATTCTTTCTTTGGCAACAGCTGGAGCAGATAAAGATGTTGCAGCTACAGCAGCAACACCAGTTGCAGCAGCAGTCTTAAAGAACTTACGTCTTGAAGGTGCTTTACCCTTCAATGATTTTTTTTCTTTAATCATGTTTCTCTCCTCTATTTTTAGTATTAGTTAATTAACTTTTATAAGTTAATTATAATTGAACTTCGAAGTCCATAGTCAAAATGTTTGCGTTAACTTAAAATACAATCTGAAGTAGAACTTATTGATTTAAATCAATTTATAATCCTCATAAACACTTAAATTAAAACAAAGATAATTGAAGCTAAAAATAGCTTACTTTTTAAATACATAATGATTAAAAACTATTATCACCTTCATCTTTAAAAACATCTAATACAAACTGTATATAGTCATCTTTAGCTTTATCTATATCCTTTAGCTCATAGCTTTCACCCATCAACACAATCTTAGAATGCCTCCCATAAAGACTTAAATTTAAAGAGATTTTTTGATCATTTAAATAAAAAGCAACCTCATCTTTAACCTTTTCTTTAATGTCAATATTGCCTGCATAAAACTTCCATGAGTAACGATTGTTTTTAGGTCTTATTTTTTTAAAACTTGTAAGAATTTTATCAAGATCTGATATGAATTGTTTGTTAGACAAAACTTCTTTTTCCCAAATATTAATAAATTCTAAATGAATTTTAAATTCTTTGTTTTCAGCTTTTGCTCTTAAAGCTTTTTTTCTAATTTTTTCATCAATTGTCTCTTGTTCAATAATTTTAAGCTTTTTATCTAAATCTTTCATTATTTTGATTATAAAACTTTTTAAATCTATTGTTTTTATTTATTTGATTTCTCCACAGAATAAAAAATAAAATTATAAGTACAGGTTGTAAAATTACAAAGATAACAATGTTAGCAAGTTCATAACCCATACCTGTAACCTCCCCTATTACTTCAAGGACTGATACACACCATAGAAAGAACTGATCTATCATAAATTTTATTCAATATTTGCACTTTTAAAATCGCACTGATAATGCTCTAAGAACCTATTATTTTTAAAGTCGTATTTTGACATGGTCATGCTAGGTTTTGTATCTCCATCAAATACAATCATTTGAAACCCTAATTCATAATCTGCAAACCTTGCAGTTACTTGGTTTTCACCAATATCTAATTTATTAGCTTCAATCATGACAAATTCACCTTTTTCTTTATCAAAGTATTCAAGCCCTACAGCTTGCATTGTAAAATTTAAAGGGTCATGCTTTCTTCCAATGATTATATCTTTCATATTAAGACATGAGATTTTTAAACCTTGATCAGCGTTAGAGGATGTGGGTAACAATATTAAGATAAGTAAAATAATTCTTAACATTATCTAACTACCCACCTGATCAATAGTTTTACAAAGTTTACGAGCTTCTAATACAGAGGGTACAAGCTTTTCTAGTTTCCAATTATTGTTAGGGATGTCAAAGTATTTAGCTGCTTTAAAGCCAACCCCATCAATTATTTCAATTTCAAACCTTTTTTCTTCCTTATAAAAATCATTTAATTTGTAGATGTATTTTTGAAGATCAAAAGTGCCTATAGAAAACATTACTCTATAACCCATTAAAAAAGGAGTTACTGCCTCAACTTCTGCAGTTTCTTCTTGGTTATTAATTCTTATTGGGATGTGCTTTCCTATTAATTGTTTGATATCACCTGGTTTTTCATAAGTGTAAAATGTAAAAGTATTCCAAACCCGGTCACAATCATCATTAACGTGTATAAAAAAGTTAAGCGAGTCTCCGTGAGTAACTTCACCTGAAACTCTTGCATAAACTAACTTTTCAAATTTATTAATGTTCCATTCCTCATGATCTGCTTGGGCTTGATAAGCAATAACTAATAGAAACAAAACCAAATGAGCTGAAACAAAAATTAAGAACCGCTTCATGATTTAAGCTCCACATTTATTCCGTTTTTCTTGAGTATTTTGATTATTTTCTCCCAAATGATGCTGTTATGGGTGCTTGGACTTAGTTCAAACTTGAAGGTTTGTTTGTAAACTGGGCTGCAGTTATCATAAGCAATGTAAGCGCTTACATGACAGTATTTATTAATACCGTTTATTTCCATATATCGAACTCCTATTATTGGTTGTGTGTTTAAGGGAAAGTAACTTGTAGTTGGTAATGGTTTCACTCCTTCTCTTATCAAGGAGTTTACGTAAAGAGGGCAATAATAAAAAAAACCGTAAACGTCGGAAAAGGAATGAAATCCAATGCATGATTCTACTTAGATCATTAATTTTTGGCTCCACTAAGTCTGAATTTTGTTAGAAAGAAGATTTTATGTTTCTTTATTACAAAAAATATAATCTAACATTAGAGCATTTTATAATCTAAGGAATTCCTGTTTCAATTCATTGTTTAATGTGTTTTCAAGTTCAAAATCAACATTTATAGGTGCATTGCCATTAACTGATTTAAAATTCATTTTACCACAATAAGTAAAAGGCAAAGTTCTTCCATTAATACTACTCATTTTTCTTACAAATAAATGAATATTTTCATTGTTTTTTTTATGATTAATAACTGCTAATCCTGCGTCATTATTTTGAGTGGTTTCTTTTCTTGATTGCCAATGAAAAATATTATCAGATTTAAAATAATCATGGTATCGATGCTCTGCAGCCATAGATGCTTTGATTAAAGTAATAAAAATAAACTGATGCGGAACTTTTGGAGGCCTCGCATGTCCAAACATTTTGTAGTAACCCTCGCTACTAGCCTCCCCTTTGAATTTAAATAATTTAGGAACGTCTGTTTTAGAAAAAGCTTTACCAATTTGATTTTGAAAAGGTTTATTCATATCTCCTGGTGCAACATAAGATAAATCAAAACTTATTTTATAACTCGTAAATCTATAGTTTATAATTTCTTTAGATAGACTTCTAAAAGCTTTTATATCCGAGGATTTATCAAAAATGGTTATTAATTTATTGTTAACTACTTCATAAAATTTTGAAGAACTATCTAATAAAGCTTTAATTGGATTTTTAAACCAGTATTTTTCCCATTTTTGTTCTTCATTTTTTGTTAAACTATCTTTTTTAAATTCCAAAGGAATCTCATTCCATAGGTTTGTGGTTTCCTTTAGATAGTTAAATGAATCTTTAGATAAAGTTGTTAAATCATAAGCTTCAAAATCATTTTTACATAAAAGATCTAAAACAACCATTTTAAAAGATTTGGTCATCTTTGTTTTTTCTAAATCTTTAAGAAAGTTTTTATTTTTTATGAAACAATCCAATTCTTCTTTTGCTAAGTCATTCATTTCTTTTATAAAATCAAACCAAGAACCATACTGAAGTTTTAAGTTAGAAATTTTGTCTATAAATTGATAAAACTCAGAAGCAGAAGGTCTTCCATTATTTTCATCTTTGTAATCATTATATAATTTAGCAACATCAATTTTTGTCTTTGCAAGTTGCTCCATAAACTCTATTGATTCAGCATCAAATAAAACTCTACTTTCTTTTGGAATAGTTAATTTACCAGCCTTATAATCTTTAATAAATTCTCTTATATTGTGGTGATTTAAGTCAAAACCTAAAATTGCAGATGGTTTTTCAAGGAAACTTTTATGATTTCCTATAAATTCATTTACTTTAACAATTTTTTTACCTTCAGCTTTACGCAATCCTCTTCCAAATTGTTGTAGAAAAATAAT
>JACKQG010007418.1_pt1 | contig 11048 bp, 11 predicted proteins | sample 8237621 | NCBI WGS metagenome assembly JACKQG01 (sample SAMN15677084, study PRJNA649215) | marine metagenome | biome: marine; feature: Black Sea; material: saline water; isolation source: suspended particulate matter (SPM) from the Black Sea western gyre | collected 2013-06-09/2013-06-10 | depth... | reverse complement strand
AACGACAATAGACACTCTCTCTCCCGGAGGTGTAGAGCAATTAACTCCCTCCCCTCCACTTTTCTCCGCTCATTGGCGCATCTTCCGGGAGAGAGAGTGTCTATTGTCCCAATTATCTGTATTTCTTTATTTCTCGAGTGTCCTGATAAAGGCGTCTGCTTCTTTAATGGAAGCCTCCATTTCCCGAATCAAAACCGTGACGTCTGTTTCCAGATTAACAAGTTCCGTCTGCAGTGATGAAATTGCCCTGGCATTGAGATTATGCTTCAGGTACAAAACCTGATCCCTCAGAGGGCGAAGGACCGGATCAATTTTGGCTTCCGCCTTTTTCATGGCCGCAACCAATTTTGAATACTGCCTTTTTGTCTGCTCCAGCTGTTTTTTGCTGGATTGACGAAGGGTAGCACTTGAATACTGTGTCAATTCCTCCTCCCACTCGGCGAACAGTGCTTCCGAGACATCTTCTACAGCTGCTATCCGCTTATGAACTTCACTGGCTTTCTTTTCGCTGTCGTCAAGTTCCGCCTTTACCTTTTCATATTTATCTTCCAGCGCTCCCCCTTTGACATCCAGGACCGAATTGAACCGCTCAAGGGCTGAAGCAAACTGTTCCTTGGCTTCCTCCTGGCTGTCTCTTGCCTCGGACACCCTGTCAACCATTATGTCTCTTTTATGGACTCCGAATTTTTCCATGGTTGAATAATAGGCACTCTGACACCCCGACAAAACAAGACAGAAAATACATACTGTCATCCAGGTCATTTTTTGTATAGCTGCAGAACTCATCCTCCACTCCTCCATTGTCGTACTTCATCTTATTCCCATATTTTTCAATAACCTACAAATGACTACCTGAAGTGCCTTTTATTGTCAATACAGCTTTTTTTTATCAAAAATTTTATTGAAAAAGCTTGACAGGATACTCCTAAGTGATAATTATTCCTATTAGCTTTTCAAATAGAAAAGTGAGGGAGACACCACACAATTTCCACTTTCAGGAGGGCAACATGAGTAAAACAAAGCAGAACTTGGAAGCCGCCTTTTCAGGCGAATCTCAGGCAAGAAATAAATATACCTATTTTGCCAAAGTAGCACGGAAAGAAGGCTATCATTACATTGCCAGAATCTTCGAGGAAACCGCCGATAACGAAATGCAGCATGCAAAAGATGAATTTAAACTTTTAAATGGTATCGGCAACACCGCAACAAACTTGAAGGAAGCAATCGACGGCGAGAACTATGAAACCACGGAAATGTATCCAACATTTGCCAAAGAAGCAGAAGAAGAAGGCAACATGGAAGCAGCCGCTCTGTTCAGGCAGATTGCAAGAGTAGAGGCCCATCATCGTGAAAGATATAAAAAACTGCTTGAAATGGTTGAAAACGGAACACTTTACCAGCGTGACACACCAATCAATTGGAAATGCAGCAAATGCGGCTTTTTCCATGAGGGCACGACACCTCCTGAGAAATGTCCATCCTGTAAACACCCATCAGAATACTTTGAACCTGCCAACCTGGATTTTTAAAAGGAATACGAACCATGTCAAAAAAAATATTGCGTGCACTGCTCTCTTTATGCACTGCTTCTCTTGTCTTCGCCGGCTCAGTCTCTGCCGGTGAACCCCACATGAAAACCGACACTGACTTTTATCCATACTCCCCGTCACTCATAAAATGGGATAAAAGCAAAGCCGATTTCAACGCACCCGAAACCTGCGGAGAATGCCATCCCGACCAATACGAGGAATGGACAGCCTCCATGCATGCCCTTGCATTTAAGGATCCGGTATACCAGGGCGAACTGAATGCCGCCATCAAGGCTGTTGGACATGATATTGCCAAACAATGCGAAGGGTGCCATACACCGGCCGCGGTTGTTAAGGGTGAAATTAAAGGTGCGGGCCTCACAGGCCTCACCCCCCTTGCCATGGCCGGTGTCTCCTGCGATGTCTGTCATTCAATCAGCTGCCATACCCACTGGCAGACCCCTTATCACCAGCCGGAAAACGGCTCATTTATTCTTTCTCCGGGAAAAAACACCGAAGATGGACCAGTACTGACAAAATACGGTCCGTTTACCCCGGAAGAGGGATGCGGAGAAGATTTCCATGAGTGCGTAGAATCCCCCCTGCACCTGACGTCTGAGCTCTGCGCATCCTGCCACCAGGTGTTTCATTACAAAACCCACACTCCTCTTGAAGCAACCTATATGGAGTGGAAAAACAGTCCTTATGCCAGTAACGATATTCACTGCCAGGACTGTCATATGGTAGAACTTGATACTTTTAAGCGATCTGCCGATGAGATGACCAGACCAAAACGCGAGGAATACCGCCATTATTTTAACGGCGCCAATTTCCTGCTCTATTACCTCACGGAACTTGCTGCCAAAAAAGCCGGGGATGAAGCCCTGGCTGCCAATGCCCACAGTAAATTTGAAATGGCTGTTGGCAGACTGCAGGCTGCAGCCGATGTCGAGGTTGCGCCAGTTTACCGGGACAATAAACTGGCAGAAATCAAGGTTCGGGTAAAAAACCTTCGGGCCGGCCACAACCTGCCCACCTCCCTGACCAACGTCAGACAGATGTGGGTTGAAGTAACAGCAAAAAACAGCAAGGGCGAAATCGTAATGACTACTGGCACTGCCGATGCGAAAGGGAAACTTCCTGAAAATGTACGGCTCCTGAATTCCGACGGCCAGAATGAAAACTTTCATTTTGCCATCGACCCGTGGGAAGTCCAGTCTTTTGCAAAACATGACACGATCCCCCCCAAAGGGTATAAAGATCTCTACTACGGCATTTCTGCCGAAAAAGGTGACCCCCTCAGTGTCGAGGTAAAACTGCGTTACCGTCAGGCAGATCAGAAGGTGGCAGAAAAACTCCTTGGCCTGGTACCAGACGACATCCACCTCGATGCTATATACGGCATTAAAGAAGTACCAATTTTACCCGTGGTTGATATGGTGTCAAAAAGCGTCATGATAAACAAAGCGGATTCCTAACAATAGACATGTAAACCAGGCTCTCACACAGCTCGCAGAGACACCGGGGATAAACTCTGTGAACTCTGCGTCTTGTGAGAGAATTTCATAAAACAACAATAAGGAGGTCTCCAATGCAGAAATGGGAATGCCCGTGCGGCTATATTTATGATCCGGAAGAAGGTGATTACGAAAACGGTGTTGAGCCAGGAACGGCCTGGGAAGATGTCCCTGCATCCTGGGTCTGCCCTAAGTGTGGTGCCGAAAAAGGAGATTTCTGGAAGTGTGACTAATCACTCCTGAAATCACAGCTTGAGCCCCGTGTACGTTATGGACAAGGGGCCTCAAGCTCTCCACCCTCACCCTTTCCAGGATGACATCATGAGTACTGACAAAACTGTAATCTTTGCTTTTCGCGGCAATCCGATGTGTTTTATCCATGTCCTGTTAAATGGAATTGATCTTCACGAAAAAGGACGGGAAGGAAAAATTGTCATTGAGGGGGATGCCGTCACCCTTATCCAGGAAATGTGCAAACCTGATCATTTCCTTTCCACACTCTACCAGAAAGCCAAAACTCTTGGCCTGATTGTCGCTGTGTGCAAAGCCTGTTCCATGAAACTTGGAGTGGCGGATGCTGTCAAGGCAGAGGGACTTCCCCTGCTTGGCGATATGACCAACCATCCTTCAATATCAGCCTTTTTGGATAAAGGATACCAGATCATCACCTTTTAGCATCAGGATGCCATGAAGAGGAACATATTCCCGGGCCCATACTAATCCCGGTCAAAGAGATTCATGCCCGAACGGAAGAACTGGACAAAATACTGGTGGGACAACACCCGCAATAAGGACACACCAATGAAGAAAACATGTATATATCTAGCACTGCTTGCCTTTTCCGCCCTGCCCTTTTCAGCATCAGCCGATGATATGGGCCCGGAAACAATGGACCTGAAAGAAAGATTCAAGGTTGAGGGCAAGAAAAAGGCTGTTATTTTCCCCCATCGCCAGCATCAGGCAAGCCTTGAATGCGTCAAATGTCATGTCAGCCCTCAGGGCGGCGGCAACCTGAATGTAGAAATAGCCAACCTGAAGGGAACCCGCAATGACTTCCACACCAAGTTCTGCTGGCCCTGCCATCAAGAGATGAATGTACCCAAAGGCCGTTCCTGCAACACCTGTCATTAATGGAAGCTACTCCATCGCCTGGAATTCCCGCATGAATTTACGGTCGATATAATCCTTGACCCGGAAGGCTAGGCGACCGTTGAATTGCAGCCATTTCTTGCGCAGGATGCCAATACCGTCGCCCATATTAAAGACGAGCAGATAATCGCCGCCCGGGTCAAAGGATTGAAGACTCCTGCCTTCAAGGGCGGCAACAAGATTATGATATAAAACCGGATTTTCCCGGACTGCATAGACCCCGACTTTATCAAGCGGCCTGTCCTGAAAATAAATGCAGTCCCCTCCCCCGAATATCTCCGGACATTCCGGGCTCTGCAGGTAGCTGTTGACGAGAAGCCCCCCATCCGGGCCCACTGGAAGCCCTGACTCCTTAAATATCATTGAAGGCCTGACCCCTGTTGCCAGCATGATGAAATCGACGTCATAACTTTGCCCTGAATCGAGGACGACCCTGCCTGAGTCGACTTGGCTCACATACCCCTCCTCGATAATCCTGATACCCCGGCTGACAAGGGTCTGCCTGGCCTTTCCCCTGATGGCCTCGGGGAAGCGGGACATAAAATTCCGGCCGGCAAAAACGGTTATTGACGGCTGAAAGGCTGCCTTTTTGACCAGGGCAGATATGTTGCCGGCGATTTCTGCGGCCGCAGGTCCGCCGCCGACAACCGCCACAGAAATTTTCCTGTCCGCTGTCAGTTCTACAAGCCTGTCTCTGGCCTGAAGCAGTCTCTCTATAGGTTTCACCGAGAAAACATCTTTTCCTTCCATTGGCTGTCCAGGTGTCGGCACATAGCTCCCTGCATTAAACGAGACAACATCATAGGATATGTCACCGCCGGACTGGAGAAATACCTTTTTGCCAGCCGGATCAGCACGCACCACTTTATCCCGAATAAACTTGCATCCCTGTTTTTCTACTACATGGCGAGTGGCAAAGCGGATATCTTCAGGCTTATAAAAGCCGCTCAGCATTCCCGGCCCCATCCCAGAGTAGTAATGATAGTCTGATGGACCGATTACCGTTACCTCATGACCTTTTGCTTTGATCGCAGCCAGATTGGCCAGGGTGACCATATGGGCATGACCACCGCCAACAAGAACCAGATGTTTCTTCATACAGCGCTCTCCTTCTCAATTATTCACTTAAAGATAAACAATGGACTCAATGGTATTGATCCAACTATAACAAAGTCCTTAAGAGGATGATATCATATATGACAGGAGAAAGAATCCTCATCCCTGCCCGCTGGACACCCAAACGCAGGCACGAGGGGCAAAACACCCATTCCCAGGGGCAAAATACCCAATATTTTTTTTAAAAAAAAATAACAATGAAATCTTAGTGAGTTAGAACAAAACGGAGATATCAGTAGCTTTTAGCAGCATTCAAGAGATAAAAACAAATACCACCCTCGTGGCAGCATCCAAACCATTCATCCATATCCTTTGCTGCCCCCCAGTTAACGGTCTTTGCCAGCCAAACAAAAAAATTGCGCTAAAATGGGGGATTAAAAAACACATGCCCCGGGAACCCCCTCACACAAAGGCCTTAACGCCTGTTGATAAACAGAAGGCTACCTCTTGAAAAATCAGAGCAAACCGTCTTTGACAATATCCCAACAGTTTTTTAAACAAACGAGCACACGAAATGTAGAGAGATGCTCTTTTTTAAAATTTACGACTTTTGCTGAAAAAACCGATGATTTGGCCACAAATTAAAGAAATTTTATTTGAAAAACTTCCAGAAAGCGCTTACTCCCTATGGATCACCCCCTTATCGGGCTCCACAGAAAACCAGACTCTCACCATAGCAGGGCCAGACAGATTCTTTATTTCCTGGGTTTCCGACAACTACAGTACACTCATCCATGAGGCGCTCCGAATGATTGGTGCCGGAGAAATGAATGTCCGTTTTGCCGCCACAGGAAACAGTCAGCCGCTGCCGCTGCTGCCACGGCATCAGGAGCCTCTTCGCCTGCCCAATATGCCGCAGCAGATCCAGCCAACAATGCGCACATTGCATCCCCGCTACACCTTTGATGAATTCATGGTGGGAGAAAGTAATGCCTTTGCCCATTCAGTCTGCGAATCAATAGCTGTCAATGATACCAGCATGGGAAGCTGTGTCTACCTGAAAGCCGGAACCGGGCTTGGCAAAAGTCATCTTACCCATGCCGTGGCACACCAGATTATCAATCATGCCCCCGGCACAAGGCTTCACTTTCTGACCGCACAACAGCTTACCGCGGAAATGGTCCATCACATTAAAGACAACTCCATGTCGCGTTTCAAAGAGAAGTACCAGAAACACTGCGATGTTCTCCTCCTGGATGACATACAGACATTAAATGGCCGGACAAAAACCCAGACAGAACTTGCCGAGGCTATGGATGCTCTCATGGACATAGGGAAACGGATCGTATTCACCAGCTCCCTGGCCCCGAAGGATATTCCTAATATTGACAGCGGATTCCGCTCCCGGCTGTCTTCCGGGCTTATCACTTCCATTAATCCGCCGGATCTCAACACCAGGATCAAGATTATCCAGAGGAAGGCCTTTACCAACAATCTTGCTTTATCAAATGAAATTGTTGACTATCTGGCGACAAACATTAAAGGCGATATCCGCCAGCTGGAAAGCGCCATTGTCAGCATCAAGGCCCAGTCATCCCTGCTTCAAATGACTCCAAATTTCACAATGGTAAAGGAAACCCTCAGCAATATTTCCATTCCGGACAAACAGATTGCATCAGGAATGATCAGGGATCTCATTGCTATCCAATTCAAGGTCAGCGTCGCCGACCTGAAATCAAAATCACGGAAAAAGACCATCTCCTTTCCCCGGCAGACTGCCATGTATCTGTCCCGCAAATACACTGAAGAGTCCCTTGCAGATATTGGCAATACCTTTAATCGTGACCACTCCACTGTCGTCCATGCTGTCCGGACCATCACACAGAAAATAGCACGAAACAGCAGTGTCCGGGGCCAGATAGACTATCTTGCCGACAAGATTGAAAAGCAGATGTTGTAGATTTGGGATTTGGGATTGCTGATTTCGGATTTAACTTCGCCAGCGTTGCCACTCGCTAGATAGACATATCTGCCCAGCTAGAATTTTGCAAGAGGCTCATCTCATCAGAAATAAACTGGTTTCACCGGGGCTTCCGGCGTTTCTCCCCGCCTGCCACTGACGATATCCTCCGCCACCCTTTTAGCTGATTTGGTCATGTCATTAATACCGATACCATCCCAGCCGAATCCACAAATGTACAGCCCCGGCATCTTCTGCTCCACCCCGAAACGCCAGTCCAACAGGGCGGGATGATCCATCTCCAGCTGGGGAATACCACTTTTCGGCCGCAGTACCCGGGCAAAAACCGGTTTCTCCGGCAAATCAATCAGCTGTCTGATGTCCTGGAGTACTTTTTCTATAATCTCTTCATCGGAAAGTTCCAGCCTTTCAGGGTGCCTCCGACCTCCGACCAGAGCCTCAAGCAGAACAGCATCTCCAGGAGCACGATTGGGAAACATGTGAGAAGAAAACATGGCCCCGAGGGTAAACCGTTTCTCACATTCCGGGGCAAGATACCCGAAGCCGTATGGAACGCGGGCTTCTTTTGAAAAACCAAGAACAACATTGATAATCCGTGAAACAGGGACGCTGGAGACCGGCGGCGTATCAAGCGGTGAGAGCAGCTCCAAACCCTCATTTACCGGCAGGGCCATAACCAGTTCTTTTCCAAAGAAAGTTCCCTTTGCAGTAGTCACCTCCCACTGTTCATTCTTGGTAATCCCTGCAACCGAAGTCTCCAGACTGATATCTCTTCCCTGAACAAGTGCATCAACCAGGCGCTCAAGCCCCTGGGGGAAATTTTTCATGGCAGGAAGCTGTTTCTTGGGGCCGCCCTTAGTGTCCTTTGCCTTGCGGATCAAAGCCTTCAACACCGACCCCTGCTCTTTTTCAAGCCGTCTTACCCCTGGCATTACAGCATCTATACTCAGCTTTGTGTAATCTCCGGAAAAACTTCCGGTAATTGCGGCATCCACCAAGGGAAGAATACTCTTGCCAAAACGATGGCCTGCCCACTCTCCGATTGTCTGGTCTTCGGCAATTGGCTTGATCCAGAAATCACCGAGAAGACGCAATTTTGCAGCAGGAGACAACAGAGGTGTCGTCAATATTTTCGGGGGTTTCTGGGGAAGCTGAACGAGCTTTCCGCGATGACATACGTACCGATGGAAATCGCCGAGGGGAGCCTGCTGGGCCTCCCTGTCAAGACCGGTATCTTCCAGAATCTCCCGACTTGCCGGGGCATTATCAAGAAAACCATGGGGCCCCCACTCTGCCAGAAAACCATCCTTCTTGAATGACTGCACCGCCCCTCCCGGCCTCGCGGTTTTCTCCAGCAGCAGAACCTTAAGCCCGGGAGACAGCTTGTTTAAAAAATGCGCTGTACTCAATCCGGAAAGACCGGCACCAATAATAATTACGTCATATTCTTTTTTCATAGTGTATCTTCAGTTTTTTTTTTGTGATTATTATTGAATCCATGGTACTCAAAAAAAATCACCCAATCAAAATGAAAAATTATTTAGCATAGAGTAATATAGACATCATGGATGAAATGGGCAAAAAACGGGTTTTATTTATCTGCTATTCATTAAGCGGTCAGACCAGCGGCATACTGGTTCGACTTGCTGCCGGAATGGAAGAGGAAGGCGTCGAAGTGACCACCGAACGCCTGAAGCCTGTAACGCCAATACGTTTTCCCCTAGGTGGATTCAGTGCAACCTTTGCCATGATGCTGATCACTTTTTTCAGAAACCGCGTCCCCATCGCTTCTCTTTCCGAAAAAAGCCGGGAAAAATACGACCTTATAATTCTGGCCGGCCCGACATGGTCGTATCACCCCAGCGGTCCTATTTTATCGCTTTTCAACCTTGAAGGCCAACGCCTCTTCAAAGGGCAGACCGTACTCCCTGTAATTTCATGCCGGGGCTACTGGCGCATGCACTGGTTCGGCATCCGACATCTGCTTGCGAAATGCAAGGCTCGGGTACCCAACAAAATTGTTTTCAGCCATCCCACCAAAGAGCCGTGGCGAACGGTGGGCGTTTTCCTCAAAATTGCCGGTAAAAACCCGAATCGATCTCGATTGCTGGGCAAAGTCTACCCCAAATATGGCCACTCAGGCGATCAACACGAAGAAGCCTTTCGCTTCGGCAGAATGATCGGCAATGCTCTCACTGAAGATACTCCCCTTGATGACCTCAATTTCCATACGCCGCTGGCCCTGCCTTAACCTTTAAAACTCTACTCCCCTCTGCGCCTTAACCCCTTGCTGGTAAGGGTGCTTAACTTCAACCATCTCGGTGACCAGATCAGCCGCGCCGATGAGGCCCTTACTGGCATCTCTCCCTGTAATAACCAGATGCAGCCTTTCAGGACGATTGCTGATCAGCTCAAGGACTTCAGCTTCAGAAACCATGTCATACCTTATAATATAGGTCATCTCATCCAGGACAACCATATCATACAGATCGCTGTTTATCTTGCTGCGGGCAAACTCGAAAGCATCGCGGGCCATGGCAACCGCCTCTGTCTTATCTTCCTTCGTCCAGGTGAACCCGCTGCCTTTGACATGAAATTCCACAGTATCCGCCAACCGGGCAAAAGCCCTGGCCTCGCCAGTCTCAGAATTACCCTTAATAAACTGGATAATACATACCCTGAACCCACTGCCGGCAGCCCGCAGAGCCTGTCCAAATGCCGCTGTTGATTTTCCTTTTCCATTGCCGGTGTTAAGCAGGACAAGACCTTTCTTTGCCATTATTCGCTCCCCAGTGGCAGCCGTTGTCCGGATGTATACTTTTCCAACTGCTGCACATAATAGTGCCGCTTGTCAGGGTCTGCGGCAAGAACAGCTTCCTTCCCTACCCTGATGGCGTTTTCAACAAAATCATTTGCGTAGTACGCTGCCGCCAGTGTGTCCAGCACATATGATACCGGCTTCAGAGCCGCCGCTGTACGCGCCAGCATTAAAGCACGAACAGGATTCAGAACATCACTGTCTTCAGCAGTCAGCAGCACCCAGGAAAGGTTATTAAGAATATCAGGATGGTCAGGAGCCAGCTCCAGGGCCTTTTCATAGGCCGCCACTGATTCCCGGTATTGTTTCCGCCCCTGCTGCAAATCGCCAAGAAGCTGGAACCAGAGCGGATTGGCCGGCTCCTCTACAGCCTTTTGAGTATACAGTTTGGCAAGATGTGCCAATGGCGCCCGCTCAAGCAGATCACTGGGCATTTTCCACAGGGAAAAACCGACAATACAGAGCACACACAGATAGGCCAGGAGAGTCCCGTATACCTTTCGATGGTGCCTCGCCATATTGCCAGGGTCCTGTTCACAGCTATGCAGGAAATCCACCCTTTGGCCAATACCGAAATGATGCCAGCTCGGCATATCGCGGATATTGCCGCTGAGCCAGGCCACCTTTTCCAGGGCACTGACTATGGGGCCGCTCCCCCCAAGCGAAGTCAGGGCATGAATATCGGCCTGCCTTTCAAAATTTCTCATGAAAAAACCGAAAATAACCCGAAAATAGATAATCAGAAAGACAAGCAAAGCCAAAGTACTCATAAAAATCAGTACAGAATCGGTCTGCTTGCCAAGCAGTTCGGTAAACCGATAAAACAGGCTCGATTTGAGCAGGAGGTACATAAAGATATACGACCCAAGCTGGGCAATGAGACTGAAACCAAGCAACAGAAAAACATAGAGCTGGAGATGATACCGCTTCACATGCCCGATTTCGTGGGCCATGACCGCATCGACTTCCAGACGCGTCAGACTGTTAAGAAGGGCCGG
>JACKQG010007417.1_pt1 | contig 11050 bp, 9 predicted proteins | sample 8237621 | NCBI WGS metagenome assembly JACKQG01 (sample SAMN15677084, study PRJNA649215) | marine metagenome | biome: marine; feature: Black Sea; material: saline water; isolation source: suspended particulate matter (SPM) from the Black Sea western gyre | collected 2013-06-09/2013-06-10 | depth... | reverse complement strand
CGTCGAGGATGATCGCTAGCGTGGATTGAGCCGCAGATAGATCGTGAGTCTCGCGCCAGCGCAGGAAACGATTGGGCAGGTCAATCCAGTAACTGGAATCGTGATCGGCAGTCGCCGCACCGGGGCCGTCGAGCAGGTCGGCTAGGTGATCCGGCAGGGTTTGCACTTGGAGGAAGCCATCCTCCAACACCCACCCATCACCAGTAGCGTGCAATCCGCGTTTGACCGCAGCCAGCATCGATTGCGCGAGCACGCGGTTGTAACAAGTCAGTAAGGTTGGGATTCCCTGCCTTCCAAGCGAAATAGCTTTTTGAATGGCCAACAACGTTTTGCCAGTACCCGCCCCACCCCGAACAGCCAGGCGTTGATTCGCTCGCAAGGGGCGCAGGATTTGGGATTGGGTTTTGGACAGCTCCAAAAACTCCCGCTGCTCGCGTTCGATGCTTTGGTTGAGGCATAGCTCCGTCGGCAGTTTGACTTCGGGGCAAAGGGCGGCGCGCAGGAAGGTGGCGATGGATTGCGCGGGCTGGCCGGGTTCGCTGACGAACAGGCCGGGCGAGCCGCCGAAGTCTTGGAAGTCGTCGCGGCCTTTTTTGATCCAGCTTTGGGCGAGTTGTTCGCACCACTCACCCAGGTAAGGCAGGTCGGTGGCGCAGGCTAGGATTCCGGTCGGTGCTTGCGGGTGCTTGCCGGCCAGTGGGCTGAGGTCGGTGATGTTGGGGAAGACTGCGCCATAGCCCCAGGACAGTGGCAGGTGTTTGCCGGTGTGGCGGCGCAAGATTTTTAGGATTGCGTATAGATTGGAGCGCGCTTGGCGAAGTGGACTTTGCTTGAGCGGTTTGGGTGGTTGGCCGTCGGGGATGGTGAACCACTTACCAGTTTGCGGGTTGAATTCGATTCCACCGCCCTTGACTTCTAGGACTAGGAGGGCGTGGTCTGGGTGGTAAAGCACGAAGTCGGCTTCACCGTCGTGGAACTTGCCCTTGCTGTTTTTGTGGGTCCAGTGAAGAGTGGAGAAGACGGTCCAGCCTGGGGATAAGGTGTCGCGGAGGGCGTGGAAGACTTCGTGCTCGGAGTGAGAGCTTGATTCGGGGAGCGATTCGGGCAGAAAAGTTGCAGTTGCTTGGGTCTGGGGCATGGCAAATAGAAATTCGGAATCAGCGCTTCTTTCGAGGAATCCCATGCGGGGAAATATGATCATAGTCGTAATCTGCAAATCCTCCGACCTCGTAAATGCCTGTTCCCTTTCTTTCACCTCCATATTTGAATGAAAATAGCTGCGATGTCGGTGTGCCGGCTTGTTCGCTGCAAGGCCTCGGGCTCACCCCTGAAGTTGGAACGCGATTCGACCTTTGCGCTGAGGTTTGCCTTTTCCGACGTTGGACTTTCTCTGCCCCTGCGCAGGAATAACAGGTCCCTGTCGCCTTTCCCTCCAAAATGGCGTTTTGCAAAATCGGTGAGCTACACACGCGACAGACAAAGACTCCCCGCCAACGCTTTGCTCCGGCTTTCCAATGAAGTTGATAATTCAAAAGAACTCTTAGGTATAAAAATTCGTAGGCCGTCCATGGCTTTTCTACTCCACGCAATACCTTTAAAAAATGTTCTTCGCGGTCGTCCCGGGGCTGAACCACCTCAAGGTGCAGATTGATGCAAAGGTAAAGTAAGGGCTTAAGGTATTCTTTTTCCCAGGGTTTTAGTGCCGCTTGATAATTCGCCATAACGTCGATTATAGCGCGGTTCATGACCTTTGAACCAATCTTATCGAGATCCAGCAACTGTTTGCGAATCCCCAAACAATCCCTAGAAAATATCCGAGAACTTTGACCCCGTAGGGGTCAGGAGCAACTTCAACCGATGTAAGTCCGGCATTGGGGGTCGCGTCACGCGAATAAGGGTAAAGGCGTTGTAATTTTGCAGTGCCGAAACATCCGAAATCGAATGAACCGCTCTGACGCTCAAAACCCTTTTCTTTTGCTCCTCAAACAAGCCGAACGTAAGCGCTGGTGCACCTCAAGTACATGTCGCGGCTGTGGCAGTCACCATTTAGCCGACGAAATCAAACTCGTACAAAGTGAACTTGGAAAGCGACTATCTAGACGCGAACTTTTGAAGGCGTTTCGCGAACCGCAAATTAAGCCGTGGGAATTTGGCTGGCTGCTTGCATGTGGATCTCATCTGCTCAGCAAACACCAAAAAGCCAAACTTCATGCTCGGGCAACGCGATTGGCAATTAAGAGCTTTGACCCAGAACTAATCAATGCATTGCTTGATAGAATCCCGGCAGACTGGCCATTGCTCAGCAGGATCTTGAGCATGGCAATTGGCGAAGATTTCTCGGGTTATCGCAAGACTATCGAAGTATCTCGTCAGGCACGAATTGATTCAGAGGAAGAATAGTGAGTGGCAAATCATCCAAGAACTCGTCCACGAAAAAGCACATTTGCATCGACTTCGAAGGAGAAGGTCGAAAGAAAAACAAGTACTTGCCACAGCCCGCGTTGCTCGGCGCTTTCGTCCCCAACCTGAACGGCCGTGGAAAGAAATACTTTTTGTGGCTGCTGAAGCCTGAGCTTGCTCCGATGGAGCGCTCGCCTTGGTTACCTGGCAATGCGAAACTAAGGAAAGTATGTAGTTTCGAAGAGGCTATTCAGGACGTGATCGACCTTTCTCTGGAGCGAGATTGCAGATTGATCTCGTATTCGATTCACGAGAAATCGATGGTGAAGGAGCAGTTAGGTGAACGCAATTCCACTCGGCATGGCTTTAGCGAAAGATATTTCAACATCAAACCTAAGGCTCAAGCATTGAGGAATCGTCGCAAATTCGAAGCACCCGATCATTCGCTCGACTCGCTCCTGAAGGCGCTTGCCCCAAAGAACAAATACCCTCCCGCTCCAAAAGGCGGCGCTGCAGTGGCATGCCGACGCTTGCAACGGGCTGGCCAAGAAAGCCGATGGTGGCGAAAGTGGGCGGAGAGTGAAAGGGAAATTGCAAAGGATTTGCTGCTTTACAACATCGGTGACTGCCAAGCGGTGTGGCGGCTGACAAACCGTGTGATGGCCAACTACAATCTCCCTGAACTGCGATAATTCAACAGCCATTAGAGAATGCGATGCCCCTCTAATCCCTCACTTCCGATTCCATCAATCCGCTCCCGCCGACCATTTCAAAGCAGAGCAGATCTATGAGCGGGATGACTCGCGTCGGCGGTAGTTGAAGGGCGGATTGGCCATGATGTAGTCGGCCTTCAAGTCGGGGTGTTGATCCTTGAAGAACGTATCAGCAGGGACCTCACCAAGATTGGCCGACTGCCCGCGCACCGCGAGATTCATCTTGGCCAGCTTGTAGGTAGTAGCAGTAACCTCCTGCCCATAATCCGAGATGTCCTTCTTACTCCCGTGATGGCTCTCCACAAACTTGACTGACTGCACAAACATCCCACCCGAACCACAACACGGGTCATAAATCTTCCCCTTATACGGCTCGATCATCTCCGCAATCAAATTCACCACGCACTTCGGCGTATAGAACTCACCCCCCAGCTTGCCCTCGGAGGCGGCGAACTTGCCAAGGAAGTATTCATAAACCCGACCAACCGTGTCCCCCTCCTTGTCGGCGACGGTGTCAATATTGTCAATCGCATCAATCAGCGCAGCCAGCTTGCTGCCATCCAACCCAAGACGCGAGAAGTAATGATCCGGCAACGCACCCTTCAACGAGGCATTGCTCTTCTCCACCGCAGTCAAAGCCGAGTCAATCTTGATCGCGATATCCCCCTGCTTGGCATGCTGCTGGATGTACGACCAGCGCGAGGTCTGCGGCAGGTAGAAGACATTGCGCATGGTGTAGAACTCCACCATGTCGAGGTAGTCGTCCTTGCCCTCCGCCACCAGCTCAGCACTGCCGCGCAGCTTGTTGGCGGTGTCCCAGAGGGTTTCCTCGAAGGACTTTTGTGGCTTGGAGGGCTTGCCGGGCTTTTTGGGGGGAGCTTTTCTGGCCATGCTATTGGGGATAGGCTGCGGCACCCATCCTAGCGTTCCGGGGGGGGGAGGGCTGTAGATGGAACCTCAAGTAGCTAACGACTTTCGGGGTGAATGCCCGTCACCCTTTTTAGAAATTCAAACCGCCACCGCCCACGACTTGGCGTTGATTGGCTCGTAGAGGGTTACTACCAGCTACAACCACGGGCCGCCCTTAGGCCAGCCCTTCGCAAACTCGCCCCCCTCAACAATGCAAAGTCGAACTGGGCCCAAGAAATTTCGTACCCGCCGCCCAACTTCGCTGAAGTCCGCAGGTAGGGCTATGCGGAAATGCCCCTTCCTTCCGTAGGCCTTCCACCGCGCCGTCAAATCACCGTCCAGAAAAAACGCCTCGGTTAATGCATCCGGCAATTCAATACCCCAACGAGTATCACGACGCTCGAAGCATTGCTGAACCGCAGCTTGCAGTTCGCGTCCGTCAAAAGGAAAGGCTTCCGAAAGAGCCCATACGTCGTGGAAGTCTTTCATCCGGCTGGTGCGCCGGCCGAGCTTGACCATTGCTTCAAACTTTTCAGCAATGGTGCATACCTGTGGATAGGTTTGCACAATTGGCGGCGGCAGGCGCTTTAACAAAGTGGGGATCGTTGCAACTTCAGGTCCTGACGCCATGGCATCGCCAAAGCCTATGTCGACCTGCAGCTTGGTTTTTGCGGAACCGAGGTAAGCTCGAATGACTGCTCTTTGCCCTGCATAGGATTGACCTTCACGGATTGGAGCAATCGCAAGTGTCGAAGTGTCGAAAATCAATCCGTCTTCTTTGCAGTCTACTTGGCAAACCGTTTCCATAAGTTTGAGCACCGATTCCTCATCACTATCACCACGGGCCAGCAAGTCCACATCACGTGTCGCGTGGTAGGGATCGTCCATCCAAACCGCGAGCAAGCCAGCACCTTTGAGAGTGCACCGTCCGCGATATTCGGATTCGCCCAGTCGGAAAAGGAACCGCTCGCATACATACCTGACCAGAAACAGTTCGAATTCTTCCCCACTCGACTTGGCGAGGTTGAGCAGCCTTGCCTTAACGGAATGTGAAATGGAAGAGTTCATGGAGCCATGGTCTCAAGGGCGGCGCGCAGTAGTTTGCTCGGCAGGTGGTTCATGAGTTTGTAGAGTTCGTCCACCTCTACTTTTCTTTGGCGCAGAGAGTCATGAAGTGCTTCGAGCGCGGCCTCTCGTCCGACTAGTCTCTCGAAGCGAAAGCAATCCAGCACAGTTCGCGCTGGGGAGGTAATTTTTGCTGGGACGCCTTCGAATGTGGTCTTTTCGATTCCGCTCGACCAGGCGCTTCCACTGAAACGAATGAGACGGAGTTTTATGCTGGCCAGCCGCGGTGGCTCCGCTTTGTGTGGGATGGCCAGCCAGACCTCCGGCGAAATCTGTGCGCCGATTTCGTGCACGCGCAGGGCCGACAGCAGGCAAATGACGGAATCTGGCACACGGGCGGAAACGGCCGCGAGGGAGTAGTGTTCGGTAACCTCGGCGCCTGTGTGGCGATAAAGGCCGCGAGCAACGTGCTCGACAACTCCCTTCTTTACAAGGGCCTTGAGTTGATCAGAGGTAATTCCAAGGACTTCCAGCTGACTGGGGCGAAAGAATGCGCCGATTCCCGCCTGTTGTAGGCGGTCTAGATCGAGATTGGTTGGCGAGCTCATTGCTCCGAATTTACCGGCACTCCGGTGCCCTATGCCGGTATTATCGGCCATCCGTCGCCCCCATTATCCAAATTTTCGGACTACTCCCGAAAACAGTCACTTGTCCCTGAGGCAATCGAGAACTTACTTGGCTGCCCGAAGGTGAGCCGCTGGATGTGGGGAATGCCCTCACCAAAACGCACCCTACAATGGCTGAAGGCACCTTCTTCCTTGCCATTCTCGAAATTTCTATGCCACTCTACTCCCTCACATCCGAATCCATCACTCCCCTTCCGCCGACCAACTTCAGTGCGGAGCAGATTTATGAACGAGATGATTTACAGCGTTTGCTGCGCGATCAGATAGAGGTTTTGTTCCCGGACGAAGCCATGCTGGTCCTGGCGGAAGAGTTTGGCGATTGGGACGACTCTCGGCGTCGGGTGGATCTGCTTTGCTTGGATTCGGATGCCAACTTGGTGGTGGTTGAACTCAAGCGCACCGAAAGTGGCGGGCATATGGAGCTGCAAGCACTGCGCTACGCGGCAATGGTTTCGACGATGACCTTTGAGCAGGCCGCTCAAGCTCATGCGCAGTATTTGCAACAGCGTGACTTGGCGGAGGAGGATGTGGAGCATCAAGCGCGCCAAGCGATTCTTCAATTCTTGGGTTGGGATGAATCGCAGGAAGATGGCTTTGCAGATAACGTCCGCATTGTGTTGGCTTCGCAGAATTTTCATCGCGAACTGACGACGACGGTAATGTGGTTGTTGGAACGAGAGATCGACATTCGGTGCTTGCGGTTGATCCCGTACAAGCTGGCGAACGGGGAAATCGTGTTGAATGTGGATCAAGTCATTCCCTTACCGGAGGCGGCGGAGTATCAAATCCGCGTCAGTCAAAAGCGGCAACGCGAGCGTGCGGAGCGCAAGCGGCAAGGGCATATCAAAATTGACCTCACCCTTGGGGATCAGAGTTGGGATCGGCTGACGAAACGGGCCGCGATGTTGCATATGGTGCAGTTTTTAGTGGCGTCGGGGATCAATCCGATTCAAATTGCCGACGCCATCCCTTGGCGCAAGCGCGAGGGATTCTTGATGAACAAGGAAGGCTTGCTTGATGCAAATGAATTCTGTTCGGCAGCGGAGGGAACAGTAGAAGGAACTCGAATGCGCTTCCATCCGAAAAAGTGGTTTTGCGAAGAGGATCAACTCATCCATCACGAAGGTCAGACTTGGTCACTGCGAAAATACTGGGGCAGGTTCACGCCGAAGGCATTAGGCAACTTGATCCAACTGGCCAAAGACGCTGCCATCCCCGAGGCTGATTCGATGGAGTTTCGGATTCATGAATGACCGCGCCGATCTCCGTCAGCGCTTTCGGTCGATCAAGACATGGAAGAGTGGGGATCAACGCGCTCCGCATAAACCGCTGTTGTTATTGATGGCTTTGGCCGAAGTGCAGCGCGGCGGGGATCGATACCTGACTTTCGAGTCGATTCGGGATCGATTCAAAGCGCTCTCCGCGGAGTTCGGCCATCCCAATCGGCCTGGTCGGCTGGACTATCCGTTTTGGCGTCTATTGAATGACGGTGGACTTTGGGAAATCCCCGAGCGGGAACAAATTGCGACCTTCGGCAAGGGCATCAATAAATCTGGGGATGTCAGCCAGAAGGCACTCCTCGAAAACCGAGCGCGCGGTGGGTTTTCGGAATCGGTTTACCAACAACTACATGCGGACGGGGATTTGGTGAATGACATCGTCGGCCAAATTCTCGACGGTCAGTTTCCGACTTCATTGCACGCCGCCATTCTTGACGCCGTCGGCATGCCGTGGGTGATGACTGGGCGCGCCCGACAGGAAGCTGAGCGGAATCCACGTTCCGCAAATTTCCGGCCGACAATGATTCGGCTTTATGAGCACCGATGTGCGATGTGTGGGTTTGAATGCCGACTGGGCGGCGCGGATTTGGGATTGGAGGCGGCGCACATTAAGTGGCATGCGGCACATGGTCCGGACTCGCCTGATAACGGTTTGCTTCTATGTTCCATTCACCACCTTGCTTTGGACCGAGGTGCGGTTGGGATTTCTGAGGACCGGCGAATCCTTGTTTCCCAACACCTGTATGGAGGAAGTGGTTCGGATCAATGGATTGTTGATCTAACCAATCAACCCTTACGCATGCCAATTGATCAAACCGCCGCGCCGGCATCGGAGTTTATTGCTTGGCATCAAGAGGAAGTTTTCCGACGGCCCCAGCGGTAGACAAAGGGTTACATGAAGATTCTGTCTATTTGGAAGAAGTAAAACTGGATATCCGGTTTTAGTCCGTCGTTGACCGCTAAGGTTTGGCCACGGCAGTCCGACCCCCGAGGGATTTGTCATTCAGCCATGAATGACCCCAAGAGCATTCTTCCCTCGGACTATCCCGGCTTTCTGGCCGAGATAAAGAGCCGGATTTCTAGTGAGCGGGTACGGGCAGCGCTTTCGGCGAATAGCGCGATGATTTTGCTCTATTGGGATGTTGGGCGATCGATTTTGTCGCGGCAAGGGGAACAGGGATGGGGATCGAAAGTCATTGAACAACTTTCCCGCGATTTGAAGGCTGCGTTCCCTGGAATGACCGGATTCGCGGTTCGAAATCTGCGCAATATGCGGATGTTTGCGAGGTCGTGGCCGGAAAGGGCAATTGTGATACGCTTCGTATCACAATTGCCCTTGGGAACTAACATCTCTCTAATGAACAAGTTACGGGACCCTGACTTGCGTTTATGGTACGCCGAGCGGGCACTCGAGGATGGGTGGACCCGGAACATGCTGGTCTTCCAGATCGAATCGCAGCTTCACCTGCGGCACGGATTGAGCCAGCACAATTTCACAGCAACCATGCCTCCTGTTGCATCTGACTTGGCAGCAGAAGTCTTCAAGGATCCATACTTATTCGATTTCCTTGGCACTGACGCGCCTAGGCGAGAGGCCGAATTAGAGCAGAAGCTGATCGATCACATTCAGCACTTCCTGTTAGAACTCGGCCAGGGATTTGCGTTTTTCGGACGGCAAGTAGAGCTCAAAGTTGGTGAACGAGAATTTCGGATTGATTTGCTTTTCTATCATCTCAAACTGCGTTGCTTCGTGGTGGTCGAGTTGAAGACTGGGCGCTTTGAGCCGGAGTACGTCGGCAAGTTGAATATGTATTTGAATGCAGTGGACGAATTGAAAGCTCATTCAGATGACAATCCGTCGATTGGATTACTGCTGGTTAAAGAGAAGGATCAGTTGGTGGTGGAATACGCGCTTGGGGGTACTCGAAAGCCCATGGGCGTGGCGCAGTGGGAACGGCAAATCACCAAGTCCTTGCCGGAAGAATGGAAATCTAGTTTGCCTACTGTGGAGGAACTCGAAGCCGAGCTGGGAAAGTGAAATTCCCTCGTCAACCAAATGTCCCAGCCATGAGCCTACTCCTCCACCATATCCAGCTGCTGCAATACAAATGCATACTGCAGCGCCACATCCTGCAAACGTCGGAATCGCCCCGACGCACCACCATGACCGGCTTCCATATCAACATGCATTAACAGCGGTTCATCATTGGTCTTCATGGCGCGCAACCTCGCGACCCACTTGGCCGGTTCGAAGTATTGCACCTGGCTATCCCAAAGGCCGGTCGTGACCAGCATGGCGGGATAGGCCTTGGCTTCGACTTGGTCATAGGGTGAGTACGACAACATGTATTCGTAGTACGCCGCTTCCTTTGGATTGCCCCATTCATCGAACTCGTTGCTGGTCAGCGGAATGGTTTCATCCAACATGGTCGTGACCACATCCACGAACGGCACCGCCGCCACGATCACGTGGTACAGGTCAGGGCGCATATTGGAAACGGCACCCATCAACAAACCACCGGCACTACCACCGATGCAGACCACGCGCTGTGGATCGACACGGCCCGACTCCACCAAGAACTCAGTCACGTCGATGAAATCAGTGAAGGTGTTCTTCTTGTTCAGCAATTTACCTTGCTCATACCATTCGCGCCCCATCACCTGACCGCCGCGCACGTGGGCGATAGCGTAGACAAAACCGCGATCGAGCAAGCTGATGATGTTGGAACGGAAACGCGGATCGCTGGTCGATCCGTAGGACCCGTAGGCGTATTGATAAAGCGGTGCGGTGCCATCAAGCGCCGTATCTTTGCGATACACCAACGAAACCGGAACCATTGCGCCATCACGAGCGGGAGCCCATTCTCGCGTAGTCACGTAGTTGTTGCTATCGAAGCCACCACCCACTTCCTGACGTTTCAGCAGCCGGCGCTCGCCGCTCTTCATGTTGAGCTCGTAGGTGGTGGATGGAGTCGTGAGCGAGGTATAGCGGTAACGCAACCAATCGCTACTTTGCTCGGGGTTTTGGCCGACGCTCGCCGAGTAAGCCGATTCATCAGATCGGACAAAGGACTCCTTGCCATCACTCCAATCGCGGATGCGCAAACGCTGCAATCCTTCACTGCGTTCGGAAATCACTAGGTGGTCGTCGAAGTAGGTGAAACCGCTGATGTAAACATCCGGCGCATGCGCCACCAACTCAGTCCAGTTCTTGCGCGACCCGACATTTTCATCAGCTACCTCAAGTAGACGGAAGTTCGCTGCATTCCAATTGCTGCGCACGATCCAACGTCCGCCACCGTGATCAACGCGGTACTCGTGGCCGCGCTGCCGCGCTTCGAAGATCTGAAAGTCACCGTTCCCATCATCGGCCGCCAAATATCGCACTTCATCGCAGGTCGTGCTGGAAAGATGCAGCATGATGAACTTGCGATCGCCACTGCGACTTAGGCCCAGATAAAAGCTGGTGTCGTGCTCCTCGTAGATCAACTTGTCTTCCGAGCAATCGGTGCCGAGTATGTGGCGCATTACGCGCATGCCTAACAAAGTGACTGGGTCCTTTTCAATGTAATAAATCGAGCGATTGTCCTCACCCCATACCATTCCCGACGTCGTGTTCGGAATCTGATCCGGCAGCAACTTGCCGCTGGTCAGATCCTTAATCCGAATCGTGTACTGCCTGCGCCCGACGTTGTCTTCACCGTAAGCAAGCAACTGATTATTTGGGCTGACCCGCCGACCGCCCACTGAAAAGAAAGTGTGCCCCGCCGCCAACTTGTTGACATCCAACAGGACCTCAAACTGATTCGGCTCGGCCTGCGGCGCCCGCGAGTAGATCGCATACTCCTTGCCCGCGACATAGCTGCGCCGATACCAATAGCCGCGATCCAACAAAGGCGGCGTAGATTCGTCTTGAATCAAACGCTGAACAAGCTCCTCGTTCAAGGTCTTTCGCAACTCAGCGACCGGCTCCAGCACGGCCTGCGTGTAGCGGGTT
>JACKQG010007416.1_pt1 | contig 11050 bp, 6 predicted proteins | sample 8237621 | NCBI WGS metagenome assembly JACKQG01 (sample SAMN15677084, study PRJNA649215) | marine metagenome | biome: marine; feature: Black Sea; material: saline water; isolation source: suspended particulate matter (SPM) from the Black Sea western gyre | collected 2013-06-09/2013-06-10 | depth... | reverse complement strand
CGATAAGATCTATCAGGTTGTCGACAAAATGCCAGTAAAGGTGAAAAGAGCATTTCTGCTTCATCGTGGTAAGGATATGAGCTATTCAGAAATAGCAGCCGAAATGGATGTATCCACCAGTATGGTGGAAAAATACATTAGTGGAGCGTTAAAGCTGCTAAGAAAAGAAATCAAGTGAATTATAAAACCAGCTGATCAGGAAAGAAGCTTCTCTTTCCAGCCAAACGTCTGTGATGTCATGCGAAGCTCCGCCTGCTGGCATACATAACGCGTCCGCACCAAGCCCATATTTCCGTTAGCGCCAATTCAGGCTAACCACCCCGTGCTCATCTAATCAAACGCCCCCACTTTGTCCTCTTACATCTTTTGACCGACACAAGCGGCATTTTTGGCCACATTTGATTCATTAAGCACGCTTTTTACATAAATCTCATATTTGTGTAACTTTTATTACATTTGTATTGGGGTGCATACATACTTGTTCGTCTCATAGTTACCAGTGAATTCTTCACTGAAGGACAACTGCTTTTTGCAGTTTTTCTATAAATCTGAATTACCATTTAGTTGGGGGAAATATCCATGTTGAAAAAGACTCCATTAGCGAGTGCTATCAGCTCTATCACCCTCGCAACTGCTCTAGCTGCTACATCTGTAGCGGTACCAGTATTTGCGGCGGATGACGAAACAATGATCGAAGAAGTCGTCGTTACGGGTTCTCGAATCAAGCGTGCCGACTTCACGTCAAACGCGCCTGTTGCCACAATCGGCTCTGACCAGATTGACATTACCGGAACCATTAACACTGAATCACTGTTAAACACGATGCCACAAATGGTTCCCGGTTTTGACCGTACTTCGAACAACCCAGGTAATGGTACAGCTACCGTCGACCTTCGAGGTCTGGGCACAAGCAGAACACTTGTGCTGGTCAACGGGACTCGTGCTAATCCAACGACTCAGGGCGGTACGGTTGATATCAACAATATTCCAGCTGCCTTAATCGAGCGTGTTGAAGTGTTGACCGGTGGTGCATCTGCCGTTTACGGATCTGACGCGGTTGCTGGTGTTGTCAACTTCATTCTGAAAGATGACTTTTCAGGTGTGAGCTTTTCTCAAAGCGCCGAACAAACAGAAAATGGTGATGCTGCGCTATACAGCACAAACCTGACAATCGGTGCCAACTTCGACGACGGCCGCGGTAACGTCGCTGTGAACTTGAGCTACACCGATCGTGAAGATTTGTTCCAAGGCGACCGAGACTTTTCAACATTTGCACAGTTTGATTCAAGCGATGCAAACGGCAATCCAATTCTGATCGACGGTGGTTCATCAGGTGTTCCGGGAACGTCTATTTTTGCTGGTGCTCTGGGGGATTTTTCACCTGATTCATTTGGTGCGACTTTTGATCCAGACGGCTCTATAAGACCTTTCATCACGTCTGGCAGCAACAACGACTTCTACAACTACGCGCCAGTTAACTACATTCAGTTACCACAGGAACGTTATCAGGCAACTGCACTGGGTCACTACGAGTTTATGGACGGTCATGAAGCCTATGGTCGCGCTATGTATACTTCTTCACGCGTACCCCAGCAATTAGCGCCAACACCAATCTTTGCCTCAGGTTCACAGTTTACACTTGACGGAAGTCCTTTCTTCCCCGCCGCAACACAGCAGATTCTTTCTGACGCGTTTGGCGATGGTGTTGACACCGATGGCGACGGTATTGATGACACAGCATCTGCATTTGTTCGTCGTCGTTTAGAAGAAGTTGGTCCTCGTATTTCTGACGACCTGTACACCGGCTTTCAGATCAAAGGTGGTGTTCGAGGAGAAATCCCCAATACAACTTGGACTTACGACGCCTACATCCAGGAAGGCAGTGTGACTAGCTCAAACACACAGTCCGGTAACGTTAACCGTGACCGTTTTGCACAAGCTTTGTTGCTAGACCTTGCAGCTGACCCCACAGGAGCCACCTGTGCAGATTCATCTGCCAATGGTTCAACTACGGATTGTGCGCCAATCAACATATTTGGTGCAGGCAACATCTCTCAAGATGGTGCTGCATTCCTCCGAACGGCAGTTGCCGCCATCGGCACGTTTGATCAGACAGTTGCCAGTGTCAACTTTGCGGGCGAATTGTTTCAGATGAGTGGCGGCGCTGTTGGCGCGGCAATTGGATATGAGCACCAGTCTCACGCTTCTGACTTCCGACCATCTCAGGATCTTGCAGCCGGCACAATCGCTGGTTTCAATGGTTCTCCAGCATCTGGCGGCGCTTATCGCGTAGATTCTTACTACGGTGAGTTGTACGTGCCATTGCTTCGCGGTATGGCGATGGCAGAAGCCGTCGACCTTGAGCTTGCTTATCGTTCTTCCGACTACTCCACAGTTGGCACAGTTGATAGCTTTAAAGTGTCTGGTTCTTGGGCATTCAACGAGCAAATCAGATTGCGTGCCGGTTTCAACACAGCAGTACGTGCGCCAAACATTAGCGAGCTATTCTCTCCACAGGGCGAAGGATTCCCAGGATCAACTGACCCATGCGCCGCTGAAGGCGCTCCATCAGCAGCGGTACAAGCCATTTGTGTGGCCACAGGCGTTCCAACCGCTGTTGTCGGATCTCCTGCGATCAATCTCGCGGCGGGTCAGGTACGACAGCTCTCTGGTGGTAATCCCCAACTGACCGAGGAAGACGCTGAAACGCTGACAATCGGTATCGTCATCGAACCGGAAATGATCGAAGGACTGACGTTAAGCGTCGATTACTTTGACATTGAAATCGAAGACGCTATCTCATCCTTCGGCGGTGGTGCTAACAATGTTTTGACAACTTGCTATGATGCAGAAAATGCACAGGGCGGCGCTGGCTCACCTTTCTGTAACGCGGTAACGCGACGTGCGGACGGTACTATTGACTTCGTTTCTGTCACTCAACAAAACGTTGCTTCTATCACGCTTAACGGTGTTGACGTGCTGGCTAGCTATGACACTGAATTGTTTGGTGGCGACATGCAAATCAACTACGTGGGTACATTCACAAACGAAAGTGACTTCACACCATTTGAAGGCGGCGACGTCATCACATGTGCTGGTGAATTCGGTAACGACTGTGGTGAACCTTTGCCAGAGTACAAGCATCGTGTGACAGCCAACTGGTCTCGTGACAATATCACTGCACAACTGCTGTGGAGATATATTGGCGAAACTAGCGATGATGATGAAGGCACCGTCTACTTTGTGGAAACACTTGACGGCGAAAACTACTTTGATGCAGCAGTATCCTACGCATTCAATGACAATTTCGCTGTTAACGTCGGTGTTGATAACTTGTTAGACACTGAGCCACCCATCCTTGGTGACAACCAGGAGCAGGCAAATACATACCCAGCAACATATGACGTTTTCGGACGTACATGGTATGTGAAAGGTTCTGTTACTTTTTAAGCACTCTATGAGTACTTGCTAAGTAAGCCGAACTGGCTTGTGGCAAATTCAAAGGGCGATAAGTTTACTTATCGCCCTTTTTTTGTCGGCTCGATGCTCAAACTTTTTAGCAAAAAGCACCTTTGTGCTTGTTTTTTACGCAGCACCGGTCAAAAACAGTTAATATCAACAAATGACTCAACAAGACAAAAACTGGTCAGAATACTGGCAAAATGAAGGAGCTGAAGGCGAAGTCTTTGTCAACAAACAAGGTGGCAAACACCCTTTTTTAGCCCAATACTGGCAACAACTGTTCCGCGAACAAACACTCGACGCCCGTGTCATCGATATCGCGGCAGGCGCAGGTTCAATATTCTCTCATCTGCCGACGACTCATCAATTTGATTTGCACGCAGCAGACATTTCCGGACCTGCCCTCGCAATTCTGAAACAGCGGATACCCGCAACCACGGTCCATGTTTGCCCGGCGACCGAATTACCCTTACCAGACAGCAGTTTTGACTTTGTAGTTAGCCAGTTTGGTGTGGAATACGCAGGCATAGATGCCTTTATCGAAGCCGCCCGGCTCGTCAAACCGGGAGGGCAGCTTTCGCTGTTGTGCCATTACCAGGATGGTTATATCGACAGCAAGAATCAGAAAATGTTAGAGGCGGCGAAAATTGCCCGACACAGCAACTTTATTTCGGATGCCCTGGCGCTGGTCACCAGTGCGTTCAACATCTCCACGTCTTCGTCAACAGCACCTCCTCCTACAGAGGCTATCACAGAGCAAAAAAATTTTGCTGCGTCTCAACGTACTATCGAGCAAGCAATAAAGCACTGCCCCGAAGGTGCCCACGCACATCTCTATTTCGGTTTTAAGCAACTGTATGAAAGGCGCAGCGCCTATGACCTCGCTGATATCACCAATTGGCTGGAAGAAATGTCAGCCGATATCGACAGAAACATCATGAGGCTGACGGAAATGTGTAATGCCGCTTCATCACAATCGGACATTGAAAAAATCACACAGGCACTCAGCGAGCGAAACTTTATCGGCATCACTCAGGCGCCAGTTATCCTGCCAGAGCACAAACTACCCGTTGCTTGGGCAATTACCGCATTTAAGGTCTAACGCCCAACACGCATTTGAGACGAGGAAATAAAATTAGATGCCTAATCAGGCTTTGCTTAACTCAGCACTATCGGCTCACAAGTCGGGCAACACCGCTCTCGCCGAGCAACGCTATCTTGAGGTCATCAATGGCCCAGAAAATGTTGACTTGGTAGGTGCTGCAAAACAATTACTCGGTTCACTCTACTCTAGCCTTGGTCGCTATCCCGAAGCTGAGGAGCACATGCTTGCATCTCTCGCTCTTCAGCCAAAACAACCCCACGTGCGAAATAATCTGGGAGTTTGTTACAAGCGCCAAGGGAAACTCCAACAGGCCATGGAAAACTTTAATCTGGCGATATCTCTCAAACCAGACTATCTGGCAGCCTACAAGAATCTCATCGGCCTGTTTATGAATCATGCGATGTATGCACAAGCAGCAGAGATATCACAAATAGCACTGGGCGTCTTTCCGCAAGACATGGCGCTAACCCAACAATTGGCGCTGGCCAAACAGGGACTTAAGCACTATCAAGAGGCATTGCAACTTCTACGGGAGTTGCACCGTCTAGCACCCGAGGACCCCTCGATCAGTCACAATCTAGCCGTTACCCTTAGGTTGAGCAACAATCCTACAGAAGCACTTGAAATCTTTGAGCGTCTTCATGCTGCAACCCAAACGCCGAGTTACGAACTCCTTCAAAACAAAGGCAATGCACATGCAGACCTTGGCCAACTCGAGCAGGCCAGCGAATGTTACAAACAGGTCATCAAGCTTCAGCCAAATTACGTCCCCGCGCACGAAAACTTAACCTCTATTCTCTGGACACTCGGCCAACAATCAAATTTCGTTGACTCGTTTCAGGAAACCATCGAGTCAGGCTTGTCCGATGTGCCGATTCAACAAGCCTATGTTGAGGCGCTGTTGACCGCTGAAAAACCGGACCGGGCATTGGCATTTCTGGCCACCACAAGCTCTCTTCTCGACCCTGAAGATCAACGAGTTGCCGATTTTGTTGCACGTTGTCATCTGGCTCGAAATGACACGGAGACCGCAATCAAGTTTCACAAACGGGCCTGTATAACCCGAGAAACAGCTGTTCCTTATTGGATTGATTATGCCGTGACACTAATTGTTGCGGGAGAGATTGAACAGGCATCGGATATTTTGGAACAGTTATCCGAGAGAGCGCCTGCCGACCAGATGGTGCTTGCGCATCTCTCCCTGTGTTGGCGTATGCTTGATGATCCAAGGGCGCGCATACTAAACAACTTCGATCTTGTCGGCGAATATGAGCTGCCGACTCCACCGGGGTTCTCATCTCTCGCTGAATTTAATATGGCTCTGAACGAATGTTTGACTGAGTACCATACCAGCGAACACCACCCTCTGGAACAAACGCTGCGACAGGGCACACAGACTCAGGGTAATTTGTTCGCCCGAGAAAACCGACTGCTTCAGCTGCTGAAGAACAGTTTCCGCGGAGTCATCACCCGACACATCAAAAAAATGCAGGATATGCCTCCTCCGTATCCTGGATTTTCGACCGAGCGTGACTTTGATTTTGCTGCTTCCTGGTCTGTGCGACTCAGGGATCAGGGATTTCACACCCAACATATTCACCCCATGGGCTGGTTCAGTTCAGCCTATTATGTCGACCTGCCTTCGGAACTCGAGTCCAGTGCAGATGACGCAACACCAAATGACCAGGGTGGCTGGATCAAGTTCGGCGAACCCAACCTTAAATGTACGCCACCACTGCAAGCGCAACATATTGTTAAACCTAAGGTAGGCAAACTCATCCTGTTTCCCTCTTACATGTGGCATGGAACTATTCCATTTAAATCTGCAGAAACGAGGACGACTGTCGTGTTTGATGCAGTTCCTTCTGACCATTAATCCTGTTTAAAACAAACTATCAGCGGCACCTTATCTAATGTTCTTCCACACACGACAAACACAACAACATGCTACAATTCACTCATCTTTTCACCAGCGGAACCTCTTTATGCGGCGTTTATTTTTTCCTTTCCTGACAGTGTTGTGCTTGATCGCCCCGCTGTCAGATGGCTTCGCCCAAATATCAGCCAGCTCTGCAGATTTCGATACCCAGACAATCACGTTGGCACTCACTCAAGAACCCCCTCAGCTTAACAGTATGAAAGCAACCGATCAGGTGAGTGCGCTGATATTAGGCCACGTAATGGAGGGTCTTCTTAGCTACGATCGTCGCGGAAAAATTATTCCAGGTGTCGCGGAAAAATGGGAAATCGACTCAACTGGCGCAACTTTCTGGTTACGTAAAGACGCTAGGTGGAGCGATGGTAAACCTGTCACCGCAGACGACTTTTTGTTCGCATGGCAAACCGCACTTAAACCTGAGACTGCATCTGAATACAGTTTTATATTGTATTCAATAGGGAACGCAGAGGACATTAACAAGGGCAAGAAACCAACGGAATCGCTTGCTGTCACTGTTGTTGACGACCATACACTAACGGTCGAGTTTGAAACGCCTATTGGTTATTTTGACAAGCTTGTTGCTTTCACTACTTTCTTTCCTGCTCGACGTGACTTTTTTAAGGCTCGGGGCGACAGCTACGGCGCTGACGCAAAAGACTTGCTCTTTAATGGTCCTTTCAGAATGACTGATTGGGTTCACAGTGCATCTTTGAAAATGGTGAAGAATGAACACTATTGGGACAGAGACAATATCCATTTAAATGCAATCAATGCTGACTACATTACAGAGGACTCACGGGCGAGATTAAACCTTTACATCGACGGCAAAATTGTCCACACCAGACTCGATGGAGAAACCTACAAAGATGCCCTGACCCAACGACAGCGAATTCGTAGCTTTACTACAGGCTCGGTCTTCTACTTGGAATACAATTTCCGCGAAGACAGGATAACGACAAATCGAAATTTACGTAAGGCTATCCAACATGTATTTGACCCGGAAGAATTCGTCAACAAGGTGTTAGCCACCCCAGGGAATTTACCTGGCCGAAGTCTGTTTCCCGTATGGCTCGGTGGCGTTGAAGATAAATTCCGACGTGAATACAAAGCAGCGGAGCCTAAGATTGATCTGGCACTTGCAAGAGATTATCTTGAAAAAGCAAAGGTAGAATTAGGTGTCGAGAAAATTCCACCGCTCGTATTACTCGTTGGGAACTCACCTACATCAGCAAAACAAGCAGAATACCTACAGGGCGTATTCAAAGAGAAACTTGATATAGATGTCAAAATCGACATACAGACCTTTAAACAACGTCTCGCAAAAATGACATCCGGTGATTTTGATATGGTCGCTGCTGGCTGGGGTCCCGACTTTGATGACATCATGACTTTTGGGGATCTGTTCGCATCATGGAACCTGAATAATCGAGGCAGATATAACAATCCCGACTACGATAGGCTTGTCCGAATTGGCATGACGAGTGCCGATCCCAAAACGCGAATGGACGCCATGGGGGAACTACAGAGGATTCTCACTGAAGATGCGGTCATCATTCCACAATATGAACAAGGTGTTATTTACCTCATGCATCCGAAAGTTAAGGGTGTCGTGCGCAGGGTCGTGGGCGCAGACCCTGATTTTCGACGTGCCAGAATAGTCAAGTAATACGATAATGTTAGCGTATACACTGAAGAGATTGTTGGCTGGTGTTGTCACCGTTTGGTTTATTGCTACTGCTACATTTATCGCAATGCACTCTGTGCCTGGCGATCCGCTGATGAACGACAAAGCCGTCACAGCAGAAATTCGAGCAAACCTAGAAAAAAAATATGGCCTAGATAAGTCAGGCCCGGAGCAGTACCTCATTTTCATGAGTAACATGTTGAGGGGGGACTTCGGTATTTCCTTCACGCAGCAGAATAGAAAAGTTAATGACATCATACGAGATCATTTTCCTGTTTCCGCCACATTAGGTTTGTTAGCGGTCTTTTTTGCAGCTATCGGAGGTATCGTATGGGGGGCGCTAACAGCGATCTACCGCAACCGCTTGCCGGATATCATCATCATGTTTCTTGTTATCCTAGGCATTTCAGTACCCAGTTTTGTATTCGCTGCGCTTGGACAGTTAAGCCTGGTAAAAATCAATCAACTTCTCGGTTCCTCTGTGATTCCCGTAGCCGGCTGGGGAACCTTCGGACACATGTTGGTCCCCTCTCTCGTTCTCGGTCTTGGTACCATGGCACTACTTACCCGTCTCATGCGATCTTCTATGCTCGAAGTAGTCAATGAAGACTACATTAAAACCGCCAAAGCCAAAGGGCTTTCTCCGATAAGGATCTTCTTCAAGCACCAATTGAGAAACGCTATTTTGCCTGTGTTAACAGTCCTTGGCCCTCAGATTGCCGCGATTACAACGGGCGGGTTCGTAGTAGAGCTTGTTTTCGCCATTCCCGGACTTGGACGATATTTCGTTCAAGCGGTACAGCAACTAGATTATACAGTGATCATGGGGACAACCGTTTTTTACGGTGCATTTCTTGTTTTTATGGTGATTCTGGTTGATATCATTTACGGCTTTGTCGATCCTCGTGTGCGCCTCCAGTAGGCATCGGGAAAAACCAGGGCGAAGAGCGATGACGCGCTAATCTGAGTAACAAAGAGCTATGACTGACTCAACACTTTTGAAAACCCGATTGCAGGTTGTCAGCAATCTGGATTTTTCACCTTCGGACACGGTACAAAGCGCCGAGCAAATCTCCCGACCTTCTTTATCCTACTGGCAGGATGCCTGGATTCGATTGAAGAAAAATACCCGGGCGCTTGTTTCGCTTTACATCGTCATAGGTTTAGCACTCTTTACGCTAGCAGGCCCCATCCTATGGCAAGTTGACCCAGCGCTTCAGGACCTGAATCAGTTATCACAGGCGCCCTCTTTACCGAAACAGGCGATTTTTGTTGAAGAACACACCCGCTGGGAAGGCATTGTGCTTGAGAACTTTCCGGCAGAGCCAGAGGCGTTTCTGGACGTGCTTCCAGCGCCCACCAACCTCCGTACAGCAGAGACAGCAACGACCCAAGCCGTCCGTATAGCCTGGGATCCCGTTGTTGGTGCTGGTGGGTATGCCGTTTACAGAAACCAACACCTACCGGAAAGTATCAACGACCTTGGTTTACCGCTTGGCACAAAGCTCGCAGGCAATGAAGTTAGCTACGAAGATCGACTTAACGTCGAGGGTCGCGATTACTATTATTCCATTGTCTCAACTGACGGATATGATGAGTCTGACACTTACATCACGTTAAAAGTCACCCCTGACCTTGCTATTACAAAAACAGAAGCTTTGTCTCGGGGGCTTATTACTGAGGAATCAATCGTCGCAAATGGCGAAACGATCGATCTGGAGTTTCATCCATTTGGCACAGACTACCTCGGTCGCGACATGCTCGCCCGTCTGATGGAAGGCGCTAGAGTTTCCCTTTTTATTGGCATCGTCGCGCCTTTTCTTTATGTCATGTTCGGCATTTTCTACGGCGGTTTCGCGGGCTACTTCGGCGGTAATCTGGATGCCATTCTGATGCGATTTGCAGACTTTGTCGTCGCACTCCCTTTTCTCCTGTTCATGATTTTGTTCAAGATAGCTTTTGGCATCGGACCAGGTGAAAGCGGTGTGTTACCGATGCTAATAGCATTGGTGCTGCTGGGTTGGCCAGCGACCGCGAGACTTGTTAGGGGGCAGGTTTTACAAATCAGAACGCAGGGCTATATCGAAGCGGCTAGACTATTGGGCGCGAAAGACCATTATCTGATCATTCGTCATATCATCCCTAACACCATGGGTGTCATTTTGGTGACGCTAACCTTCGCCGTGCCGGCTGCAATTTTTACTGAAGCTTTTTTGTCATTTATTGGTATGGGCGTTGCGCCGCCCACACCCTCATGGGGTTCGATGTGCAACGAAGGTGTTAAAACCATGCTAAGTCACCCTCATGAACTGTTCTTTCCAGCGCTGTTTATCAGCACCACCGTACTCGCATTCAACTTGCTCGGTGACGGGTTAACCGAGGCGCTCGATTCACGCATGCGATCAAGAGAATAGCAATGACAGATTCAATACTCGAGGTAACTGATCTAAGCGTCGAATTTGCCACCTATGGCGGCCGAGTAAAGGCTGTACGAGGAGTCAGTTTCGACGTTAAAGCCGGAGAAACTCTGGCGATCGTCGGAGAGTCCGGTTGCGGGAAGTCGGTCACTGTACAGTCATTAATGGGGATTATCCCAATGCCGCCAGGTGAAATTACTGGCGGCGTCGCGAAACTCAACGGCAAAGATATTCTCGGCTTAACATCAAAAGAAGCGAACGAATTCCGCGGAGTGAAAATAGGCATGATTTTTCAAGATCCTATGACCTCGCTGAACCCTACGATGACAATCGGTGATCAAATCGCCGAAACGTTAATGGTACATCGGGGCATGGGTAAAAAGGATGCATTTGATCTAGCGGTAGAGTTACTCGACAAAACCAAGCTTTCTGAATCGTCAAAA
>JACKQG010007415.1_pt1 | contig 11053 bp, 6 predicted proteins | sample 8237621 | NCBI WGS metagenome assembly JACKQG01 (sample SAMN15677084, study PRJNA649215) | marine metagenome | biome: marine; feature: Black Sea; material: saline water; isolation source: suspended particulate matter (SPM) from the Black Sea western gyre | collected 2013-06-09/2013-06-10 | depth... | reverse complement strand
ATTCGCTACACAGAATTCGGGGACTTTGCTCAAAGAATCTCGGGACGCATTCGCTATACTACCGGGTGACGAAACTTGGTCACCACGTGATGTCCACGGCGCTTCGTCTCCGCAATCTCGATGTTGCCCTTGTCGGCAGTTAGTTAACCCAAGGCAATACACCGGCTTACGCCGAAAAAAAGCAAAAACCTTTGTCAAAAAAACAAAAGTCTACGAGTTTGCAATGCAGTGCCCAACGGGCCGCGCGTCGGCGAGGACGTTGCGTGGCGTTTCTCTCCAACGTAGAAAGGGATGCCCGTTCCAGCTCAACTCCCGCGCGGGCCGCTGGCCCTGCGGTTAAACGACCCCAGGTCGAGTCCTTGCCGATCGGCTCGGCTACGCCAAAATGCCCCGCACCGGACTGTGATCTTCGACACCGGTCAACCGGGCATCCAAGCCCTGGAACTTGAAGCTCAACCGACGATGGTCGATCCCCAGGCAATGTAGGATAGTGGCATTCATATCGTGGATGTGGACGGGGTCTTCCACGATGTTGTAGCTGAAGTCGTCGGTTTCGCCGTAGACGATGCCGGGCTTGATGCCGCCGCCGGCCATCCAGACCGTGAAGCATCGTGGGTGATGATCGCGACCGTAGTTCTCCCGCGTCAGCTTGCCCTGGCAGTACACCGTGCGTCCGAACTCGCCGCCCCAGACGACCAGCGTGTCGTCGAGCAAACCGCGTTGTTTGAGATCCTGGACCAAGGCCCAGGCAGGCTGATCCACGTCGCGGCACTGATTCGGCAAGTCGCCCGGCACGTTGGCGTGCTGGTCCCAACCGCGATGGAAAATCTGCACGAAGCGCACGTTGCGTTCGGCCATGCGGCGTGCCAACAAACAACTGGCAGCGAACGTGCCAGGTTTCGTGACGTCCGGTCCATACATGTCCAGAACGGTTTGCGATTCGTTCGAGATGTCCGTCAGTTCTGGCACAGAAGTCTGCATGCGGAACGCCATCTCGTATTGAGCAATGCGAGCCTGCGTTTCCGGATCGCCCGTCGCGTCCAGTGTCTTCTGATTGAGCCGGGCCAACGAATCGAGCATGCGTCGGCGCGTCTTTTCGTTGACGCCCGGCGGGTTGGATAGGAACAGCACCGGATCGCCCTTGCTACGCAGGGCCACTCCTTGGTGCTTACTCGCCAGGAACCCCGAGCCCCACAGCCGATTGTAGAGCGCTTGTGCCTCCTTGCGTCCCGTCCACGTCGAGGTGATCACGACAAACGCCGGCAAATTTTCGTTCAGCGTACCCAGCCCGTAGCTCAGCCATGATCCCAGGCTCGCTCGGCCCGGCAACTGATGGCCCGTGCAGATGTACGTAATCGCCGGATCATGGTTGATGGCCTCGGTGTGTAGTGTCTTAGCAATGGCGATATCGTCGACCATCTTGGCCGTGTAGGGCAGAAGTTCGCTGACCCACGCACCGCCTTCGCCGTACTGCTGGAACTTGAACTTGGACGGAGCGATGGGAAACCGTTTCTGGCCCGACGTCATCGTCGTCAGCCGCTGGCCCATTCGGATCGTGTCCGGCAGGTCCTTGTCGAACAATTTGTCCATCTGCGGCTTGTAGTCGAACAGGTCCATCTGGCAGGGCGCACCGGCCATGAAGAGATAGATGGCCCGTTTCGCCTTCGGTGCAAAGTGCGGAAGGCCGGGCAATCCTCCGTGCGCGACGGGTTCCGCGTCGGCGGACCGTTCGGGCAGCAGCGAAGCCAATGCCGCCGTGCCCAGCCCCATGGCAGAACGGCCGAAGAAATGACGACGTGTTATCGCTTCTGAGCGTTCTTCAATCGGATGCATGGTGTGCTCCGTTAGAGAGTTCTAGCATTCTGGTAGGTCCCGTCTGCCGGACGGGACCTTGAAGCGGGCATAACGCTCCCGAACGATAGGCATATCAGGTCCCGTCCGGCAGCCGGGACCTACTAACTAGTTCTTTGTGATCACCTCGTCCAGATTCAACACCAGATTGGCAACCATGGTCCATGCGGCCAGTTGGACGGTATCCAGCGTGTCATCCGGCTTCGATTCGCCAACCGCGACCAGTTCCTTGGCCGAATCGACATCGTTCTTGTATTCCGACAAATGATCCTCGAACAAACCAACCAGTTCCGCGACTTCCTCACTGTCTGGAGCGCCGCCGGCGGACAACCGAAACATGTAGTCGACGCGCGATTCGGCAGTCTGTCCGCCTTCGCGCATCGTTCGTTCGGCCAAGGCACGGGCTGCCTCGACATATTGGGGATCGTTCAGCAGCAGAAGCGCCTGCAACGGCGTGTTGGTCCGCTCGCGGCGCACACGGCACGATTCGCGAGACGGCGCATCAAGTATGCTCATCTGCGGCGGCGGTGAAGTACGTTTGATGAACGTGTACAGGGTACGACGATGTACCTTGTCCTTCCCCTCATCCTTCTTGAACCGCACCGTATCGGACCCGCTGTAGCCGACCGCAAACCATAAACCGTCCGGCTGAGGCGGCTTGACGCTCGGCCCGCCCATCTTGTCGATCAAAAGGCCGCTGACTGCCAGAGCCTGGTCGCGGAGCATTTCCGCGTCCAACCGGAAACGCGGCCCGCGAGCTAGCAAGCGGTTCCCCGGATCGCGCTGGACAAGCTCGGGCGTGACACGCGACGACTGGCGATACGTGGCCGACATGACGATCTGTTTCATCAGTGCCTTCACGTCCCAGCCGCTCTCGCGGAACTCGACCGCCAGCCAGTCCAATAACTCCGGATGACTGGGCGGTTCACCTTGCGAGCCAAAATCCTCGGAAGTTTTGACTATGCCGACGCCGAAGACTTGCTGCCAGAAGCGATTGACCGTCACACGCGCGGTAAGCGGGTGGCTCGGATCGAGTAGCCATTGGGCGAACCCCAAACGGTTCATCGGGGCATCTTTGGGCATTTGTGGCAGCACCGCCGGAGTGGCTCGTGGCACTTCATCTCGTCGCTGATCGTATTCCCCGCGGTGCAGATTGTACGAAGGTTTCGGGTCCTTGCGTTCGCGAAACACTAGCGTGGTGGCCGCGGCGGCCTCGATCTGGCCAGTCTGTTTGTTCGTTTCTTCAATTTGCTTGTGCAGCGGATCGAAGATCTCGCGGCTCTTCGAGTACACGCGTTCGACAAAGTAGTCCTGCAACTGTTTCCGCTGCTCGTCGTTGCGTTTCGCGTCGTCCAAATCAACAATCGCCTTGATTTCCTTCGGCAACGAAGCCCCCTTCGCCGCACGCTGATCCTGCTGCCAAACCAACAGCGAATCGTAGACGGGCTTCTGATCGGCAGTGGTGACCGTTCCCGCCTTGTCCCAAAAGACCGTGCCGTCAAACTGCGTGAATGCCCAACCGTTGATTTGAGCGCCCGCCTTCAATCCGATCTGGGCGGCAGGGACTTCTAGCCGCGCCCACTCGCCGGCCTTGGGAAGGTCGCCCATGCGCTGGCGGCTGGCCGTGCCTTCCTTGCCCCAGTCGATCGAATTCTCGCCCCAGTAAGCGCGATGCTCCCACGATCCATCGTTCCATTGCATCATGACTTCCTTCGGCGGATTTTTTGCATCCAGGTAGACATAGGCGAAGAGAACGTCGCTTTCGGCAATTCTCAAGGGATCCTTGGCGCCGGTGAAGAAATGCTGGCTGAGACCGGTGGCCGTGCGCGTTGATGCTTTCTTACCGCTGTACACTGGTTTGTCGACGAACTGCCAACCGCCTTCGGCCTTGGCGCCGGCTGGCACTGCGTCTTCGACCCACACGATCTCGGTTGGCCCTGTGAGTTTTGCCTCTGTCGGTTTGTCGGGCTCGACATAGCTGAACGCGGCAAGTTGCTTCTCGATCTCCTCCTGCGTCTGTTCAGCCCTTTTGCGCAAAGCCGTGATTTCGTTCTCTTGTTCGTTCGTCAACACTTTGGCCACAGGTCCCGGGTCCTTTCGATTGCCGTCCATCGGGCTGCCGTCAATGCTATTGAAGAAGGCGAACATCGAATAGAAATCGTTCATCGTGAACGGATCGTACTTGTGATCGTGACAGCGGGTGCATTCAAAGGTCATGCCCATGAACACCGTGCCGCTAGTCACTACGCGGTCCACCACGTTTCGCACGTAAACCTCTTCGGTAATTGACCCGCCTTCGTTGGTCGTTACGTGGCAACGGTTGAATCCGCTGGCGATCTGCTGGTCGAGCGTTGCCTCGGGCAATAGATCGCCGGCCAATTGTTCGGTCGTGAACTGGTCGAACGGCATGTTCTTGTTGAATGCGTCGACGACCCAATCCCGGTAAGGCCACATCTCGCGATAGTTGTCCAGGTGCAGCCCGTGGGTATCGCCGTATCGGGCGGCGTCCAGCCAGAACCGTGCCATGTGTTCGCCATAGCGGGGCGACTGCAACAGACGATCGACCAGCTTCTCGTAAGCCTGCGGCGAGTCGTCGGCCAAGAAGGCTTCGATTTCTTCCAGCGTGGGCGGCAAGCCTGTTAAGTCGAAGGTGACACGGCGGGCCAACGTCGCCTTGTCGGCCTCCGGCGACGGCGAGAGGTTTTCCTTTTCCAGTCTCGTCAGAATGAACCGGTCGATGGGACTGAGCGGCCATGCCTTGTCCTTCACCTCTGGCAACTGCGGACGTTCGGGCACCGCGAACGCCCAGTGCTCGTGCCACGAAGCCCCTTGTTCGATCCACTGGCGAATCCGCTCGATCTCCTCCTTCGTGAGCGTCTTGTTTGTCTCAGCCGGCGGCATGCGCATGTCCGGATCGTCGCTGGCAATCCGCGCGTACAACTCGCTGGAATCAGGATCGCCTGCCACGATCGGATGCTCGCCCGAGTCGGCTTCGCCGAAGGCACTGTCCTTCACGTCAAGCCGAAAACCGCCTTCGCGGCTGTCCTCGTTCGGCCCGTGGCAGGCGTAGCAGTTGTCCGAGAACAGCGGGCGAATTCCCTGGTTGAAGTCGATCGGCTTGCCGCCGGGAGGCGCAGCGAACACCGGGAGGCACAAAGAAAGGCAAGCGGAAAAGAAGCCAAGTCGGAACACGAAAAGGCGGGACATCAACTTCTCCTTCTTGATCGACTCCAAGATGGGCAGTAGGTCCCGCTTGCCGAGCGGGACCTCGTACGGTTATCCGCCGCGAGAACCTCTCTCGCGTCTCAAGGTCCCGCCCGGCAGGCAGGACCTACCAATATCTCGCATCCACGTCTTTTGATGGGAAATTATAGGCAATCGGGATGGTCGTTGCCATGCCCTAGGCGGCGTGGGATCGTCAATGGTTCCCGACTCCTTTAGAATGTCTCCGTCGATTTGCGATTGACCTTCCAGACTGCCCCGACAACACCAGGAAGGATCTGCCACATGCCGCACCCACTTTATCCTCACCTGTTTAGCCCCATCCGCATTGGGAACTTCGAGGCGCCAAACCGGATCTGCCACGTGCCGACCGACATCAGCTCGGCCAACGCCGATGGTTCGGTCAACCAGCGCGTGATTACCTACCACGAGCAGATTGCGAAAGGCGGCTGCGGGTTCATTATCGTCGGCGCCTCGACGCCGGATCGGGCCACCGGGCGTCCGACCGTCGCGTGCATTTCGGTGGATGAGGATCCCTTGATACCGGGCCTTGCCGAATTGGCCGAAGCGATGCACCGCCATGGAGCCAAATGTACCGTACAGATTCAGCATCCGGGTCGTCAGGCGGCATGGCCACGAAAGGGACTGATGTCGGCGAGCGACCAATTGGTGGATATTCCCGGGTCGGCGGGCCACGAAGTCGTCTACGCCGAAGAAGTGGCCAAGGGCAAGTCGATCCGCGCCATGACAATTGACGAAATCTACGAACTGGTCGAACGGTTCGCCGATGGCGCGTGGCGTCTACAGCAGGCCGGATTCGATTGTGTGGAATTGCACGGTGCTCACGGCTATTTGATCGCCCAGTTTATGAGCCCTTACGTGAACAAACGAAACGACCGCTTCGGCGGCAGTTTCATCAACCGCATGCTCTTCTTGCTGGAAATCGTCAACCGGATCCAGCGCAAGTGCGGGCGCGATTTTCCCATCGGCGTGCGCTACTCGGGCGAGGAATGGGTTGAAGGTGCCAGGACGTTGGACGAAAGCGTCAAGGTCGCACAACTTCTCGAAGAACACGGCGTAGCTTTCGTTGATATCAGTGCCGGCATTTTCGAGGCCCCAGGCGCAGTCATGGACCCGATGTACTATCCGCAAGGCTGGAACACCTACGCGGCGGAAGAGGTCAAGAAACACGTCTCCATACCTGTGATCACCAGCCATACGCTGCGCGATCCGGTTTACTGCGAACAGATTTTGGCGGAAGGCAAAGCCGATCTGGTGGGCCTGTCGCGGCAGATGATTGCCGATCCGTATTGGGCCAACAAGGCATACGCGGGCAAGAGGAACGAAATACGCAAGTGCATTTCTTGCCTGGTTGGCTGTTGGCAGGAATCGTTGATGATTTGCCGGCACATGCGATGCGCCATCAATCCGGCGGTGGGCGACGAACGGTTCATTCACCTGAAGCCGGCGGAAACGGCCTGCCGTGTCGCGGTGGTTGGCGGTGGGCCGGCGGGGATGGAGGCCGCCCGGATTGCCACGCTCCGTGGGCACAAAGCGACGATCTTCGAAAAAACCGGCGAGTTGGGCGGCGCGATCCTCTATTGCTGTTCCGTGCCGTGCAAACAGAAGATGCGTTGGTACGCGGACTGGCTGCGAGGTCAGATGGAGAAGCTGGATGTAGAAATCCGCTTCCGCTGCACTCCAGGCATCGACGACCTGCGCGAGTTCGACGCAGTGATCCTTGCCACGGGCGGCAAGGTCACTCGGCCCGACGTTCCCGGCGTCGATTTGCCACTGGTAACCACCTTCGAGGATGTGCTTCGATGTCGGCTGGAATCGTGCAAGTTCCATCCGGAAGACAAAGGGCTACCGTCGGATTACGGCGCATCGGTACTCGTATGGGGCGACCACTTCGGCGCTGCTGATGCGGCCGAGAAACTGGCCGGCGACGGCAAGAAAGTATACGTCGTGACCGAAAATCGTGACTTCGCTGAATGGATGGAGCCGTGCCACAAGGATGTGATGATGAAACGGTTCGCCTGCAACAACGGAGAAGGTTTGAAGGACGAACCATTCAAGCAACCGGTAACGGTGATCGCCAATTCGACAGTCGTCGAGATCGCATCCGACGGCGCGGTCACACTGATGGACAACGAGTTCCGGAAGTCCAGCCTGAAGGTCAATAACGTCGTATTGGCCAACGTCGAACCGGACGACGACATGTTCGGACCGTTGCTCGAAGCCGGCATCACGGTCACAAGAATCGGCGACGCAGAACGCGTCCGCAATCTGCGAGCCGCAGTCACCGAAGGAGCCAACGCCGGCTTGACACTGGACGAAGGCCTGACGATGAACGGCAACCGCACGATGATCTCGAAGTTACCCACCGAGGTGCGGCTGGCGTAGGGGCTGTTGCGTCAAGTGGCAATATTGAGTTCATGGATGAACGACCGGTGACGAGAAGATGAGGAGTGCACCGATGGAACTGACTGAAGCGCAACAACAGATCCTCGATGGTGCCGACGGCCCGTTTCTGGCCATGTGCATGCGTTGGCTGGTCGAGTGGGGCGAAGCGATGGGCGCACGGCGGCTTGTCCCATGTGCCAACACGCATGCCCTGGTGACCGTGCCCGGAAATCTGGTGCAGGGTGCCGGGCAGAAGCCGCTAGAGAAAACGCTGGAATTACTGCGATCCGCGTGCCAGCACTGTGTGGCTTGCCACAGCACGACCCACATCACATTTGCCCACGACGAACAGTACGACGAAATCGAAATGCCCGCCGACCAGGTGGCTGCGCAGCAAGAAATCTTGGAGATGGCCTCCGAGGCCGGATTCCTGATGACATACACGTGCGCCCCGTATGTGGTGGGCAATGTGCCTTTGAAGGGCGAGATATGCGCCTGGACCGAATCGTCGGCGGTGGTCTACGCCAATTCAATTCTCGGCGCCCGCACAACGCGACATGGGACCGAAAGCGCCATCGCTGCGGCATTGCTTGGCGTGGTACCGGAGTTCGGCGTGTTGCTGGACGAGAATCGCAAAGCGACGCTGCAAGTCGACGTAGCCGTTCCACTCCGCTCGACCACCGACTGGGGAGCCCTGGGTTACTTCGCCGGCAAACTGGCGGGCCTGCACATTCCTGTGTTCAACGACGCACCGCGACCGTCGCAGGACGATGCCAAACAGCTTTGTGCTGCGCTCGCCTCAGGCGGGGGCGTGAACATGTGTCACATCGCCGGCGTGACGCCCGAGGCAGCAACGCTGAGCGAAGCCCTCGGCGGCGAAGCACCGAAGATTCATGCTACGTTCGGCGAACAGGAACTTCGCGACACATATGGACAACTCCGCAATCATTCCGGCGACCAGATCGACACCGTCATCCTCGGTTGCCCACACGCGTCGTTCCAGGAGGTTGCCTACATTGCCTCCCGCCTCAGAGGAAAGAAACTCGCCGACGGTGTCCGGCTTTGGGTCTGCATGGCCTATGCAACGCGAGCAGCAGCCGAACGAGTCGGCTTTGCCGACGCGATCAAGAAAGCCGGCGGATATGTATTCGTCGATACCTGTCCAACGAATTCGATGCTCGTCCAGGCCAAGAGAATTGTCACAGCCGGCTTCAAACAGGCGCACTACGCTCGAGGCATGATCGGCGCCGAGGTGATCATCGACAATACGGACGCATGCATCGAAGCCGCGCTGACGGGGAGATGGACTGATGGCGGAACCAATTGAGATACGATGCCGGGGATTAGTCAAAGGAAAGGCCGAAGGCGAAGCCTTGGTCGCGCCGACGACGCTGTCGTTTTGGGGCGAAGTCGATCCGATGAGCGGACGGATTATTGCTCGTGGTCATCCACTGGAAGGTGAATGCCTGCGTGGCAAGGTCCTTGTGATCCATTCAACCAAAGGCTCCTCGGCCACTCCGCTGGTCATGGGGTTGGCTCATCAAGAAGGAAACGCGCCGCGAGCACTGGTGAATACCGATGTCGACTGTTTGGCCGCATTAGGCTGCGTCGTCAACCAGATCCCCATGGTGACCGATATGGACCGAGATCCGTTCGAGATAATCGAAACGGGCGACCATGTGTTGGTTGATGCCGATGAACAGAAGATCGTGGTGACGAAGAAGACATAGACATTACCGTTGAAGCGAGCCAAACATTGGTGGCATCTGTCTCTCGAATTCAGCGTCCATCAGGGGCGGAAGTCCGGTGAGGCTTTCGATTAGATCTCAGTACACCTCGCACCAGAAATAGCACGCCCCAAATGAATGATGCCACGACAACGCCGAGGATCAATCCTTCAATCGTCACGAATAAGAAATGGAAAAAGAGTGTGTCTTTGGCAAAGTGCCCGGACGACACCCAGATCGGGAGTCCAACTTCCGTGGCAGCAGACGGATCGCGTGGCACGAAAAACGCGTCACGGGCTAGGCCGATCCACATTGCGACAGTGCTGCCCAAACTGGCGAGGAGACACGAACGCATGTATTGGCCCCGCCCGACCAACGTACCGACGATCCCGAGCAGCAGCGGCGCAGCCAGACGTACGGCCAGAGCACCAGTCGTGAACTCTACCGTCGCGACGGCTACGCCCGTCATGAACAGCATGGCTGAACGAAGAGTGAATTGCATCCAATTCGGCGTGGAGCGTCGGACTCGACTTCAAGTATCTTGAACGATTCCTCTCTCATTGATTTGCGCCAGAAAATATTTCGGTCAGTGTATCACAGGTGCTTTCATTCTGGCGAGGGAAAGCACAATTTTCGCTCGCTGTGTAGCGTTATTCATCAATGGGAATCGTCAAAGGACAGGCTTTCTGCTGAGGCTCTTGATTCCCCCAAATGTGCTGTCAATAATGAACCTCTAGACGTAGAGATAGAGGTGGGCATGTTTGTTGTTGGCCCATGCTTTGGGTGAAGCCGAAGCGACACCGCTGGGAGATCGCGGACCGCATCGCACTAGTGTGCTGTTTAGCATTTGTGGGGATGCTGTAGAGCTTGGCGTTCAATTCACGGGAAACGCTCCATGCGTCATATAGAGAAGACCAGACTGACTGGGACCCGAGGAGGGTGGCAAAAGCAACGCAGAAGGAACGGTGCCCAGCTCACCCATCGTCGTACGCCCATCTTTGAAAGGCTGGAGGACCGATGGCTTCTCAATGGAACGACGATTATTACACATGGCTGGGACTCGGGTGTTGACAAATGGGTTGATGACATGGCCAACGCCATTCAGTTTCAAGTCCCCGACGTGCCTGGACAAGATCCCCCTCACTTGACAGCTGAGTATACGCTAGAGATTCTCGGGACTTCGCCTGGCAACATCACCGGACATCGGCTCTCCCCTGATCATCTGATCCCCACAAGAAGCGGAGAGGCGGTAATCTTGATCGACTGGTCCGCGATCGATACGCAGCAAGAGAGCACTCTCCACGTTGGCCATTATGTGGCAAACCTGCTCTTTGAATGGGAGTCCGATCTCCACTTTCTGTCCGGTCCTGTCCATCTCATCGGCCATAGTCGGGGGGCATCAGTTAACACAACCATTGCGCAGCGATTGGCTGAAGCTGAAGTCTGGATTGACCAGTTCACTACGCTTGATCCCCATCCAGTCGACGGGATTCGTGATCCGAGCATCGAATTCGGTGAAGTCGGTTGTACTGAAGACCCATGCGATTTCGGCGATACGCCTATCAGCCTTTGGGACAACGTTCGTTTCGCTGACAACTACTGGCGAACAGAAGGCGATGATGCGAAGGTGGATTTTACCGGCGAACCGGTTCCTGGAGCATTCGATGTGAACCTGGTTGAGGACACACTTGAATCGGGAGGCTACCCATATTTTGAACACGCGGATGTGCACCTTTGGTATCGCGGCACTATCGACACAACAACTTACTCGATCACCGACGGGCACGCGACCCGCTTCGAAGGCGCTGGCTGGTATGTTGGGGATATGGGCCCTCGCGATCACATTG
>JACKQG010007414.1_pt1 | contig 11054 bp, 23 predicted proteins | sample 8237621 | NCBI WGS metagenome assembly JACKQG01 (sample SAMN15677084, study PRJNA649215) | marine metagenome | biome: marine; feature: Black Sea; material: saline water; isolation source: suspended particulate matter (SPM) from the Black Sea western gyre | collected 2013-06-09/2013-06-10 | depth... | reverse complement strand
AAAGCGCTTGATTATACTAGCTAATACTTCTTCCGTCCAGAACTTTTTCCATCGGCGTCAATACGAGCGGGCCATTTTCTGTGACAGCCACAGTGTGCTCAAAGTGTGCTGTCAGGGAGCCATCTGCCGAAGTGACAGTCCATTGATCCGGCAAAACGCGCGTCCGGAAAGTCCCAACCAAGAGCATCGGCTCTATCGCTAAAGTAATGCCAGGGCGCAGCACAAGGCCTCGTCCTGCTCTTCCATAATTAGGCACCTGAGGCGCCTCGTGCATTTGTCGGCCAACTCCATGCCCACTATATTCTCTGGGTACATGGTAGCCGTTGCCTTCAACATATCCTTGGATCGCTGCCGAAATATCACCAACTCGATGACCGGATTGCATCTGCTTGATACCAATATACAAAGCTTTCTCGGTAATGTCCATCAATTTCTGGGCATCGTCAGAGATCTCACCCACCCCAGCCGTAAAGGCAGAGTCAGCGATAAATCCTTTGTATGTCGTTCCACAATCGATCGAAACGATATCACCTGCTTTAAGCTCTTGCTTACCAGGAATCCCGTGCACCAAAGCTTCGTTTACGCTAATCGTCAGCGTGGCAGGATAAGGATAAGGTCCTGGATAACCCATAAAGGTTGGCGTTCCGCCGTGATCACGAATAACTTGCTCAGCAGCCTTGTCCAACTTGGCAGTGGTCACGCCAGGGCGGATCAACTGTCGAGCAGTATCGAGGGCCATTGCATTGATGCGTCCAGCTTCGCGCATGATCTCGATTTCTTCAGGTGTCTTTACGACGACGTTTCGTTGCCAAACCATACTCGAATTCCTACACACCTGAGAGGGCTGTCATGATTTCATCCAAGACAGCTTCAATCGGTTGATCACCATTGATCTCTAACAAAACACCTTGCTGCTGGTAATAATCAATCAGCGGCTGGGTTTGCTTTTGATAAACATCAATCCGGTTGGATACTGTGGAAACAGTATCATCTTCGCGTTGATAAAGTTCTGATCCATCAATATCACATTTTCCAGCCTCTTGAGGAGGCTTAAACATGATATGGAAAATATGTCCTTCAGCGCGGCATGTGCGTCGTCCAGTGAGGCGGTCGATGAGTACATCATTGGGCACATCGACACATGGAACTGCATCCACCTGGCCTTTATTGAGATCACCCAGCATTTCATCGAGTGCCTCAGCCTGGGTGGCAGTGCGGGGAAACCCATCTAATACGACGCCTTCGTCACAGTCAATTCGAGAAATCCGTTCGCTAATCATAGCAATCGTGACATCATCCGGAACCAGTTCACCTCGGTTGATATAAAGAGCAGCATTTTTTCCAAGTTCGGTCTGCTCGCGCATATTCTCTCGGAAGATATCACCCGATGAAACATGCGGGATTCCCAACTTTTCTGACAAGACTTTTGCCTGGGTGCCCTTCCCTGCGCCGGGAGGGCCAAGCATAACAATTTGCTTAGCCATTCTTTTCTCTCTACCGAACTAACAGAGCCTCATCGTAACCATGCAGTTTGAGTTCTGCATTGATATTGAAGAAGGTATCACGAACAACACCTACAACAATCAGCAAACCTGATGACGACACTAAGAGAACACCAGTGTTTTGGCCTAATGGCAGAACCAATCCAACTAAGAAAGGCATAATCGCCACCATTCCCAAGAAGAAAGCGCCTGGGAAGGTAATTCGGCGAAGCACTTTTGTTAAATAACGCTGGGTTGGCTCCCCTTTGCTAACACCGGGGATCTGTGCGCCAGAGCGCTTGAGATTCTCACCATAGTTCTGCTGGGCAAACAATACATCGGTATAGAAGAAGGCAAAACCCACTACAAAGAGGAAGTAAATCAGCCAATACCAGGGACTGTTACCACCGAAGATGTTTTGTGTCCCCAGAGCAAGATTCGCAACCCATGCTGTTTCCGATTCAACAAAGAAACTGGCGATGATTGCCGGGAATGTCAGCAATGATTGAGCGAAAATCAGCGGGATCATTCCGGCCATGTTAACTCGCAAAGGCAAAGTGCCTTTGACGGGCATCGACATACGCCGACCAACTCGCCGTCCAGGGTACATGACAGGCACATTTCGTTGGCCTTGCTGAACATATACGATTACCGCAATAATCAAGATGGTAATCACAATCATAGTCCCAAACACCAACCAGCGTACATCAGGATCAGCATACGCACCAGGATTCAGAAGTTGACCAAAATTTTGCGGAATACGTGAAACGATTCCGGCAAAAATCAACAGTGAAAGGCCTTGGTTTCGAATACCATACTCAGAGATCAATTCACCAAGCCAGATGGCAAACATCGTGCCAGCCGTCATACTAAAAATGATCGCAAGCGAAGGCAGCAAGGCACTGCCGCTAAATCCATAATTATCAATGATCGGCACACCGCCTGCAAAGCTGCTAAAGATTCGGATTTGGGAGACCGCTTGAAGAGCCGCCATGGGTACGGCCAAGACGTAAGTCCATTTTTCCATCCATTTCTGGCCCTCCCGGGGATCTTCTTCCATACGGCGCTGCAAAGCAGGGATCACTGGCACCAACAACTGCAAGATAATCTGAGCCGTAATATAAGGATACACACCCATTGCCATCACGGAAAAGTTCGCTACCGTACCACCTGAAAGCAAGTCAAGAATACCCACCAGGGTTCCAGCTGCACCACACCTGACAAGATGGCAGAGAGCGCAGCACGGTTTACACCGGGAACGGGCACTTGTGCAGCAAAACGGTAGATCACCATAATTCCCAGTGTGATCAAGAGTTTCCGTCGAATGTCTCGGGCTGTCCAAAGATAGCGCCAAGCAGACCGCTTCATATAAGGCTCCTTATTCGCCTACAATTCAATAATTTCTACACTGCCGCCAGCAGCTTCGATTTTAGCACGCGCACCTTTGGTAACGCGGTGGACACTAACTTTGAGCGCTTTCTCAATATCGCCTTCACCCAAAATCACAACCGGGTTGCGCTCATCTTTTAATAAACGCGCTTCGGCCAAAGTTTCAGGAGTGACTTTACTACCCTTCCGGAAGTCATTTAGTTGGTAAACATTGACTTCGTTATAGAATACCCGGAAAGGCGGCGTAAAACCACGCTTGAAGGGCAGACGGCGAAACAATGGCAGATTGCCACCTTGATGCATCAGAGATGTGCCACCACCAGTTCGGGCTTTCTGTCCCTTGGTACCGCGACCAGCTGTCTTGCCCTGACCCGCTGAGATACCGCGCCCAACTCGCTTGCGCCTCTTTTTAGCGCCTTCGTTTGGCTTTAATTCATGTAATTTCATCGTTCAACCTATTCTTCAACGCTCACCAGATGGCTGACCTTCTCGATCATACCGCGTATCACAGGATTGTCCTGCTGCTCCACAGTTTGATTGAGGCGGCGAAGCCCTAAGGCGCGAACTGTACCTTTTTGTCGCTGGGAATAACCGATTGGGCTTTTGACCAGGGTTATGCGCAACGTTTTAGCTTTCTTTTTCGCCATATCTCTATCCTCGATCCCAGAACGGTAAAACACGTTCAACTGGGATACCGCGCTCTTCAGCCACCTGTTGGGGTGTCTTCAACTGATCTAGCGCATCCATGGCAGCGTAAACAACATTCAGTATGTTATCGCTACCCAAGGATTTGGTCAGAATATTAGAGATTCCCGCAGCTTCCAATACAGCACGCACACCACCAGCTGCGATCACACCTGTACCAGGGGAAGCAGGCTTGAGCAGCACACGGGCACCACCAACTTTGCCTTCAACGGCATAAGGAATAGTTGTGTTGAATGCTGCAATACGATGCATATTCTGGCGTGCTTGTTTTAACGCTTTACGGATCGCATCTGGAACAGAATTCGCTTTCCCAGTTCCAATGCCTACTCTTCCAGCATTATCACCCATCACTGTAGTAACGCGGAAAGAAAAGCGACGACCACCTTTAACAACCGTGGCAACTCGTCTAATTTCGATTACGCGCTCATCAAATTCTTTTTCAGCTTGATAATTCGACATATCTTTCTCCTAGAGCGGTATTAGAACTGCAAGCCGCCCTCGCGAGCGCCATCGGCAAGGGCACGCACACGCCCAATATAACGGTAGCCTCCACGATCAAAGATAACTTGTTCAATACCAACTGCTTTTGCTCGTTCAGCAATTTTCTTACCAACCAATTCAGCTTGTTGTGATTTCGACAAACCCTTCATTTTGGGACGAAGCTCTTTATCGATACTCGATGCAGAGGCCAAAGTGCGCCCTGCCTCATCGTCGATAACCTGAGCATAAATATCACCCAAACTGCGAAAGACATTCAGTCGAGGTCTTTCGGGGGTACCGGAAATCTTTTTGCGAACACGGCGATGACGTCGAGCTCGAGCAGCGGCGCGAGATTTCTTTTTCGCCATAATTACATCACCTTACCAGCTTTACCAGCCTTACGGCGGATTCGCTCGTCTTGATACTTTATTCCTTTGCCCTTATAAGGCTCCGGAGGACGAATTTTCCGAATATCAGCGGCAACCTGACCAACCATGGCTTTATCATAGCCTTTGACATGAATCACCCGGTTGCGATCCTCCACCTCGAAGGAAATTCCTTCGGGTGGTACAACTTCAACAGAATGAGAATAGCCAACGTTGAGAATCAGGTTTTTGCCCTGTAATTCGCCTCGGTAACCGACACCATTGATCTCCAAGATTTTCTCGAAACCATCGGTCACGCCGATTACCATATTATTTATGATTGCTCTAGTCATACCATGCATTGCGCGATGTGTACCTTCATCAGAAGGGCGCTCCACGGTGATCACACCTTTATCTAGGGTAATCTTCATGGAAGCAGGGAATGTATGTTCGAGCTGACCCTTGGGCCCTTTGACACGAACATGTGTCCCTTTAATATTAACATCGACACCCTGCGGCACTTCCACTGGCAAACGACCAATTCGTGACACAGTTAACCTCCAACTACCAAACCTTACAAACGACCTCTCCGCCAACACCCATCTTTCGGGCTTCGCGGCCGGTCATTACGCCTTTAGAAGTGGACAAAATGGCAATACCCATTCCGGACAAAACCCAAGGGATGTCCTTTTTACCGGTATAAATCCGGCGGCCAGGCTTGCTTATACGCTCCAGGCCTGTCAGCACTGGGCGGCGCTCTCGTCGTTCGCCAATATATTTCAGGCTAACACGAAGCACTTTCTGTCCAGGACGATCACCGTCCACCACTTCAAAGTCTTTTACAAAACCTTCAGTTTTTAAGATCTTGGCGATATCAACTTTGATCGTCGAGCTGGGCATAGCAGTCAATGGTTGACCTGCCATAACAGCATTTCGGATACGAGTCAGCATATCGGCAATAGGATCACTAACACTCATGCGTAAACCCTCCGCCCGGATTACCAGGAAGCCTTTCTAACACCGGGGATCTTTCCATCCAGCGCTAATTCTCGGAAACAAATTCGGCACAAACCAAAGCGGCGCATATAGCCACGTGGGCGACCACATTGTTTACATCGATTCCGTACGCGAGTTTTATACTTACGTCGGCTTTCACGAACAACCATGCATGTTTTAGCCATCGACTAACCTTCCTTCCTAAACGGCATACCAAGCATTCGCAACAATTCGCGACCTTCTTCATCAGTTTTTGCTGATGTCACAATGCTAATCTCCAGGCCTCGAATTTTATCGATCTTGTCGTATTCAATTTCGGAGAATACGAGTTGCTCTCGCAGCCCCAAAGTGTAATTTCCACGACCATCAAAGGAATTTGGTGAAATTCCACGGAAGTCACGAACGCGCGGCAGGGCAACATTCATCAGCCGGTCTAAGAAAGACCACATGCGTTCGCCTCGCAAGGTCACTTTGGTGCCAATGGGGTTGCCTTCACGCAATTTGAAGGCAGCAATGCTCTTGCGGGCTCGGGTAATGACAGGTTTTTGGCCTGTGATCACAGTCACGTCGCCCAAGGCAGCTTCCAGTGCTTTGGCGTTTTCTATAGCTTCGCCAACACCAATGTTGACAACCACTTTTTCAACTCGAGGCACTTGCATGATATTTCCCAAATCTAATGACTTCATTAGGGTCGGGACGATTTCATCGTAACGTTCTTTCATTCTCATCGTTTCACTCTCACCGACCTTATTCAATCAGCGCTTCACAGCGTTTGCATACGCGATGAGATCCATCTTCATCGCGCTGAATGCCAACACGTGTGGGCTCTTTACAAGAAGGGCATACTAACATCACATTCGAAATATGCATGGGGCCTTCGAACTCAATGATCCCGGGGGACACACTTCGTCCTTGGGTCTGATACTGACCCTGATGCTTCTTGCGAATATTGACACTCTGTATAGCAACGCGACCCTTATCAGGATATACCTTGATAACTTCGCCACGTTTGCCCTTTTCTTCGGAGCGGCCACTGATGACTTCAACAGTATCGCCTTTTCGAATTTTTACTTTCACGTTTTTCGCTCCTACTGTTCCTTGACGCTAGAGTGACTCTGGCGCCAATGAGACAATTTTCATATAGCCTTTTTCGCGGAGTTCACGAGCTACGGGGCCAAAAATGCGCGTCCCTTTGGGATTTGTACTCTCACCATCCAAGATGACAGCAGCATTGTCGTCAAATCGGATATGAGAGCCATCGCCACGGCGCCAGCCCTTCTTGGTGCGAACAATCACCGCGCGCACCACATCACTCTTCTTGACAGAGCCATGAGGGGTAGCAGACTTGATGGTGCCAACGACGACATCACCAACGCCAGCATATCGGCGTCTCGTGCCACCTAACACCTTGATCACGAGTAACTCGCGTCCGCCAGTGTTATCCGCAATTTTAAGACGAGATTCTTGCTGGATCATTTCTTATGCCTCTGCTTCTTCTGTTTCTACAGCAGTTTCGTCACTCTGGAGAATTTCTTCCACTACCCAACGCTTGCGGCGTGAGATAGGGCGACTCTCCACAATGCGAACCTGATCGCCAATCTTGCAGCCTTTTTCATCATGGGCCATAAAACGATTGCTGTCGGAAACAACTTTTCCATAAAGACGATGTCGATAAGTTCTGGTAACTTCGACAACAACTGTTTTCTGCATTTTGTCGCTAACGACAACTCCAATTAATCGACGGCGATTATTCATGCTTCACCTTCCATTGCTTCTTCGCTCTCCCGCTCTTTCAGGATCGTTATAAAGCGGGCAATCAAGCGGCGTACATGACGTAGTCTTGTGAAATCCACCAATTCACCAGTAGCTTGCTGGAAGCGTAGGTTCATGATTTCCTCACGGGCCTCGTCAATCTGAGCCTGGATATCTTCGGTAGAAATTTCTCGGATTTCTGCTGCTTTCATCTTACTCTCCCGCTACCGAATCACTGGCGATGATTCTTGATTTCACGGATAGTTTGTATGAGGCTAATTTCAATGCCTGCTTAGCCACATCTTCCGGTATACCGCCACCGATCTCGAACATAACTCGACCGGGTTTTACGACTGCAGCCCAGTATTCCACTGCACCCTTACCCTTACCCATACGGCTTTCTGCAGCACGCTTGGTAATGGGTTTATCAGGGAAAATGCGAATCCAGACTTTGCCGCGGCGGCGCATTGCACGCACCATTGCACGACGGGCAGACTCAATTTGACGAGCAGAAACCCATCCAGGCTCCAGGGCTTGCAAGCCATAATCACCAAAATGGATATCGGAGCCGCGTTGGGCCTTTCCCTTCATACGACCGCGCATTTGTTTACGATACTTTACACGCTTTGGCATCAACATAGTTGATCACTCTCTCAATATCTAAGCTAATCTTGCCTCAGGCAAATTACTCACTAACATAAACGCCTTCAGTTGTATCAGGCAGTTCTTCAGTTTCAGGGAAAATTTCTCCCTTGTAGATCCATACCTTGACACCGATTCGGCCATAGGTGGTGCCTGCTTCGGATAATGCGTAGTCGATATTGGCACGCAGCGTTTGGCGCGGAACACGACCTTCACGCATATGAATGGTTCGAGCCATTTCTGACCCACCCAAACGTCCAGCAACTTGCACGCGGATTCCTTCAGCTCCCTGGCGCATTGCCTGTCCCATTGCACGTTTCATTGCTCGGGAAAAACTGATGCGGCGTTCTAACTGGCCTGCAATATTCACTGCAACCAGATACGCGTCCAGATCAGGATTTTCGACCTCTTTTATGTCTAGATCGATCTTCATACCAACCAAGGCTTCAAGGTCAGCGCGAGTTTGTTTCACATTGACACCTTTACGCCCGATGAAAACACCAGGTTTGGCCGTATGAACAACTACTCTAACCTTGCCAGGATAGCGTTCGATTTCGACTTGCGATACGCCTGCACGATCGTTAGCTTTGAAGATCATCTCGCGGACTGCGAAATCCTGATGCAATTGATCAACGTAACTATCGCCTTCGGCGTACCAACGCGCATCCCAATCACGGTTGATACCTAAACGAAAACCTATTGGATTTACTTTGCGACCCATAATATCTCCTGGCGTCTACTCTAATTCTCTTCTCGCTCACGAAGAACAACGGAAACATGCGATGAGCGACGCAGCCAAGGCTTGAAGCGCCCGCGGGCACCAAACTTACGCCACTTGCGTGTTGGGCCCTGATCTGCGAAGATGCGATAGACATACATGTCATTGCGGCTGATGCCAAAGTTCTCTTCACCATTAGCCATGGCAGAAGCAATCAGCTTCGAAACAGGTTGGGCCGCTTTATTGGGCATGAATTTCAAAATATTCATGGCCTCAATTACATTTTTCCCACGCACCAAATCAACAACTAAGCGCACTTTCTGCGGAGAGATATCAATTTTACTGAGATGAGCACTAATATCTTGTGTCATAACTCTTATCCTTTCCGCTTCTTCTCAAGAACATGCCCACGATATGTGCGGGTATGAGCGAATTCGCCCAGGCGGTGGCCAACCATATTCTCCGTGATATAGATGGGGATATGGCGGCGGCCATCATGCACAGCAATTGTGTGTCCCACCATTTGGGGGAAGATCACGCTGGCTCTGCTCCAGGTACGAATAACTTTTTTGTCGCCACTTTCGTTCATGGCTTCAACTTTTTTCAACAGTTTCGGGCTAATAAACGGCCCTTTTTTAAGTGATCGTGACATAATTTCTAGTCTCCTAGTCGGGTAGTCTTTCGTCCGGTAGTCTGGTAATCTCTCGGGGTTCCAACTATCAGACCAACCGACTACATGACCATCTGACTACTAGCGCCGCTTCCTACCACTTCGCCGACGACGGATAATGTACTTATCTGTCTGTTTGTTGCGACGGGTTTTCTTACCAAGCGTCTTCTTACCCCAAGGGCTCTTGGGACTGGGCATACCAATGGGAGAACGACCTTCACCACCACCATGAGGGTGATCGTTGGGGTTCATCGCCGAACCACGTACGGTCGGGCGAATACCCATATGTCGCTTACGCCCAGCTTTGCCTAATTTGATACTGCCGTGATCCAAATTGCCAACCTGGCCAATTGTGGCATAACAGTTACGATGAACCAGACGAATTTCTCCGGATGGCAAACGGACGTGAGCATAACTGCCCTCTTTAGCCAATAACTGTGCAGCGGTTCCCGCCGAACGGACCATCTGTCCACCACGTCCAGGCTGCAACTCGATGTTATGAATCATTGTCCCAGTGGGAATATGACTAATGGGCATACTATTACCCGGGCGGACATCAATATCGGGGCCTGCATGTATAGTATCGCCAACCTGCAATCCTACAGGGGCAATAATATAGCGCTTCTCACCATCAGCATAGTTTAGCAAGGCCAAACGAGCTGTGCGGTTAGGATCATACTCAATTGCAGCAACACGGGCGGGGATACCGCGTTTGTTGCGTTTGAAATCAACAATGCGTATCTTGCGCTTATGACCACCACCGCGATGACGAACTGTAATTCGTCCGTAGACATTTCGTCCAGCGCGTTTGATGCGTTTCACTACCAAAGAGCGCTCAGGCTTCTTCTTGGTGATCTCTTCGAATGTGTAACCCGTTCGACCACGCATACCTGGGCTAGTCGGTTTATACTTCTTGACTGCCATTATTACCGTACTCCTTCGAAGGCATCGATGGTATCGTCAGGATGCAGAGTAACCAACGCCTTTTTATATGCACTCTTGCGCACTAAGAGACGGCGGCTGAGAGCACGGCGACTGCGCTTGGCAGGCAAGATCAGGGTATTGACCTTCAGAACTCTCACATCAAACAAAGTTTCGACTGCATCTTTGATCATCGTTTTCGTTGCAGCTTTATCCACCTCAAACGCATACTGGTGAAGCTTTGCATATTGGTGGCTTGTTTTTTCCGTCCACAAGGGGCGTTTCAGGATGTTATAAATATTGGTTGCCATAGCTCTCACCTATCCCAAATGCTCCGTAATTGCATCCAAAGCCTGAACAGGTAGGATGAGTTTATCGTAGCTCAATAAATCCCGAATGTTGAGGTAATTCACCTGCAAAGTTTTCGCATTGGGCAAATTACGAGCCGACAACACAATTATTTCACTGGTATCATTTTTCTCAGGGATCACAATCAATGCACTGCCATCGCCAGCGAGTTTGCCCAGAGCTTTCAACATTAACTTTGTCTTCGGCTCTTTCAACTTCAACTCGTCTACCACAACAATTTCTTGGTCGGCAGCTTTTGCCGATAGAGCAGAACGCAAGGCAGCTTGTCGCATCTTGCGAGGCATCTTGCTTTCGTAGCTACGAGGCCGTGGGGTGTGGGCTTTGCCACCACCCACCCAAATTGGTGATCGAGTAGATCCTTGACGAGCTCGGCCAGTGCCTTTTTTGCGCCAGGGCCTCTTACCACCGCCCGAAACCTCACCTCGGGATTTGGATTGATGCGTCCCCAAGCGGGGGTTCGCCATTTGTCGGACATGGGCCTGTCGCAGCAAATCAACATTTACTGCGTCTTCAGAGATTGCGGCAGTGAAATCCACTCCCTCAACCTACTTACCGTTAATCTTTTA
>JACKQG010007413.1_pt1 | contig 11055 bp, 6 predicted proteins | sample 8237621 | NCBI WGS metagenome assembly JACKQG01 (sample SAMN15677084, study PRJNA649215) | marine metagenome | biome: marine; feature: Black Sea; material: saline water; isolation source: suspended particulate matter (SPM) from the Black Sea western gyre | collected 2013-06-09/2013-06-10 | depth... | reverse complement strand
ATCATTCTGACTCCAATGGAGTCCCTTTTATGACAAAGGGGAATATAGATGTCGTCATATTGCATAACAAAAATAGTTGGAACTTTTGAATGTTATTGCGTAAAATAAACCAATGTTCATAAACAAAATTTCATACGCTCTTCTTTTATTTGCACTTGCGATGACGTTTGTCCCCTTATTCCCTGCAAGTGAATGTGATATGCTATGTTGCCAGAACAAGGTTTCATGTTGTGAGAAACAGAAACCGGAAAATTGTCCAATAGCCATGATCCAGTGCAAGGAGGTCGTATTCATCCCGTTGATTTCTGCACCGCTGGCAAAATTCAAAGTGCAGATTTTCTCTCCAGCAGATTTTCTTCCCAGCAAAGCGGTTGATATCCCCACTGTGTGGCAACCGTTTCTTGCTGCTATACATCTTCCCGAGCCACAACCCCCTCCTGCATTCCTCACACCCCTTTTGATTTAATAAACCTTCCCTGACCCATAATTCCTGATACATCGGGAATTAAACGGGTTTTATCGTAAATTCTGGGTAAAGCTTATCCAGAAGCAAACCAACAACTAAAGGGAAAGGTTATGAAATCAATTCTTAAGACATTCATCACAGTTACCATTGTGGCACACCTTGTTTCTGCTCAGGGAACAGGAAGCCCGGTGGAGGTTCTTTTCAAGAACAACAAAGATATCCTTGCGGCAGAAAAGGCGTACCAATCGGCCCTTGAGGCTATTGGCATATCCGGAGTGCTTCCTGATCCGATGATTGAGGGGACGTTGTTTCTTGCACCCATTGAAACCCGGAACGGTCCTATGGAAGGACAGGTGATGCTCGGTCAAAAGTTTCCCCTTTGGGGTAAGCTGAACCGTGAAAGACAAGTGGCAAAACTGAAGGCTGATATAACGGGTTATAACTTGCAGCAGAAAAGGATCAAAGCTGCTTTCAAAATGAGGAAGGCGTGGACAATGTATGTGAGACTCACCAACTCATTGAGAATTCTGAATGAGTATAGATCGGAATTGAAATCATTCCAGTCTATTGCACTGACCCAATATGCTACAGGGGTTGGCGGTACCCAACATCCTATCTTGAAACTGCAAATTGAGATGTCTCTTATTGAGACTCAGATCAACAACCTTGAGAGTGACTACGAATCAACTGTAAATGAGTTGCAAGCTCTTTTCGACGGATATTTCTCACCAGACCTGTTTGGAGACGAATGGAAAATCCGCCCAGCGAAGGGATCGACAGGCGATCTGTTGGAGCTTGCCATGAGTACACATCCCTGGTACAAGATATCAATGACAGAGAAACAAGTTGCCGTCCTCCAGAATGAACTTGCTGTTCGCAAAAACTATCCTGATCTCGTGGCAGGTGTCACATATACTGCTATCGGACCAGAAACTGAGATGGTTTCTGCTGATGCTGGCAGGGATGCGTTCGGGTTCAAAATTGGACTTAATCTTCCTCTCTGGTTCAAACGGAACAAGGCACGCATAGCGTCCACGAAAATGATGGTGAAGTCGAAAGAGGAAATGGTTGAGGAAATCTGGAATCAGGTGGTGGATGAAGTACTATCTGCCAACAAGGAGCTGTACGAAATAGAGGAGACCTACACACTGTATGAGACAAAGTTACTTCAGGAATCAGAACAGATGTTGTCTTCCGCTTTTGCTGCCTATGAGACAGGAAAAATCAGTTTTCTTGATCTTCTTGACAGTGAGCGTATGGTGGTTAGGGTCCGACTTGATTTTGAAAAAATTAAAGCGAATAAAAACATTACCACTGCTCGCTTATTAAGAGCAATTGGTTTGGTTCATCCAATGTAAGGAGTAAAGTAATGCAAAGGTTTTATATATTACTGTTTATATCTTTTTTAGCTATCGGTTTTGTGGTGACAGGATGCAGTCGAGAAGACAATAATCAAAGTGAAACACAAACGACTCAGGAAGCAAAACAGCTATACAGTTGCGGTATGCACCCAAATGTCATTCAGGAAGGTCCGGGGAACTGTCCAATATGCGGGATGAAACTAACCCCCATTGGAGGTGGAGTGTCCTCTACTCCGACGACTGTGGAGAAGGGAGAGAGAAAGCTTCTCTACTGGCGGGCACCTATGGATCCCACATACATTTCGCCAGGGCCCGGCAAATCCCCTATGGGTATGGACCTGATCCCAGTTTATGAAGGAGAAGAGGAATTCGGTGCCACGGTAAAGATTAACCCTGTTGTTGAGCAGAATATGGGTATCAGAACAGTAACTGTTGGCAGAAGAAATCTGCATAGGGGAATTCGAACGATAGGGCGAATTGTGTATGATGAATCTAAAGTTGCACATGTTCATACGAAATTCTCCGGCTGGATAGAAAAAACACATGTGAATATTACCGGTCAGGCAGTCGGAAAGGGTGGACCTCTCCTGGATATCTACAGCCCCAAGCTAGTTTCCGCCCAGGAAGAGTACCTTGATGCTTTGAGGAACTTTGAGAGCATTTCTGAAGGATTCTCAGAAGAGGCCAAAAACAACTTGAAAAATATCCTCGTTTCAACGGAAAGAAGGTTAGGATACTTTGACATCTCAGATGAACAGATTGAGCATCTGAAGAGGACCAGACGAGCCAGGAAAACTATGACACTTATGTCACCCTTTGATGGTATTGTTGTCAAAAAACATGCTCTCGACGGGATGGAAGTAAAACCGGGAATGATGCTTTATTCCATTGCTGATTTGTCTACCATCTGGGTATATGCTGATATCTACGAATTCGAGGTTCCCTGGGTCAGGGAGGGACAATCGGCTACTATGACTCTTTCATATAATCCCGGGAAGACCTACAAAGGAAAGGTGCAGTATATTTACCCATATTTAGAGGAGAAGACGCGAACAATCAAAGTGAGACTGTCATTTCTTAACCCAAATCTGGAGTTGAAACCGGGTATGTACGCCAATGTAGAAATCGAGACGTCTCCGATTGAAGATGTGGTGTCGGTACCTACGGAATCGGTAATTTTTTCAGGTGAGCGGAATCTGGTTTTTGTGGCGCTGGGGGAGGGTCGTTTTGCTCCCCGGGACATCACGATCGGAATAGAGAGCAGAGACGGTTACTACGAAGTGAAAGAGGGTTTGTCCGAGGGAGAAACGGTTGTTACGTCCGGACAGTTCATGCTGGATTCGGAAAGTAAACTTCAGGAAAGTATCGCAAAAATGCTCCAAATTGAAAGTCCCGAACCGGAACAGCAAGAAAAGGGGAAACAGCCTGCGGATCAAGGTACTCCTATCTCGGGACACGAGCATAATTATGATTTAGAAACCCATAAACAAGAAAAGGAGCACAAGATGACGAAAACAGGAGAAACAGTGATACCTCCGTCTTTTGGAACGGTGGAGGAAGAGATGCTTACCTATTACACCTGTCCTATGGAGTCTCATTCCTACGTCAAGATGAAGGAACCCGGTGAATGTCCGGATTGTGGCATGCAATTGGTAAAAAGGACAGAACGGTTTGATCCCGAGAAAATCTACTATACCTGTCCCATGCCTGAGCATAGTTACATCGTTGTGGATGAACCGGGAAGTTGTCTTGTCTGCGGAATGAATTTAGTACAGTCCATATTCGATTAGTCGGGCAGTCCATAGTCGATGAATCGAGCAATCCATAAACACAGTTCGTATAATTGATCCTATAACAATCAACATATAAAATAGGAGTAAAGATGGTTTCAATTAAGGTTCTTCACAATATTCCGTACCTGAATGATACCTGTCAGGCTCCCGACTGAGAGAAATGAATTTGTATACAAAAATAACCCAAGATACAGGCTTTACCTCGGTGTCTACACCCAAAGACCACCCCCTCTTTTCATTCTCCCCCCCCACGATAAATCGGGATTTTCAACATCCGAGGGGGAGAAGGTCTTACCTGGAAGTCAAATCTCAGATTCTTGTTGCAGACCCTGTGGGCCAGGAACTCCTCTCCCCCAGTGGGAGAGGAAAAAAAGGTGAGGGGGATATGTTCTCTTCTCAGGAGTTTCCTTGTAACAAAAGCTACGAGAGTTTTTGCAAGATTGAATCTGACTCACATTGGACAACTCCAGTATAAAAATGGAATCCAGGTACGCATTATTGTGATGAGCCACAATTAAAAGGTTTGAGGATATCATTGCGTGGCAGAAGTGAATAAACATTTACTGGATGTATAAGCAGCAGTTATTTAACTAATGACTAAATAACTATGTACTTAAGACTATGGACTATGTACTTATAATTAGTAAGGAGAGTTTTGCATGATTGAAAAGGTTATCGAATGGTCAATTAACAACCGTTTTATTGTGATTTTGGCGACGGTATTTGTTATTCTGGGTGGTTTTGTTGCCATGTCGACAACTCCTCTTGATGCTATTCCGGACTTGAGTGATGTACAGGTGATTATTCTCACCGAGTACCCCGGTCAGGCACCACAGGTAGTAGAAGACCAGGTGACGTATCCACTCACCACAGCGATGCTATCCGTTCCCTACGCCAAGGTGGTCAGGGGGTACTCATTTTTTGGATTATCTTTTGTTTACATCATTTTTGAGGACGGTACCGATATGTATTGGGCTCGCAGTCGTGTCCTGGAGTATTTGAACTTCGTATCTGGAAGATTGCCACGAGGGATCACACCGCAATTGGGTCCCGATGCCACTGGCGTAGGGTGGGTGTATGAATACACAGTTGAGAGTGATCAACACGATCTGCAGCAACTCCGTTCAATTCAGGATTTTTATCTTCGGTACGAGTTGATGAGCGTTCCGGGTGTTTCGGAGGTAGCCAGCATCGGGGGATATGTAAAACAGTACCAGGTGGAAGTGGACCCGAACAAGTTGTTAGCCTATAACATTCCCTTAAATAAGGTAAAAATGGCAATTAAAAGAAGTAACAATGACGTTGGTGGGAAACTCGTTGAGATGGCTGAAACTGAATTCATGGTACGGGGGTTGGGCTATATCAAGTCTCTTGATGATTTAAAAAGTATTCCATTAGGAGTAGATCAAAATGGTACTCCGATTCTACTTAGGAGTGTAGCCAATATTCATTTAGGACCGGAGTTACGGCGGGGACTGGTAGAACGTGATGGAATTGGTGAAGTAGTGGGTGGCATTATTGTGATGCGTTATGGGGGAAATGCCCTTGAAGTTATCCATAAAGTGAGGGAAAAAATCGAGGATCTGAAGACAGGACTTCCCAATGGTGTTGTAATCAAGCCAGCATATGACCGTTCCTTATTAATCGAACGGGCAATAGACAATTTAAAGGAGAAATTGATCGAGGAGATTATTGTTGTATCATTGGTATGTATCATTTTCCTGCTGCATCTCCGTAGTGCTTTCGTAGCCATTTTCACACTTCCAGTTGGTATACTTATAGCCTTTTCAATCATGCGTTACCAGGGTATCGATGCCAATATCATGTCTTTAGGAGGGATTGCTATTGCCATCGGTGCTATGGTGGACGCAGCGATCGTGATGATTGAAAATGCTCATAAGCACATCGAACGTCGTTCCGGGGAAGGCGACCACTGGCAATTGATTCTGGATGCCTCGAAAGAAGTTGGTCCTGCCCTCTTTTACTCCTTACTGATAATTACCGTTTCATTTATGCCGGTATTTACCCTGCAGGCTCAAGAAGGACGGTTATTCAAACCGTTGGCATTTACTAAGACATACGCTATGGGCGCTTCAGCCCTGCTGGCAATCACCATTGTTCCGGTTTTGATGGGATATTTCATTAGGGGGAAAATTCTACCCGAGGAAAAGAATCCGGTGAACCGCTTCCTCATACGCATTTATCGACCTGCTATTCGTTTCGTTTTGAAGTTTAGAATTACAACATTGATGATTGCTCTGGTTGCTATAGCTGTTACAATAATTCCTTTAAAACGAATTGGGTCAGAATTTATGCCACCGTTAAATGAAGGAGACCTTTTATATATGCCTACGACAGATCCGGGAATTTCCATTACGAAGGCAAAGGAATTATTGCAGCAAACTGACAAGATTATTAAAGCATTCCCGGAAGTTGAACGTGTGTTTGGAAAAATCGGTCGTGCCGAAACTGCCACCGATCCGGCTCCACTGAGTATGATTGAAACCACAATTACTATGAAACCGGAACATGATTGGCCGAAGAGAAAAAATGTCTCCCGCTGGTATTCCGATTGGCATTTACCCGACTGGTTGAAATCCTTCATATCTAAACTCTGGCCGGAACATCGAATCGTCACCATCGACGAACTGGTAGCGGAATTAAATGCTTCTATCCAATTTCCCGGTTTGACGAATGCCTGGACCATGCCTATTAAGACTCGAATTGATATGTTGAGTACCGGGATAAAAACACCCGTGGGAATCAAATTGATGGGCGATAATCTTGATACATTAAATGTGTTAGGAGCCAGGGTACAGGCAATTGTTCAAAAAATCCCCGGTACTCTGAGTGCTTATGCGGATAAGGTGACCGGTGGTAACTATTTGGATTTCGTCATCAACCGCAGAGAAGCAGCCCGGTATGGTTTAACCGTTGGTGATGTACAGGATATTATTCAATCCGCCGTGGGAGGTATGAACGTAAGCTATACCGTTGAGGGACTGGAACGATATCCGATTAATGTACGGTATAGTCGGGAATTGCGTGATAGCATTGAAAAATTGAAAAGAGTGATTGTTCCCACTCCTACCGGAGCACAAATTCCTATCAGTCAAGTGGCGGATATCCGGATTAGTAAGGGTGCACCAGTCATTAAGAGTGAAAATGCTAAGATGACTGGGTGGATCTATGTGGACATTACCGGGATTGATGTAGGTACCTATGTGAAACGTGCTAAGATAGCTTTAGCAAAAGAATTAAAAGTACCCGAAGGATATTCGATTGTCTGGAGTGGTCAATACGAATATATGGAACGTGCGAATAAACGATTGAAATTAGTCGTACCCATTACTTTGTTGATCATATTCCTTTTACTTTTCTTCAATTTTAAAAATGTAACCGAGAGTATAATCGTTATGCTTTCGCTTCCATTTGCATTGGTGGGGGGCCTGTGGTTTATGTACTTATTGGACTACAATATGAGTGTCGCTGTGGGGGTTGGGTTTATCGCCTTAGCAGGTGTGGCAGCCGAAACCGGCGTCGTTATGTTGATCTATCTTGACCACGCATATAAGTATCGTAAGGAAGATGGAAAGATGAATTCTTTGAAAGATCTTTATGATGCGATAATGGAGGGAGCGGTTGATCGGGTACGCCCTAAAATGATGACTGTGATTGCTATTATGGCAGGACTACTGCCAATCCTCTGGGGACACGGTACGGGGTCGCAAGTGATGAAACGAATTGCTGCTCCGATGGTTGGTGGGATGGTGACATCGACCGTGTTGACCTTATTGGTAATTCCAACCATTTATTATATGTGGCGATCAATTGAAGTAAAGAAAATCAGCCACCGAAGACACTCCTACCCGCCCTCCCGACTGGTCGGAGGCAGGCGGGGAAATCACTGAAAAGATTTCTTATATTTCAGTAAAATGATTTTATTTGGAAAATGATAGGACAACAAAAGGAGGTACAGAAATTGAAACTACTGCATAAGGAGTTAACTGGTACTATACGTCAAACAGCTTTCGAGGTTCACAAATACTTCGGTCCAGGATTTGCTGAGAAAGTATATGAGAATTCACTTGCCAACAGATTAAGAAAGAAGAGTGTGATTGTTGAACAGCAGGTGCTTGTAAGAGTTTATGATGAAGATGGAACTATTGTTGGGGAATATGTTGCTGATTTATTGTTAGAGAAAATTGTCATTGTGGAATTGAAAGCAGTAAGTGCATTAACTGATCAACATTTTTCTCAACTTTTGAATTACCTGAAGGCAACAGAGATAAAAGTCGGATTGCTTATTAACTTTGGAACATCAAAACTCCAGGTAAGGAGGTTTGTGACGTAACCATTGAACACAATGAAGACACTGGAAAACTACTTTTAATTTCAGTGTATTCGGTGTTCTCAGTGGCAAAAGAAGGAAAGGAATGATAATATGAAAGATCCAGTATGTGGTATGACCGTGACAGAAGAATCCGCTGTTGCAATTGAAGAGTGGAAAGGGGTTCAATATGGGTTTTGTTGTCAACATTGTCACGAGACATTTACAGAAGCACCTGAAAAATACATAAAGGGAGATGAATACAAACAACACACAGATCCCGTTTGTGGAATGAAGGTTAATCCACAGTCGGTTGCTGGTAATTATGACTACGGTGGACGGACTTATTATTTCTGTTCACAACACTGTTTACAAAAATTCAAATCTGATCCGGGACAGTCTTTATCCAAAGCATCTGAACGAATTTCAGAGGAGAAATCCCATACGGTCTCTTCCTCCAAAGATGAAGAATCGATCATTTATACTTGCCCGATGCATCCTGAAATACGTCAGGAAAGTCCAGGTTCCTGCCCAAAATGTGGAATGGCTCTGGAATCTGTAACACCCGTATCAAAAACGAAGACAGAATATATATGTCCTATGCATCATGAAATTGTTCGTGATACACCTGGGGATTGTCCAATCTGCGGAATGGCATTAGAACCTAAAATTGTAACTATTGAAGAAGGAAAAAATCCAGAATTGATCAATATGACAAGGCGTTTCTGGGTTAGTTTGGTTTTATCTATTCCATTGTTACTCCTTACAATGGGAGGAATGATATCGGCCAGACTACACATTACAGGAGGTTGGCAATCCTGGGTTGAGTTGATTCTGGCTACGCCTGTTGTATTATGGGGAGGTGCACCATTTTTTATCCGGGGATGGAGGTCAATCATTAACCGTAGTCTAAATATGTTTACATTAATAGCCATTGGGACAGGAGTTGCATACGTGTATAGTCTCGTAGCAACCTTATTCCCGAATATCTTTCCTGCGGCTTTTAGAGGACCGGAAGGTAATGTGGCTGTCTATTTTGAAGCAGCGGCAGTCATTATTACATTAGTATTACTGGGACAGGTATTGGAACTCCGTGCTCGGGATAAAACCAGCAGTGCCATTAAAGCTTTACTAGGATTAGCCCCAAAGACAGCTCGTATTGTTCGCGAAAATGGAGTGGAAGAAGATATCTCACTGGAATATGTAAAGCCCGGAGATTCACTGCGGGTCCGTCCGGGAGAAAAAGTTCCGGTTGATGGTGTATTTATTGACGGCGGTAGTTCCATTGATGAATCCATGGTGACCGGTGAACCAATGCCGGTACAGAAATTGGTTGGGGATAAAGTAATGGGAGCTACGGTTAATGGTACAGGTACATTTCTGATGCGTGCCGAACGAGTGGGAAGTGATACTCTTTTGGCTCAAATTGTCCGTATGGTAAGCGAAGCTCAGCGCAGCCGAGCTCCTATTCAAAGCCTTGCAGATAGGGTGGCGTCATATTTTGTACCGACCGTTATTAGCATCAGCGTGATTACTTTTATCGTGTGGGGTCTGGTAGGTCCTGAACCAAGGATGGCATATGCCCTGGTGAATGCCGTGGCAGTACTCATTATTGCCTGCCCCTGCGCTTTGGGATTAGCGACACCGATGTCAATCATGGTGGGGACCGGCCGGGGAGCCATGGCTGGCGTCCTCATCAAAAATGCCGAAGCCTTGGAAACGATGGAAAAGGTAGATACCCTTGTTGTGGATAAAACAGGCACCTTAACCGAAGGTAAACCGCGGTTAGTTACCATTCAAGCTAACAATCAATTTTCCGAGGATGATATTCTCCGGTTTGCGGCAAGTCTTGAACGAGCAAGTGAACATCCTCTGGGGGAAGCCATTGTATCGTGGGCGAAGGAAAAAGGATTGGAATTGACAAAGGTTGAGGACTTTAAATCCATTACGGGAAAAGGAGTTGAAGGAGTTGTTCACGGAAATGTGGTGGCTGTTGGGAATCGGCAATTATTGGATGAATTGGATGTTGATGCAACTCACTATCTGGAAAAGGCGAGCTCTTTACGGAAAAAAGGTGAAACGGTTATTTTCGTTGTAATAGATGGTCAATTTGCTGGTTTACTGGGGGTGACAGATCCTATCAAGGATACGACAGCGGAAGCAATAGCTGTTCTTAAAAAGGAGCACATACGTGTTGTTATGTTAACAGGTGATAATAGTACTACTGCTGAAGCTGTGGCTCAGCAAGTAGGTATTGATGAAGTGGAAGCAGATGTTTTACCAGATAAAAAAAATGAAGTTGTAAAAAATCTTCAGAATGAAGGAGGTATTGTCGCAATGGCAGGGGATGGCATCAACGACGCCCCCGCATTAGCTCAGTCGCACGTGGGGATTGCTATGGGTACAGGAACGGATGTTGCTATGGAGAGTGCGGGTGTCACGCTTGTTAAAGGCGACCTGCAAGGTATAGTCAGAGCCCGTCACCTCAGCCGAGGGACTATGCGGAATATCCGACAGAATCTTTTTTGGGCGTTTGCTTACAATTCGTTAGGAGTTCCGGTAGCGGCAGGAATCCTGTATCCATTTTTTGGAATCCTTTTAAGTCCTATTATCGCTGCTGCGGCCATGAGCTTCAGTTCGGTTTCGGTGATTGGTAATGCCTTACGACTACGAAGGATAAATCTTTAATTATTGATGGGAGTTTAATTATGAACCTACACGCAACAAAAAAGGTAACCGTAAAGAATCAAAAAACAAAACTGTTTCCTCGATGGGCGATATGGCTTTTTGGTACATTGTCATTGGTTATTGGGGTTTGGATTGGAATGACCATTAGTAACAATAATGGTGTGCCAAAACCGGATGATACATTTGTAGTATTTCAAACAAGTACCTTAGAGGTCGCAAAACAGTTTAGTTGTTCCTGTGGCGGTTGTGGTGAAGAAAATCTGGTGATCTGTGAGTGTCCTACTGCTATTTCTACCAAAAAGTTTATCGAAATGAATTTAAACAATGGGATGAAAAAAGAAGAAGTGGTTGGATTGGTAAAAGACGTATATGGTCATCACCGTGGATAGATAAAATATTGACATAACAGATAAGAAA